>Ga0114952_1001027_pt1 | contig 25329 bp, 29 predicted proteins | sample SidtaG_2_FD_87303 | JGI IMG/M metagenome (GOLD analysis project Ga0114952, IMG submission 87303) | Marine algal microbial communities from Sidmouth, United Kingdom - Sidmouth_Asex2 metaG | ecosystem: Host-associated > Algae > Red algae > Unclassified | place: Sidmouth, United Kingdom | collected...
AGGCATGACAGCACCGACAGGTTCCACCAGAATGCGTATCCGCCCCCCGCAAGCGAGACCGACCGCAAAGGCGTCATCGTCCGATACGCCATATGAGAGAACGCAGCTCTTTCCTGTTGCGATTGTCTCTAGGGCCTCGGTGACAACCGCGCCCTCGACACAACCGCCCGATACGGAGCCTTCCATCGCGCCTTGGGCATCAAGAACCAGCAAGCTGCCGACGCCGCGCGGTGCTGACCCCCACGTTTCAATCACAGTGGCAATTGCGACCTTACGGCCCGCATCGTGCCACGCCAGTGCCAAAGCAAGTAAGTCAGGATCAGATGTTGTGGTCATGTGTCAGGGATAATCCGTGTTTGAAAACAGTTATTACGCGCCGAGCGTACGTCAACATATGCGACATTGCTTTGGGCCAACAGGCCTGTTGTCACCTGCGCGATGTCTTGCCAGCGTGTGATCTGCCCCGTGCCGTATACGATCCGGTGATCAGCGCCATATCCTTTAAGCAGATAGTCAGGCGAGGTTTTCAACACCGGAGGCAAGCCAGTCCCCGCCCAAGGCGTGCACGCATCAGCACATAGAAATATCGGGCCGGTTTCTGCATAGGGTTGGGCAACAGGGAACGGGCGTGCTGCGCATATAAGCATGGCTGCATGTTTTGGAATGTCATGCAGGCACGACCTGCACGGGTTCCCTGCCCCGTCCGAAATAGCCTGCTCGGCGGGGTTGCCATAAGCGTCAGGTCCACCTGCGCGCAATGCGTTAACAACGTCTTGGTCGAAGGGTATACAATGATGTGTCATGATGCGTCCTTTTGTTAGGCCACGATAGCGGAAAGCACTCACATAACGACCCGATTGTTGCGCATTAAGTCTGCCCGCAGCTGGGGGTTTCACACCCCCAGACCCCCGTGAGGTATTTGCGGCAAGTGGAAGCCGGATTGTGTGCATTGCCCCGCTTGATGCTTGTGCCTATCTTAGGGGCAAATCGCATGAAAGGACGAGCCCCATGAAAAACGCACCGCGAACAGACGCAGGTTTTGGCCCTGACCTTGGGCCGTTTGAATGGTCTGATCCGTTCCGGCTTGAGGATCAGCTGTCCGAGGATGAGCGGATGTTGCGCGACGGTGCTGCTGCATTTGCTGCAGATAAGCTTGCGCCTGTCGTCACGGCGGCCAACCGCGATGCGACAGTTGATCCTGATGGGTTTGCGCAAATGGGCGCGGCCGGTTTGCTTGGGCTGACTGTGCCAGAAGAGTACGGTGGATTGGGCGCGTCTTATGTCACATACGGGCTTGTTGCGCGCGAGATCGAGCGGATAGATTCCGGCTATCGTTCTATGATGTCGGTCCAATCATCGTTGGTAATGTATCCTATCCATGCTTACGGATCCGAGGCACAAAAGGCCAAATATTTACCAGAATTAGCGTCTGGCAGCCTGATCGGGTGTTTTGGCCTTACCGAGCCTGATGCGGGGTCTGATCCGGCGGGCATGAAAACCGTCGCACGCAAAACGGCCACTGGATATAGTATCAGCGGATCGAAGATGTGGATATCAAACGCGCCGATTGCCGATGTTTTTGTTATCTGGGCGAAATCAGAAGAACACGGCGGGAAAATCCGCGGTTTTATTCTTGAGAAAGGCATGGACGGGCTGTCTGCGCCAAAAATCGGAGGCAAGTTGTCGCTACGCGCATCCGTCACTGGCGAAATCGTCATGGACAATGTCGCAGTGGGTAAAGATGCGTTGTTGCCGCACGTGCAAGGCCTTAAGGGCCCGTTTGGATGTCTGAACCGCGCGCGCTATGGCATTTCCTGGGGCGTCATGGGGGCCGCCGAGGCATGTTGGCACGCGGCGCGCACATACGGGTTAGATCGCAAACAATTTGGCAAACCATTGGCGCAGACCCAGTTATTTCAGAAAAAACTTGCCGATATGCAGACAGAGATCACACTGGGCTTGCAAGGATCGCTTCAGGTTGGCCGCCTGATGGATCAGGGGCGGGCTGCACCTGAAATGATATCCATGATGAAACGCAACAACTGCGGCAAAGCACTGGACGTGGCACGCATGGCCCGCGATATGCACGGTGGCAACGGTATTTCCGAGGACTTTCACGTGATGCGCCACATGGTAAACTTGGAGACAGTAAATACGTACGAGGGCACCCATGACGTCCATGCATTGATCCTTGGCCGCGCCCAAACGGGTCTTCAAGCGTTCTTTTGACCCGCAATTTCCCTAAATCCGACGATCCGATTGCCTATTTTTGACACAAATGCATGACATCTGGGTCCAAAGAGTAACCGGAAACACCGGATCGGAGAGCAGTTATGAAAGATATGCGCCTGAGTTTTGAGGCAGAGATGATGCGTTTGGATGCAGACGAATGGTTCGCGCGCCTTGAAACCATCAGTGACGATCTGGGATATTTTCAGCCCTTAGGGGACGATCATGTCGCCGCTTTCCTTGATGCAGGGCCAAACCTGATTGTGACGTTCGAGAACGCGGAATACGTGCAAAAGTTCAACGACGACAGCGAGCCACGCGGGTTTCATTACGCCAAACACGAAGGTTGGTCACATCTCGCGATCGTTTCCAAAGCTGATAGCTGGTTCCGCGACCCTACGATGTACCGCTATTTCGACCGGTTGATCGACGACGGGTTCTTTGAAGATTTCGACAATGTGCTGTTTTACGGCGTGCATGGTGGCGCTTACGCTGCTGCCGCGTTTAGCGTTTGCGCACCTGGCTGCACGGTTTTGGCGTTGCGCCCGCAAGCCACTCTTGATGCGCGCATCACAGGCTGGGACACACGGTATCTGGACCAGCGCCGCAAGAACTTTAACGATCGCTTCGGCTACGCGCCTGACATGATCGACGCGGTCAATCATGCCTTCATCGCGTTCGATCCGCTACAACGTTTTGATGCGATGCATGCAGGTATGTTTACACGGTCGAATGTGACGCCTCTGCGTTGTACGGGGTTGGGCAACCGCCCTGATGTGGTGCTCGACGCCATGGACGTTCATCACGACCTGATCAAAGCTGCGATGACCGGTGATCTGACACCGGCCATGTTCCACAAGGCGATGCGCAAACGACGCGGTAACCCGACATATTTGCGCACATTGTACAGCCGCATGATCCAGACGGGTCATCCAAAGCTGGCGGCCAACGTGTGTGCTTATGTTTTGCGGCAAGGCGATGATACGTTCTTTTCCAAAAAACTTCTTGAATTGATGGATCAAGGCCACAAGCCCAGTACCCCACTCAAGGTCACAGCCGCATAGGTAATACCCGCAAAAAAGCCGCCCGATGCAAAGGCAGGGGCGGCTTTTTCATAGTGTTTGCCAGTGTCTTAGAAGTGATAGATATCGCGGAAAACGTAGCGCACGATATCTTCGCGTTTCACACCAAATTCCGCCAATTCGGCGTCCGACTTGTCTTGCAAGCGTTGGACAGTTGTCGCGCGGCTTTGTGCTTCCATGACGGATTCAAAAAATCCACCTATCGCGCCTAAAATTTTGGCGGCGACAGTAGGTTTGGATTGGGCGAAATCGGTTGTCGACAAAAATGCCATTGCTCGGGCTCCATTCAGGAATTGCGTCTGTTACGAATAACATAACGCACATGCCGCGCCGCAGAACCCGAAGTTTCTGCAACGCCGCAATGCACCGAACGCATAGCGCTTAGCCTTGTTTGCGGGCATCCATGGCCGCGCGTGCAGCCGCCACCAGACGTGTCGCGAAATAACCCAAAGCACCGCCAAGGATCATCCAGAAGACAGAGCCGCTTCCGAGCAGGTTCGCTACGACGCCCGCAGCAAGCATCGCTACGATGAACGCGATCAGCCGTGTCTCAGACGCTTCAAGTGTAATGTGCTTTTCGAGAAAGCGGGCGGCAGGGCGGGCCACCGGGGCCTCAAGCTGCGGCGTTACAAAGCCAGCGATGGCAGCAACAATAAATCCTAGCATAGTATAGTCTCCGGTCATTAAATTGGTCTGATGCGTATATCACTGGGCTTGACGTCATCTGCAAGGGTGAAGAATCTGCATCTGGTCACCGTCACTGCAAACGTGTAATCCGGCAACATGACCGATAAAAACATTACGTCTTTGACGATCCGCCGCCCTGATGACTGGCATTTGCACCTGCGCGATGGCGCGATGTTGCAGGCTGTGCTGCCGGAAACCGCCCGCCATTTTGGCCGCGCAATCATTATGCCCAATCTTGTGCCGCCCGTTGTGACCGCCAATCAGGCCGTCGCCTACCGGACCCGTATCATGGCAGCCCTGCCCCGCGATATGACATTCGAGCCGTTGATGACGCTTTATTTGACGCAAGATACCGATCCGGATGACGTTGCCGCAGCCCACGCCGAGGGGATCGCCACGGCAGTGAAACTGTACCCTGCGGGCGCCACCACCAATTCCGCATCCGGTGTGACTGACTTTGACAAAGTCCGCCCCGTGCTGGAACGCATGGCCGAAATTGGCATGCCGTTGTGTGTGCACGGCGAGGTGACAGATCACGAGATCGACATTTTCGACCGCGAGGCTGTGTTCATTGACAAGGTGCTGCGCCCGCTGCGCAAAAAAGTGCCCGATCTGCGTATCATCATGGAACATGTCACGACACAGGACGCGGTGGACTATGTACGTGATACATCCAAGAATTTGGCCGCCACGATCACAACCCACCACCTGATCATCAACCGGAACCACATCCTTGCGGGCGGGATCAAGCCGCATTTCTATTGCCTGCCCGTGGCAAAGCGAGAGGCGCACCGCGTGGCTCTGGTACAAGCCGCAGTGTCCGGCGACAAACGGTTCTTCCTTGGTACCGATAGCGCACCGCACACCGATCCGCTGAAATTGCAGGCCTGCGGCTGTGCGGGCATCTTTACCGCGCCAAATACCATGTCCTGTCTTGCAGAGGTTTTCGAGGCCGCCGGAGCATTGCCCAAGCTTGAATCTTTTGCATCGCTCAACGGCCCGCGATTTTACAAATTGCCCCCAAACGAGGCGACGATCACCCTGACCAAGGGCGATCCTGTTGCATATCCTACGCATGTGCCCACTGCCGACGGTCCCGTTACCGTGTTCGACCCCGGTTTTGACCTGCACTGGTCCGTGACGTCCAACTAACGAAAGCTGCCTGCTATGATCCCCACATCCTTTCCCGCCAAAGACGAGATTGCCCGCCTGACCGCTGGCATGCTGCTTGAAATCGACGCAATTACATTTAACGCCCGAGAGCCGTTCACACACGCATCTGGCAAAAAGGCGCCAACATATGTTGATTGTCGCAAGCTGATTTCATTCCCGCGGATCCGGTCCACGCTGATGGACTTCTTGTCGGTGACCACAATGCGCGAAGCCGGATTCGAGGCATTCGACAACATCGCAGGCGGAGAGACAGCAGGCATCCCATTTGGCGCGCTCGTCGCGGACCGTCTGGCCTTGCCAATGACCTATGTGCGTAAAAAGCCAAAAGGTTATGGCAAAAACGCCCGCATTGAAGGGGTCATGACCGAAGGGCAGCGTGTCCTACTGGTCGAAGACCTGACCACCGACGGCGGCTCCAAGCTGTCGTTTGTTGATGCGATCCGCGAAACAGGCGCAACCTGCAATGCGACGGCTGTGATTTTCTACTACGGCATCTTTGAAGGGGTCGAGGAAACGCTCGCGAACCACGGCGTGCAACTGATCCATCTTTGCACATGGTGGGATGTTCTGGCCGAGGCCAAGGCGCGCCAGTCCTACGATTCTGAAACATTGGACGCGGTCGAGGCCTACCTGCGCGATCCGGCAGGCTGGTCTGACGCCCACGCAGATTGATTTTCGGTGGATAATTGCCAATTGGTCCGCATGGTTATCGCTATTTGTGCCCTTATTTCGCGAAAATGCTGCCCACACCCACTATATGTGCTAGGGTGTGACTTATCCACAAAACATACAATTTGCCGCCCGCTGGCGTATTTTGTATGACCCTCCTGTGGACGATGGGATGATGACATGAACGAAATTGCGACATTTAATGCGACTGGTGTGGCCGAGGCCGACCTTGATACGATGCCTCATTCCATCGAAGCCGAGCAGCAGTTGCTTGGCGCTATCCTGACCAATAACGACATTTTCGACCGCATTGCATCCATTGTCGGCCCAAAACATTTCTACGATCCTGTGCATGCCCGTATTTTCGAAACGGCTGCCAACAGGATCGCGAAAAACGCGCTGGCCAGCCCCGTGACCCTCAAAACATTCCTCGAAGATGATGAGGGGCTCAAGGAACTTGGTGGCCCTGCGTATCTTGCGCGTCTTGCCGGATCTGCCGTTTCGGCATTTGCTGCGCGTGACTATGCCCAGATGATCTATGACCTTTCGGTCCGCCGGGAGCTGATCCAAGTGGGTCAGGCGATCGCATCGAAGGCGCAAAAGGTTGACGTCCTGTCCGAGCCGCGCGAACAAATCGTCGAGGCGGAACAAGAGCTTTACCGTTTGGCCGAACAAGGCACATCCGAAACAGGTTTCCAATCCTTTCTGAAGGCCGTCACAGGTGCAGTCAACGTCACCAACGCCGCCTATCAGCGCGATGGGGGGCTTTCCGGTGTGTCCACGGGGCTGATTGATCTGGACAAGAAACTGGGCGGTTTGCACAAATCCGACCTCTTGATCCTTGCGGGGCGCCCGTCGATGGGGAAAACGTCGCTGGCAACCAACATCGCCTACAACGTGGCCAAGGCATACCGCAAGGGCACCCTGCCCGACGGCACCGAAGGCGCGGTTGATGGCGGCGTCGTGGGCTTTTACAGCCTCGAGATGTCGGCAGAACAGTTGGCAGCGCGTATTCTGTCAGAAGCGTCAGAAGTGAACTCTCATCAAATCCGGTCGGGCGACATGACAGAGGCGGAGTTCCGGCGCTTTGTCGAGGCCGCCAAGAACCTCGAATCCTGTCCGTTGTTTATCGACGACACGCCTGCCCTGCCGATTTCGCAACTGGCAGCGCGTGCGCGGCGCTTGAAACGGACCCACGGGCTTGATGTGCTGGTTGTCGACTATCTGCAACTTGTGCGTGGTACGGGACGGTCTGAAAACCGTGTGAACGAAATCTCGGAAATCACGATGGGCCTGAAGGCAATCGCCAAGGAACTGGAAATCCCTGTGATCGCCCTGTCCCAGCTATCGCGTCAGGTGGAAAACCGCGAAGACAAGCGCCCGCAATTGTCCGACCTGCGTGAATCCGGCTCGATCGAGCAGGACGCCGACGTTGTGATGTTCGTCTACCGCGAGGAATATTACGTCGAGCGTGAAAAACCCGGCGACCACGAGATGGAAAAGATTGCCCTGTGGCAAGAACGCATGGAACACCTGCATGGCAAGGCCGAGGTTGTCATCGGCAAGCAGCGTCACGGTCCTATCGGGTCCATCGGCCTGTCGTTCGAGGGGCAGTTTACCCGCTTTGGCAACCTCGCCCAGCCATGGCAAGGATCACCTAGCGAAGAATATTAACCCGCGTTACGCCAGCCGCCTTCGGCGTGTTATTCTGCTGGTGTTTTGGGCTTATCCTTTACGAACGGATGCTTAAGCTGGTTCCAGTACCCTTTGGGCACATTGTCGCCGACCACGCCGTAGTTTTCCGGCCACTCTGTTTCGGGCAAATGATGGGTGCCAAACAGCCAGTCATAGATCGGGAAATGCGAGGCATAGTTGATATCAATCGCGCCACGATCTGACCCGTGGTGCCAATGGTGGAAACGGGGTGTCACGAAAAACCGTTCCACAAAGCCGAATTTCCACCCGATGTTTGCGTGAATAAAGCTGGAATAGAAATACACGATCAACAGATACGCTTGGATTGCCGCAGGGTCGAACCCGAGCGTGAACATCGGTAGTGCCGTCAGACTGCGCAGCACCGCGATTTCAATCAAATGCATCCGCGCTCCTGCCAGCCAATCCATCTTTTTTGTAGAATGATGGATCGCATGGAACCGCCACAGCCACGGGATCATATGGAATGCGCGATGCACCCAGTATTGCACGAAATCCGTCGCGGCCATGATGATCATCACCTGCACCACAAACGGCAGTGCCACGATGTAGATGCGGATATCGTCCATCGCAATTGCACCATTCACAAAATTGGATGGGGCTAATGTGATAAACCCGAGGATTTGTACAAACATCGAACTGATCAGATAATAAAACATATCCTCCTGCCATTCCGCGCGAAACACCGTCTGTTCCGATCTGGCGGGAAAGAACCGTTCCAGCGGGACAAACAAGAAGCCCACAATCAGCACGTTGATAATGAAATAATCGAGCCCGAAATAGATGCTTTGCGGGGCTTCGGTCGCGTATTGCGGTTGTGTGGTGGCCATCAAGGACGCGATCACAGAGATCGCCAATGCAGTCCAGCCAAGCGTTTTACGTGACGATAAGATCAAGCTGAGTAGCGACAGCGCGTAGCCCGCCAGCAAAATCATCCGCAGCGCTACAGTCACAACACCACTGTCTTGGATAAATGCGATCTGCGGATATGAAAACGTCTCGGGGTACCAGCGCAGCAATACCAAAAGCAGCCCAGCGAGGCTTGCTAGCAATGCCAATGCGCCCGATAGCCAGCCGCTGCCTAGCGGGCGTTGTTCCCGCGGCATTTCGAGGTGACTGATAACTTTTTTTAAAATACGCATGGCTCTCTCCTCGTAATTCCCCACGATTGCGCGAATTTCCGCGAATTCAAAGGGGGAAAGCCCAATGTGCGCGATCAAAGATGCGCTTTCTCTTGCCGCAAAGCGCGCGTGCTGCCAAAAGGACGCTCATGAGTACCGGACATATCACAATCGACCTCGACGCCATTATCGCCAACTGGCGTGCATTGGATAAAATGACCTCCGTGGAAACTGCCGCTGTGGTTAAGGCCGACGGTTACGGCCTCGGCGCCGCAACGGTCGCCCGCGCATTGGCCAAGGCAGGCGCGCGCCGGTTTTTCGTCGCCGTCGCAGAAGAAGGCGCTGCCGTGCGCGGTGCACTCGGCCCCGGCCCCGAAGTCTGTGTGTTTTCGGGGCATATGCGCGGCGATACAGATACGATTGGTGATCTGGGCCTCACGCCCATGCTTAACTCGCTTGACCAAGTGACACGTCACTTTGACGCCCTGCCCGGTCATCCGTTTGGCATCCAGCTTGATACAGGTATGAACCGGTTGGGCATGGAGTGGGATGAATGGGCGGCGGTGGCCGAAATTGCGTTGGCACAGCGCCCGACCCTCGTGATGTCCCATCTTGCATGTGCCGATGAACCAGACCACCCGATGAACGCCTATCAATTGGACGTTTTCCATAAAATGACGGACGGGATCGCCGTGCCACGATCGCTTGCTGCGACAGGCGGGATACTCTTGGGCAAGGACTATCATTTTGACCTGTGCCGTCCGGGTATCGGGCTTTACGGCGGGATGCCGTTTGCGCAAGCACGTCCTGTCGTGCAAATGGATTTACCTATCGTACAAATCCGGCACTTGGACGAAGGCGAGGTTGTAGGCTACGGTAACAGCTGGCAGGCCGCGCGCCCCAGCCGCATTGCGACCCTATCCGCCGGATACGCCGATGGTTTGATCCGCGCGATGTCCGACAAGGCGACACTATTTTACGGCAATGATCCTGTGCCATTGGTCGGGCGTGTGTCCATGGACCTTATGACGGTCGACGTCACCGACTTGCGCGAAGATCCGCATGCGCTGACCCTTTTGGGGCAACAGCAGACCGTTGATCAACTTGCAGATGCAGCAGGCACCATCGGGTATGAAATCCTGACATCACTGGGCGGGCGCTATACCCGCAGGACACGCGGCGGATGATCCGCCTTCTGGCGTGGATTGGTGCGACGACGCTCGGCGGGCTTGCTGCCCTTGGGCGGCTCGCTATGTTCACGTCCAGTACGGTGCGCCACAGTGTGACCCCCCCATTTTACGGGCGTGAATTTGGCCAGGCATTGTTCCAGATCGGATTCCTGTCTTTGCCTGTTGTTGGGCTGACCGCGCTGTTCACTGGCGGGGCGCTGGCGCTGCAAATATACTCCGGCGGCGCGCGTTTTTCAGCAGAAGCTGTCGTGCCGCAAATCGTGGCCATCGGTATGGTGCGTGAACTTGGTCCCGTCCTTGTGGGTCTGATGATCGCGGCACGGGTGACGTCATCAATTGCCGCTGAAATCGCGACCATGAAAGTCACCGAACAGATCGACGCATTAATCACCCTTGCGACAGATCCCATGAAATACCTGACCGTACCACGTGTGATTGCGGCGACCCTTGTGATGCCCGTGCTTGTGGGCGTGGGTGACGTGATCGGGATCTTCGGCGGTTATATCGTTGGAACGCAGCGACTGGGGTTTAATGCGGCATCATATTTGCAAAACACCGTCGACTTTCTGGAACAACGCGACATTGTATCATCTTTGGTTAAAGGGGCCGTGTTCGGATTTATTGCAGCCTTGATGGGATGCTATTACGGCATGTCGGCCGCGCGCGGCGCAAGCGGCGTCGGAGCCGCCACAAAAGGCGCCGTGGTTGCCGCCGCTGTCGTGATCCTTGCCGCAAACCTGATCCTGACAGAGGCGTTTTTTGCGATATGATCACGGTTCGCGGCCTTCATAAATCGTTTGATAACAAACCCGTATTGTGCGGCGTTGATCTTTTCGTTGCGCGCGGCACGTCACTGGTTGTTATTGGTTGCTCCGGCACCGGAAAATCGGTGCTGATCAAATGCATCCTCGGGTTAGAGACGCCAGATTCCGGCCAGATCAAGATTGATGGCACAGGGCCGCTCCTTGACCGGTTCGGGATGTTGTTTCAGGGGGCTGCGCTCTTTGACAGCCTGCCCGTTTGGGAGAATGTCAGCTTTCGGTTGCGCCGCTCGGGGCGGTCCCAAAGCGACCTGCGCGCCCTTGCAATCGAAAAACTCGGCCGCGTGGGTCTTGGTGCTGATGTGGCCGATCAATTTCCCGCGGAACTTTCGGGCGGAATGCAAAAACGCGTGGGATTGGCACGTGCGATCGCAGCCGACCCTGATATTATTTTCTTCGATGAGCCGACGACGGGCCTCGACCCGATCATGGCGGGTGTCATCAACGCTCTTATCCGCGACGTCACAACGGAAATGGGTGCCACAACAGTTACCATCACCCATGACATGTCGTCGGTCCACGCAATTGCCGATAACGTAGCCATGTTGCACGACGGCAAGGTCAAATGGCACGGCAGCCGTGCTGAAATGGCATCTGCCCAAGATCCCTATCTGAAGCAATTTATCGCAGGCGCGTCCGATGGACCGATCACAAGCCTGCGTTAACGATTCGGCCTGTCGTTTTCTGTTTGAACGCATTATGGCGGTCGCCCGCCCCATTCCGACAACTTTCCCATGCCATTGTTGCATTTGCGCAAGCACCGCCTGTGGATAAGTATCGAATTCTATTTTTGTGGTTCAAGTTCAAGGGACTAGATGCAGGATAGGCTGGGATGGACGCAATCGGCACCACGCCGCTGGCATAGCAGGCCGCAACAATCCCGCGTCGTTCACCCTGATTGTTCGCACGCCCCCGATAACGAGGTCACCCGCAGACTTTTCCCCCTTAGCGTGCGCCTTTTAATCGGCTAAGTTCCGCTTATCCGGCCACGGATGGTCATTGGGGGTTCAGATTTATGCGCATCATTGGATTTTTACAGGTGACCTTGCGTGCTTTGCGAGGGGCGTCGATCTTGTTTCTGGCTTTGGTCGCAGCCGCAGCCGTTTGCTACACATTGCTCAGCGCGGTTGGGGTCACAGCATGGCTTACACTTCCGCTTACTTTTGGTGACGCGGTTCTGCCGACTTTCGGCATGTATTTGCAGATTGCCGTGACGGTTCTGTTGATCGCAATGGCAACCATGATCCCGACTAACATGCGGATCAACGCAATGGAGCGCAGCCACCGTTCGTTCCAGATCAGCATGGACGATGTCGCCCGCGCCTACCACATTTGTCATACTGCGGACCGCGCTGGCGTGTTCACGTTTAGCTCCGAGTTTGACGCTGTGCGCGAGCGTCTGGCCTATCTGCGCGATCACCCTGATTTGTCCCGCCTAGAACCGGAAGTGATCGAGGTTGCAGCGCAGATGTCGCAGCAATCGCGTGAATTGGCTGACGTCTATTCCGACGAAAAGGTAACCCGTGCAAAAACGTTTCTGGCCCAGCGTCAGGAAGAAGCAGAAAGCCAGCAGCAAAAGATCATCGAAGCGCTGCATGCCACCCGCGAAATTAGCAAATGGGCGCAGCAGATCGACATTGAGGAAAGCGTCGTTGCCTCGCAGCTCGAACAGCTGGATGAAAAGCTCCAGGCCACACTCCCGGGATTGGGGTATTCGCTCGCCAAGACCGAAGACAATGTGGTCACCTTGTCCAAGAAGCCCGCGGCTGAATGAAATACACGCTGATCGGCGCCAATCTGGCGCTCTTGATCTTGTTTCCGGTGGCGTGGTTTGCACCGCTTATGGCCGCAGGCTTATTGCCGCTCTTCGGGCTTTCGAAAATCAGCGTCATATCCGGTCTGCAAAGCCTTTGGGGAAGCGACGTATTCCTTGCCTTGCTCGTCACGGTCTTCGCACTTTTTGCGCCGTATCTGAAAACCATCGGCCTTGCATTGCTGCATTTCAACCTCGCCAGCCCGCGGCTTTTGCCTGCGCTCACGTGGTTAGGTAAGCTCGCGATGGCAGACATTTTCCTTATTGCGCTCTATATCGTGCTGTCTAAGGGCGTAGGCATTGGCAAGATCGAAACCATGTGGGGTCTCTATCTCTTTACGGCCTGCATCCTAGCCTCAATCGCGATTTCTGCCCTCACACCGCGTTTCTTCAGGGCCTGAATATGCCTGCCGGAGGCACCTGCCAATTGCCCCATAGACAGCGCTTGGTTAATGGGGCAAAACGGGAACATGGCTAAACAACAAATCTTCACTTGCTCTGAATGTGGCGCATCGACCTCCAAATGGGCGGGGCAATGCGATGCTTGTCAGGCTTGGAATACCATCCGCGAGGATAAGCCCCTCGGGTCCGGCCCCGCCAAGAAATCCTTGGGCGGAATGCGCGGTAAGACGATCACCCTGACCGATCTGGCCAGCCAAGAGGCGCCACCAGCACGCACGCTTGCAGGCGTGGGCGAGCTTGACCGCGTGCTCGGCGGCGGCTTGGTACAAGGTTCGGCCCTTCTTGTCGGCGGCGATCCGGGCATCGGTAAATCGACTTTGATGCTACAGGCCGCGGCACGGTTTGCCCGCAACGGCCTTAAGGTGATTTATATTTCGGGCGAGGAATCCGCCTCACAAGTCCAAATGCGCGCGCAGCGTCTTGGCCTGACAGAAAGCCCCGTCAAACTCGCGTCTGAAACCAATTTGCGCGACATCCTGACCACGCTTGAGGCGGAAAAACCCGATCTTGCGATCATCGATTCTATTCAAACGATGTGGGCTGATAACGTCGACAGCGCACCCGGATCGGTGTCACAGGTCCGCTCGTCCGCGCACGAACTGACGACTTTTGCCAAGCAACGCAATATCGCGGTCATCATGGTCGGGCACGTCACCAAGGACGGGTCCATCGCTGGCCCCCGCGTGGTCGAACATATGGTCGATACCGTTTTGTATTTCGAGGGCGATCGCGGGCATCAATACCGCATCCTGCGCTCGGTCAAAAACCGCTTTGGCCCCGCCGACGAGATTGGCGTGTTTGAGATGACGGGCAAAGGGCTGGCAGAGGTTAAAAATCCCTCGGCGCTTTTCCTGTCAGATCGCGGCAAACCTGCCCCCGGATCAGCCGTTTTTGCGGGCGTTGAAGGCACCCGCCCGATCCTTGGCGAAATTCAGGCGCTAGTGTCCCCGTCCCCGCAACCCAATGCCAAACGATCTGTCGTCGGGCTTGATTCCGGCAGGCTCGGGATGATCCTCGCGGTCCTCGAATCGCGCTGCGGTGTGCCGTTCACGGGCCTTGATGTGTACCTCAATGTGGCTGGTGGCATGCGGATCAACGATCCCGGAGCTGATTTGGCTATTGCCGCCGCACTTGTTTCTGCCCGCGAAGACGCGCCTTTACCCGCCGAAGTGGTCATTTTTGGTGAAATAAGCCTCTCGGGTGCTCTGCGTCCGGTTGTACAGACCGAAAATAGATTGAAAGAAGCGCAAAAACTTGGTTTTACGTCCGCAATCACACCGCAACAGACCAAGAAGGTCGCGGTGGCGGGGTTGGACATGCGTGAATGCGTTGATCTGGCCACGTTTGTTGCAGATGTATTCGGGGATCGTGGCCCCGTCTAAGACCAAAAGAGAGAGAGACGCACATGGAAGGTTTCACAATCATCGACGGGGTCGTGGCCCTTGTGATCGTTGTCTCGGCCCTTTTGGCCTATAGTCGCGGGTTCGTCCGCGAGGCGATGGCCATCGCGGGCTGGATCGGTGCCACTATTCTGGCGTTCATCTTTGCCGACACGATCCAACCATTGATCCGGCAGATACCTGTTGTCGGCGACTTCATCGGCGACAGTTGCGAGTTGTCGATTATCGCGTCATTTGCCGCTGTCTTCGCCATTGCGTTGGTCGTCGTATCAATCTTTACGCCACTGTTCGCTAGCCTTGTGCAACGCTCCTCGCTTGGTGGCTTAGACCAGGCGTTCGGTTTCTTGTTCGGTGTGCTGCGCGGCATCTTGTTGGTGGCGGTCGCGTTCTTTGTTTATCAGACCGTGCTGTCGACCCAAAAAATCGACATGGTTGAAAACAGCCGCTCTGCCAAAGTATTCGGCCAATTGACAGGCCAGATCGAAGACCGCGATCCGGAAGCGGCACTGGGCTGGATCACCACCCAATACGAACAACTCGTCGGCCAGTGCGGCGCGGCAGAGTAAAGCAAATTGCAAAAGGCCCCCGTCAAACTGGCGCGGGGCCTTTTTCTTATCAAGACCGTGACATGGCCCGCCCGAGCGACTATGCACTGCCCATATAACCCAACTCGACACGGAGCTGCCCGCCTTGTCCCATCAAATGCCCCCTGCCCATCCTTTTGACGATGATAAACTGCGGGAGGAATGCGGCGTGTTTGGCGTTGTCGGCGTCGCCGACGCATCCAACTTCGTAGCCCTCGGCCTGCACGCCTTGCAGCATCGCGGCCAAGAGGCAGGCGGCATTGTCACCCATGACAGCGCCACCGGATTTAACCAGCAGCGCCGCATGGGGTTGGTGCGTGACAACTTCACGTCGCCATCCATGATGGCATCCTTGCCCGGCCCCGTCGGGATCGGCCATGTCCGCTATTCGACCGCTGGCTCCAAGGGGCAGACGGCGATGCGCGACGTGCAGCCGCTCTTTGGTGAATTTTCTATGGGCGGGGCTGCGATTGCCCATAACGGCAACATTACCAACGCCGATGCCCTGCGCCGCGAATTGATCGAGCGTGGCTCGATCTTCCAATCATCCTCCGACAGTGAATGCATTATCCACCTGATGGCGCGTTCCATGGGCCAAAACATCCCTGACCGCATGGAAGAAGCCCTGCGCAAGGTCGAAGGCGCGTTTTCTATTGTCGCCATGACCCGCACCAAGATTATCGGCTGCCGCGATCCACTTGGCGTGCGGCCGCTTGTGCTTGGCAAAATCGGTGACGGTTGGGCGCTGGCATCGGAAACTTGCGCGCTTGATATCATCGGCGCGGAATTCGTCCGAGAAATCGAGCCCGGTGAAATGGTTGTCATCAGCGAGGCCGATGGCGTACAAAGCCATTTCCCGTTCCGTCCGGCAAAATCGCGCTTCTGCATTTTCGAAAATGTCTATTTCTCGCGGCCAGATAGCATCCTTGGCGGTCGTTCGGTTTATGAAACCCGCGAGGCGATTGGCCGCGAGCTGGCCAAAGAATCGCCCGTCGAGGCTGATCTTGTCTGCCCCGTGCCAGATAGCGGCACACCTGCGGCAATCGGGTATTCTCTGGAATCCGGCATTCCCTACGCGATGGGCATTATCCGCAATCAATACATGGGCCGTACGTTCATCGAGCCCACCGAGAGCATCCGCAACATGGGTGTCCGCCTGAAACTCAACGTGAACCGCGCCCTGATCAAAGGCAAGCGCGTGATCCTTGTCGACGACAGCGTTGTGCGCGGCACCACCAGCCGCAAAATCAAGGAAATGATCCTTGATGCCGGTGCCGCAGAGGTGCATTTTCGCATCGCTTCACCGCCGACAGCTTGGCCGTGTTTTTATGGCGTCGACACGCCGGACCGCGACAAACTTCTTGCGGCGACAATGTCAGAGGATGAAATGCGCGACCATCTGGGCGTCGACAGCCTGAAATTTATCTCGTTGGACGGGCTTTACCGCGCGTCCGGCGAGGCAGGTGGCCGCGATCCGAAATCCCCCGCATATTGCGACGCATGTTTCTCGGGTGAATATCCGGTCAAACCCAGCGATATGATCGCTAAGGGCTTCAAGCCAAAATTGGCCGCAGAATAACATGACAAAAACTGCATTGATCACAGGTGCCTCGCGCGGACTTGGTGCGGCAATGGCACGCCAATTGGCCGCAACCCATCACATCATCGCGGTGGGCAAAACCACCGGCGCGCTCGAGGAACTCGACGATGCGATCCAAGCGGCTGGCGGGCAATCCACGCTTGCGCCGATGGACATCACCGTTGACGCCGCCATGCAGCAGCTGTGCCGCTCGATCTTTGACCGTTGGGGTAAGCTTGACCTTTGGATCCACACGGCTGTGCACGCCGCCCCTCTGGCGCCCGCAGGGCACATCGGTCCCAAGGATTTGTCAAAATCCATTGATGTGAACATCACAGCCACCGCACGCCTGATCGGCTATGTCGGGCCGCTTTTAGGCCGCGATGGCCACGCAGTCTTCATGGACGACGCGCAGGCTGGGAACCAGTTCTTTGGCGCATATGGCGCAACCAAATCCGCGCAGACCGCACTTGCCCGCTCATGGGCCGCTGAATCTGCAAACACCGGACCGCATGTGCATATCGCGACCCCGGCACCAATGCCCACAGCCACCCGCGCGCGGTTCTACCCTGGCGAGGATCGCACACCGCTCGCATCCCCGACAGACGAGGCCGCACGGATACTCGCAGGGCTGTCGCTATGACCGACACTATCGCTGACCGCTTGGCGCAGGCACAACAGCAGGCCATCGATACATCCCTAACCGGTCCGGAAATCGAGGCTGCAATCATCGATCTTGCGGCCACATTCGAGGCGCGGTCCCAGCATCATTTCAAACGCGGCCCGTTTTACAAGAAACTTCGCGCGCTATTGATCGAAAACAATCAGGCCGCCCTCGCAGTGGATATCCAAAACTACAGCAACGCCGTGAATGTCTTGAAACATGGCACCGGCGCCAGTTACCGTGAGCTCAAGGCCGCAAAGTCCCTGCCCTTCACGCTCAAAATTCCAGCAGGCAACATCCGCCTTGTGGACGTCACCCAAGACAGTTTTTTTGCAGGTTTTGTCGCCACATTGGACCGTGCGCATCAGTTCCTGCAATCGCGCTAGGCCTGCTTCTTCCGAGCACAAATATGCAAATTGCAACAACTGCCCGAAACGCGGCTGCAAATCGGTGCGCAATCCTTGCCCCACGCGCACGACCGCATTAGGGGTAATGTGACAACGCAAGGGCGGCTACATGCGCATTCTCATTACCAACGACGACGGCATCAACGCACCGGGGCTTGCGACGCTGTGTGCAATCGCGACCGAAATTGCGGGCGACGACGGTGAAGTGTGGACAGTCGCGCCCGCGTTTGAACAATCAGGCGTCGGCCATTGCATCAGCTATACCCACCCGACCATGCTCGCCAAGCTTTCTGATCGGCGGTTCGCCGCCGAGGGGTCGCCTGCCGATTGCGTGCTTGCCGGGCTTTATGACGTGATGAAAGACACGCCGCCGGACTTGATCCTTTCGGGCATCAACCGCGGCAATAATGCGGCTGAAAATACGCTTTATTCCGGTACCATCGGTGCCGTGATCGAGGGCGCATTACAGGGTGTCCCGTCCATCGCGCTGTCGCAGTTCTTTGGCCCTGCAAACAAAGACCTTGATGACCCGTTTGAGGCCGCAGCCATACACGGTGCGGCGACCGTTCGCGCGCTGCTGGACAAGGGTATCTGGACGAATGACGCCTACACATTGTTCTACAATATCAATTTCCCACCTTGTGCGGCAAAGGACGTCAAAGGCACCGCAGTAACGACGCAAGGCCGCCGATCGGGCGTAAATTTTTCTGTCGAGCCGCAGCAATCACCGACTGGCCGCAAGTTCATGTGGGTCCGCGGTGGTAACCAGCATGTACCTACCGCTGCCGGAACCGATGCGCAGGCGAACCTTGATGGCTTTGTGTCCGTGACACCAATGCGCGCGGACCTGACAGCGCATGATATGGTTGCGAAACTCCAAGGTTTATTGGGGTGAGCGCCTCTGCCGAAACCAAAATGCAGTTTCTTTATGCGCTGCGGTCCAAGGGCGTCACCGACACCCGTGTCCTGACAGCCATGGAACGCGTTGACCGCGCGGCATTCGTCAAAGGCATATTTGCGGAACGCGCCTACGAGGACATGCCACTGCCGATTTCATGCGGCCAGACCATCAGTCAGCCGTCAATTGTTGGCATCATGACACAAGCGCTCAGGGTGTCACCGCGTGACAAGATCCTCGAGATTGGCACAGGCTCCGGCTATCAAGCGGCGGTCCTGTCGCATCTGGCACGTCGTGTCTATACGGTCGATCGTTATCGCCGTTTGGTCACCGAGGCGCAGGCGATTTTCGCAGCCCAAGACATCACAAATATTACCGCATTCACCGCCGATGGCAGCCACGGTTTCGCCGAACAAGCACCGTTCGACAAAATTCTTTTGACGGCTGCCGCAGAAGACCCGCCAGGTCCGCTGTTGCAACAATTACGTGTGGGCGGGATCATGGTCTTGCCCGTCGGCCAGTCTGACACTGTCCAAAGCCTGATCCGTGTTACCCGCCTTGAAACAGGCTTCGATTACGAAGAGTTACGTTCCGTGCGGTTTGTCCCCTTGCTCGAAGGGCTTGGAGCAGACTAAATAGGGTTAACTGCGGCTTTAAGCTGGGACAAACCCCGCGCACCGCATCCGAGGAGACGCGCAGATGACCGCAATACGTATTTTGATGACAACGACTGCATTCGGGCTGATGGCTGCCTGTAACGGCCCGCTGGATTTCGATCTGCGGGATTTGGCGAAAGGATTTGATACATCCAAATCCGTCGAAAACCTGCCGGACCGCCCGCGTGCTGATGACCGCGGCGTGATCTCCTATCCCAATTATCAGGTTGTCGTCGCGCAAAAAGACGACACGATGGTCACCATTGCACAACGCCTCGGCTTGAACGCCGATGAGGTCGCGAAGTTCAACGGAATTGAAGCTGGTGTACAACTGCGCAAGGGCGAGTTGGTCGCATTGCCCAAGCGCGTAGCAGAGCCGTCACCGGCAACCGGTGCTGCGCAATCTGGCCCGATCCAACCTGCAACTGTTGACGTGACGGCGATCGCTACTTCTGCGCTTGACCGTGCAGGGCCACAGGCTGCGACACCAGCAGCGCCGATGAACGTCACCGTGCCGACTGCCCAAACGGGAACAGAGCCTGTTCGCCACAAGGTCGCACGTGGCGAAACTGTATTCTCGATCTCGCGGCTTTATAACGTGCCGGTGCGATCGGTCGCTGATTGGAACGGGCTTGGGCCGGAACTGACTGTACGCGAAGGGCAATTCTTGTTGATCCCGCAAGCAGGGCAAGCCGCACCCGCCAAGGCCCCCATTCCCGTCGCAACAGCCCCTGCCCCCGCCCCCGGTGCAGGCAGCGTTACACCCGTGCCCCCGAGTGCTGTTTTGCCATTGCCAGATGAAACCCCATCAGCGCCTATCCCTGCGGCCGCAGTGCCAGACGCGCCCGACCTTGGCAAACCAGCGCCAGCGCCTGCCGCGAGCAATGCAAGGTTCGCCTATCCGGTGCAGGGTGCCATCATTCGCGCCTATGCGGCGGGTCGCAATGAGGGTATCGACATCGGCGTACCTGCTGGCACCACCGTCAAAGCAGCAGGAAGCGGCAGCGTTGCAGCCGTGACCACGGACACGAATGGCGTGGCAATCGTCGTGATCAAACATGATGGCGGCTTATTGACCGTCTATACCAACCTCGAAGGCTTGACCGTCGCCAAAGGAGCATCGGTTAGCAAAGGTCAAAGCATCGGTAAGGTACGGGCAGGAACGCCGAGTTTCTTACACTTTGAAGTCCGGCGCGGACTGACGTCTGTTGATCCTGCAGAATTCTTGCCGTAACGCCCTTGTGTTTTGTTGAGCCTCCGGCGGAGGTATTTTCGGCAAGTGGAATTGGTTAAGTTAAGTTTACACCCATGCGACCTGCCAGATCGGTAAAATACTGCCATGCAACGCGACCGGACCTGCTGCCGCGTGTCATTTGCCATTCGATGGCTTCGGCGCGGAGCGTTGCATTGTCGATGTCGACACCGTGCGCGTCGCAATACCCACGGATCATCGTCAGATATGCGTCTTGGTCACACGGATGGAACCCCAGCCAGAGGCCAAAACGATCCGAAAGCGAGACCTTTTCCTCAACCGCTTCGCCCGCGCTGATCGCCGTGGTTTGCTCGTTTTCGATCATGTCGCGCGGCATCAGGTGACGGCGGTTTGATGTGGCATAGAGGACAACATTGTCGGGACGTCCCTCAATGCCGCCATCCAACACCGCCTTGAGAGATTTATAATGCGCATCATCATGTCCAAACGACAGATCGTCACAATACATGATGAACCGCTCGGGTCGTCCGCGCAGCAAGTTCAGACATCGACCAATTGTGGGCAAGTCTTCGCGTTGGACTTCGACCATTTTCAGATTGGTTATATCTGCGTGAACTTTGGCGTGCACAGCCTTAACAAGGCTGGATTTTCCCATGCCGCGTGCACCCCATAACAGTGCATTGTTGGCAGGAAGCCCCTTTGCGAATTGCCGCGTGTTGTCCATGAGCGTGTCGCGGGCGCGGTCAATGCCGACGAGTAGATCCACGTCAACACGGTTCACACGCGCAACAGGTATCAAACGATCAGGATTGGCCTGCCATATAAACGCGGATGCGACAGCAAAGTCCGGGGCGGGCGCAGGTGCTGGACTGATACGTTCCAGCGCCGCTGCGATCCGCTCCAGCTCGGTCACAGGTCAGGCTCGTCGTTGCCGTCGACCTCACCGTGGATGTCGTCGTCCCACAGGCCTTCTGCACGCAGTTTGGCCTCGCGTTTACGCTCTACCCGGGCGACCAACTGGATCGACACCTCGTAGAGACCATAAACAACCACAAACAAGATCACCTGCGAGATGACGTCCGGTGGGGTCGCCAATGCGGCCACGATCAGGATCGCCACCATCGCATATTTGCGTGTGCCGCGCAGGCCATGTGCCGATACCAGCCCCGCCTTGCCCATTAACGTCAGCAAGACGGGCAATTGGAAACACAGACCAAAAGCGACGATAAATTTGATTGTCAGTGACAAATACGCCTTTGCCGAGCCCTGGAAAATAATCCCGGCGGCGGCCGTGGTCGCACCTGCATCCGACGTCAGCATGTTTTCTTGCTGAAAGCCAAGGAAGAAGCCAAACGCAAGCGGCGTGATTACGTAGTATGCAAAGGCCGCTCCGAGGAAGAACATGAATGGCGACGCAATAATGAACGGCAAAAACGCACCTTTTTCATTCTTGTACAAACCCGGTGCGACAAAGCGCCAAAGCTGGTAGCTGATAATCGGAAATCCGATCACCAAACCGCCCAAGAGTGAGATAGAAATCGCAACAAAGAAACCTTCTTCGAGCGCAATGAACTGCAAGTCACAAGCCTGCCCGCGCGATGCCAAAGCGTCGCAAAGCGGCTCTGTCAAAAAGTTGAACACAGGGTTCCAGACCGTGAAACAGATCACCATGCCGACGATGAACGCCAGAACCGACCGGATCAGGCGGGTGCGCAATTCGGTCAGATGCTCCATCAGCGGGGCGGCGCTATCGTCCATATCTTTGGTCGAACTCATGCGTCACCCTTTGGTTTTGCGGCTGGTTTCTTTTTCGCGGCAGGTTTTTTAGCAGCGGGTTTCTTGGCAGCGGGTTTCTTGGGGGCTGCTTTTTTGGGGGCCGGTTTTGGTGCAGGCTCCGTCAGGGCCTCGGCCTCGGCCTCGGCGGCTTTGCGTTTGGTGGCGGCCTGAGCCATGGCCTCGGACATCTGTGCCTTTTTGGCGGCGCGCTGTTCGGTCAGCTCACGTGTCGCCGGACCCGGCGAAATACCTGTGGCCTCGCGAATTTTATCGACCCCGAATTTCTGCGGGTTGGTTGCGGCCTTCAGGCTCGACGAGATGTCTTTGACACCTGCATCATCGGCCGCCGCTTCCATGGCACGGCTAAACTCGCGGGCCATGCCGCGGGCTTTTCCGGTAAATTCCCCTGCGGCGCGAAACATCCCGGGTAAATCCTTGGGACCAATCACGATCAGGGCCACAATGGCGACAAGCACCATTTCACTCCAGCCGAGGCCAAACATACGCTATTCCTTAAGTGGCGACTTAGGCTTTGTCTTTGTCGGTCTCTGGTGTCACGTCTTTGGCGTCTGCCAAACCGTCTTCCAGTTCGGCCTTGCTGTCGTCCACGCCCTTTTTGAACGCAGTGATGCCTTTGCCGACTTCGCCCATCAGGGACGAGATTTTGCCGCGTCCAAACAGGACCAGCACGACAACAGCGATCAACAAAAGACCGGGCAAACCAATGTTATTGAGCATGTGAATTTTCTCCTCATTCCGTCCCGATTGCGGGGCGGGTCATACGCTTGAAACAACAGATAGGGGCAGTTTGTTGCAGATGGAAGGCGCAAAAACCCTTTATTTTCCCCGTAATTACGAATGTTGTGTCAGTAAACTGTCAGTTGTCATAATAATGTCAAAACAAATCGGGGAATCACAAATGCGCCGCGCCGACCGCCTTATGGCACTGATCCAAATACTGCGTGACGGGACACTGCACAAAGCGTCCGATCTGGCGGTGGCTACGGATGTGTCCTTGCGCACGATCTACCGCGATATGGATACATTGGCCGCATCCGGCGTCCCGATCGAGGGAGAACGCGGCGTGGGATACCGTGTCACCGCGGCCATCACCCTGCCCCCGCTCAACCTGACGATGACAGAGGTAGAGGCCCTGCATATCGGGTTGCAAGCCGTGGGACAGAATGCAGACGCCGAGTTGTCGGACGCCGCACGCACCCTATCGGCCAAGATTGACGCAGTGATGCCAGAGGACCGCGCCCGCGCACCCACCGGATACGGTTTCGCCGTCTATCCGTTTGCGGATGCCGCGCGCGGGTTCCAGTATCTGCCCATGATCCGCCAAGCGATCCGAACAAGGCAAAAGCTCCGGCTTGGGTTTCCCGATGGCGACCGGACCGTGCGCCCGCTTCAGCTTGACTATTGGGGGCGGCTTTGGACATGCCTGACGTGGTGTGAAAAGCTCCGCGATTTCGCCGAGTTGCGGATCGACCAGATTGAAACGCTCAAAATTTTGCCCAGCCTGTTTGTCGACGAGGCAGGCAAAACTCTTGCGGATTTTCATAACCGTTAAAGCCAGTCCGCATAATCAGCGATGGGACGGAAATAGGCAATCATACGGCCTTCTGGCGCGGCTGACCCAACCCATGGCGCAACGCCGTGGATGAGGTGACGGTGAAGTATCACGGCCTCTCCTCCTGTGGTCGGGACGTCGACGCGCGCGCATGTATCGAAGACTTCGCGGCGGGCGGCTTGGTAGGCGTCGGTCACGTCCAGATCGCCATAGTCCGCAGGGCGCATGCCATCATATAGCTTGGCAAAGGCCGCTTGCATAATCACATGACTGCGTTCCCACACCACAAGCGGGCTTGCGGTCGCGTGATTAAGCGCCATGCCGATAATGAACGCATGCGGTTCGCGTAAATGACGGCGCTTGTCCGGCCCTTCGGGCAAAAGGCCATCCATGTGCGCAGCGTCGCGGTTTTTGCGGAACCGGTGCGCTGCCTCGGTCTCTTGTGCATCACGTATGGGGTATCCATCATAGACAATCGATACTTGGGCCGCGTGCCAGCTTTGGGACATGTGCGAAAACGGCATCGGAACCCCGCTAACTGATCCGTCAGGCGCATTGGGTAAGGCATCAACGCCCACAAACCACGTGCCGCCATGACGCCGCTCGGTTGTGTCAAGATGCGTGGCGGCGCGATATGCCGCCTGCGCCCATGCCGCCACCGCCGGATCATGAGCAATGAGCTGATAACCGGTCGTTACCATCCCAACGCTTTGCGCAGCATATTGAGCGCGACCAAGATCAGGAACACTCCGAACAAGCGCTTTAGCGGTTTCGGATCCATCCGGTGCGCCAAACCTGCGCCGTAAGGCGCTGTGATCAGCGTCATGGCAATCACTAGCAAAAACGCAGGAATATTGACCGCACCAATCGTAAGCGGTGGTGGTGAAACCAGATCAACAGTCAAGAACCCGATGACCGAGGGCACCGCGATAATGACGCCAAAGCCCGCCGCTGTCGCCACCGCACGGTGAATAGGGACCGCATAAAGCGACATTGTTGGCACGCCAAATGACCCGCCACCGATGCCCATCAATACCGACAAGAACCCGATGACGGGCGACAGGAACACACGCATGATCCCCTTTGGCATTTCATCACCTATGCGCCAATGAGACTTCCCCAATGCCATATAAAGCCCGACGATAATCGCGAGAATGCCAAAGATCATTTGCAACGTGGCCGAGCGCAACGATGACGCGATGAAAAACCCGATCACGGCCCCCACCACAATGCCTGGTGCCCAGGTTTTCAAGACGTCCCAATCGACAGCGCCCTTTTTGTGATGCGCCTTGACCGACCGCACAGACGTCACGATGATCGTCGCCAATGACGTGGCCAGACAGACCTGCATCAACTGAAAATCAGGATAGCCAAGCCCTTGGAAAACGTAGAAAAACGCAGGCACAAGAATGATGCCGCCACCCACGCCCAGCAATCCGGCCAGCACGCCGGCAAATGCACCGACAGCAAGGAGCAGCACCACCATCGCCATCATCGTATTTGGATCAGTAGCAAAATTACCTAACATGCGGTTTCCTTTGTGACGTAGTTCAGCGCGGCAAGAACAACACGCTCGTCAGCGCCATCAAGATGCACATTCTCCGACAGGTATCTGCGCC
>Ga0114952_1001038_pt1 | contig 25059 bp, 23 predicted proteins | sample SidtaG_2_FD_87303 | JGI IMG/M metagenome (GOLD analysis project Ga0114952, IMG submission 87303) | Marine algal microbial communities from Sidmouth, United Kingdom - Sidmouth_Asex2 metaG | ecosystem: Host-associated > Algae > Red algae > Unclassified | place: Sidmouth, United Kingdom | collected...
CCTTTGTCATGCTTTACCAGATCACGCAGCGCGCATGTTGTGCGGGTATTTGACCAAAGCAGACATCACGCGATCACGGTGACCCAGATGCATGGGTTACTTGACTTGAGCGGCAAAACGGATACCCCTGCACGCACCAACCAAGCCCGCAAACTGCTTGCATTGTCGCAAAGCGTCACCAAAGCGGGTGATATCGCGGTTAACCGTAGTGGCTTTATTGTGGGCCTACAGCCGAACCCTGACCATTCTGCGCGATGCTGGCATGTCGGACCTGATTGCTGTTTCCCGCATGACGACGACCCGCAACAACCAGTACAAAAAGCCTGAAAAATTCGCTGGTGACATGCTGATCTATACCCGTGACGCTGCTCGTGATTTCAAAGTTGTTCCCACCCCTGAGGTGGCAGATCACTGTCCGCTTGTCTTGACGCTTCAACCCGCCTCGCTTTGTCTCAAATACTCAAAAAACGACCGTATCAATCAAGCACACCCTCTCCGGCAAATCCTCCCCCGTCTAAAAACAAGCCCCCAAAGGCGTTTATTTCAAAGCTGGCAGTGGCACGCATTGCACGCAAAACAGCTTGAACCGTTGGGTCGTCGAAAACCGCTTTTCCCATAGCGAACCCATCTGGGTCTGTGAATTCATAGATGTTGCCGGTGACGACCTGACCGGAAGAAAAGACGGGCCTGCGTCTTAGTCCTCGATCGCAATAGATAAAGCAGGATCACCATGCCGCCAGTAGATGCAGGACAGGTCCGCCGGACGTCTTAGCCTGTGTCGCAGTGACCCGCCATGATCCGAATTCGCGACATCCCTTAGCAAGACCTAGATTAGCAAAAGCCACAAAAACCACGATCCAGAGGTATTTCATGCGGGCGCCTTTCGCGAATATCGCGCTAACACTGCCCGATCCGTCGTTTTTTGTCCGGCGATCATTTCCCACCGCACCAAAACCGCTTATACGGCTGCAAAACCCACGCAGGAGATATCCCATGACCATCACACCCGGCATCGTCATCACAGGCGCATCTGGCCGCATGGGGCAAATGCTGATCAATCAGGTTGGCGCTTCTGACGCCTGCACCTTGGTCGGTGTCCTGGAACGCGCAGGCCACCCTTGGGTGGGTCAGGACGTGGGGGTTGCCATGGGCGGCACCGCGATCGGCGTTCAGGTCACGGATGACGCGCTCGAGGTTTTCGCCAAGGCACAGGCCGTGATCGACTTTACGGCCCCCGCTGCGACGGTTGGCTTTGCGGGGCTGGCAGCCCAAGCCCGCGCCGTTCATGTCATCGGCACCACAGGCCTGTCGGATGACGACCTTCGTGCGATCAACGCCGCATCGCGTCATGCCGTCATCGTCCGCGCGGGGAACATGTCTCTTGGCGTGAACCTGCTTGTAAAGCTGACGCAGAAAGTCGCCGCAGCGCTGGACGCGGATTTCGATATCGAAGTGATCGAGGCCCACCACAATCAAAAAGTCGACGCCCCATCGGGGACCGCTTTGATGCTGGGCGAAGCAGCCGCAGCCGGTCGCGGGGTTGACCTTGTTGATGTGCGCGACAGTGGACGCGACGGCATGACTGGTGCGCGCAGGCGCGGCGACATCGGCTTTACCGCGATCCGTGGCGGCGACATCGTGGGTGAACATGACGTGCTGTTTGCGGCATCGGGTGAACAGATCACCCTGCGTCACCGCGCCACCGACCGCGCGGTCTTTGCGCGTGGCGCGCTCAAGGCGGCGTTATGGGGCCAAACCCAAAAACCGGGCGAGTATGACATGATGGACGTTCTGGGGCTGTAAGAAATTTTTGAACCATTTGTGCAGCTCGTGCGTTTAACTTGTGTAACGACCACAAGGACCGATCCCATGCGTAGCTTTTTGTTCGCCCTCGCCCTGATTATTGCCACACCCGCGGTGGCCGACGCCTTTGAGCGGGTCAGCGATAAATCTACCTTTGTCCAGCTTGTCGCGGGCAAGACTTTGTCAAACCGTCTATATGGTGTGAAGCTGAATGTATCCGAAGGTGGCAGCATAGCGGGTGGCGCGCTTGGCTGGGACATCACAGGCGACTGGACGTGGGAGGACGGTTATTTCTGCCGCGACATGGCGTGGGGTGGCGATTCCGTTGGCTACAACTGCCAGCTCGTCGAGGTACGCTCCGGCAACGAGATGCGCTTTACCTCTGATCAAGGCGCAGGTGACGCCGCATCATTCAAATTGCGCTAGCGCTTAAACCAAGAGCTAATCCCATGTGAACCACTGCCCAATCCGGCACTTCACAGTGCTTTTTGGAAATTGCGCTAAATTAACCGGTTGCAGACGGTCTCTGGTGGAAATCAACCCACGGCATCGGTAATGTGATGTTATTGGCGCCGATGCTTGAAACCTCGAATGTGTGTGTATTGTAGGGACCGCTTAAATCGCGACCAAATCGAAGATTTGAAGAATGAACTGCCAGACATCGAAGCTGGTTCTGGCAATTCAAGCTCTTTTGCGATCATTGCGGCGGTAAAAGCGGTTTTGGTTAGCGCGGGCGCAAATGAGCAATCGAAATACGATAACCCCACATCTTCTGAGGAGACAAATGGCGATTCCTTGTGAGCTCAAGACGCGTTCGATTTTGCGGATGTGGCGAATACTTCCTCCAACGATGATAGCGCTGGCTTGATTGCATTCAATCCCGACGATTGGATCAGCGATCGGACGTTGTCACAATCCGATTCGGTGCCAGCACAAGAATTTTGGACGCATCTTTTGACACCGCTGGTTGACGACGGATATCTTTGAAACAATTCTGTTTCGTGACAATTGAGTGGTCGTAGGGCCGCATCTTAACCAATGAGGTGATTGGTCCCGCGCGCTGGATCGGTATCGGCCAAACCATACCTCCTCATATTGCCGAACCTGCGTGGCCGTAAACGTAAATTTCATGGTCCCTCTACAAAGCCCGCGGATTGTCGTTTTGCCCTCACTCTTCCCAAACGTGTCAATCTGCTGTAAGGCCCGCCTATCTTGAAACGACAGGCGCCCGCATTCCAGCGCCAAACAAGATACCGGAATGAGGGGGAATACGCCCCCTACGCAAACTCTCGGGCCTCGGGCCCAAAGGAAAACATACATGTTTAACCACGTGAAAAAATCTATGCAGTGGGGCGAAGAGACGCTGACACTCGAAACTGGCAAGGTCGCCCGTCAAGCAGACGGTTCCGTGATTGCCACGCTGGGCGAAACCAGCGTTATGGCGAACGTGACATTTGCACGTAAGCAAAAGCCGGGTCAGGACTTCTTTCCACTGACCGTGCACTACCAAGAAAAGTATTACGCCGCCGGTAAAGTACCAGGTGGATTTTTCAAGCGCGAAGCACGTCCAACCGAAAAAGAGACGCTGACATCCCGCCTGATCGACCGTCCAATTCGCCCGCTGTTCGTTCCCGGCTTCAAAAACGAAGTACTGGTGATGTGTACAGTGTTGTCGCACGACTTGGTCAATGATCCGGACATGGTTGCCATGATCGCGGCATCTGCTGCGCTGACAATTTCCGGCGCACCGTTTATGGGTCCAATCGGCGCATGCCGCGTTGGTTTCGTTGACGGCGAATACATCCTGAACCCCGAAATCGACGACATGCACAACCTGCGTTTGCAGCCTGAGCAGCGTCTTGACCTTGTTGTTGCCGGCACAAAAGACGCCGTAATGATGGTTGAATCCGAAGCATATGAGCTTTCTGAAGAAGAAATGCTTGGCGCGGTGAAGTTCGCCCATGACAGCATCCAGCCTGTGATCGACCTGATCATTGATCTGGCAGAAGACACAGCAAAAGAGCCGTTCGATTTCCAGCCAGAAGACTACTCTGATCTGGCGGCTGCTGTGAAAGCCGCAGGCGAGGACGCGATGCGTGCCGCCTATGCGATCACAGACAAGCAAGAGCGCACATCCGCTGTTGGCGCTGCCCGCGACACCATCAAAGCAGCCCTGACAGAAGAGCAGCAAGACGACAAAAACCTTGGCCCGGCGCTGAAGGGTCTTGAGTCTGCGGTTCTGCGCGGCGACGTTGTAAAGAACGGCAAGCGTATCGATGGCCGCGCCCTCGACACGATCCGTCCGATCGTTTCCGAGACTGGCATTTTGCCCCGTACACACGGCTCCGCGTTGTTTACTCGCGGTGAGACACAGGGCCTCGTTGTGACCACGCTTGGTACTGGTGACGACGAGCAGATGATCGACGCGCTGACGGGCATGTATAAATCCAACTTTATGCTGCACTATAACTTCCCACCATATTCCGTTGGTGAAGTTGGTCGTGTATCCGGCCCGGGCCGTCGTGAAATCGGCCATGGTAAGCTGGCATGGCGTGCGTTGCAGGCGGTTCTGCCATCTGCCACAGACTTCCCCTACACAATCCGCTTGGTTTCCGAGATCACTGAATCCAACGGCTCGTCGTCTATGGCGTCCGTTTGCGGTGGCTCATTGTCGATGATGGACGCGGGCGTTCCGCTTAAGTCAGCAGTTGCCGGTGTGGCCATGGGCCTCGTGATGGAAGACGACGGCGAATACGCCATCCTGTCCGACATCTTGGGTGACGAAGACCACCTTGGCGACATGGACTTTAAGGTTGCAGGCACCGAAGCAGGGATCACATCCTTGCAGATGGACATCAAAATCGCGGGCATTACCCAAGACATTATGTCCAAGGCATTGGCGCAGGCCAAAGCGGGCCGTTTGCACATCCTGTCCGAAATGGGCAAGGCGCTGACGGGTGCAAACGATCTGGGCGTTCACGCACCCAAGATCGAAACCATGCAGATACCGACCGACAAGATCCGTGAAGTGATCGGTTCCGGCGGCAAAGTGATCCGTGAAATCGTTGAAGTGTCCGGCGCAAAAGTCGACATCAACGACGAAGGCGTCATCAAGCTGGCATCCAACGACGCGGAGGCCATCAAAAAGGCCTACGACATGATCCACTCAATCGTAGCCGAGCCGGAAGAAGGCAAGGTTTACAAAGGTAAGGTTGTGAAACTCGTCGACTTTGGCGCATTCGTGAACTTCTTTGGTAAGCGCGACGGTCTGGTGCACGTATCCCAGATTGAAAACCGCCGCCTGAACCATCCTTCCGATGTTCTCAAAGAGGGCCAAGAAGTTTGGGTCAAGCTGCTGGGCTTTGATGATCGTGGCAAGGTCCGCCTGTCCATGAAAGTTGTTGATCAGGCAACTGGCGAAGAAGCAAAAGAAGAAAAAGCCGAAGAGTAATCTTTCGTCTTTGAAATAAGAAAGCCCCGGTGGAAACGCTGGGGCTTTTCTTTGGTCCCGCCAGCTCTGGATGCCAATCGGGTAGAACGGCCCCAGCGGGATCACACTGCTCCGTGAACGCCCGAGATACCCCAGCCGAGGTATTCCGCGAAAAAATGCTGGAGGAAGCGGGAAGAGACCCCCATCCTGAGCCTAACAAGAGGCGCAGTTCACGTCGTGCTTGGTTTTCTTGTCTTATAGAATATGAAGTAACCTTGCTTGACCAGTTCGGCGCGTGGACAACAGTGGGCTCTGGCCTTGTTATTCAACCAATCGGGTTGCGTGTTCTGGAACAAATCGGCGCGGCGGGTGCCGCATTGGCCGAAGGTGCCATAAGTAGCAAGGTAGCGCCCGCAATCCTGACAGCCTTGTCCAAGGGTCGCTGATCAATCCAATGCGCGGCGTGTGATGCAACTTTTCATCAATCGTTCACAAAAATATTGACCCTCTCGCGCGTTGATTTGGATTTTGTTATGTTGTTGTCAGTAACTGGATGCCAAAGAAGCATCGTAGATTGAGGCACGACAATGATTACAAGACGCAACTTTGTGGCCTCGGCTACGGTTTCCCTATTGGCTACTCCTGCGCTTGCGAGCAAACAGTTGCCGCGCAAATTCCAGCCCCGCATCGTTGATGTGAACCCCGCATTGCCCGCTGGTGAAATCCACGTGGTGAAGGCCGATCACTATTTGTATTGGACCTTGGGCAATGGCAAGGCGCAGCGTTACGGTGTCGCATTGGGCGGTGAGGGCCGCAATTATCATGGCGCGCTGACAATCCGTCGCAAGGCAGAATGGCCTAGCTGGATTCCAACCCAGAATATGATCAATCTCGAACCCGAGGTTTATGGCCCCTTCGCAGCCGGCCTTCCCGGGGGGCATCCGTATAACCCCATGGGCGCGCGTGCGCTGTATCTTTATGATGGTGCGAACCCGACTTATTTCCGCATCCATGGCACGCCCCAGCCCGAGACAATTGGCACGAGTTTTTCGTCAGGCTGTGTGCGCCTGACCAATGATCACGTCGCTGAGCTTTATGACATGGTCCCTGTCGGCACCCACGTCTACATATTGTAAAATGCAAAAGGCCCCCGCGGTTGCAGGGGCCTTTGATTTTCGATCCGGCTTAAAGGCTGGTTTTACGCAAATATGGCAGTACTTTGGTAAAATCCCCGAATTTGGCCGTTGCATCATCGTCCGACAATGTCGCAGGGATGATCACATCATCACCAACGTTCCAGTTGGCGGGCGTCGCAACGCCGCGCGATGTCGACGTTTGCAAACCGTCCAGCGCACGCAAAACTTCGGCAAAGTTTCTGCCGACGGTCATCGGATAGGTCATCGATAGTTTCAGCTGCTTGTCAGGGCCAATGATAAACACAGACCGCACCGTTGCACTGTCGTTTGGTGTGCGTCCGTCAGGCATATATGCCTCTGCTGGCAGCATATCAAATGCCTTGGCCACAGTCAGATCGCTATCGGCGATGATGGGAAAGCCTGCCTTGGTACCGCCAACTGTTTCGATATCGGCCTTCCATTTGATGTGTTCTTCGACGCCATCCACGGAAATGCCCATCACCTTGGTACCGCGCTTTTCCCATTCGTCGGCCAGTTGGGCGACTGCGCCGAACTCGGTCGTGCAAACGGGCGTGAAATCCTTGGGGTGGGAAAACAGGATTGCCCAGCTATCGCCGATCCAATCATGCAAGGTCAGTGTCCCCTGATCGGTTTCAACAGTCAGATCAGGAATCGTGTCGTTAATGCGCAAACCCATGACGGTGCTCCTTATGTTGTCGTCGTTAACCCGTATATAGTGGTGCGCAGGCTAGCTTGCCAGCCCGCTTGCGCAATGCCAGATTGCACCCAACACATACCTGACCGGAGCACCCCCAATGATCGAGAAAAAGCAGTTTTACATCAATGGCGCATGGGTGGCCCCTGCCGCGGCCCGCGATTATCCCGTCATCGACCCGTCAACCGAAGAACAGGTCGCTGTGATTTCGCTTGGCGATCAGGCTGATACCGATGCCGCCGTGGCCGCCGCAAATGCAGCATTCCCGGCATGGGCCGCATTGCCCGTCGCTGACCGTATTGCCGTGGTTGGTAAGGTGATGGACGCGTATCAGGCCCGCGCCGACGAGATGGGCGAGGCGATCCGTCTGGAAATGGGCGCACCATATGATCTGGCGCACGGGTCGCAAGCGCCCTGCCTGCCGTGGGCGCTTGAGGATGCAGTTGCTGCTGCGGATAAAATCCATTGGGACGCACCGCTTGGTGACGGCACGCCGGGCGCGCATATCTTGCACGAACCCATCGGTGTGGTTGGCATGATCACCCCGTGGAACTGGCCTATCAGCCAAATCGCGCTAAAGGTTTTTCCGGCCATGATCGCTGGCTGTACTATGGTCCTTAAACCATCAGAAGAGGCACCGCTGTCTGGAATGCTATTCGCTGAACTGCTCGCCGATGCGGGCGTTCCTGCGGGCGTTGTGAACGTATTGAACGGTGATGGTGTTGGCGTCGGCCAGCAGCTTTCAACCCACAAAGATGTCGCCATGATCAGCTTCACCGGATCAACTCGCGCTGGCCGCTTGATCACCAAAGCCGCGGCCGAAACCCTTAAGCGTGTCCGGCTTGAACTCGGCGGCAAAGGGGCCAACGTGGTGTTTGCCGATGCCGACGACAAGGCCGTCGCGGCAGGCGTGCACCATTGCATGAACAACTCTGGCCAATCATGCAACGCGCCAACCCGCATGTTGGTCGAACAATCACGCTATGATGCCGCTGTTGCAGAAGCGACCGAAGTTGCAGCATCAATCAAGGTCGGCCCCACGGCCGAGGCGGGCCGCCATATGGGCCCCGTCGTCAACAAAACCCAGTGGGACAAAATCCAAGGGATGATCCAAGTCGGCATCGACGAAGGTGCGCGACTGACCACTGGTGGCACTGGCCTGCCTGAAAACATGAACCGTGGTTTTTACGTCCGCCCGACGATCTTTGCCGATGTGACCAACGACATGCGCGTCGCCCAAGAAGAAATCTTTGGTCCCGTGCTGGTGATGATCCCGTTCAAGGACGAGGCGGACGCGATACGCATCGCCAATGACACGCCTTACGGTTTGACCAACTATGTCCAATCCACGGACGGCGCAAAACGTAACCGCATGGCCCGCGCACTTAAGGCCGGCATGATTGAGATGAACCGCCAGTCTCGCGGCAACGGTGCGCCCTTTGGCGGCGTCAAACTATCAGGCCGCGCCCGCGAAGGCGGCGTTTGGGGCATCGAGGAATATCTCGAGTCGAAGTCTATTTCCGGCTGGGACGCCTAAAGCTCATGTGCAGGGGCGCACCAAAACCGTGCGCCCCTGACAGTTTCGCGCATATCTGGTTGCGCTACATAGGATGCAAAGGAGCATTCTTATGTTGAAACAGATCAAAGGCCTGCACCACGTCACGTCACTGGCCAGCAGCGCATCCGCGAACAACGCGTTCTTTACCAATGTCCTTGGTCTGCGCCGCGTTAAAAAGACGGTGAATTTTGACGCTCCTGACGTCTACCACCTTTATTATGGCGACGAGGTCGGCAGCCCCGGTTCCGTGATGACCTATTTCCCGTTCCAAAACGCGGCACGCGGCAAACGCGGCGCAGGAGAGGTCGGGGTAACCTCCTTTTCGATCCCGATTGGTTCCGGTCTTGCTTGGACAGACCGGCTGGTGTCATTTGATGTGGCAAATATCGTTCGCGACACCCGCTTTGGCGAAACACGCGTCTTGTTTGATGGCCCTGACGGGGATCGCTTCGCGCTTGTCGAAACGACCGATGATCGCGCCACATGGACGGGCAGCGGCATAGGCACCGATATGGGCATTCGGGGGTTCCAAGGGGCTGCCATGCGCCTACGCGATGGCGGAGCCACGGCGGAATTACTGCGATTCATGGGGTACGAGGAATTTGACACCGCCGACAATATCGCAAGGTTCATCGTCGCGGACGGCAATGCGGCCAATGTGATCGACATTGAAACCCTGCCCGATGCGCCCCGTGCCACCTCAAGTGCCGGATCCGTGCATCATCTTGCATTCGCCGTCGAAAATCGCGCCCGACAGCTCGAGGTACGCGAGGCATTGCTTGATACAGGTTACCAAGTCACGCCTGTGATCGACCGCGACTACTTCCACGCGATCTATTTCCGTACGCCCGGTGGTGTGCTGTTCGAGATTGCGACCAATGAACCCGGCTTTGACCGTGACGAGGATACTGCACATCTGGGCGAGGCGCTCAAACTGCCAAGCCGTCACGAACACCTGCGCGCCCAGCTCGAACGCCAACTAGAGCCGCTGGGTTAAAACGGTGGTTTAACGCTGACTTTGGTCCCTTTGCCCCCATCAGGGTGGCGAAACTGAAAGGTCTCGGAATGCAGCATGAGGCGCGGGTGGGCCTGCGCATCACCTGTCGCATAAAACGGATCGCCCAGAATCGGATGCCCGAGCGCCAGCATATGCACGCGCAATTGATGGGACCGCCCCGTTTTTGGCATCAGCCGCACACGGCTTTCGCCATCACGCGCGCGGATCACACGGTAATCGGTGATCGCTTGGCGACCGGTATCGTGACATATCTTTTGACGCGGGCGATTTTCCCAATCCACAATGATCGGCAAATCGACGGTCCCCGTCTTATTCGTCATTTCCCCCGCGACACGCGCGACATAGGTTTTCTTGGTCATCCGTTTTTCAAACTGAAGGCCCAGATGCCGCTGCGCATGGGGCGTCAGCGCAAAAATCATCACGCCAGATGTGTCGCGGTCCAACCGGTGGACAAGCAACGCAGTTGGAAACACTGCCTTTACACGCGCCATCAGGCAATCGGCTAGATGCTCCCCTTTGCCCGGAACAGATAGCAAGCCCGCAGGTTTATTGACCAAAACAACCTCGTGGTCGTCGTGCAAAAACTCCAGCGGATCATTGGGTGGATTGTAGTCGCTACTCATATACACGGTCGCCAAAGATCGCGGACCCGACGCGCACATGGGTCGCCCCAAGGGCAATCGCGCTTTCAAAATCGCTGCTCATGCCCATCGACAACCCTTTCAGGCCGTTACGCTCCGCTATTTTTCGCAGCAGCGCAAAATGCAGCGACGGTTCCTCGTCCACGGGTGGAATACACATTAAACCACGCACTGGCAGGTCCATATTTCGGGCTGATTTAATGAACGCATCGGCATCCGCTGGCAGGCATCCGGCCTTCTGATCCTCCATCCCCGTATTCACTTGTATATATAGTGTAGGGCAGCGGCCCGTCTCTTGGGCCAGTCGCGCAATGGTCGTCGCCAGCTTTGGCCGATCAAGCGTGTGGATCGACTGGGCAAGCTCCATCGCTTGGCGCGCCTTGTTGGTTTGCAGCGGCCCGATCAGGTGCAAATCTATGTTTTCATAGGATTCGCGAAAGTCAGGCCACTTGCCAGCGGCCTCTTGAACCTTATTTTCACCGAAAACACGGTGCCCTTGGTCAAGAATCGCCGCGACTCGGTCATTGGGCTGTACCTTTGACACCGCGATCAGCGTGACATCGTCCGGATTGCGTCCCGCCTGAGTGCAAGCCTTGGTCAGTGCAGTCTTAATCGTCTCAAGCGACATGTCAGGGTCCTGTATTTATGGGCGCAATTGGTTTCCCCCACGAAATAAAGGGGAATTTCAGCAATGTCATCGCACAATCGGCGAAAACGGTGTGTGACCTTGATGCATCATTTATGCAGGACAGCGGGGCGGGGTTGCCAATTCACTTGAGTGTGCAGCGCGAACGGCGCACTTAGACACCCAATGCTAGTCTTTCTGGCATTCTTGGGAATGCATAACACACGAGGGTTTTACACTATGAAAAGCATCCTTCTTACATCTACAGCTCTGGTAGCCTTCGCTGGCGCAGCAGCTGCTGACGGCCACGCAGTGGCACCAGTTGTTTTCGGCGGTTCCGCTGAACTCACATACAACGACCAGCCAGGTGTAGGTTTCGCGTCTGACGCAGAAATCTCCATTACAGCACAGCGCGCTTTGGACAACGGTCTGACAGCTTCCGCAACTGTAAACGTAAACTTGAACGTTGAAGATGGCGCCGATCTGGCTGCTACTGACTACGTCTTGTCTTTGTCTTCCGACACAGCAAGCCTGTCCTTCGGTGACGTTGATCCAGTTGCAGCAGGTGCTTGGTCCGGTGTTGACGGTTCCGCATTTGGCGATTTCGACGAAGATACTGCAACTGATGCAGTTCTTGCGGGTTCCGCAACATTCGGTGCAACAACAGCATCCATCTCTTACGGCGTTGACTACGACGGCGAAGCAAGCGAAATGCAGTTGGGTGTAACATCCACATTCGGCGCAGCGACTGTTGCTCTTGCTTACCAAGACGACGACCACGATGGTGCTGACAGCGACGGCGTTGCTGGCGAATTCCAAGACGGCGAATTGCTCGGCGTTTCTGTTTCCACAACTTTGGCTGGCGCTGACGTGAAGCTCGCAATGTTGACAGACATGACAGAAAACTCCTTCGGTGTTGATGTGTCTTACCCACTGGGTGCGGTTACTGTTGGTGGTTACTACACAGCTAACTCCGCAGCAGACGACGTCTGGGCCGTTCGCGCTGACTATGACAACGGCAACGGCATCACTGCTGGCGCAAAATACGAATCAGACGAAAGCTGGGAAATCTCAGCTGGTTACGCTTCTGGTCCGGTAACTGTTGATGCGTCCTACGACTCTGACGAAGTGTTCGCAGTAGACGCGACATACGACTTGGGCAACGGCATCACGCTGGCTGCTGGTGGCGACACTGACGACAACTCCTACGCATCCGTGAACTACACACTTGGTGAAGGCGCTAAAGCATTCATCCAGTACGCTTCCGCTGCAGAAGTTGACCCAGCAGAAGACCTCGACGAAGGTGTTACTGTAGGTGTTTCCTTCACATTCTAATGTGATTGATACCAACGATATTAAGGCGGTCCTTCGGGGCCGCCTTTTTTGTTTGTGCACGCCGCAAACCCGCATTGTCGCAAATCACTTGTGACCAAGCGCCCTGTTCGCTACATATTTTGTGAATGATTTATCCCTTGGGGGTCACGTTTTGACTGCAACTACTCGCACTATCAAAGGGCTCGGCGCTTTTGCCTTGTGTCTGGCACTCACGGCTTGCGGCAGCAGCAGCCCATTCGGCAGCTTTGGTTTCGGCAACAACGCCAATGCTGGCGCCACACAGCAGGCGACCCGCACCAAGGGCGCCGAAAGCGTGGCAGTCAACCGCTACCTTTGGGCGGCGTCGCTTGATGTGCTGAATTTCCTGCCCATCAGCAGTGTTGATCCCTTCACTGGCGTCATCGTCACCGGTTTTGGCACTCCACCCGGTGGCAGCCGCAGTTACCGCGCCACCGTCTACATCACGGATCCGGCACTTGATGCGCGGTCCTTGAACGTGGCGCTACAATCACGCGGTGGTGCTGTTGCGATCGAAACACAACGCGCCGTAGAAGACGCAATCCTAAGCCGCGCACGCCAGTTGCGCATCGCCGATGGTGCGCTTTAACCACGCGGCCCCTCGCCCGAATTGATTTTCACGCCGGGCCATCATCGCCCGGCGTTTGCATGTGAAAGACCCGACACCCATGTCCACCTATTCCCCCTCTGATATCGAAGCAAAATGGCAGGCTGCTTGGGCCAAGGCTGACACCTTTAAGGCGCAGCGATCCGACGATAAACCCAAGTATTATGTGCTGGAAATGTTTCCGTATCCATCGGGCCGTATCCACATGGGCCACGTGCGCAACTACACGATGGGCGACGTGATCGCGCGCTATAAAATGGCAACGGGGCACAACGTACTGCATCCCATGGGCTGGGATGCATTCGGTATGCCTGCTGAAAATGCCGCGATGGCATCGGGCGGACATCCTAAGGATTGGACCTACCAAAACATCGCCGACATGAAGGCGCAGATGCAGCCGCTAGGCCTATCCATTGACTGGTCCCGCGAATTCGCGACGTGCGACCCCGAATACTATGGCCAGCAGCAGGCGTTGTTCATCGACTTTCTTGCCAAGGGCCTGATCTACCGCAAAAAGGCGGTCGTCAATTGGGATCCGGTCGACATGACCGTGCTTGCCAATGAACAGGTCATCGACGGTAAGGGCTGGCGGTCCGGTGCCGAGGTCGAGCGCCGCGAACTGGTCCAATGGTTCTTTAAGATCAGTGACTATTCAGAAGAATTACTGACCGCGATTGACAGCCTTGATAGCTGGCCCGCCAAGGTCAAATTGATGCAATCAAACTGGATCGGCAAAAGCCGCGGCCTTCAGTTCTCGTTTTCGATGGTTGACGGCCCAGCAGGCCATGACCGCGTGGAGGTTTATACCACCCGCCCTGACACATTGATGGGTGCGTCGTTTGTCGGCATTTCGCCTGATCACCCGCTTGCCCGCGAACTGGAGCGTGACAACCCGGACGTCGCTGCGTTCTGTAACGAATGCCGCAAGGGCGGCACCACCGCAGCCGAGGTCGAAAAGGCTGATAAGATGGGCTTTGACACGGGTCTGACCGTGCGCCACCCGTTTGATACGAGCTGGGAATTGCCCGTCTATATCGCCAACTTCATCTTGATGGATTACGGCACGGGGGCGATTTTCGGCTGCCCTGCCCATGACCCCCGCGATTTTGAATTTGCGACGAAATACGGCCTTCCGATCATCGCGACGTTCCTGCCCGACGCGGATGCCAATCCTGAATTGACAGAGGCCTTTGTCCCGCTCAAGACAGACAAGGTGACTTACGTCAAAGGGTTCGCAGGCGAGGCCGAGCAGACAGGCGAAGACGCGGTTAATGCCGCCGTTGATTTCTGCGAAGCGAACGGCGTCGGCACGGGTGTCACCAAATTCCGCTTGCGTGATTGGGGCCTGTCGCGTCAGCGCTATTGGGGCTGTCCGATCCCCATCGTGCATTGCGACGATTGCGGTGCGGTGCCAGAGGCCCGCGAAAACCTGCCGATTGAACTGCCGTATGACGTGACATTCGACGTGCCGGGCAACCCGCTTGACCGTCACCCGACGTGGCGCGATTGTGCCTGCCCTGCGTGTGGCAAGCCTGCCCAACGTGAAACCGACACGATGGACACTTTCGTCGATTCGTCATGGTATTATGCCCGCTTCACCTCTCCTGATGCTGCCACACCGACGGACATCGACGAGGCCGCCTATTGGATGAACGTCGACCAGTATATCGGCGGGATCGAGCATGCTATTTTGCATCTGCTTTACAGCCGCTTTTTCGCCCGTGCGATGAACATGACGGGCCATTTGCCTGATGCCGCCACGGAACCGTTCAACGCGCTGTTCACCCAAGGCATGGTGACGCACGCGATCTATAAGGCGGACGGCGAGAATGGCCGTCCTGTTTATTACTATCCAGAGGCGGTGGAGCTGCGCGATGACAAGGCGTTCCTCAAATCCGACGGAACCGAAGTCGAAATTGTCCCCTCGGCAAAAATGTCAAAGTCCAAGAACAATGTGGTGGATCCGGACGATATCCTAGCCAAGTTTGGCGCCGATACGGCCCGTTGGTTCGTTCTATCCGACAGCCCGCCGGAACGGGATGTAGAATGGACCGCCAGCGGTGCCGAGGCAACGTTTAAGCACATTACCCGCGTCTACCGTATCGCGGCGGACATTGCCGCGATGGACGATGGTACTGGTGCAAACGACGGCGACTTGCTGCGCGCGATGCATAAGGCCATCGAGGATGTTACATCCGGTGTTGAAAGCTTTGGCTTTAACGCGGCAATTGCCAAACTTTACGGTTTTACCGCCGTGTTAGCCAAATCCAAGGCGAGTGGCGCGGCCAAGCGCGAGGCGATGCGTGTTCTGGCCCAGTTGATGTCACCCATGACCCCGCATTTGTCCGAAGAAATCTGGTCCATGATGGGCGGTTCCGGCCTGATCGTCGACGCGGCATGGCCTGTGGCTGATCCGGCAATGCTGGTCGAGGACACGGTGACCCTTCCAATCCAAATCAACGGTAAACGTCGGTCAGAAATCGCCGTCGCCGCAGATATGCCCAAGGACGAGATTGAAAAACTGGTTCTGGGCATGGATGCTGTGCAAACGTCTTTGGCAGGGGCCACCCCGAAAAAGATCATCATTGTACCAGGGCGGATTGTGAACATTGTCATTTAAACCCGCATATTCCTTCATCCGTCGCTCTGCCCTGATCGGGTTGCTGGCGTTGGCTGGGTGCGGGCTGACGCCTGTCTATGGATCAGGTGGCAGTGCCGGTGTGTTGCGTAACGCAGTGACGTTTGCGGCCCCTGACACGGTTGCGGGATTCCGGTTGCGTGCGCAGTTGGAAACACGGCTAGGACGCGTGAATGTGCCTCAATACGCCCTGAGCGTCGATTTAAGCCAGACACCGCGCCCTGCGACTATCACCCCTGATGGTGACACCACGCGGTTCAACCTTGCAGGCACCGCCGACTGGTCGTTGTCCGACCTCGGCGGCACGGTTTTGAAGACAGGGTCCGTACAAACGTTCACGAGCTATTCGGCAACCGGATCAACGGTCGCGACCCAAGCCGCCGAGACCGATGCATCTGCGCGGTTATCGGTCGCGCTGGCGGATCTGATCGTTGCGCGCCTTATACTCGCTGCACCGGATTTGCCGCGATGAAGATGGCGGGGGCTGGCGCACAGGCATACCTGCGCAAGCCTGATCCGGCCCATATGGGGCTTTTGATTTTTGGCGCTGATGCCATGCGCGTTGCGACCGCCCGCCAAACAGCAATTGCCGCGCTGGTCGGGCCACAAGGCGAGGAAGAGATGCGCCTGTCGCGCATCGCCGCAGCCGACCTGCGCAAGGATCCAGCTTTGTTGTTTGACGCAATGAAGGCGCAAGGCTTCTTTCCAGGGCATCGCGTCGCATTCGTCGAGGATGCCACGGACGGTATGGCCAAAACGCTGGCTGCGGCCCTTGCCGATTGGCAGCAAGGCGACGCACAGATCATTGTGACCGCAGGCCAGTTGACGGCAAAATCAGCATTGCGCAAGGCGTTTGAAACCTACGGCAATGCAGTGGCAATCGGTATCTATGACGACCCGCCCAACCGCGACGATATCCAAGGCGCTTTGACAGCAGCGGGCCTACCACAACCGTCCCGCGATATTCTCGATGCGCTCATGGGCCTTGCTCAAACGCTTGAACCCGGTGATTTTCGGCAAACCGTTGAAAAGGTCGGCCTGTATAAGCGTGGCGATGACACGCCCTTATCAATGGACGACGTGATGGCCTGCGCCCCGCAATCAGCCGAGGTTGATGTGGACGACGTGCTGGATGTTGTAACATCCGGTCAGGCCAATACGCTGGGCCCCGTTCTGCGCGGGCTTTATGCCCAAGGGGTCACGCCCGTGACGCTTTGCATCGGGGCCACGCGCCATTTCAAACGATTGCACACTGTTGCCAGCGACGCTGGTGGCGCTGCATCCGGTGTCGGGCGATTACGCCCGCCGGTTTATGGCCCTCGCCGCGACAAGATTGTGAAACAAGCGAGCCATTGGGGACGGGACCGCCTTGAGCGCGCGCTCACGGCGCTGACAGATGTTGATTTGCAATTGCGGTCTGCCGATACTGCACCTCAAAATGCGCTCATGGAACGTACGTTGATCCGTCTGGCAATGATGGCACGCCGCTAGCCTTCGCAAAGCGACCCCCTGAACGCAAAAAGACGGGCCAAGGCCCGCCTTTTCGTAACTTTATTTCTAAGAGAACTTAGAAAGAAGCAGATGCCGCAACGAGCGCAGCCAAGAGGCCGAGAACGATGTAACCAGAGTTGATGGAACCACCAGCTGGTGCTGGTGTGTCAACCATAACGATGGACTTGTCCATGTTTACTGGTGTGGACAAGCCACCGGCGTTTGCAGCAACGCCGGATACTGCGATAACAGCTGCGGCAGCGAGAGTAGTTGTAAGGCGCATGTCGGTACTCCAAATTAAATGCACTTCTAGACGATCAAACGTTTTCTAGCCACGTTTTCACAGGAAAACAAGACGATATTTGATTCCTGCAAACGTCTTAAGGTATTTACCAAGCAAGGTATCCCCCCAATTTGGGCTTTTGGGCGAGTATTGGACACTCATTAGTTGATTGGCACCACTGACACGCCCCCTAATTCATTGAAAAATATAGCATTTAGGATGATTTGGGTATTGTTTTTGTGGGAGAGAACGTAGGCAGTTTTCCACCAGTCATGCTCTTAACTCAATCCAACAACGATGCGTGTTTGCAACAGTTATGTTACAGTTGAGGCCAACTCATGGCATTATGGCACCTCCCTTCACCCTGAGTCGCGGCCTTAAAACCACGCGGTTATCCATATTTGGGGCGCTTTTCGGACATTCCCTCACATCGGCTTCGATAAACCGAATATTTACGGCGGTATGGTTGTGTCTGATCATGATTATTTCACACGAACGCCGATTCATCCTTTTCCCTGACCCGCTTGGTGCGTCGGCTCCGTTGATGCGCGCCCTGACGCCATGGGGAGACGCCGATATCGCGGATGGGCCGTCGCATCGTGATGACCGGCCATTCTTTCACGGAATGACACCGACCGAGGCCGAGTGGGCCTTTGATGCTACAGGATTGGCATTTCGCAGCTATCTGCGCATTTCCGTCGTGGAAAACCCGTTTTCACGTATTGCTCGGCTTTATGACCGTATCGCGCAAACCGATTCCATGTGGCAACTGCGGCATCTGGCAGGTTTTGGTGTACCAGATTTCAATCACTGGCAACGACATGTGCGACCTGACGGCACAGGCGCTGGTTCTCGCAATAGCCCCTTGTGGCGGCAGTATGGGGCTTGGTCCGCCAAAACATGGGAAGCAGGGCGCATCACGCAAACTGTCCGGCTCGAAATGCTGGAAGAAGATATTCTCCCAATTTTAATCGAGTTGGGTATTGCTCCAGCACTTGATGATGTTCAAAAAACATTGCTGGAAAAAGACGCTTGGCTGCACCGTTATGATGGCGCCGCAATCTCTCGGATGTCTGAGAAATATGCTTGGGATCTTGCACAATTTGGATACCGCGCCCCGCGTATCCGGCACGCGGCCTAGCGGCAAAGTGCTTGCTGCGCGGCGGCCTTGCCTGTCGCCATGCACCCCGTAATCAGATAGCCACCAGTCGGGCCCTCCCAATCAAGCATCTCACCAGCGCAATAGACATTGGGGCGATCACGCAGGGCAAATCCGTCAAGCATATCGAAGCGAATGCCCCCTGCTGTGGAAATCGCCTCATCGATAGGACGCGGGCCGTTATGGGTGATCGGCAGAAACTTGATCAGATTTGCCATCTTTTCGGGGAACGGGCGCCCGAACTCTGACATCAGCGCAATTCGTTGCGGATCAAGCCTTAGGGTTTTGCGCAAATGGTTCGACATGCTCGCCTTGCCGCGCGGGCGCGCCAATGCGGTAGCGACCTTTTCGACCGACCAGTCCGGCAGCAAATCAACATGCAGCGGCGCACCCTCGCGCAGTGATTTACTGATTTGATAGATGCCGCCACCCTCAAGTCCCGTCGCGGAAATCACCAGCTCACCGCGTGAAACCTCGCCGCCTGCATAAAGCGCGACCGGCTTTACCGGCTTGCCCCAATGCGGCGTCATGTGATTGGACCAATTCACGACAAAGCCCACATTGGCGGGCGCAAAATCAGCGGTCACCTTTGTGAAATGTTCGGCCCAATCTCCGTTCGACCCGAGCCGTGCCCAGCTTGCACCGCCCATCGCAAGAATAATGATGTCCGCACCATACAGTTTGCGACCGTCCGGTGTGTTGAACACTGCCGTGTCGGCGTCCCATCCCGCCCAGCGCCAGCGGGTGCGCAGCGTCACATCAAGCTGCGTCAAACGCGCGATCCAAGCGCGCAAAAGCGGCGATGCTTTCATCGCGTTGGGGAAAACACGGCCCGTTGATCCGGTGAAAATCGCTTGGTTCAACCCGCGCGCCCAGTCCATCACCTGCGCAGGGCCAAAGGCTGTGACTGCGTCCTGCATAGCCTGAGGGACGTCGCCATAGGCGTTCAGGAATGTCGCAATATCCTCGTCCTTGGTAAGGTTCAGGCCGGATTTACCTGCCATCAAAAACTTACGGCCCACCGATGGCATTGCATCTGCGATGGTCACTGTCACGCCCGCGCTTGCCAAAACTTCGGCAGCCATCAAACCTGCGGGACCCGCACCGATAACCAGTGCGGTGGTCACTTTGGCAGTCCGCCCTTGATCTCGATCACGCGGTGCGGATACGGGATTTGAATTCCGTTGTCGCGCAACGCATTCCAGATCAGAAACAGCACATCAGATGTGTATTTGTTCTTACCGTCATCAATCCCGTTGACCCAGAATTCGACGACAAAATCGATGCCGCTATCCCCAAATCCACGCAGTTCGCAATCGGGCTTTTCCGGCGCATCCAGCACACCTGGATGCTTGGCCACGGCCGCCTCGATGATTGCGGGGACCAGATTGATATCGGTGTCGTAGCTCACCGAAAATTCCGCCTCAAGCCGGTTGGCTGATCCACTGTCGGAATAATTCACGACGCGGGTCGTGATGAAGTCTTCGTTCGGGACCACGATCCAGCGCCCGTCATATGTTTCGAGGAACGTTGCGCGCGCGGTCATTTTGATGATGGTACCAGCCTCACCCCCGTCAAGCTCGACGTAGTCACCGACTGTCGCCTGCCCTTCTACCAAAAGGATCACACCCGAGATGAAGTTCGAGGCGATTTTTTGCAAGCCAAAACCGAGGCCTACACCAATCGCACCGCCCAAGACAGCAAGCGAGCCAAGGTCGACACCCATGATGTTCATCAGCAACAAAAACGCGAGGCCAAAGATTGCGAATTCGGCAACCTTCGTCATCAGCTGTTGGATCGACGGCCGCATTTCCTGCCGTCCGATGAAATCGGAAGACTGGCTATTGGACCAATTGCCCAGCCAGAACAGGATGCTGCCCGCAAGCACACCACGCACAATCGCAAGCACACTGAACTGGATGTTACCTACACTGACTTGCGTCGCAGCCAACCCTGCGACGACAGGATCAAGAATCCCGAGCGCATAAAGCGCGCCAATCGGGATGACGACGAATTTGCCAAGCAAATGCAAGAACGGGTCGGTCAGGATATCACGCGCAAATGCACGTATCGCAAGGAACAAAAATACGCGCTTCCCGAATGCGATGACAGCCCCGGAACCGAAAATAGACCTCGTGACCTGTTCCCCGATTGCTGTGAACCCGTAAGCAAATAACGGCAGCAGCAACGGCAAGAAGATCAGAACGAACCGCCTGATTTTTGACAGCAACGATATGCTGTCGTTTGCTGGCGCGAGGAACCGCTGCAAACGTGGCGTCACAATTCGGTTGACCAACAGCGCGAGCACATATGCGCCGACCAAAATGGCGAATTGCACCCATGCGGCAGGCGACAAAAGCCAGCCCAATGCCAGTTCATAGCCTTGGTTGAACATGTCGGTTGCCTGAGCAATCATTGGGTTTTGCGGTTCCATGTCGGTGTCGTCCTTTGCGTGATCACGCGTATTAGCCCGTAATATCGCGCCATGACAAGCATTCAGATCAGTCCCTTTATGCCTGCAATATGGCCATGAGAGGCCGCGAGCGCATCGCCAGCCAACGCATCTAGGGTTTTGGGGAGGTCGGCAGCGTCGACAATTTGATCAACCAAACCCCACATCAACGCATCCTGTGCAGGGACTTTTTGACCTGCCAATAAGATAACCTTACTGCGCGCAGGGCCGATCAGTGCACGCATGCGCACAGGGTCGCTTGGCTGCGGCAAAAACCCGAGCCGCATAACCGGATAAAAGAACGTTGCCTGCGGCACGCAAACCCGTAGATCACAGGCAAGAACCATGCCCATTGCACCGCCTGCTACCGTCCCGTTTAGCGCGGCAATCGTCAGGCCTTTAAAATCGGCAATGGCCGCCGATAGCCGCTCCCAAAGCGGGCTTAGTGCAAGGCCGGCGCGTGCCTCATTAAGGTCCACACCTGCGCTGAAAACGCTGCCTTCACCGGTCAGGACAAGAACCTTGGCGGTGGAATTTTCAACCGCTTGCGCCAAATCCCCCAGCATTTCAGTCGTGAGCGCATTCGCCTTATCGGGCCGGTCCAGTGTGATGGTGCGCAGATCATCGACATCACTGATGCGGATCATGCCAGCCCTACTTGGTCACGGATCACCTGATCGCGCAGTGATACATCCATGCCAAGATGCGCGTCAGCGTCCGGTGTACACATCCAGACCAGTGCCTGCGCGGGCCATTCCGGCGGAATGTGGTCCGACCAATCCAGTTTACTGACCGCATTGATACCCGACGCCTTGATATCGCGCTGCATCTGCGTGGCAACTGTTCCAGGTGACAGCCCCATAATCCGGAGACCTTGGCCGCGGGCCTCGTGATCGGCGGCGCGGGTCAACATGAACGCCCCCGCCTTAGAGCTACAGTAGGCCGACCAGCCTTCGACGGGGCCATGTGCAGCGCCTGATGACACGGTCAGGATGGTGCCGTGCCCCTGCGCAATCATACCGGGCATCGCGGCGCGCATCCCGTGGTAGACGCCTTTCAGATTGATATCGATCAACCGCGACCATGCGTCGGGATCCGTATCTGTTAAGTGACCAATCGGGTCCAGCACACCAGCATTCCCGATCAGCACATCCAGCCCGCCAAAGGCATCAACAGTGGCATTGACGGCACGCTCCACCTCTGGGTAGCGCGACACATCGCAAGGGATCGCCAGCGCCTTTGGTCCGATGTCACCAGCCGTCTGCGCGATGTCGTCGACGCTGCGCGCGAGCAATGCGACATTGGCACCAGCATCAGCAAATGCATAGGCCGCCGCCTTGCCAATACCACGGCTCGCCCCTGTGATCAGAACCGTTTTCCCGCTCATTTCAAAGTTTTTCATAGCCCATCCCTTTTTCCCGAGCCCGACAATCGCTAGGTTTATAGTGAAATTAGCGGCCTCGCTGCGATGTGCAAGGACAAGCACCCGACCAAAAGGACATTTAAATGACGTCATTATCCATCATTCGCGGTGCAGTTTGCGCTGCAGCAATCATTTCAGCGGGCGCTGTATCTGCTGATGTCACGGCAGCCGATGTCTGGACCAATTGGCAAGAGAGCCTTGCCATATATGGTCAAGACGGGCTTACGGTCGGATCAGAAGTCATGGCTGGTGATACGCTGACGGTGTCAGGCATCGTGATGTCGATGAAGGACGACGTGTCAGACGTGACCATGACGCTTGGCGATCTTGCATTCACTGAAAATGGCGATGGCACCGTGTCCATTGCAATGGCTCCCTCCTATCCCATTCAGGTCAATGCGCAGGATGGATCGGTCATTAAAATGAGCGTGACACAATCCGGCATGACCCTCACGGCCAGCGGAACACCAAGCGCAATGAGTTATGACATTACCGCCGATCAATACGGTATTTCGATTGACGAAATCTCGGAAGACGGCGCACCACTGGACGCCGATATCCGGTTGATCGCGAACAACGTGGTGGGCAACTATGTTGTCGCCAAGGATACCCAGCGCACGATGACCTATGGCCTGTCCGCCGGATCGCTGGACATACTGGCAGACGTTATTCCGCCCGAAACCCCCGGTGACTACCTGACATTCAGCGGGAAATTGATGGGGCTTTCGACAACGTCGACAACGACCACCCCGCTCGAATTTTCGGATAGTTCGCCGGAGACATTGTTCGCCGAAGGCTTCGCCTTTGAAGGTGGCTATAGCTACCAATCTGCGGGCTATTTGTTTGACGTCCAAGTCGAAGGTGAGAAGTCATCAGGCACCGCCAGCACGGGGGCTGGCACGTTGCGCGGGTCGATGTCGGATCGCGCCGTGTCATACGACAGCCTGACCAATGACTTGGCCGTCAACGTTCAGGGTGGCGGCGTTCCGTTCCCGATCGAAATGTCGCTTGCGCAATACGGTATCGGGTTCGAGATGCCTTTGGGCAAAACCGATGAACCCGCTGACTTTGGCCTGCGTGTGAACCTGACAGACCTGAACGTGAACGATACAATCTGGGCGATGGCTGATCCAGCGGGCGCGCTCCCGCGTGATCCGGCCACGCTGCTGCTGAACCTGTCGGGCAAGGCAAAACTGTTCTTCGACCTCATGGACCCAGAGCCGGAAGAAGCCGTGATGGCCGCCGAAATACCTGGCGAGTTGACTGCACTGACGCTTAATAACCTCATGCTCAAGCTTGGCGGCGCAGAACTGACGGGTGTGGGTGATTTCACATTCGACAATTCCGATTTGGAAACATTCGACGGCTTGCCGCGCCCCAAGGGAGAAGTATCGGTGAATATCAAAGGTGCAAACGCACTGGTTGATAGCCTTGTCAAAATGGGACTCATCCCAGAGGATCAGGCCATGATGGGCCGGATGATGATGGGTATGTTCGCACGGACCACTGGCGACGATGAACTTACGTCCAAGATCGAAGTGAATGATCAAGGACACGTGATCGCTAACGGGCAGCGCATCCAGTAAACACATCCCGCGCGGGACAAGCCTTGCAGCAACCCGCGCGGCGGACTAATCCAGTGTGGAACCAAAGGATGCACAATGACCAATCCCCTGTCTGATCTGACCCAGCAACTGCTTGATTATGCCGCCCGCGCTGGTGCCGATCAGGCGGACGCAATTGCCGTAGACGGCACATCAATTTCGATTGATGTCCGTGCAGGTGCGCTGGAACAGGCCGACAGGTCCGAGGGCGTCGATGTCGGTTTGCGCGTCATGGTAGGACAACGCCAAGCCTGCGTATCCTCATCCGACACAAAACCGGATACATTGCGCCAGATGGCCGACCGCGCCATTGCCATGGCCAAAGAGGCCCCCGATGATCCGCATGCGGGCCTTGCCGATGCGTCGCAGCTGGCGGACGTCACCGACAACTCCGCGCTCGAACTTTATGATCCCAGCGATGAACCTGATCCGGCGATGCTACAGGATGCCGCTGCACGCGCTGAGGCAGCGGCGCTGCAAAACGCTGGGGTAAGTCAGGTCCAATCTGCGTCCGCTGGCTACAGTCACACCCGTATTCACCTTGCAGGATCCAACGGGTTTTCAGCCGGTTATGCGCGCACGAGCAACGGGTTGTCTTGTGTTGCGATCAGCGGGACAGGTGCCGCGATGGAACGTGACTACGACTATGACAGCCGGATTTTTGGTGCCGACCTGCGTGACGCGTCAGAAATCGGAACGCGCGCGGCTGCTCGCGCGGTCGAACGTGCAGGCGCGCGCAAACCAAAAACAGGCGCTTATCCCGTGCTGTTTGACGAACGCATTTCAAGCGCATTGATCGGTCATCTGCTACAAGCCGTAAGCGGTGCGGCGATTGCGCGCGGGTCCAGCTGGTTGCGCGACGCATTGGGCGAACAAGTCCTGCCAGACGGGCTTTCGATCATCGAAGACCCGCACCGTATCCGCACCGCTTCGTCGCGTATGTTCGACGCAGAAGGGTTGGCCACTGCCCGCCGTGCAATTGTCGATGACGGTGTGCTGACGGGATGGACGCTTGATCTGGCCAACGCACGCAAACTGGGTATGCAAAGCACCGCAAACGCGGCACGCGGCACGTCCGCGCCACCGTCGCCAAACTTGTCCAACATCGCGCTGACCCAAGGCA
>Ga0114952_1001042_pt1 | contig 25005 bp, 15 predicted proteins | sample SidtaG_2_FD_87303 | JGI IMG/M metagenome (GOLD analysis project Ga0114952, IMG submission 87303) | Marine algal microbial communities from Sidmouth, United Kingdom - Sidmouth_Asex2 metaG | ecosystem: Host-associated > Algae > Red algae > Unclassified | place: Sidmouth, United Kingdom | collected...
AGTAGAAGTCGTCATCATCATCAGTGACGGGTGTCGGCATCGTGGTGGTGCCGTCAGGGTTCGTCTCGGTCGGAGGCGTACCAGTGGCAACAGCATTGTTGCTGTACTGACCAGCCGTGGCCACACCAGTGGCTTCGAACAACCACGTCTCATCAACATCGAGGAGACCATCGTTGTTGGCGTCACCGCTCACGTAGGTGGCAGTGAAGTCATCAGCGCCAGCAGCGGGCGTGCCAGCGTCATCGACAACCGTCACACCAGAGAGGGCGATGTTGCCGGGATTGGTGACGACGTAGGTCCAGGTGACCGGCCCACCAAGGGGCACGAACACACCGGGAACAGTGGTGTTGTCAACGGTGTTGGTCGACTTCAGGATCGCAATCTCCGGATCCGAACCGAAGTAGAAGTCGTCGTCATCGTCTGTGACGGGATCGAGGACGGTGACAGAGCCATCTGGGTTGATCACCAGCGGCGGAGTGCCGGTCACGACGGCGTTGTTGCTGTACTGACCGGCCGTTGCCACACCAGTGGCTTCGAACAACCACGTCTCATCGACGTCGAGGAGACCATCAGCGTTTGTGTCACCAGACACGAACGTTGCAGTCACATCATCGGCGGCATCCGCCGCCGTGCCGTTGTCGTCCGCAACCGTCACACCAGAGAGCGCAACATTGCCGGGATTGGTGACCTCATAGGTCCAAGTGACCGGGCCGCCGAGCGGTACGAACACACCAGGAACTTCGGTGTTGTCCACACCATTGGTCGACTTCACGATCGCAACGTCGGGATCGACAGCGATATAGCTCGAGGGGTCATCTGCTTCGACAGGATCACCGGCAACAGGGTCGCCGTTCTCGTCGATGGTCGCCGGACCACGTCCGGTTGCCACCGCATCGTTGCGGTAGCTCTCCTCGGTCGCTGTGCCACTGGCCCGGAACAACCACGTCTCGTCGACATCGAGGAGACCATCGTTGTTCGTGTCGCCGGAAACGAAGGTGGCGAAGAAGTCATCGGCGGTGTCAGCTGGCGTACCAGCGTCGTCGCGGACCCGAGGGTTGCTGATGGCGACATTGCCGGTGTTGGTGAGGACGTAGGTCCACACCACGGGTGCTCCGTTTGCGATCAACACGGGATCGACATCAGCATCGACGGTGTTCGTTGCCTTTTCGAGGTCGATCGACGGGGATGACCCGAAGTAGTTGGCAGGATCGTTGTCGTTCGCCTCGTTGCCGAGCGGATCTTCGGTGGTGATCTCGGCGGTGTTGGTGTACTGCCCTGAGACAGCCGATACACCGGTGTGCTCGTAGAGCCACACCTCGGTCACGTCGAGTTCGTTGTCGCCATCGGTATCACCGGACACGTACGTCGGGGTCCAGTCATCTCCGGTCGCGCCGACTGTTCCGGCATCGTCGGCGAAGGACACAACGCTCAGAACGATGTTGCCGGTGTTGCGAACTTCATAGGTGAAGGTCACATCGGCGCCCTCGTCGATCAACACACCAGGCGCAACGTTTGCATCTTGGCCGTTGACGAACTTCGTGAGCTCCACACCAGCTTCGACACCGAAGTAGTGAGCAGGATCGAGGTCGTTGAGTTCTGTGGCCCCGGGCGTCACTGGCGTACCGGTGGCGGTGGCCCAGTTGGCGTACTGGCCTTCGACCGCGGTGAAACCAGACGCTTCGAACAACCACGTCTCATCGATGTCGAGAATGTCGTCGCCGTCGGTGTCGCCGCTCACGTAGGTGGCGTTGAAGTCGTCGGCTGCATCGGTGGGCGTGCCGTTGTCATCGCTGACGGCCACGTCGTCGAGCGGCACGGTTCCCACGCCCGTGGTGACTTCGTAGGTGAAGACCACAGCGTCGCCCGGGTTGATGAAGACACCGGGAGCGGTCTGTGCGTCATCACCGTTGACGTACTTGATGACTTCGATGTCAGGGTCGGATGGAGGGGTTTCGACCGCAGCGGAGTCGACATCGTCGACTTCGATGCCCGAACCAATACCAAAGGCGGTGACGTCGCCGGTGTTGAGGATGTCAGTGAGGACGTTGGTCGTCGTGCATGTCCACGAGAACGACTCACCGATCCCCAGGTCGGGGATTCCTCCCACTGCCTGGTCACAGGCGTCTTCGACGTCATCGTCGACCGAAATGTCGGTGAGCATCTCGTCACCGGTGTTGGTGACGGTGAGGCGCCACGTTGCAGTGTCGGTGAATGGAACCACGACCGTTTCCACCCAGCCATCGGCAGGGTCGAGTGCAGCTGTGGTCAGGTCACACGATCCGAGGGCTGCATCGCAGACCTCTTTGATGATCTGGACGTCTGGGTCGCCGCGGAAGCCGAGGTCGACGCTCAGGTTCGACAGGTTGTCGAACGTGTATGGGTTGCCGAGATTCATCACGTTCTCACCGGTCGGCTCGAGGCCGAGGGGCGGGTCGAGGACGGTGTTTGCCGACAAGGTGATCGGGCCGGACGTCGTGTAGCCGAGGCCGGAATCGCTGGCCTGCTGGTCGATGTCTTCATTGTCATCGTTGTCCGCAGGCTGCGGATTGATGGTCTGGGTCCACGTATCGAGCGTGCCACCGGCCAGCTCAGCGTCGGGGATCCGCACTTCGTAGGTGCCCTGGAGCAGATCTTCGAAGATGTATCGGCCATCAGCGTCGGTGGTGGTCGTTGCGTAGAAGGCAAAGGTGCCAGTGCCGTCGTCGAGCCACAGATCGACCGTGGTGCCCGCAATCGGGACATCGATGCCTGCGGTGAAGGCGCCATCGACGTCAGCGTCGAGGAAGACCAGGTCGCCGATGCTCATCGACAACACCTGAACGAGCACCTCGTTGGACCGAATCAGGTCGTCGACGCTGTCGGTGCGGGCGGCGAAACGGTTGACGTATCGGTCAGCGGGGGCGTTCGGGTCGGCAACGGTGCCGGCTTGGAAAGTGTATTCGACGAGCACCTGGCTCTTCGAGACCAAGATGTCGGTCTGCACGAACCTCACAGCAGTCGAGTCCGAGAAGGTGAAGTCGCACGGCGAAACGCCAGTGGTGAGATCGGCCTGGGTACACCAGTTGACTGACCCGGTCGTCAGGTCGTTTGCTGCTGCATCAGCATCGTAGGGAATGGTCGCTGGGTCATCGGAGGAGTAGTACCACGTGCCGTTGGTGACCGAGGTCGCACCGGAAGCCAAGATGGTCGTGGGTTGAGGCATCCACGCTGTGAGCTCATAGGAACCACTGAAATTCGAGTCGAACTCGTTTCGCTGGTTCAGCGGGTTGGTGGCATCACCGTTGTATGGCCACACATCGATCACATCTGGCGGGGAGAAGTCGAAGTCGTCGGACAGGTTGGTCCAACCAATGGTGTAGGTCTGCGTGTCGAGCTGGAGCTCGAGCGGAGCATCGACTTGCTTCACCAATTGGAACTCGCCAGCGGCGACAACTGAAACGGTGCGCTCATCGGTACGAGTCGACTCTGGCGAGACGTCGCCGTCGGAGGTGATCTCGACGTTGTTGGTGAGATCGGTGCCCGGGTCGATGAAGTTGTCGATCGTGGTGCAGACCGGGATCGGGCCGATGGCCTGGTTGGTGATGCGATCGCCGAGGTCGAACAGCAGCGTTGTGGTGCCATCAGCGTTGTTGGTCACAGAGGTCAACACCACGTTTGCGTCTGGGTAGGCCTGGCTGGCCTGACAAAAGGCATCGAAGGTGACGCCAGCGGGAAGCGTGTCGATGACCTGAACATTCGGTGCGACGGCCGGGGTCACGGCAGTGACCGCAGGCTGCAGCCACCACACGACGGTGTCAGAACCCTGCACGTTGAACAGGTCGTCGTCGGTTGGAGAGGAAGCGTCGACCGACGCCGTCTTCACGACTCGGACCTGGTGCCGGTTGAGAATGAGGCGATCGCCCCATGGCGAATTGGTGTAGGCCTCGGCATCCATGAACGTGGCCGAGTAAGCGGTGCTGCCGAACGTGCGGTTGGCGTTGTTGGCGATGATCGTGCCGACGGGAATGGGCTCGCCGTCGTTCGGGCCACCATTGAAGGTGTCACGAATCTCGACGGGGAACGAGACCTGCATGTATTGCGAAGGCAGCACCTCGGGGTGGACGCTTTCGTCGACTCGAATGCGAATCATGCCGATGCGGTCGAGCGAAGTATCCGGGTCAGCATCGAAGCTGTAGGGATCTTCGCTCCAGTCGTTGTTGGCAGCGGTGCAATCTCGCACCGCAGCGAGCTGGTTGGTCCAATCGTTACCGGCAACGTTGTCGTTGTAGCTCGCAGTGGCGTACTCGATGATCACCGCAGCTTGAGGAATGCCGGCCCGGACGTAGACGGGTTCGCCGCCGGTCCAGGTGGTGAGAGCCATGGTCGAATTGTCGAATGCATCACAAAGAGCAACTGTTTCCGATGCCCAGGGGAAGGTGCCGTCATTTCGCAACCAGAACCAGAAGTGCGCTTTCTCACCGGGCTGGACGGGTGCATCACCCTGTGAACAGGCCTGCGTCTGGCCACTCATCAGCGAACCTTGGAGTTCACTTCCGCAGGGGTACGACGAAGCGGTGCCGGTCATTGCTCCATCGGGAATGCGACCGTCGGCCCACTCGTAGGAGCCGAGGTGCTTCGAGAAGCCACCGCGCTCACGAATGGCGACGTTGACCGCTCGATCGTTGTTTTCCAACGGCTCTTCGCCAGCGCCGAAGTTGCTCTGTCCGGTGACATCTTCTGGATCGAAGTTACCGACCAGGTTCTCGAGTCTGTAGTCACCCTGGATCGGCTCGTCGCCATCTTCCCAGTCAGGGTCGATGGTGCGATAGAAGTCGCTCAGCGGATACCAGATGCGCACCGAACCGGCGAAGGCGAAGTACGGGCCAGCGGCCAGGCTGTTTCCGTTCGAGCCCTCGGTAGGGATCGGGTCGCCGTCGGTGTCGACGTTGGCGACAGAGATGTCGATCTCGTTGTTGGCCCGGTCCTCGGTACACGTCCACGTGCCGCGATCGCCCCAGTCCTCTTCAGGACGATTGTCGTTTGGCATGTTGCCGAAGCCATACGGCGTGCTGTTGCAGGCGACGAGGTCCCAACCGACGAACTCGGCGGGAATGATGTCAGAGAAGGTGATGGGCCCTGCAAGCGCGGCTTGGCCCTTGGCTCCCCCGTCGTACAGCACCGAGATGTCCCAGTGGTAGTTGGCACCGTATTCGGTGATGCCGGTGACTGGGTTCACACGCTCGGTGGTCTGGAAATAGACCACCCGGTTGAACGGGTTACTGGCGTCATTGCCCTTTGTGATGTCGAAGCGAGGGGCGGCAGAGATCTTGATTTCTTCGGCCTCGAGGGTCGATGAGTCATCGAACACCTGGGCCCGGTCGTCATTGGTGTAGACGCGGGCATCGACGGTGAACGTCGCTCCGTTCTCGGAAGCGCCATCGGATCGGACGTAGGTCGGGATGATCGAGGTGCCGTTGTCCTTGGGACCGAGATTGCAGGTGACCGTGATGACGCCTGTTGCTGCATCGACGCTGATCGACGAAGCCGGTGTGACACCGGAGGTGAGGCAGCTGGGGTGGAGAGAAGGGACTTCGATGACCGCTCCAGGGGCGGGAGTGAAGGTTTGCTCGAGGATCACGTCGTTGAGCGGGTTGATGTTGCCGTCGGGGATGTTGTCAGCGGTGATGGTGTAACCAATCGTGGTCACATCGTTGGTGCGCACAACGTCGTCGTAGGTGCCGCAGTCGTCACCGGGAACTTGGGTGGGGCAGTTGCCAGTGGTGTCGAACGGACCGGTTCCAGTCTCGATCATCCGATCGCCGGTGGGCGTGATGAAGTAGCCGAGGCTCAGCTCGGGCGAGCCGCTGACGCCGCCAGTGACGGACAGATCGTCACCAGCATTGAAGGTGAACGAATACGAGGCGGTGAAGGGGTCACCGGCAACCGTGGGGGGCGCGCCGGGGACAAAGTCGGTGTCGCCACCGCTTGGAGAAGAGAAGAACTCCGGCGGATAGACCGCTCGCAGCTCGTAGTCGGAGCCGTCGGTCAATCCGGGGAACTCGACGCAGCCGGTCACCGGGTCGGTCGTGAGGACCGTCGACGATGGCGTCGTGAGATCGACGAGCTCGACCGCCAGCGGAGCTGTGAAGGCGACCTCGTCGTTTGCTCCCGGGTTGGTGTTGTCACCCTGCACACTCGAACCGTTGAGATCGCGGAAGAAGCAAGCGTCTATCCCGCCAGCGAGCGCGCTGGAGTAGGTGGGCACCACAAAGACGGAGGTGAGCAACACAAGCCAGGCTGCAAGAACAGTTCGAAGACGCATACGTACTCCAGAGAGAATCGGTCGACCGAAACTTCCGCTCGACGCCTCCTCTTTCGGCACAAAGCGGTCTGTCCAGCAGTGGTTTCACCACTGATCGCCAGAATTGGGCGGTAGGACCCACCTGCGATGGGCCTTCAATGCCCGTTGGCTTTGCTTCTGAGGGAGGCTGTCATGCATTGGCGCACCTCCGCATCACCAAAGCAGCGCAGAGAGATGCGCGCCAACGTTGCTCCCGGGAGCGAGCGAATGCTCAGATCACACTGGCTCGTGCTGTCGACTCACGCCAGTGCTCGAGGCACTTGTCGATGGGAAGTGCCTTTGAGTAGTGCCAGCCCTGGATGGTCTCGAAGCCAAGCTCCTTGACCTGCTTGGCCTGTTCTTCGGTCTCGACTCCCTCGGCAACAACGCCCAGGCTCAGATCTTGGGCAAGTGACACAACGGCCTCGGCTATCGCTCGCTCGCTGGTATCGGCACCAAGCTGCTCGACGAAGCTCCGGTCGACTTTCACACTGGTGATCGGAAGATCACGAAGGTGCGCCAGCGACGAGTAGCCAGTGCCGAAATCATCCAGAGCCAGACGGTACCCACGGGCCTTCAATTCGTGAAGGGCGACAGCGCTTCGACCGCCGCTGTCGAATGCCGCAGACTCGGTGACCTCGATGCAGATCTGGCCGGCATCGACTTTGGCTGCCTCAGAGGTCTCGACGACAAAGGAGAGAAAATCGGGATGGGTCAGGCTCACCGAAGAGAAGTTGCAGGCCACATACGCCGGATTCGCCGGATCGATCGTCGCAAGGAGCTGAGCTGCGTCGCACGACAAGGCGAACGCAATCCGGTCGAGATCCCACATCATCCCGGTATTGGACACTGCGTCGAGGAAGTGAGACGGCGTCAGCAGCTCGCCGTCGTGGGAGCGCACTCTGGCAAGCGCCTCGAACCCCACCGTTCGATCGCTGACTGAATCAACCAAAGGCTGGAAGTGCATGACCACACGGGCCTCGTCGATGGCATCGCGAAGAATCCGACGCTGCTTTTGTTCATCGCTCAAAACCTGTGCGAGTGAGTCGTCGAACAGTTGCACCCGGTTGCGCCCGTTGCCCTTCGCCTCGTACAGGGCGATATCAGCGTGTTGGAGCAAGATTTCCGAAGAGAGATCGTGTGTCGATGCCGTCGCTACACCAACAGAAGTTGTCAGATCGAACCGTTCTGTTCCGATCTCATAGGGGTGCTCGAGCACGCTGCGGAGGCGGTCGGCGACCTCCTCTGCATGGGCCAACGACTCGATGTCGATTAAAAGAGCCACAAACTCGTCGCCGCCATGTCGGACCAGAAGGTCCACCTCTCTCAGCTGGCTCTGCAGACGCTGAGCGGCTTCGCGAATCACCTGGTCGCCTACTCGATGACCGTGGGTGTCGTTCACGAGCTTGAATCCGTCGAGATCGATGAAACAGGCAGCAACGGTGCCGTGGGTCGACCGAGTCGCTAGCTCGGTGAGTCGGGCTTCCATCTGCCGGCGGTTGGGGAGGCCGGTCAGCTGATCGTGCAGTGCTTGCTCGCGAAGGTCCTCAGCACCACGGTGTTCGGCGGTCACATCGGTGAGCACGATGACGCAGCCATAGGTCCCGGCCTCACCCGCCTCGATCTGTCCAATCGAACAATCGAGATAACGAAGCTTCCCCGCATCCGGCAGAAGGCAGCGAATGGGCTTCTTTGTCGGTGTTGACATGTCGACGGGACGGCCGTCGAGCGTGAACAAGGCGAAGGTGTCGAGAGGCAGTTCGGCAGCGATGACATCAGGGTCGGCGGAGAACATCGATCGGGCCACCGTGTTCGCCACGGTGACGTGGCCGTAGCGATCAGTGGCAATGAGACCATCAGGCAGACCCTCGACAATGGCGGTGGAGAGCTGTCTCGATCGCTCGATCTCCTCACCGAGTTCGGAATCGTGCTGGGCATCGCGAAGGGAAAGCACCAGGCCACCGACGTCGTTGTCCATCGAGAGGTCGTTCCCCATCACCTCGACCGGGGTGTAATCGCCGGAGGATGTGAGCACCCGGATCACGAGCCGGTACACCTCGAGGCCCTGGGCAAACCTCGCGATCCCGTTGAGCGTCTTCTCGACGTCATCGGGGTGCAGGAAGTCCATCGCCGGGCGCCCGATCGCTTCGATGGGATTCATGCCCAGAAGCGTGATCGCGCCCTGGCTCAGCCAGGTCAACGTCAGCTCTGGCGACATGACGATCACGCACTCCCGTAGGCCGTTCAGGACCTTGTCATGAAAATCGATCTTCGATTCTTTGGCTTGTTCGGACAAGAGTCCGGCCACAAGACGGGCAAGAGGCACCAACCCCCCGGTGCTCGCTGGAATGGCATCTCCGCCGAACAACGAAAGGCCGGCAACCAACTCCCCCTCTATCAGCAGCGGGATCAGCAAGCTCGGCTCAGGCCCATCGACTCGCTGGGTCTCATGCCCTCCGCTTGCAGCAGCTGCGACTTCAGCCATCGTCATGGGACGCGGCCGCGTCAAACGATCGGTGTCGGTGCTGGCAGCGATGAAGACACGGTTCTCTTCGAAGATCACGACTTCGGCCGCCATACCCGTGATGACGGTCGCGACGTTCACGCATTCGACAGCGGTGGGATGACGTCCGAGTTTTGACCGGACTGCTTGTCGAGTCGCCTTTGACGCTGTGGACACACTGTGTTCATCGGCCAGGCAGGTCCGCTTCTGAAGAAGTCGTGTGGACCGAAGCCCTATGGGCGAGAAGGGCTACCACAAGGCCGGTGACAGGAATGGCAAGGCTGATCCAGAGTGCTGGGCGATAGCTCCCCGTCAGCGACTGCACCATCGCAAACAGCGCAGGACCGACAGCGCTTCCCACGACCATGCAGCTCATCTGCAGACCAGCGATCGACCCCAGGTGTCGGCGCCCGAACAACCGAGGTATGGCCGCTGAGGTGAGCGGTGCGTAACACCCCTGTGTGATGCCCCACGCACCGATGCCGATCACTGCTGCGATTGGTCGATCGAGCATCGAGACCGCGATGTACATCACGATCTGGGTGAACGACATGAGAGCGGCAACCCGAACGGCGGGAATCGTGTCGATCAGCCAGCCGCCGAGCAGGGTCACCGGGACCGATACGAAAGCAATCGGCAAGAAGATGCGGACGATTTGATCATCAGTGATCCCGAGCTCTGCGCCGAAGTCGAGAATGTGGAACGTCAAGGCCGTTGACGTCGTCGACATGGCCATCACGGGAATGGTGACGGCCCAGAACGAAAGATCACGAACGGCAGCGGCCCGAGTTCGATCGCTGTCGGTTCCCACGATCCGAGCTTTGTCATCGCTGGGTTCGGCCAGGCCACCGTCGATGACCAACCCAGACGACTCCGGGCTGTCGCGGAAGAACAGCACCACGACCGTTCCGACAACGACCACCAGAATGACGGCGAGGATCCGCCACGCCGTTCGGAAGCCGTCGATCTTGATCAGGGCGAGCAGGAGCCCCGGGCTCGATGCGAAAGCAAAGCTCATCACCGCGTTCGATGACGAGGTGACCATCCCTCTCCGCTTGTCGAACCATTGCGAGATCATCGTTCGCGAGGTGAGCGTCAAAAGTCCTTGTCCGGTGAAGCGCAGGCATCCGAAGCTCAGACTCATCACTGCGAGGCCGACACCGGTGGACATCGGCCCGACCATGCTCAAACCCACCAAGGTCGTGGCCAGCCCGAACACGGCGAACACTGCGACCTTGCGCGAACCGTGCCGGTCGACCGCACGGCCTCCACGGGACAAGAGCAGCCCACTCGATCCCGTTCCGATCAGATAGGCGATCGACAGTTGCAACCGAGAAAGGCCGGTCGCAGCGGTCAGGTGATCGGTGAAGACGCTGACACCGGCGGTCTGGCCAGGCACCGAGGCAAGCACGCCGATGCTGCCGACCATCAAGACGATCCAGCCGTAGTAGACCGGTACTTTCGACGGATCGAACGGCCACCGGTCGGCTGAAGGCGGCGCTTCTCGCCCTCGAGATCTGACCGACTTCACCATTTGATCCAGCGCACCCGGCGACGCTAGCGCCAGCACCACGGCGGGCGATGTGATGTATGACAGCCTCCGGTGTTGCCTGGCAATCCGGCTGGGGGCGAGACCTCATTCGGCTGGGAAGTGAACCGGCGGCGATCCAGACCCAGGGGCGCCCGCCGCTCGCTTCGCTCTCTCACTACCGACTGACCTGGACGTCGAGCCAATCGCCGTCGAAAGAACTACGTCGCGGTGTCAGTTGGCGACTACACCATGGCCATGGAAGATCTTGCAGGTAAGACCGCAGTCATCACCGGTGCAGCGAGTGGCATCGGATTCGAACTGGCCAAGCAGTTCGGCGCTCAGGGCATGAACCTCGTGCTCGCTGACGTTGAAGCAGCCGTGCTCGAAACGGCGGCGGCAACGCTCATCGCCGACGGCTACGACGTACTGTCGTTCGTTCTCGACGTCCGCAACCACGACGAGATCGTGGCGCTCGAGGCCGCAGCGAAGGAACGCTTCGGCAACGTCCACATCCTCTGCAACAACGCGGGTGTCGGCGCTGGTGGTCCGATCGCCGACCCGACGAACCTCGAAGCGTGGCGCTGGACCATCGACATCGATCTCTGGGGTGTCATCTATGGCTGCAAGGTATTCCTCCCCGCCATGATCGAACACGGCGAGCCCTGCCACATCGTGAACACGGCATCGATGGCCGGTCTCGCTTCTGCCCCGTTCATGGGCCCCTATAACATCGCCAAGTACGGCGTAGTTGCCCTGTCTGAGACCATGTCAAAGGAAATGCAGCTTTCGCAACACGCTGTCGGCGTCTCTGTGTTGTGCCCTGCCTTCGTGGCCACTGGCATCGCCGAGAGCGATCGCAACATGCCCCAAGAGGTCCGCGATCAGCTCCCTCCGCCGCCGCCCACCGACAGCCCCATGGGCGTGATGATGAAGGAGCTCGTGGCCAATGGCATCAGCACCGAAGTGGTCGGCACAGCAGTGGTCGACGCAGTGATCAACAACAAGTTCTGGATTCTCACCCACGATGAGACCAAGCCGGGTGTCATCCAACGAGCCGAACAGATCGTCGACGGCATCAACCCGGACCCCTCCTTCGGCATGACCTGATTGACGGTTGCGTCAGTGGGAGCGGAAATCGGCGGAGTTCTTCAGCATGTGGGCCGGCCCGTGCACTTGGTTGAGCGCAGCACTTGCACCGTAGAGCGTTTCCTTCTGGCCGCCGTAGTTCTCGCGATTGGTGGCAAGCGGTGCCAGCTCCGCGGCGCGAGTCAGGGCTGCATCGTGCAGATCCTCCAGCGGAAGGGCGGCTTCGACAAAGCCAGCAGCAACAGCTGCTGGAGCCGTCCAACGCTTGGCCAACATCACGGTCTCGTGGAACGCCGGTGCGGGGATCTTGTGCTTCATCAAGGCGACCTCCGGGGCGGGAATCGTCATCCCGATCTGCAACTCATTTGCGCAGATGAAGCCCCGATCCTCACGCATGAGGCGAACATCGTGGGCAAGCGCAGTCATCATCCCCGCACCGAATGCGTGGCCATTGACCGCTGCGATCGTCGGGACCGGCAGCGTGATGATTCGGCCCATCAACGTCATGAACTCGCCGCCGAAAACTGCTCGGTCGCCACCGGGATGTTCACCCCCGGAGCTGACCCAGTCGAGGTCGAGCCCGTTCGAGAAGAACTTGGCATGGGCTGATGCGGTCACGAGCGCTGCAGGTCCACTCGACGCTTCCACAGTGTCGAGCGCTTTGGCGTACTCCCTGGTGAACGAGGTGCTCCACCGGTTCTCGTCGTCGACCATGGTGAGGACGAAGACATCGTCGCGGCGTTCGAGTTCGATCACTGGGTGCTCCTGTGGGGTTTCAGTGCGCTGCAATTGCGGCGTCGTCGGGTGCTTTGTGGAATTGGGACACAATGCCGACCACGATGCCGCCGACGATGCCGCCGACCACGGCCGACAGCGCAGTGTTGACCAACCACGACAGCACGCCGCCGATGCCGCCGACGTCAGCCACCGACTCTTCGAGATCATGCACGATGTCGTAGACACCGTCCCAGCCCAATTCGTGGCTACCGACGATGAGAATGTGCCCGCCGACCCACAACATGGCCGCAGTACCGACGATGGTCAGGACCGTGAGCAGCTTGGGCATGCCGGACACCATCGCCCGACCGATCTTCTGCGATGACTCCGAGTCCCGACCGGCAAGCGCCAAGCCCACATCGTCCATCTTCACGATCAGGGCAACGACGCCGTAGACGATCACGGTGATGAAGAGCGCAACGACCACCATGATGATGGCCTTTGACACGAACGGCTCGTCGATCACATCTTTCAGCGCAATGACCATGATCTCGGCAGAGAGGATCAAGTCAGTGCGAACCGCTCCAGCGATGACGGTCCTTTCGGCTTCGGGGCCCTGCATCACGACGGGGACATCGTGAGCGTGATCGTCGCCTTTGAGCTTGTGGTAGACCTTCTCGGCTCCCTCGAAACAGAGGAACGTTCCGCCGGCCATGAGGATGATCTCGACGACCGTGGGTGCGATCTCGCTCAACAACAGTGCGATCGGCAGGATGATCAACAACTTGTTTCGAAGCGAACCCTTGGCGATCTTCTTGATGATCGGCAGCTCGCGATCGGCCGCCAGTCCTTGCACGTAAGCCGGAGTGACTGCGGTGTCATCGACGACAACGCCAGCGGCCTTCGCACTTGCTCGCCCTGCTGCGGCACCGACATCGTCGATCGAGGCGGCTGCCAACTTCGCTAGCGCCGCAACATCGTCGAGCAGCCCGACCAGTCCACCAGCCATACAAGTCCTTCGTTTCGTGAGCCGTCGTGTAGCGACCCGAACCGGCAAAGGTTAGGCCGGACGAGGCTCTCTCGGCAGGCCGAGCAGTCGTTCGCCGATCAAGTTGCGTTGGACCTCGCTCGTTCCGCCAGCGATACGCATACCGGGGGCGTACAGGAAGTCCTTCGTCGCTTCATTCTCCAACATGCCAGCTGCACCCTGACGATCGAGTGCGAACCCCGACATGCGGGAGCCGAGCTCGGTCCGAGCGAGCTTCGACAACGGACCGAGCGTGGGATCACCGCCACTGCGGCGCAGGAGATGGCCCACCGCTCCCCCAGTGGCGTGCAACGACATGACCCGGTCACGGGCCGGCCCATCGAGCGAAGGTTCCGTTGGGCTGTGGGCCATCTGGTCAACGCTGAGTTGCAGCGCCACCCCGGCGGCGCCAGCCCCTGCCCGCTCATCGGCCAGGACGGCGGTGGCTACGGTCCAACCTGCATTGAGGTCGCCCAGTAGATGCTCCAATGGCACGAAGACGTCGTCCATGAACACCTCGCAGAACTCGATGTCGCCGGTCATCTGCCGGAGGGGCCGGACGTCGAGCCCCGGGGTGTCCATGTCGAGGAGGAAGAACGAGATGCCTCGGTGACCTCGCTCATCGGGGTCAGTCCTGGCCAGGAGAATTGCCTGTTGAGCCAGGTGCGCCGTTGATGACCACACCTTCTGGCCCGTCACGTTCCAGCCCCCGTCGGTCGGCGTCGCGGTCGCTGCGAGGCTGACGAGGTCAGAGCCTGCGTTGGGTTCGGAGAACAGTTGGCACCACAAGATCTCGCCAGACAAGGTTGGCTCGAGGAAACGATGTTTCTGTTCTTGGGTACCGAATCGGATCACGGCGGGCCCTGCCAGCACAACGCCTTGGAAGTTCATGTAGGGGGCCACGCCAGCGCGAGCACACTCTTCGCCCCACACCCCGGACATCTCCACCGATGCGCCTCGTCCCCCATACTCGGCGGGCCAATGCAGACCAGCGAACCCGTGCTCATGCATGTGGCGTTGCCAGCTGCGAGCTTGCTCGTGGAAAGCCGGAGGCATGATCGTGCCGAAGTTGGGGCACGCCGCCCCGATGGCGAGCGATTCGACAAGGAACGATCGGACCTCGGTGCGAAACTGCGCCAGCTCGCTCATTCGGCGCTCGGGTTCGTCATGGGCAGCTCGGGGTTGGCCGACCATTCCATGAGACTTCCGTCGTACACGGCGACGTCGGTCCTGCCGAACAAGGCAAGAGCGAAGGCATCGACCGTCGCCGCGATCGCTCCTCCGCAGTAGGTCACAACTCGTTGGTCCTCCATCAAGCCTGCGTCGCTCAGCACACCATGCATGGTGGCTGCGTCGACGAAGCCGGCGGTTTCGGCATCGATGAGCGACCGGAACGGCACGTTGCGAGCACCCGTGATGTGGCCACCCCGAGGACCGAAGGCAGACCCGGAGCCGTCGAAGCTGTCCGCAGGCAATGCATCGATCAGACAACCATCACCCTCGAGTACCGCCTGCACGTCCGCAATGTCGGCCCGACCCCGCTGCCAATCAGCCGGCACCGATACCGGATCAGTCGACCTGAGCGGAGATCGTTCCGACGTCAGTGGTCGACCTTCGCGTTCCCATTGCTCGAGACCGCCCTGCAAGATCGCACAATCAATACCGGCGTGGTGCAGCGTCCACCAGGCCCGGGTGCACCACATCGTTCCGGAATCGATGCCGTCACGCGGCGTGCGGGCGACCAGAACTACCCGCGTACCTGGCCCGACACAAGCTGCGGCCAGCGACGTGGTGATCTGTTCTGCACTCGGCCACGTCCACGGCAACGGCGCCTCCGGGTCAGACAACACGCCCTTCCCAGATGCGACGTCGAAGAAGACCGAGCCTGGAATGTGAGCGTCGCTGAAGCACTCGGCCTCGGCGCGGTTCTCCAGCGCTCCGGTGAGTTTGGCGGTCACGTCCAACACACGAACCTCGTCGAGGTGGTCTGCCAGCCAGTCAGTGGTGACCAGGTACTCGGGGTGCGTGAACAACATGTCGGTGCCCTTTCGTCGAACGTGGCTCGGTGACGGGTGTTCCGGCCAGCGCTGCATGCTTGCACGGCCCGTTCGCCCCGACAAAGGTGTGGGGATGACCGCTGTGAGCCAACCCACTCCCGATGCGTTCGACCCGGCGGCAAAGGAGCAGCAGCTCGCAGCTGAGTCGTCTTCATGGGACACCTCGGTCGTGGTCGACGCAGTCGAAGGCGATATCCCCATCGTCGACGTTGCATCGTATTTCGCCTCGGGCAGTCGAGATGACCTCGATGCTGCTGCAGCAACCATGCAATACGCACTCGAAGAGGTCGGCTTCTATCAACTGACCGGACACGGCGTCACGCAGGTCAACGACATTCTCGAGGCCACTCGCCTCTTCCATGCACTCCCGCTCGGTGTGAAGCAGACCATCCTGATCGACCAGCCAGATGCCACGCTCGGCAGCGTTGGCTACATGCCCGTCGGGGCTCGAAAACTGCCCTCGCGAGGCAAGGGCAACCCGAACGAAGCGTTCTTGCTGAAGGCAGATCGCGGCGTCACCTTCGACGACAACGAGTGGCTGCCCGAAGATGTCCTGCCCGGCTTCCGCTCTTCGGTCGAGGCCTATGCGACGGCAATGACCGGTCTGGCGTTGCGCCTGCTGCCGCTCTACGCAGTCGCGCTCGACCTGGCGCCAGATTTCTTCGCCTCGGCGTTCGAGCACCCGTTCTCTCGTCTGCGGATGACCCACTATCCGCACGCGCCCGAGGGCGACGACCTCGGTGATGTCGGCATCCCTCCTCACGTCGACACCACCTTCATGACCCTCCTGCTTCCGGACAGTCCCGGATTGGTCATCTATTCGCAGCTGCGCGAGGAGTGGATTCGAGTACCCGTTGTAACGGGAGCGCTGGTGGTGAACGCCGGAGAACTGTTGCGGCAGTGGTCGAACGACCGAGTGCTCAGCACGCGACACTTCGCCAACAACACCTCGGCGCAGAGCCGTTACTCGGTCCCGTTCTTCTTCAACGCCACCGCCGACCATCCAATGGAGTGTCTACCGAGCTGCTGCGGCCCACAGAACCCAGCGAAGTACCCGACCATCTCCTACCAACAGAGCCAGGGAGTGGTGCAGGGCGAATAGCTGTGATCAGCCGGGGTTTCTCGCCACGCCGGCAGTGAAGTACGTGCCGACCTTCGGGCGGCCGTGATATCTCGCGTCGCTCCACTCGACCTCGAAGCCCGCATCGGTAATCAGGTCGACGATCGGCCGATTCAGGTGACAACCGGCGGCGACTTTCTTCTGGATCGGGGCCACCCGCTGCTGCCATGTCCTGACCCGCTCGTCAGGGGCCTCGCCGTGCTCGACGAAGTGCAAGGTGCCGCCAGGTTTGATGAGGCGACGAAGCTCGGCGAGGGCTCGCATCGGGTCGGGAATCGTGCACAACGTGAAGGTGAGCAGCCCGGCATCACACGTGTTGTCATCGAGGGGAATCTGTTCCCCGTCGAGTCCGATGAACTCCACCTCGACACCCGACGCCTCGATGCGATCTGCTGCAAGGCTCTCACCAACCGTCGCCGGGTCGACGGCGTAGATCTTGGTGACCCCGGGCGGCAACACGGGCAAATTGAGCCCAGTGCCGAAACCCGGCTCGACAACCACGCCTGCCGCTCCGACGAGGCAACGGGAACGCCACCGACTGATGGAGTCGCCCCGCATGGCGACATCGATGATGCGGGGCAAGAGTTGGTCGGTCCAGAGTTGCACGCTCGAAACCGTACCGCGCTCAGAACCGTCGCTCGGCTCCATGCGGCACGTGTCGGTTCATCTCGTCCTGGGACGTAGTGAACACCTTGAACCGGTTGCGACCTGCCTCTTTCGCTGCGTACATCGCCGTGTCAGCGTTGCGCATCAGTGATTCTGCGGTGAAGCCATCGAATGGGAATGTCGCGATGCCGACGCTTGCTGTCACCCGCACCTGCTGACCGTCGACCATCGCCGACCTTGCCGCCACATCGAGGGTTCGGCGAGCTACCTCGAACACGCGATCGTGATCGTGAGCGTCGTGAACGATGATCGTGAACTCGTCTCCGCCGAGGCGGGCCACGGTGTCTTGCTCTCCAATGACATCACCCAGCCGATCGGCGATGATCCGAAGGAGTTGGTCGCCGGCACCATGTCCGAGATTGTCATTGATCTGCTTGAATCCATCGAGATCAAGGAAGACCATCGCCAAGGCCTCGTCCTGGCCGATGTCGGCCACATGTTGTTCGAGACGGGCGACGAAGTGGGCTCGATTCGCCAGACCCGTGAGCGAGTCTTGCCTCGCCAGCCGATCGAGTGCCTCGTTGGCGGTATGCAGCTGCGCAGTTTGTCCCTCAAGATCCGCCACTTGCCCCACGTGTCGCAACACCTGTGCCACACCCGAAGCAATCGACTCCAGTTCCAACAGGACCTCTCCCTGCGGCTCCACGATCATGTACCCGATATCGGTGTCGCCGGCCCGCAGGGGAACGAGGACGTGCATGTCTCGTTCGAGCAGCTCACCGAGGCCAGACGGGAGTATTCGTCTGGCATCGAACGACCGAACATCCGCCAGGTTTTCTGAATCCAAGCTGAAGATGAGCTCCATCGACGGACCAGCTTGGTCGTTGACCATCGAGCCACCATTGGTCACGACCCACGCGTTGATCATTCCAATCGAGTGCAGACCGCTGCGGAGAGTTTCCCAGAGCGAGACCGTGTCGGAACAAGAAACGAGGCGCATGACCAGTCGCTCCTGCAGTTGCTGGTGTGCGACCCGTTCGGTCGAGTGTCTGGCTTCGATGTTGTGAAGCAGACCGTCGAGAACAATCAGCTGGTCGAGCATCGTGCGACGGGCGTCGGCGTTGTGATCGCCACCGGAAACAACGGCCTGAAGCTCCCTCCAGACGTGCCGTAGCCACATCACCTCGACCCGGTTCGTCGACACAGCAGCTTGGGTGCACATGGCTTCGAACTGCTCGAAAAAGGCTGTGCCACCGGAGCGAAGCGACGCAACAGCGGCGACCGCCAGATCATCGATGTCGATGTGCGCCGGCGCTCGGCCATGTCCCCACCGTGCCACCAGGCGTTGCTCGAGGGATGTCGTCGCCGAAACGCCTCGGCCCGATCTCGTCGACTCACGGATGACCAGGTCACTCTCCACGCCGACGACGAGATCTGCGGGCAAGGCAACGCCGGTCTCGATCGCTCCGAGGACGAGCTCGGCGGTCGTGGCGGCGAGCCCCAGATTGTCGAGCCGAACGGTGGTCAACGTCGGGGCCGACGTGATCGACGACAAGGCATCATCGAATCCGGCGACGATCACGTCATCTGGCACCGAGAGCCCGTGGGCGGTGATTGCCGCCATTGCTCCAACGGCCATGTCATCGTTTGCTGCGATCAAGCAGTCCAGGTCGAAGCCGCTGCCAAGAAGGTCCGACACTGCCAGACGAGCGTCTGCCACAGAGAAGTTACCTCGGACGATGAGGCGCTCGTCGACCGCGATTCCAGCCTGACGCATCGCCTTCCGAAAGCCGGCTTCCCGCATCTCGGAGTGCGGATCGTTCGGAAATCCTTGGACAAAGCCAAAGCTCCGTCGATCGGGCACGGTCAGGACGTGGTCCATCAGAGCCGCGATGCCCTTCGGCCAGCCAACTTCGACACTCGGAGTTCCCGGCAGAGCAATGCCGAGACTGACCACAGGTCCGTTGGCGAGAGCTTCGACGTACTCCTGAATCGCTTCCAATGACATCGAAGGATGCGTTGCACCACACACAATGACTGCGCCCTGCACATCGAGCTGGGTCCCGAACGCTCCCCGGTAGAGGCCGTGCCTGCCATCGGATGCTTCAAGCAATCGGTCGGTGCGGATGTCTCGACCGGCAATGGCCAGCATCCCGAAACCGGCGGCGCTGAAATGTGGCCAGATGCAATCAAGAACGTTGCGATGGAACGGAGCGAGGGCATCGGTGACGACAGCAATCACCTTTCTTGGCGCCCGTTCCCCTGCCTGCGCCGTGTCCATCCCGCCCCACTCGTCCTTGACCCTGCTTGAACGTGCAAATGTGCTCTCATCCACTATCGGACGGGACGGGCGTCTTCTTAACCAGTCACGCAGCGCCGTCGAGCATCCCGGTGAAACCTGCTGGAGCGTAGGGGCCGACGACGATCTGCTCGAGTGCTCCGATCCCGGTTCGTTCACCATCGGCGACTGACACGACTTGCTGGACGTGGATGTTCTCTGGCCGCAACAGGTCGAGGTCGAGAGGATCGAAGCTCTCGCCACCGATCTCGAGCTCGCCCTTCCACATGCCTTGTCCCCACGACGGGTGGCCGTAGCCGAGACCCTTGAATTGGAACCGGAGCTGAGGTTCCATCGTGATCGTCCTGACGTTGCCGTCAAGGTCGATCAGATCGAGCTCTGCTCGCTTGGCCAGGCGCGTGCCCTGGTGGTACTCGATGCGATGCACCGCTGTCGCCATTCGAGTCACGACGTCGTCGAGCTCAGACGGGATCTCTGCCTCGCTGGTGTAGAGCGGCGAGGTCAGTGCTTCGCGTACAAGAGCTTCACCGTTCGGACCATCGAAGAACACCGCATGAGTGACGTGGTCGTCCCAGACCAATGGTGCCCACAAGAAGAAGGCCGAGCCGGGCGGCAGTGGTGCTCCGATCGGCAGTCGTTCGCCGACACCTCGGACACCCCACGAGCGGTCCTTTGTGCCTCTCCAGGACTTCTCGTCGATGATCAGATCGCCATCTGGGTGGGAGACCGTGCCAGACCAGCGACCGAACTGGGCGAAACGAGTAGCGTCCATGACCTTCTGTTGGCGCTTCCAGAGGATCTGGCGAGCTTCCTGGATCGCTGAGGTGCGAGCCGAGAACGTGATGTCGCAGGTGATGCCCGTCTCGTTGTCATCGATGATCACTCGTGCGCTGCGGAGCGGCTCGATGATCTCGAGGCGGAACGGACCGACCTGCATGTCGGTTCGCTCCTGGGGCGCCCTGGCCGACGCGTAGAAGCAATGCTGTCGCCCACCAGCCTCGATCACACTGAAGTGGCAGTCGATGATGCCACGATGGGGGTAGACGGCGATGCCGAGCCCGAAGTACTTGGTGCCGTCGGTGCTGTAGCCGTTGAACCACGTGCGGTCGTACACGTTGGGGTCCGAGCTCGCCGGGTGGGCGATGGGCTCTGGCGTCTGATGGATTGGGTAGTCGTCCATTCGATTGAGCATGGGAGACCCTCGTGTTCGTTGGTTCGGCGGCCGAATCGGCCCGAAACCTCAACTTGGCACAACCGGCGACGATCTGCGACTTCTTCCAACCGGGGTTTCGTCTGACAACGAAGACCTGAGACACTCTGCCCGTGGCTTATGGTGGGGTGACCGAATGAGATCGACACACGTTGGGCGTGCTGCCATGGTGCTGGCCGCTGCGCTTGTCGCTACTGCATGTGGCGGTGGGACATCTGACGAGGCGCTACCGACCACAGCGCCGACCGTGGTCGCCACCACGGCACCTGCGGCGCCGGTCGTGCAAGCGATCTCGGGCAGCCAGGTCGATTTCGGCGATGCGCTCACCCAAGACACCGTTCTGTGGTTCTGGGCTCCGTGGTGACCACATTGTCAACGAGTCGCACCTGCGGTCGCAGAGGCGCAACAGGAATTCGGACAAGACGTACAGTTCATTGGCATCGCCGGTCAGGACGACACCGAGGCGATCGCAGCCTTTGTCGATGACTTCGGTTTGGGTGGCTTCGAGCACATCGCTGACAGCGGGGGCGAGATCTGGAGTGCGTTCGGAGTGAGCGCCCAGCCTGCTTATGTGTTCATCAATGACGACGGGACGATGGCACGCCAAGTCGGCGCCCTGGACAACGAACAGTTCATCGCTGCACTGACGGAGCTCACTTCTGACTAGCCGTCAAGCCAGGCGCCAGGCCTGGAGCTCGGATCGGTAGGGGAACTCGAACGTCTCGCCAATTGACTCCGCCAGCTCGCGGATCTCGGCGAGCACCTCGGATCGACTGGTCGGATCCAGTGCTGCGATGAAACTGGTGGAGAGCGCTCGACCAACCACTGTGTCCGGGGTTGCTGGTATCGGGTTCGGGGTCGACCACTCGTCGACGAGCTCGAACGTTGCGTCGGCCTCGATGGCCCGTCGCCACGCCATGTCGCGGTGGCGAGGAGTGTCGTCGGCGTACCGATCGACGATCTCGGTCCACCCAGCGACCCACGGAACTGACTCGTCGCGGACGTTCCACACGCACACCAGGTGGCCGTCCGGCCGCAGAATACGGGCGATCTCTGCGAGGGCGCTCGGATGGTCGAACCAGTGAAAGGCCTGGGCCACCACCACGGTGGCCACACTGTTGGCGGGGAGACCGGTTGCTTCTGCGGTGCCGTCGATCGCAACGATCGACGGGTGCGTCGCCACCAGCGTCTTGCGCATTGCTGCGACCGGTTCGATCGCTGTGGGAGTCAGGCCAACGTCGACGAGATGCCCGGTGAAGATCCCGGTGCCGGCACCCAGATCGACCACGACCCCTTCCCCGTAGCGGTGTGCGAAGCGAGCGACGAGGTCGGGGTGGTACCCGGGTCGGACACGAGCGTAGATCTCGGATTGTTGGTCGTATCCCGACTCGGCCGACTGGTGCACCATCGACCGATCATCCCACGTTCCAACCACGACCCTCGAAGAAACGATTCTCGCCCCTGCCCGGTGTGTGGGACAGGGGTTCTTGGTCGGACACCAGCGAGGGACGCTCGAAAGCTGACCTTCGGCGCTGATGATCTAGGTTGAGCTGGATATGGACGGACCACTTTCAGGCCTTCGGGTCATCGAAGCAACGAACTGGATGGCAGCACCCGGCGCGGCCGCAATCCTCGCCGACATGGGCGCCGATGTGATCAAGGTCGAGCCGCTCACCGGCGACGCGGTTCGAGGGCTCATTCGCCCACCCAAGGTCCCCGAGGGTTCACCCGAGATCGACTACTCCTTCACCGTCGACAATCGCGGCAAGCGTTCGGTGGCGGTGTCGATCAACAAGCCAGAAGGCGCGGCCGTCATGCATCGGCTCATTGCCGGCGCCGATGTCTTCGTCTGCAACCTGCTCCCTCAGCGTCAGCAGCGTTTCGCCCTCGATCCCGAAACGCTCATGGAGATCAACACCAAGCTCATTCACGCCACGCTCACTGGCTACGGCCTCGGTGGGCCAGACGACGAGCGTCCTGGCTTCGATGTCACCACGTTCTTTGGTCGCGGGTCAGTCACTGACTCGATGCTCGAGCCAGGGGGCATCGCCCCCAATCCACGCTCGGCCCAGGGCGACCACACCACCAGCCTGGCGCTGGTTGCCTCGATCCTCGGAGCGCTTCGCTTGGTCGACAAGACCGGTGAGGGACAAGTGGTTGACGTCAGCCTGCTGGCAACAGCAGCGTGGACGATGGCGACCGACCTGTCCGCGGTGTTGATCGACGGACGGCAGCCAACCAAGCGGGATCGACGCAACGTCGTCGCTCCCCTCGCCGGACGCTTCCGCTGCGGCGATGACCGTTGGATCATCCTCAACATGCCAGAGGAACGCTGGTGGCCGATCTTCTGCAACGCCATCGGACGTTCGGAGTTCCTCGAAGATCCACGCTTCGACACCACCCGATCCCGGTTCGAGAACATGCCAGACCTGATCGATTCGATCGACGCAGCGTTCGCCGAGAAGCCGCTGGCCGAATGGGGTCAGATCTTCGATGAGGCTGGCTTGATCTGGGGCCCCGCATCGACGATGAAGGAGCTCGTGGATGACCCGCAAGCTGCGGCGACCGGCATCTTCCCCGAGATCGACCACCCTGGTGGGTCGTTCCGCACCGTGGCTTCTCCCATCCGCATTCGAGGCGCCAACGTCGGCCCTCGAGGCCCCGCTCCAGACCTCGCCGCTCATACCCATGAGGTGCTCACTGCGCTCGGCTACAGCCCTGAAGAGATGGCCTCGCTGGTCGACGCTGGCGCAATCGGCCTCGCTGACGACTGACGTTCGAAGCCGCTTCCCCAGATGGTTCTCAGATGCTGAGGTCGAGCTTGTTGTATCCCACCAGCTGGTCTCTCGCCTGGTCGTCGAAACAGAACGCCTGGCCTGTCAGCGGTTCGTAGTCGTACGGAGTCTCGTCGGGGTAGCGATCACGTCGGGCAGCGATCGCCCAGCCGATCATCCGAGAGCGTTCGGCGATTCGAGCATCATCGAGCACACCAACGGTGCCATGGATCCCGCTGCCCATCTGACCGATCACCGATGCTCGACGGTGGAAGCCCATGTTGACGGTGACTCGAGGATCAGCACTGGTGTTGGCGAACGAACCGTGCACCGCTTGGCGGTTGGTGATGGCGACATCGCCGGGTGCGCAGACAAGCGGCACGGCGTTCGGCAATCGGTCGGAGCCAGCGTTCGCGACCATGCCGGCGATGTCGACGTTGCGGAGCTTGTGCGTCCCTGGCACGACCCACACGCCGTTGGCTGGTGTGCACCCAAAGATCTGGCCCATGAAGTTGAAACCGTGAGTCCCCTGGTCCCAGGTAGGTGAGTCCCAGTGGGTGACACCATCTCGGTGCCACGCTACTGACGGCCCCACGCCCGGATCCTTCAAGAACAGCACTTCGTTGAACGGCGTGAAGTCGCGCCCATTCAGCGCCGCTGCGATGGCGAGGAGGTCCGGGTGCCCGTACGCCCGCAGGCATGCATCGCTGAACTGCAACTGGCCGTGCACGACAAAGACCACTTCGCTCGGCGCGTCGACGGCCACCTCGGGCTCGTGCATCTTCACCGGATGTCGTCCGTGTGCTGCCTTGGTGCCTCCCACCGGATCCGAGAGCGCCTTTCCCCAGATGACGCCTGGCCCGTCGAGGCCTACGCCGATGGCGGTGTTGCCATCGAGGTCAACCGCAGCACCACGGTGGACAGGAAGGCGACGTCGGAACGCTTCGAGATCGCTCTCGAGGTCAGCCAACTCCTCAGCATCAAAGACATTCTCGAAGATGTAGAACCCGTGATTCCAGTACGCCTCGACGATCTCAGGGTGCAGAGCGCCGTCACCGACAAAACGCACCGGGCCTCTATTGCCCAACTCGAAGGCGCGCTTCTCACCGTCAGTGAAGTAGTCCTGCATCTGTAGATCCGGGGTCATTCGCCACGCTCGCACACGCAAGCGGGCCCGGCAACCGCTTCCGAGTTCGGGCTCGAGGCTTGTCGATCTTCTGCCACGGCCTTGCCATTGGCTTGTCAGTCCCCGTCGATGGTCCTCAACCGTGATCTCGAGGCCGCACGCGGCTTCGCACAAAGTCAGAACGTGCAGGTGCTTGATCTGTTCAGCCACGAACTCGTGGAAGTCGCCGAGGTGATCCATGCGGGAATGCGTTGCGACGGCCAGAACCTCAGTACCGAACAGATGAGCGGTAGCTTCGGCGAGGCTGGCAACTCCAGGCCGGTAGTGCAGAGATCGAGGGGGCGTCGATCAACGACGAGCTGACGGATGGCTCGAGCCTCACTGCGAAGTTCGCCTCAGACAGCACCGCCTCGGGCGCTGGCAGCTGCTGACAGCTCAAGCTTTCAGGGTCGTCACCATCTGCTCGACCAAGGATCTGACCATCGAGGAATCGTCGATGTGCTGGGAGGGTGTGACATCTAAGTTCGGTGGTGGGTCCGCTGGAACGTTGGTGGGCTTGTTTCTAGGGTGCGTTGTGCCCGGTTTGTTTGGTTCGACTCGGAAGTGTGACCGGAGCGGATTCGTCCGACT
>Ga0114952_1001046_pt1 | contig 24923 bp, 26 predicted proteins | sample SidtaG_2_FD_87303 | JGI IMG/M metagenome (GOLD analysis project Ga0114952, IMG submission 87303) | Marine algal microbial communities from Sidmouth, United Kingdom - Sidmouth_Asex2 metaG | ecosystem: Host-associated > Algae > Red algae > Unclassified | place: Sidmouth, United Kingdom | collected...
GCAACTCAGAAATTTTACCTTACATTGAACAGTTTTTCGTGGGCGGGTCAAATAGTATTAGAGCTTTTCGTATAAGAGATCTTGGACCAGGATCGTTTGTTAACGATGTTGATCCCGAGGATGACATAGAAAAACAGTTTATTGATCAGACAGGAGATATAAAACTTGAGATGAGTGCGGAATATAGATTTCCAATTCTAGGATTTTTTAAAGGCGCAGCTTTTGTCGATGCAGGAAATGTATGGCTCTTAAAAGATGATCTGACACTAGGCGATAAGTTTAATGTAAATACTTTTTGGAAGGAAATAGCGGTAGGTGCAGGCATAGGTCTGCGTATTGATATACAATATATCGTTTTGAGATTAGATGTTGCTACACCACTTCGTAAGGCTTACTTAAATGAAGGATATCAGTGGTCTTTTAACAGGTTTGACATTGGACAAAAGTCATGGCGAAAAGAGAATATTGTTTATAACATAGCAGTTGGATATCCCTTTTAATAAATTTAAACTAGGCTTCGTTTGATTTAATGTCATGACCCATCACTAGCCCATTATCATTATAGTTTTTTAACTCGAGTATATTTCCTGGCAAATAAAAACCTGCGTTATCCAATGATTTTAAAACTTTATTAATGGCGCCAGTTTTGATGACTGTACCGGAATGTTTGGTATCAAAAGTATCCAGCCAGTAATAAACTAGAAGATCAAGGGTACTAGTATTAAGATTACTAATATATACCGTTGGACGCCTACCATCTAGCTTTAAAACTCCATCAATATCATTCATAACATTTTGTATAATTTTTATTGCATCACTAACATCAGATCCATAGTCCAACCCAATAGTAAATTCTTGCCGGAGAAATCCATCAATCGTATAGTTGATCACTGGATTTTTTACAACATTTGCGTTTGGAATGTATATATCTTTTCCATCAGAAGATTTCATGTGCGTCGTTCTCATATTAAGTGCAATGATTTTTCCTTTGATGTTGTTCAATTCTACAGTATCTCCTACTCGAAAAGGTCTGTTAAAAGCAAGCATTATACCAGCTAGAAAATTTTCTCCGATGTCTTTGAAGGCAAAACCCATGACTACAGCACTTACACTTGCACCTGTGATCAACCCGGTAGCTATATCCCCAAGACCAATAATTTTGAAGACCAACATTAATGATATAAGCACAATAGCAACTTTGACCATACGAGCTAAAAATCTTGCCAATAAGGGATCATCCATCTTAGCGGCCAATCGCTTACCCACAATTGTTCTACTCCGGTTTGCGACAGTAAATAATACCGTAAATACGATCGTCGCTACGACCAACTTTGGAAGAAGAATTATGAGAGATTCATAATAGGTTTGTAATTGTGTCCATAGATCTGAAATTATACCATTCATTTTTTGAAAATTATATTAAGATAATTGTACCTCAACTAAAACGGTTAGTTAGTGAATTAGTTTGACAAAATGAAATAACTGGTATTTAGCTAAGATTTAAATGGTTTTCTTCCTAGAACTTGTGATCCCTTCTTTCAAAAAATGGATCAAAGTTTTGTTCAATTTTTGAGCGTGTGTAACATTGAGCCCATGAGGAGCATCTTTAAAAACGATGTACTGATTATTTTTTATTCCCTTCGCTGCTTGATCACCAGCAGTTTCGATTGGAACAGTTTGGTCCGCATCCCCATGAATTATTAGCGTTGGTACTTTCACATTTTTGAGTTCAGACCTGAAGTCAGTTGTTGCCCAAGATTGAGCAGCTTTTATGGTAGCATTTGGCGAAGCATAAGCAGCTAAGGACCAATCATACTCCAACTGTGCCTCACTTACCTTATTGCTTTTACTCCTACTTTTGTAATTGTAAAAATCCTTACGAAAATCTTTTAAAAATCCAACTCTATCGCTTTTAAGTGCTTTGAGAATTCCATTCAACGCCTTTTCTGGTACACCTTTGGGATTGCCTTTTTTCTTCATTACTATTGGGACAATAGAGCTAATTAAAACTGCCTTATCTATTTTTTTATCCCCATGATCCGTTAAGTATCTCACTACTTCTCCACCGCCCATTGAAAAACCTACAAGAACACATTTTTTCAATTTTAACTGCTTGATAATTTGATTTAGATCACTAGCTAAACTAGAGTAATCGTAACCTGACCATGGAAAGGATGACAATCCAAAACCTCGTCGATCATAGGAAATGCAACGGTAGCCAGCATCTACTATCTCTGAAACCTGATGCTCCCAAGCTCTATGACTTAGTGGCCATCCATGTATCAAAATAACAGGTTGACCTTTCCCATAGTCTTCATAAAAAATGTCTGTAGTTTCTTCAGTAGTAGAATTTGTCAAAAAAGGCATAAATATTTATTTTTAAGGAAACAAAATGAAGTTTTCTATTTATTCTTTGGACGCAGCATGCAAAATTAATGTATATGAAGAATACTTTGTAACCAAAGTATTCTTCATAACTTTTTCTTACAAAACGTCAACGGGTTAATTTATACTTTGTTGGTAAGCCGTTGAACTATAGAGATTAGAAGTAGAACTACAAATACGAAGAAGCAGATTTTTGCGATACCGGCAGCAGCACCTGCTATGCCTGCAAATCCTAAAACTCCTGCTATTAATGCTATTACTAGAAAGATAATTGTGTAACGTGCCATGATTTTGATTTTTAGTTATTGAAAGATTAATTTATATTTTACTTACTATATATTTGTTTTCCTTTAGCCAACTTTGCTGTAATTTCATTTCTGCTGTTGATATAAGCATATTGATTGTTAAACGCTCCTTTAGGTTTATTCCCAATAATATAATGCTTGATATCCAAGTCTGGAGCGTATAATACAATTCTATCAGAAACACGCATTTTCTCTTTGCCAAGATCTTGTCCGGTAGGAGTTAGTTCTGAAATTACATATAGTCGTTTTCCAGTAGCATAAATTTCTTTAATGTCTATTTTTTGGGATTTCCCTGATAATTCGGCCTCTACGGTAATTGTTTGTTCTTCACGCAATTTATCATCGGGCATGTCAACATCTATGTAAGGAACTTCTACTTCTTCTTCTTCCATGACCACAACTACTTTTGGTACAGATACAGTGGTCGTCTTTGTACCTACATCTACGGATGCCCAATCAACTTCAAAGGATGGTAGTTGACCTGCTTTGGTCTTTACATCTACATCGACCTCTGGCATTTTAGCTTTCTTAGTTTGATCGATATCGCAACTCAAAGTGCAAAGCAATAAAAAGGTAAAGAAAATAATTGACTGTTGTCTCATTTTAATTTTTTTTTGTAGGTAAATGAAAATTTACAATCTAATTTTAAAAGCTTTAAAGATTGTAATTTTCGATTTCTTAAATATAATTATACTAGATAGTGGTTTGAATAGATCGTAAAATAAAAGATCCAAATATTGTATAATAAATCGAACCAGGAGAAATTAATAAGCAAAAAAAATCCTGCGTTTCTGAAATGAATAACAGGATTTTTTTAGAGGGAGCAGTGCTGAGACTCTTAATTATTAAATTTATGTACCCAATTTTCTATTGCTTCTTTTGTTTGACCCGTTTTCTTTTGGATCATACCTATTAGCTGATCTTCTTGACCTTCTTCGTAAACTAGATCATTATCTGTTAATTCAGCATACTCTTCTTTTAATTTACCTTTCATAAGGTTCCAATTTCCTTTTATCTTATCTTTTAATGCACTCATTATGTAAAAATTTTATAGGTTAATAAATATTTATGTATTTGTTTGTGGTTATCCAACTTTGCTTCCTGTGTTATTAAGATATGTTGGACTGCTCGAATTGAAAATCGATTATAACCAATACTTTCGATTCCGATTTATTTTGAAGCAATCGTTCACTTTTTTATATCGGATAGTTATCTTTTGATATTCAAAAATAAGTGTTTCTATCTATAGAAAGTTTTGAATAAATAAATGTTCATTCAAATTTGAAAATCAAGAAGAAAGTAGCAACATCTCTAAAAAATGAGATGTTGCTTTTAAGTATCCAAACTTGTTTTTGTGGCTCGCATTATAACTCTTTAAAGCGAATTGAACCAACTACATTTATGCCATAGATTAAAAAAAAAACGACAGTTCTGTCGAAAATAAACTGCCGTTAAAGAGCGCCAAAAAGAGTAATTTCTTTACGGTTTTCTTTATGTGGTACTAAACTTACACACTAAAACACTATCAGATTTAGAGCTAAAAGTCAATTTTCTTTTGTAAAAAATAACATTTCGAAAATGAAATTCTTTTAATAAGAAAATAACTAATAGGATTAAAATATTATAAACTAAATAAAATCAAACGAAAATGATTTGATTTTTTTCTTGCGTAAATATAGAATTGATTTATTACATGGCATATTCCTATTGGAAGGAATAATAGTCCGTATGGAAGGATTTGATTTCTATTAAATCATAGTATTTTTTAAGTTAAGGTTTAATTTTCCTAAATTAAGTTGAAGCATAATATAAAATTAACGCAAATCAAAATTATCATTCCAATTCTAATCTGCTCATCTTAGCCTTGACACTTTTTAGGTAGTCCTTGGGAAGAACCCCATACTTCGCTTTAAATTTTCTACTGAAATAACTATGGTTTGAGTAACCTACTTCAGAAGCAACTTCTTTAACGGAATGGTCTTTTAATAATAAGAGTGAAGCCATTTCCATCCTCTCCTCTGTTAAATATTGGTTTATGGTCTTATCGAAAATGTTCTTAAATCCTGCCTTTAATTTTTGTTGATTAATTCCAGATTTTTTTGCTAAAACTGCTATTGTTGGAGGGGCGTGAAAATTTTCGATAAGTAAATCTCTTGCGATTTTTATTTTATCGATATCATTTTTTCTCAGCATTACTTGTTTACCAGGAAGCAAAAGATCGTCTTTAAATTGCTTGATCTGACGACTTAGCAATTCCAATACTTTACCTTCCAAATAGGTACTCCTCACAATCCCATCATGGTCGTCTAAGGTTATTTTACGAATACATTCTGCTGCTGCGATGCTGTAGTTACCTTGATAAAGAAAAGAGTTTTCAGCATTTGTATCCGTGAAAATGCTTGATAATTTTTCAGGCATTTGATCAACCATACAATCAATTTTATTTAAATAAGTTGCTCTGTCTACAAGAAGCATAGTAAACAAGACCTCTCTTTTACCAGGGATCTTGATATTTTGTTTACTATTTAACGGACAAGCTGAAATAGACCCTTGCAATGGATTAAGATGATAACGAATATTACCGTGATTTAAGGCATGCCACAATTCTCCTTGAATATCAAAAATAAATTGCAGGGGAGATGGTTCTTTTATTTCAAATTTCAGCTCCCAATCTTCGCTCAACATGCAATCAAAAACTATAAAAGAAATACCATCACTAAACATAAAACCCGTTACCCTACCTTGACCTAGAGATTCTGGTAATTCAATAATTTCCTCCAAACAATCTGTACTAGATTCAACACTCAACTGCTCACTGAGATTTTTAACAAAAATATGGGGATGATAATTGTTTATTGTAAGTTGCATGTATAAAATGTACTATGATATATTTTAAAGTTATTAAAAATTGGTTTTAATTAACTTTTATAAATTATGAATTTTTTCATCTTCAATATAGTTAGAAAGATCAACTTCAATTAAAACTGGAAAATGATCACTACCAATTTTTTTTAACCTAGCAATTTTCAACAGCTTAAATTCTTTACTTAAAAAAAAATGGTCTATAGGAACGCGAAATATGGGGATCAAAGCATTGTAGGTATTGTAAAAACCTCTGCCAACTCGTGGGTCTTTCAATCCGCTGATCATTTTAAAAGTTTGTGTTATTTTAGACCAACCAACATCATTCAAGTCACCTCCAACGATGGTAGGTAGATTATTTTCATTTGTGATTCCGGCAATCTTTATCAGTTCAAGATCTTTGTGTTCTGACTTATTGGATGGCGCCGGTGGTCTAGGGTGCATGCCGAAGAATTGAATAATCTTATCTTTAAATTCAATGTTAGTATGTATGGAAGGAACATCATCTTCAACCAAAAACTTAATTTGAGAATTCTTCAAAGCATACTTTGAGAAAAATAACATGCCATACGTATTTTCTTGAGGTTGAAATATCGTATAATCATACTGCTCTCTAAGAAAAAGTACCTTATCAAGCCAAGCTTGGTTTGTTTCTGTAAGCAACAAAAGATCAGGTTTGACTTCGTTCACTAGATCAATTAGATTTTGATAGTCTTTGTTTTTTTCCCTGACATTTACTGTCATAAATTTTAGTGCAAAATCACTCTTGTCAGCTCTTTCTATTTCAGTTTTATGGAAAATTGTATAAGGAAATAGAATAATTGCGTGATGAATGATCGCAAGGGTTAAACCAATCAGATAGAAAAGGGTAGAAAGATTATTTAGAGGTAGGAATATTATAGTCAATATCAACAGAATGAACATAACCCAAGTCAAATGAACTCTTGACACATCCCATCCCTTGACCCACCACTTTGCTATCCTGAGCGTTGAAATAGCAGAAGCAATTAAGCAAAAGGCAATCAAACCATGTAAAACAAAAATCATTTCGTTCTTTTAAACGGAAAGTAAGTAAATTTATAGGAAAATTTACCATTTATATCTTTGATTTATTCTTTATACTCTTGGGCTAACTTCTAATAAATCTTTATTCATATTTACACCAGCACTAAGAATAGGCTCTTCGCTTTCCTTGTCTGGTAATATAAATTCTTTAAAGATAACCGGCAAAATTGGTAATAGAAGTGCTATTAGCTTATTATCAAATAAGCTGGACTCGCTTGAAGGCTTATCTTTCGAGTTATGAGAAAACTTATTCAAGGCAACGGCTCCGATGCCTAAAGCTCCAGCTGGTAGAGCAACATTTTTCAATGCATAATCTTTGAGATCGTTACCACTTGACTTTAAACTTTTCGTGAACTCTTGGCGTGTTAGATCCATAGTTATCTCTAACTTCTTTTGCTCTATTTCAAGTTCTTCTAAATTTGTTATATAATTTTTCATTCCAATTGATTTATAACTTTTTTGGACATTAGATTGAAGTTTTACCATTTTTATTTAATCTAACATTTCCTTTATTACTAGTTTCACTATTGGATTTGTTATAAGATATTTTTTAAAGTAAAAGACGAGCATTCCACAAAGAATGTAGAATAAGGTTACAATTAAAAAAGCTATGCCATACGAATCCAAATAGTCACCTAATAGCAAGCCAATCGCGAATGTTAGGAAAATAATAGCTATAAAAACGATAAAACCCAAAACAGCCACGGTCACCAAGTTAGAAGTTGTTTTTGCAATTCTTTTGGCAGACTCCAATCTAAAGTATTCTATCTTTTGCTCGACAAATATCTTTGCGTACTCAGTTGTTTCTCCTGCTGATTCGAGTAGATCCTCATACTTCATTCTATATTTTTTTGGTATACCTATTTGTATGCTGTAAATTAAAATTATGTTTATACATTTTCTTTATCTACGATGTCGGCGACTTTGCGTGCTTTTTGACTAATAACTGTTCTTGCTTTATCTGCACCAGATTGAAATTCATCTTTTACATCCTCGATTAAATTTTCTGCTGTCTCAGTTGTACTGTTTAATTTTGCCTTTACGGTTTCAGCTATCGATGACGCGTACTCCTTTGATGAAGCAGCTAATTCGCTAGCTTTTTCTGTTGCAATTTCTGAATTTACTTTAATGGCTTCAGTTGCATCATCTCTGAGTTCATTTGCTTTTATTTTAGCCTTTTCTTGTAATTCACGACCTTCATCTGTATTTAGAAGATATCCTACTACCCCTCCGGCTACTAATCCTAGACCTACTCCAATTAATACTTTGCTACTTGATTTCATGATTTTTTAATTTTAATGATTTTAAAAATTGTATGTAATTAATTTATCCTTTAACGGTGGGACTAAATGCTTTGTAAGTTTCGTCAAAATCCTCGATGATGGACTCTTTTTGGTCTTCCCAATCTTCTCTTTTAAGTATCTCCAGCGTCTTAAGCATTTCGGACAATTTAAATTCATGAGCTTTCAACACTGCCAAAGTCACAGCCACCTCGTTAGATGGGTTGTTCTGATAAGCGTTCCTTTTTGAAGCGGAACCATCAATTCTTTCTTTAATTTTTCGCAACATAGATATTACTTCCAATTTAAATTCATCCATATTTGCAATGGAATATGCAGTTGTGCTATTGTTATTGTCCATTATTTTTGTATTTTATTATTATGAATTTTTTAACTGATCTTATTAGCTTTTTCTAAACCAATTGAAGATGCGACATCAAAGACTTAGGATTGGTTATAGTGGCGAGGCTAATATCGCCTCTTTTAATTTCAGCCATAAAAAATTCTACGAAATTTGAAATTTCGACGTCTTTTAAACTACCTCCTAGTTGTAAATGTAGATTATAGAATTCTCCTAGCGTTGCTGTGTATATGCTTGTTATTGCAGCGCCAGAAAAATCGAATGAATCAGAAGGAGAATCTCCATGTAGTATTGACTCTACTACTCCAGTTATGGCCATTAATACGGCTGACCCAAGGGCGTTCCAACAAGCTACATTGATCCATTTCTCATTAAAAGGTACTTGGTAAAGCGCGCAGAGTTCTTTGACCATCAGTGTTTGGGCCACGGTTGAGGAGATTATATCTACAAAATCGTATGGAACCAAAGCAGCGGCTCCAGACAATAAAGTATATTTCTTAATTATAGTTTTGGATTTATTTTCTCTGTTCAGTTTATTGTCGTTCATATTGGTTAGTTTTTAATTTTAGTGCTTTCTACGCAACTCTTTGGCCTTAATCAACTGCCTTTTAACTTTATCTAGTGCGCTAGAAAATGCAACCATGAACTGTTGATTTTGATCGGAAGCAAACAATACTTGACCAGGAATGTGCAGCTGTACTTCTGCGACAATGGTATCTCCTTTTTCACCGTCATCCTTCTTGAAATAAACTTGCGAATTAGTTATACTGTCATCTAGGATCGTCATGCTTTTTACTTGATCAACAATATGCTTTTCTTGATCATCTTTAAGATTAAATGGGGATTCAACTATAACTTTCATTTTTTTTATTTAGAATTTTTGTGATATTATAAGTATAAAGGATTTAAAGTAAAATTGTTTTATCAAAAATTAATTATTGTTCTTAACGGTTTTATAAAAGTTGAATAAATTGTAATTACTCACAAATGATTTTCCTTAAATTAAACAAATCTTTTAACTTAACAAAGGTAGAATAACATTTCCCATTATTGAACTGTAACAATATTATATCTCTTTACAAATAGAGGAAAAATTAATTTTACTGGCCTTTGATTTAAAATCTGTAAGTTATTTCATTATAAAAATGAGTAGAAGCTTTATTTTGTATGGCTAGTTTTCAAGCCATTAGCAGAATTCGATATAGTGCCTAATTTCATTTCATCTAATCTTGTCCCACCTACAACACCAAAATCCAAGGTAGTAATTGGAAAAGGTATGGTTATGTTGTTAGTGTCAAATGCCTTTTTTATAGCCTTAATAGCTATATGCCTAGCGGCAAAATAATCCGATTGTGAAACAATGTTTTTCCAAAATCTAATTTTGAAATTAATTGAACTTCCTCCAAATTCTGTGTAGTAAAATTCTATTGGATTGGATTCTCTTATGTCAAGTCCACTGTTTTCGATGGCACTTCTTGCGATTTTCTCAACTTGGTCTAAGTCATCTCCGTAAGCAACACCACAATCCAATTCAATCCTTCTTTTACCATTATGAGAAAAGTTTTTTAATGGATTTTGAATTACTTCTTTGTTTGGTATAATAACCTCTTGTCCATCAGGTTGCGCGATCACAGTTGAACGTAGCGAAATATTTTGAATCTTTCCAAAGTAGCTATTTGTCTCGATTATATCGCCCACTTGATAATAGTCTCGAACACTCATCAATACTCCTGAAAATAAATTTATAAGTGGATCTTGCAATGCCAAACCAACTGCCAGACCTATAACACCTGCTGTACCCAATAATGCTGTAACCGCATCACTTAAATTTAATATGTTTAAGATGACAAACAAGGTAATCAACATGAACGCAGAGATGACGACATTCGACACAACTCCAACAACAGTTTGATTATCAGTCATTCTATATAAACCCTTCGTCACTAATTTTTTAAAATGTCTGGCTAAAAAAATGGAGGCTCCCAAAACGATACTAGCCAACACAATATTAGGCAAAGAAAGAACAATGGCGTCAATCCACCCTTGCATCTTTTTTACTAAATTCAAAAATGATTCACTAAATTGATCTAACATCAGGTTAATATTTATTTGAGAATAATTAGGAAATATATCCAGTTAAAATTAAAACGCTGCAATGATTGCTATGTTCACAACCTTCGAATTCAATTAGCCAATTGGAAGCCAAAAGAACCAGTGATGATGATGAGAATGATTTGGAACTATCCGCTTAGCTTACTGCAAAAGAGGTGTAGAGAAGCGTCTTAGGGATTAGAAGAAGTTTGTGAGTTTTGATCGACCAGAGATCTTATTATTTTTCTCACTTCATTTGCTGAAGTAAAACCAAGTAATGATTCAACCACTTTATTTTCTTTGATGATCAGCAAGGTGGGAGCAGTTTTTACTTTATAGAATTTTGATATTTTACTTTGTTTTATCAGATCAACTTTGTAGAAATTAACAGACGAGGTAAATTCTCTGCTCACTCTTTTTAGCATGCTATTCATCATAGCCGCGCTACCAGAATACTCCGTCCCAAAGATTAAAACAGATGTTTTTTTTCCTGACAGGATCCCTGCTTCAAAATCTTTCTTTACTAATTTTTTAAAATTTTCCGATTCTTTCACCCTTCTTATTTTTTGTTTCCAAAAAGAATTATAATTCTAAGCATTAATATTTGACATATGTTCTTTTGTCAATCCCTAATTTTTTCATCCTAGAGGTCAGCGTTTTATCATTCATATTTAGCAGCTCAGCTGCCCCGAAAGCTCCACTCACTTTACCTTTACTTTTCTTCAAGGCATCAACAATGTGTTTCTTTTGCATTTCTTCCATGGAAAGAAATATTGATGACTCCGTGCTTTGCTTTCCTGATAGAGACAAATCAAAGGTCAAAACCTTGTTTTTTGCAAGGATTACTGCCCTTTCAACGAGATTCTCTAGCTCTCTTACATTTCCTAGAAAGTCATAGCGCATTAATTTGTTCATAGAATTAGGAGATATTTCAGAAATTTCTTTATTTATTTTTTTTGCATATTTCGCTGCAAAATGCTCAATAAGGAGAGGAATATCTTCAGGACGCTCTCTCAGAGGAATATTATAGATTGGAAAAACATTCAAACGGTAAAACAGATCTTCTCTGAACGTATTTTTTGCAACCTCTTCTTCAAGATTTCTATTAGTGGCTGCAATGATCCTGACGTCCACGTTTATCAACGCTGTTCCCCCTACTCTTTCTATCTCACCTTCTTGAAGCACTCTAAGAAATTTAGATTGTACATCTAAGGGCAATTCACCGATTTCATCTAGAAAGATCGTCCCTCCATTGGCTCTTTCAAATTTGCCCACCTTTTGCTGATGCGCCCCAGTAAAAGAGCCTTTTTCATGACCAAAGAGCTCGCTTTCTATCAAATTTTCGGGCAAAGCACCACAATTTACTTTAATTAGGGGCAACTTCTCCCTTTCACTCAATCGATGTATTGCTCTAGCAAGTAGTTCTTTTCCTGTCCCAGTTTCTCCTAGTATTAAAACAGTTGCTTCGGTATCAGCAACTTGTTCGACCTGTCTCAAAACTCTCTTATAATTTGGATCTCGCGTGATGATGTCGCCAAAATCAAAATCTAATTCAATTTCTTGCTTTAATTGTAAATTTTCAGCAGCAGCAGCAGCATGCAAACGATTGACTTCTTCAAACTGTTCATTCAGTTTTGTTTCTTTTTCTTTCCTTAAGGTAACATCCCTTAAAAAAGCGACCAGGAATTCGTTGTCTTCAAATTTCACCATAGAAATATTCATTTCACATGGCAAGGCCTCCCCATTACTTAGCTTTAGATCTACTTCCATATTTGTGACATTGGCACCATTCTTCAACTCCATCCAGCTATCATCAAAGCTTTCTATTTTGCTTCCAGATAGCAAATCGTAGAATTTCATGGCATCTAGCTCCTTATTGCCAAAACCAATGGTTCTGGCAAAAGCGTCATTATAGTATTTAAAGGAAGCATCTTCATTAAGCCAGCAAACCATGTCAAGAGATTGGTCCAAGGTGTATTTTGACATGGTGGCCAATTGCTCTAACCTTTTACGTTCTCTTACATCTCTGCAGATTGCTGTATAAAAATAAGTACCTTCATCAGAAATCATTGATATTGTGATTTCAACAGGAAATGTTATTCCAGACTTGGTTATGAAGTTCCTATCCACATCCTCAATAAATTTAACCTTCTGTAACTTTTTCCAATCTTTTTTGTGTGACTCCAAACTACTATTATGTATAAAATCTGCGATCACCATTTTTTTAATTTCATCTTTTGAGTACTCCGTCTTATCGATGAAAGCCTGATTGAAATATTTTAAGGTTCCATTTTCATTTATCCAAAATATCATTTGAGGTGAAGTGTCTAATGTTATTTTTGAAATATTCAAAACCTCAATTCTTTCCTTCTGTTTTGTTAAGTCTCTAGCAAATGCGCAGTTTAATTCTTTTCCTTTGAAATTAATATAATTAGTGACTACCCTGACTGGTATTCGATCACCACTTTTTGTATGATTATAAGTTTCGAACTCAATACTTTTCTGCTCTTTAAGGTTTAGCCAAAATTGATCCGCCTCGTCTTTGTAATCTTTATCAATAAATCCAATATGTTTGCCGATTAACTCTTGCTGAGTGTATCCTAGTTTTTGACAGGTAGAGTAATTCACGTACTCAATGTAGGATTTAGAATTTAACCAAAAGATCATATCTTGGGCATGGTCCATACTATACTTTACAAAGTACATGTCATCAGTCCTTTTAGATACTTTGTCTACATTCTGCAGAGCGCCATAAACTTTTATAGGTTCTTCTTCAAAAATTACAGGATGTACATGGATAATAAAATTTTTAGAATTTCCTTTTAAATTGCTTGAAAATTCAAATTCAAATGGTTGTCCTTCAGATACTGCGGCGTTCATATTTTCTCTAAATTCAGCTAAAGGTTCTCCTGAAAGGTTATTCGAAATAAAGTCCTGCAGAGTATCTGGAGTTATTTTTGAGTTAATAGGAATATTTACCAGGTCATACATTTCCTCATTAAAAAATAATTCCTGGTTTAAAAGGTCCCACTCCCAGCTACCCACATTGACAATTCTAGAAGTAAACTCCAATAATTCTTGGTAACGATTAGATTCCATCAAGTTTTCTGATACAAGCATGGCATATTCTGCACCTTGCACATTGAAAACGACGCCTTTTAACTTTATTGGATAGATAGCATTATCGGAAGTAATGTATTCAGACTCAATTGAGACCTTTTCTTCTAGTTCCATCTTCTTCCACAGTTTCCTCCATGAAAGCAAGGACATTTTTGGATTGATCTCAAAAATAGTGTTGGGCATGTCATCGTCTAATGGATAACCCAGCTCTTTGGTAAGCGCTTTATTTAACCCTAGAATCTGACCGTCAGATTGAACCCACATGACACCATTAGAATTCACTTCAGCAGCTTCACAAAGTGTTGAAAGAATTACGTTTTCACCCGCTTTAAAAAATCTCATTATACTTATTGTATTTTACAATCATAACTTCCTTGATTTAGGTATGTTATCTAAATTATTCACCAAATTTTTCATTGCTTTTATCATACGTACAAAAATAAATAAATATCACAAAAGAGTAGAATTTTTTTGATTATATTTAATCATATTTATGATATTTAATAAATTGAATTATCTGACACTAACATAACTTACTGTTTATCAGTTGATTATAATTTTGGCACGCCATTTGAATAGTATAGGGTGAAGAGCATGATAAAATACTTTATAAAGAACTACAAACCTGACATTATGAAAAATTCAAATTCAGCAAACGACATTCTAAGGGGAAATTTTCAATGCAAATTGCAAACCGATATTAATTTATTGCACTCATTGACAAAACATGCCACAAACAAAATGGAAAGGAGGTTCAAGCAGTTGTCTCTAATAGCTAATGATCATTTTGACGCATTAATAAGAATGGAATCAGAAGCACATCTTGTAAACCAATCTAAATTGATGTTTATAGGATATGAATTATTGGCTAAAATAAAAACCTCCACATTTAATTTGGAAAACAACATCCAAATAGACGAAGGGCTGGTTAAGCAGTACGCTGTAGAATTAGACTTACTAAATCTCATGGACTTTAAAGTAACGAAATCTTACTTTTTATTCATTAATAACCATTATAAAGGACGTACTATAAGCATGAACCAAAGAGCCGCTTAGTAAAATTAGACCTTTTACTAAAAGTAGCAAACCAAAATAGCTCTTTACTGAGATCAACGTTACAATCATTAATTAATCAAAAAACTATCATACATATGACTACTCAAGAATTTAATCAGAACCTAAGCAAAATAGAGTCTTTATTATTTGGTTTTGCAATGAAACTCACAAGAAATAAGGATAATGCAAAAGATTTAATGCAAGAAACTTTAATGCGATGCTACGACAATAGAGAGCGATTTCAACAAGGAACGAATTTCAAGTCGTGGTCTACCACAGTTATGTACAATGCTTATATAAATCACTATAGAAAAGGTAATACAAGGAAAAAAGTTATCAAGCCGGTCGAAGATTTTAATCTCATTGCAGAAACAAATAGTGCAAAAGGTAAGGTACATTCAATACTTATGCTAAAAGAATTGCATAGAATATTAGCTGAACTTCAAAAGGAATACAGAATTCCATTTAAGATGTATGTTGAAGGATACCAGTACGATGAGATAGCAGAAAATCTAAATTTACCTCTTGGTACTGTGAAAAGTAGAATATTTTATGCCAGAAAAAGGTTAAAGAAAATGGTTACAAAAAGATATGGTACTTTAGAAATACTTAGAGCGAGTTAAAAAAAGACATATTTGCAATAAGCATTCATCTATAAAACCGGTGGTTTTCTCCATCGGTTTTTTTTATGATCTTTACTTTCTTACAATGCCATTTTTATTTTAAGTTGTCACTTTATATATTGAATAGAATTTTATAAAATCGAGACGAAAAACTCAGTTCGAGCCCTAGTTATTTCGAGTACTTTTAACGTAGAGTTTGATGAATTCTGTTGAAATATTAGTTACTTTCTAAAACAGAAATGGTATAATCTAGAAATATTGATTTAACAATTCCTAAACTTAAGTATTATCACAATGTTGAATTTACAACAAATACGCTCAAAATGAAAATTCTACTGACGGGTGCAACAGGTTACATCGGCAAGAGATTACTTCCAGTACTAATAGAGCAAGGCCATGAAATATTAGCCTGCACTCGAGACGAGAAAAGATTTGAAGTTCTTGAATCATATAACAACAAGGTATCGGTTGTAGAAATTGATTTCTTAAAAGATCTTGATTCCAAAGAGTTACCGTTAGATTTTGATGTCGCTTATTACTTGGTACACTCCATGTCTGCAACTATTGGAAACTTTGAACAAAAAGAAAAAACCTCTGCAGAAAACTTCAAAACCTGGATGGATGCCAGCCAGGTTCGACATATAATCTACCTAACTGGCATTGTAAACGAAAATGAAAACCTGTCCGCACATTTACAATCAAGATTAGAAGTAGAAAACACGCTAGGCTCTTGTGTTGCTCCATTGACCGCATTGAGAGCTGGGATTGTTGTCGGTTCTGGTTCTGCTTCATTTGAGATTATTAGAGACTTAGCAGAAAAACTCCCAATCATGATCACACCGAGTTGGTTGAACACAAAGTGTCAACCCATAGCTATAAGAAATATTATTGAGTATTTGACAGGAGTTATTTTACATCCCAAATCCATCGGCAAAAACTTCGACATTAGCAGTGGTGAGGTATTGACCTACAAAGAAATTTTAATGTGTTATGCCAAAGTAAGGTCTCTTAAAAGGTATATTTTCACGGTTCCAATCATGACGCCACGACTATCATCTTATTGGTTATATTTTGTCACTTCAACCTCCTATCCTCTTGCTGTAAATCTAGTCAACAGTATGAAGGTAAATGTGTTGGCTAGAAATGCTGATTTGCAAAAAATATTAGGGATAGAAAATATTTCCTACGAAGAGGCTGTGAAATTGGCATTTCAACGCATTGAGCAAAATATGGTTGTTTCAAGTTGGAAAGACAGTTTTGTAAGTAGTCTAGACGATAGAACAATAGAAGAGAACATTCTTGTTCCAAAATTTGGTTGTTATAAAGATACAAAAGAGCGAAGCATTACTATAGAAGATATACCAAGAGTGATGACCAACATTTGGTCTATTGGAGGATATAGAGGTTGGTATTATGGTAATTTTTTATGGCGCATCAGAGGATATCTAGACAAATTAGCTGGAGGAGTAGGATTGCGACGAGGTAGAACGCACGATCACCAGATTAATGCTGGGGACGCACTTGACTTTTGGCGGGTTTTAGTAGCAGATAAAGAAAAGAGAAGGTTGCTTCTATTTGCAGAAATGATCTTACCAGGAGATGCATGGCTTGAGTTTAAAATCATCGATCAAAAAAATGAAATTATTTTGAAACAAACAGCCACCTTCCGTCCAGATGGTATTTTAGGCAGACTTTACTGGTTATTGGTTTTACCATTTCATTTTTTTGTCTTCAACGGGATGATAAATAATATTATCAGTTATCATCCGAAAGAGTAAAATAGCAGATGAAAGCACCTCAAAAGACTATTTCTCATGAACAAATTAGTTTCTAAAACTTTATATCGTGGAACGTGGGTATCTAGAAAATATAGCATAGTTAATTATTAATTTATAGCGTCATTATCCAAATCCTAGAATTATGAAAAAGAATAAGTTATTTATTGCTCTGAACAATTATAGAAAACCAAACCCTTTGGCGAATTATGGCGTCTTATTAGCAAAAACTTTAGAAAGACCTGCTCATTTGTTTGGTGTACAAAAAGTACCATTAGTGCCAAATCCAGATGCATTGATTGACGCAAGTATTGATAGCGTCAACAATGTAGGAATTCAAGCCATAAAAGAACAAGCATATAATAATCTTGAGGATCTCAAACACGAAGTTTCTCAATTTTATAAACATATAAGCACAGATTTAGAAGTTGGTTTTCCCGAACAAACGATTGTTCAAAAAGCAGAAGAGGAAAATCCTTATATGGTATTGCTTGAAGGGAATAGCGAATTAACCACCTTACACGAATGGTTTGGCACCTATGAAACTCGAATCGCTGAGAATATAAATGCTCCCGTCCTAGTTATCCCCAACGACTACTTATTTCAGCCAGTTAACACGGTTGTTTATCTTATGGAGTTGGATGACCATAAAGTTTCAAATATGAGATTGCTGACGGATGTTACAAAAGAGCTTGAAGCAAAAGTAGAGGTGGTCTTTTTGTCAGAAGAAAGAAGTGAAGAAACTATTTCTAAATATACTGATATAGTTGGAACAATGAAAAATCTTTTAAATTACCAAAACGTAAATTTCACACAAATTTTTACAGACGCCAACGCCGCCGAAACAATTGAGATAGTAATGGGGAGAGTAAAACCAGATTGGTTAGCTTTTGAACATGATAGCAAATCTTTTTTTGAGCGAATGGTTGACAATTACAATACCAAGAGATTAATACTGCAATCAGAGATTCCGGTCTTGGTTTTTTAACAGATGCCATGTTTTCAGTATCATATCATTTTTTAAACATAGAAAAATTATAGACATGAATTATTTAGGATTAGAAAGGTCGAAAGTTGAACCCGTAGTTAAGGAGCTGAATAACCTAATATGTAATTACCACATATATTATCAAAACCTTAGAAATTTCCATTGGAACATACAAGGTCAAAACTTTTTTGACCTGCACATTCAATTTGAAGAATTGTACAACGATGCAAGACTGAAAATTGACGAAATCGCTGAGCGGATTCTGACTTTGAGGCATAGACCGATGAGTCGATTGTCAGATTATTTGTCTTTGGCAAAAATTCACGAAGCACCGCTTTTAGAAAATGATCGTGAGATGGTTTTGACCATATTAGAAAATCATAGAATATTAATTTCTAATTTAAGGAATATAATCACAGTTGCAGGTGATTTGAATGATGAGGGGACAATCGATATGGCTGGAAGCTTTCTAGAAAATCTTGAAAAGAAATCCTGGATGCTAGACGCCTGGGCTACACGAAAGAATGAGGTATTATCTTCTAATTCTTAATGAAATTAAATCTAATATTTAGTCTGTAAATTTACTATTAGATTCTTTAGGTCATCACAAAATTCTCAAATTAAAAAAATTTAAGAAAATTATAAACCTAATTTTACAAATTATGAACATTAATAAATACTCTAGCTTAAGGGAAACTATAGTAGATTTGCAAAACAGATCTTTCAACAATTCTTTCTATTTTAAAAACCAAAAACTAAACTGTTTACAGACAAAGCGTAGTTATTTGCCAAAGGATATTCAAATCGTAGAGTACCATCGTTTCAACGATACAGTTTCTGATTCAGAGACCGTCCTAATAGTTGCTATTGAGTGTTTAGATGGTGAAAAAGGGTACATCATTTCTGCTGAAAATACTGTAGAGAATGTCAAACTATTGCAGTTTATGGATAAGACTAAAATAAAGCTTCGAAAGAATCGTATCTTGGCAAGAAAGAATCAAAACTCTTAAATGTCTCGAAATAAAATGGATGCTTAACGCTTTGACCATAGAATCGAAAAAACAAGTTCTATTATAAGATCATTTTCTCATGGCAATTACTATTAATAATATTAGTATCCTTACAAATTAATTATGCTATATTGACATAAAAGAATTTAATCTTGAATATAAAACAGACCATCATCAAACTTCTGAATAAATAGCCCATATTTTAAAACAAAATTCAGTGAAAAATTATTCTTTCAATATCCAAAAACTGGCTTACTTGCTAGTCGTAATCTGTCTTACAGCTTACGTATTATATGTTGGACAAGGCATATTAATACCTTTAGTCTTCTCTCTGTTTTTTGCGTTCATGTTAAAACCTATTTGTGAAAAAATTGAAACAAAGATAACTTATAGGCCTGTTTCAATCTTACTCACGATTATATTGGCCATAACTCCAATAATTGCTTTAATAACTTTTTTCTCCTTGCAACTTGTAGAGGTGGTTCAGAACATGGATTCCATATCTGCAAGTATAGAAACTGCATTTAATGATTTTCTAGGAACCATCAAATCATTTGTGGGAATTTCAAAAAAAGAGTCAAAAGCAATATTAGATGAAAACACTTCAGAGATAGTGAAAGCTCCTTTGGCGTACTTAGGGACTACCATTAGTCTATCAAGTAATTTTCTAATTAATCTATTATTGACTTTTATTTACACATTTCTCTTACTGTTATATAGAACAGCTATAAAGAAATTTTATATAATCCAGTTTGCGACAAACACCAAAGAAGATGCTGAAGAGTTGCTTTCTAGAATACAATCGGTGATTCAAAAATATCTTTATGGTTTGCTGATGGTAATTGCTATACTTGGCATACTGAATAGTATAGGTTTGTGTATAATCGGAATTGAGTATGCCTTTTTCTGGGGATTTCTTGCCGCCTTCCTAGCTATTATTCCATACATCGGAACAGTACTAGGTGGTTTTCTGCCTTTCATATATACTTTCGCAAGCACAGATACATATTGGCAACCTATTGCTGTGATAATACTATTCGCTTTGGTGCAAGTCATTGAAGGGAATTTAATTACTCCTAAAGTTGTTGGATCTTCAATAAAAATTAATCCATTAGCAGCAATTGTAGCTCTTTTGGTAGGAAGCAGCATATGGGGCATCGCAGGTCTAATTTTAGCATTGCCGACTATTGCAATCATCAGAATCATTTTTGGTCAGATAGATTTCCTAAAACCAATAAATTTATTGCTTAGTGATGAAATCTATGATAAGGATGATGTCTTTGAGGAACGATATGATAAAGAAAAATTTAGACTATCTAATTTTTTTAAGAAGTAATAAAAAATCTAATTAAAGTGACACCTTAAAACAAAAATGGTATAACATAATGACAAAATAAACCCTAAACTTTAATTTAAAAAGTTTAGGGTTTTATATTTACGATGATTAAAAATAAAATGGTCTTAGGATTTAGCTTTTCGATTTATTTCTGAGGTAGCCAATTTTGTCATTTTTCTATCGCCACCATAAGTATTATCCAAACATTTTTTCAGCTTTTTAGCATCATCTTTAAATCCAAGAGATTTTGCAAATGCAGCTGCAGTGCCATAGCCAGCAATAGCATAATGAGTCATCCTTTGACTCTGTGCAATTATGGATGCGTCTCTAGCATCCTCGTCACCAAATTTTTCTTCCAAAGCATGATGTTTTGCTTCTTCTACCAAACCTTTCATTCCTTTACAAGTCATCCCGGTCGGTTTTTTATCATGTGATTTACAGATGTCTGAAAGTATTTCCATACCCTCATCAATTCCTTCAATACTTTTTTGCAAAGCAGTTTTCAATTTAGAATTGGTCGCTGCTTTTAATAATTTCTTGTGAACTGCCTTCGCTTGTTTGTCCGCGTTATACAAATCCTTTAATTCGTGAATATACAAGTCTTTAAGATTTTTGACTGCCATATGTTTTAAATTATTTAATATTTAATTGCCAATATTGACGGATATAACTATAACTGAATAAAGGATAAGATGTTCGTTTCAAAGTCATTGTTTTACAATAAACTTTTGAGTGATGAAATAATTTTTGAAAATAAATTTTGAATGGTTCAAGTTTACTCAACTCTTTTTCCTAATTTATCCATGATATAAGGCGCAGATAAACCATGCAACAAAATTGAAAACAATATCACCCAGGCGGCAATCGAATAGATCATATATTTTTCTTCAAACAAATCAGTTTGTAGAAATGCCCATGACAAATAAAAAATAGAACCTATACCTCGAATTCCAAAAAAGCTAATCGCAAATTTTTCAAGCTTTGGTCGTTTTGTCCCAATCATACCAATCCAACCTGCCAGCGGACGTACCACAAAAACGAAAATCGCAGCAAAAATAACGCCATCCCAACCAGATATGGTAAGAATTCCATTTAAAATCGAGCCTCCAAATAAAATGATCCAAACTACCAAAAGTAACTTTTCCATTTCCTCTACAAAATCGTGCATTTTTACTTTAATATCACCTCCTACATCTTCTTGATACCTGATGCTAAGCGCTGCTATGAACACTGCCAAAAAACCGTAACCATGAACCAACTCTGCCAAACCATAAGTCATAAAAGTGATAGATAGACCAATAAAACCATGTGGATTTTGAATGCCCTTTATCTTTGGCAAACGTTCGATGAAATAGCCAACCATTTTCCCTACAAAATAACCAACCAATACTCCTATGGCAATTTTCAATAAGAACTTATCGAAAAACCAGTTTGTAAAATTAAAATTTCCTTCCGCTACAAGTATCGCTAAAAACGTAAAAGGAAATGCTAACCCGTCATTAATTCCTGCTTCGGCAGTCAACGTAAATGCAGCAGGACTATCATCTTTCTTTTCATTTTCTATATCTTCTATTTGAACTTCTGCAGCAAGTACAGGGTCAGTTGGAGCAAGGGCTGCGGCAATCAACAATCCTGCAGGAATGCTAAATGACAAAAAGTGCACTCCTAAAAGATAAGCTGATAACATACTCAATGGCATCGTTATCAAAATCAAACGCATAGGTAATTTCCAGTCACCAAAAGAATAGGATTTTCCGATCTTTAAGCCTGTGCCCATAAGTGAAATTATCACGATGGCTTCCGAAATATACAACAACCACTTGTCGGGCCAAAAAGGGTCAGGCCACACCAGGGGTAAATTTACAAAGAACAAAATCGCACCAATAAACAACAGTATTATCGGGTAACTGATTTTTATTTTTTTTGACAAGGACGGTAACCACGCCATGATTAATGTGGCTGCACCAAGTCCTGTCATGATTGCTAGGTGGTCTTTCATTTTGATTAATTTTGAATAAGGAGTTTTGAATTACTTACTATACAAAATCCCACTCTGATGACCATGCTCTTGAATGTCTTTAGAAGAATGGATTAAAATAGCTGGTACCTCGGTATTTTTTTGGATCAGTTTTTTGATACGTCGAGCATTTTTTGTATTACGAGTTTGGCGGATGTAAATCGCTTTGATACGATCAGGAAATTTCTTTGCTATCTCAATGTAAAAATCTGCATCTTCATCTGCAGAATCTCCAAGCAAAATAAAAGGTAATTTTGGGTATACTTTCAACAGTTGTGCAATCGCACTATTTTTGTGGTTAGAATAATTTCCCGACGGATTGATTCCAAAATCTCGCAATAACAGAGGCCCTTTTGGGAATTTTTGTATCTTCAAAAACTCCTCCAACAAATCATAAATATTCCATGGACTATGCGATAGATAAAAAATTGGATTTTCTCTTTTCCCATTTCCTCCTTTGACGAATGTTTTAAATAATTTAACCATTCCTTCCATAGGTAATCGTTGATGTGCATTTTTAAACATCGTAGCGTAGAGCATTTTTAACTTAAAAAGTGAAGTGACATGTGTTTGCAAAATAGTGTCGTCAATGTCTGTAATAATTCCGTAGTCAGCATTTTTGGAAGGCAAATAAATTTCTCCCTTTGCTGTAATTCTTTTGTTGTTGTTTTTTGTAGGAAAAAGTAATTCCACTTTTATATCTAGCCAATTATTGGTATTTTTCTTTGCAGGTGCTTTCCATTTCTTATCCAAAACAAAAAATCCTTCCTCATCAGTTTGACATTCAAAAGTTTGGTTATTGCAAGTAATCCTTACATTAGCATTTGGTATTTCATCTGTTTCAAATCGCTTAAAACTATTGATAATATTTTGAATTTGACTATCCGTTTTTCCTTTAAAAATGTTTTCATCTTCTAATACCCGACCTCTCAAATAAATCCGTTTGGAATTTGCGTAGCCTCGATATGGTATGATCATGAGCGGGTCTTCAGAATCAAAATTTTCGACGAAGCGATTGATACCTTCGCCTAATTTTTTTCCTACTTTTTTAAATCCTTTTAGTGGGTTGTCCATTTTTTTATTTTAGTTGAATGTTTGTCATATACTTGAAATCACGAATTAATTTATCAGGATTTTTCGAATTAATCTAAACATTTATCAGAAATCTAATATTCTCCTGCAAAATATCTATGTGCCTTTTTGCCTTTGTGAGAATCCTGAATAGCATATCATACCAGTGCATACTTTCACCTTGTAATAAAACAACCACTAAAGAATTGTTCAACATAGGATCTTCAGTTATGTATCATCTCTCTCCTCCCGTTATATAAATTTAAACTTAAAAAATAAAATCATGAAATAATCTTGTCCAAATAATCATGATGAAAATAATCATGGTGAAAATAAAAATATCAGCAATCTTCTGAGAAGGATCTACTGGGCTCTCAGCATAGGATTTTTTTGTGCCAAACCAATAAATAGAAACAGTGAAATTGTTGAAGCTCTACTGATGATAGATGACAAAACCTTTCAAATTATTGGTTAAAAGCATCTTATAGTTCATTCGTGAATAATTTATTTTAGCTTTTCAAAAAGCCATATTCCGTAAAAAAATTAATCTTTATAACTATATATTGTTACTTAATTTTAATTTTTAAAGTTATATCATCTTACTGAACATTTATATTGGTTCGAGGTTTTAGGAAAAATAAATTATCATGAAGACGGATATTGTAGTTGTTGGAAGTGGTCCCGCAGGTTCTTCAGTTGCACTTCAATGTTCTAAAGCAGGCAAATCGGTAATTGTGGTTGACCGACTATTTGGGGGGACGTGTGCTTTGCGTGGGTGCACGCCCAAGAAGGCAATGGAGACTATTACCAGCACTTTTTGGCAGGCCAAGCAAATGGAAAAAGCGGGATTTCCACTTAACAATCAATTTATTGATTGGCATTTACTTGCTGCACACAAATCCCATTTTACAGCTCTCGTACCTTCAGGAACTAAATCAAAGTTCGAAAATGCTAATATTAAAAGTTTAACGGGATTAGCCAAATTTGAGGACGAGCATACGCTCAAAATTGGTGATAAAACAGTAACAGCGAAACAGATTGTTATAGCATCTGGTGCTAGACCAAGACCACTTGGTATGGTAGGAGAACAATTTTTGATCACGAATGACGATTTTTTCAACTTAAATGAAATGCCATCTAAGGTCGTGATAATTGGTGGTGGATATATTGCTTTTGAATTGTCTCATATTATTGCAGCATGTGGTTCCAAGGTAACAATATTAAGCAATGAAGAGATGCCTTTAAGTACATTTGATGCTGACCTCGTTCAAGATTTGATTCATTCTACGCTAGAAAAAGGGATTGATGTAAAGCTAGGATATGAAGCCACTAAGATTGAAAAAAATGAAAATGAATTTAAAGTTTTTTGTAATAGAAGCGATGATTTTACATTTGATTATTCGGCAAATTTAGTGCTTCATGCTGCAGGTAGAATACCAAATATTGAAAGTTTAAATATCGAGCAAATTGGATTGAGCCTGAATGAACAGCAAGGAATTGAAGTCAGTAAATTCATGCAGACGAAAAAATATGATCATATTTATGCATTGGGTGATGTGACGGGTCAGCTCCCCTTTA
>Ga0114952_1001067_pt1 | contig 24655 bp, 15 predicted proteins | sample SidtaG_2_FD_87303 | JGI IMG/M metagenome (GOLD analysis project Ga0114952, IMG submission 87303) | Marine algal microbial communities from Sidmouth, United Kingdom - Sidmouth_Asex2 metaG | ecosystem: Host-associated > Algae > Red algae > Unclassified | place: Sidmouth, United Kingdom | collected...
AGGGCGTTGAAGTCGTTGCGCGCCTGGTCGGCGTAGACGATCTGGATGTCGCTCGCCGATCGCTCCCGCACGGCGCCGCAGACGGCACGCCAGAGATCGAGCGAGGTACCGCCATCGGCGCAGCCCATGTCGGAGAAGCTCCAGTGCTCGCCGGATGCGACATCCACTTGCTCGAGCGCCGCCAGTACCCGAGGCGTCGCCCGGTCGATCACGTCCTTCGCCCCCTTGGTGGCGAGCGAGTAGAGCCCGCCGCCGGACATGGTGATGTTGTCCGCCTGTGCCGTTCGTCGGTTCATGCGCTCCGGTGCCTCCTGCCGACTCACCCCTTCTCGGCCGCCCGCTCGTCGGACGGATCCGATCGTTCGGCGCGCGCCCGTGGGTGTGCCTCGTCGTAGACCTTGCTCAGGTGCTGAAAGTCGACGTGGGTGTAGATCTGCGTGGTGGAGATATCGGCGTGTCCGAGCATCTCCTGCACGGCACGCACGTCACCGCTGCCCTCCAGCATATGGCTCGCGAACGAATGGCGGAGCATGTGCGGGTAGCAGTCACGGTCGAGCCCCTGGGACTCGGCGAGCTTCTTCAGACGCATCTGCACCGTGCGCGGTGCGATCCGCTTGCCGCGCGAGCTCAGGAACACCGCCCGATCGCTCGCACCGGGAACGCTCCGGCGACAGCCGAGCCAGCGGTTGATCGCCTCGACCGCGCGCTCGCCGACGGGGAGATCCCGCACCTTGCCGCCCTTGCCGGTGACGCGCACCTGTCCGACCGAGAGATCGAGATCGGCCAGATCGATGCCGACGAGCTCGGCCAAGCGGAGCCCCGAGGAGTACATGAGCTCGAACATCGCCAGATCCCGGCAGATCATCGGATCGGCCGCGCGGCGCGCGAGGAGCCGATCGATCTCGTCGGGGTCGAGCGTCGCGGGAAGCCGGCGTCCGTCTCGCGGGGCGGCGATGTCGCGAGCGGGGTTGCTCTCGCTCGCCCCGTGCCGCATCAGGTGCTCGTAGAGCCCACGCAGCGCCGAGAGCCGACGGGAGAGACTGCGCCCGCCGATGCCGCCCCGATGCTGCTCGGCGATGATCGCGCGTACATCGCTCGCCCCGAGCCCCTGCCAGTCGTCGATGTCACGGCTCGCGGCAGCCGTGGCGATCGCCCTCAGGTCTCGCGCGTAGTTGCTGATCGTGTGCGGGGAGCAGCGCCGGGCGACGCGGAGCTCCTCGAGGTAGCTCTCGATCGCCGCCGCGAAGGCCCTCATCACTCCTCCCCGCGTCCGAGCGCGTGCACGCGCCGGCTCAACACGCCGCCGAGCTGATCGAGGAAGACCACCCCCTTGCCGGCGGCGAAGCGCGACTCATCGGGGCTGGTCAGCATCACGAGCCCGAGCTCGCCTTCGTGGCGGAGCGGGATCAGCGCCGCCGAGCCGATGCGCGCGTGGTCCGCGCCGGCCAACACGTCGAGCCGATCCTTGCCCGGCAGCCCGCAGAGCGTGCCGCCGTGCGCGAAGAGCTCGTCGAAGCAGCCCAGACGTGGGTCGGCGACCGGGAGCGTCCGATAACTCTCCCCCTCGGGTACCCCGATCAGCACCACGTCCACGGCGTCGGCGCCGAAGCTCTCGGCCAGGCTCCGTCGGGTGGCGACGACGATGGCATCGAGCGAGGCGGCGGAGACGATCTCCTCGACGAGCCCGTGCAGACGCCGTTGCAGCGCTTCGTTGGCACGGGCGACACCGATGAGGTCACGGAGGCTGTGCTCGAGCGAGCTGCACTTGCCGCGCAGCACGCTGACCTGACGCTCGATCAGGGAGACGGCCCGGCCGCTGACGTGCGGGATGCGTAGCCTCTGCAGCACATCCTCGTGCTGGGCGAAGAACTCCGGGTTCGCCGTCAGAAAGCGCCGTACCGCTCCGGCATCGAGTGCTTCCCCGGCATCCGTCTGTTCGGGCTGCATCGTGCTACATCCTCGTGTGTCCCTCGAAGACTGTAGAACACGGCCCCGTCATTTCAATCGGCGCCTCCTCGTCGGCGCGGAAGATGTCGAGATCCCCACCGGACAAGCTCACCCGCACCCGTCTGTCAAGGAGCCCTTGCCGCTGGCCGACGGCGACGGCCGCGCAGGCGCCCGTACCGCAAGCGCGGGTCTCGCCGACACCGCGCTCGAACACGCGCAGGCGTACGTGAGCGCGGCTGACGAGCTCGGCGAAGCCGACGTTGACGCGACGTGGGAAACGCGGGTGCGACTCGAGGAGCGGGCCGAGTCGTTCGAGCGGAGCACGGTCGATGTCCGTCACCGCCATGACGAGGTGCGGGTTGCCGATTCCCACCACTCCCACCGAGAACGTCTCCCCGCCGACCTCGATCGGGTAGCGACCGTCGGCCCTCTCGGCATCGGCGAGGAAGGGGATCTTCGCCGGCACGAAGGTCGGAACGCCCATGCCGACGGTGACCTGCCCGTCGTCTCGGAGCGCGAGAGTGACGAGGCCGCCGCTCGTGTTGACGACGATCTCGCGCGCCTCCTCCAGACCGCGTTCGGCGACGAACCGGGCAAAGCAGCGCGCACCGTTGCCGCAGTGCTCGACTTCGCCGCCGTCGGCGTTGTAGATGCGGTAGTCGAACCGGGCGTCGGGGTGCGTGGAACGCTCGACGACGAGCAGCTGGTCGAAGCCGACACCGGTGTGCCGATCGGCCAGCCGACGGACGCGCGTCGCGTCGAGCACGATCTCGCCGGCGGTGTTGTCGACGACCAGGAAGTCGTTGCCGAGCCCGTGCATCTTGGTGAACGCCAAGGCCGCTCCCGGCTCCGAGTCCTGCTCGGCGGTGGACGCGCGAACGCGTTCGCCGGCCTCCGGCCCCATGCTCAAGGGAGCAGGTACTCGCGTGCGAACAGTGCCTCGGTCTCCTCGCGGGCGCGCACGAGGTGCGCCGTGTCACCGTCGACGAGAACCTCGGCCGCACGCGGACGAGTGTTGTAGTTCGAGCTCATCACGGAGGCGTAGGCGCCCGAGGTCATGACCGCGAGCAGATCTCCCTCTCGAAGGTCGAGCTCACGCCCCTTGCCGAGGAAATCGGCGGACTCGCAGACCGGACCGACGACATCGTGAACACGCGCGCCCTCCGCCGAGCGCCGCGGCGAGACCGGTTCGATGGCCTGCCAGGCGTCGTAGAGGGCAGGCCGGATCAGGTCGTTCATCGCGGCATCGACGATCGCGAAGCGACGCTCATCGTTGCGCTTCAAGTACTCCACCCGCGTCAGCATCACCCCCGCCGCTCCGACGATCGAGCGGCCCGGCTCGACGACGAGCTCGAGCGCCCGAGTGCCGATACCCTCGAGTACGACGCGCGCCCAGGCGTCGATGTCGAGCGGCTCCTCGTGGCGGTAGCGAATGCCCTGCCCACCGCCGACATCGATGTGGGACAACCCGATGCCCTCCTCGTCGAGCGCATCGACCAGCTCGAGCAGTCGATCGAGCGCGTCGCGGTAGGGCGCCACATCGGTCAGCTGCGAGCCGATGTGGCAGTCGATGCCGCGCACGTCGATCGCGTCGAGCTCGGCCGCTCGGCGGTAGAGCGGCGCGGCATCCGGCATCGAGATGCCGAACTTGTTCTCCTTGAGGCCGGTGGATATGTAGGGATGGGTGCCGGCGTCGACATCGGGGTTGATGCGAAAGGAGACCGGGGCGACGACGCCGTGGGCGCGGGCGACATCGGCGAGGCGTTCGAGCTCGGAGCCCGACTCGACGTTGAAGCAGCGGATACCGGCCTCGAGGGCGGCCGCCATCTCCCTGCCCCCCTTGCCGACGCCGGAGAAGACGATGCGATCGGGGCGGCCGCCGGCGGCGAGCACACGCTTGAGCTCGCCGCCCGAGACGATGTCGAAGCCCGAGCCGAGACGGGCCAACACGTCGAGCACGGCGAGGTTCGAGTTCGCCTTGACCGAGTAACAGACGAGGTGCGGATGCGCGCCGAGCGCCTGGCCGAAGCGGCGCCAGGCCCGCTCGATCGCCGCCCGACTGTAGACGAACAACGGCGTCCCGTACTCCGCGGCGATCCCTTCGCAGTCGAGCGCCTCGACGTGCAGCGTGCCCTCGCGCCAACCGATCGGCGCCTCCACCGATTCCCCCCTCCTCTCGGCTCCGGGCTTCGCCGCCGACCCGTGCCGCCCCTCCTCGCTCACCGATCCGTGCCGTCCGTCGCGGGATCGTCCGGTGCGGGACGCGCACGTCTCCTGCCCTCGCCGTCCGCCTCCTCTTCCGATGCCACGCCCCCCTCCGCCGGTCGGGCGAAGCCTTCGAGGGCGGGTTCGGCGGAAGGGGCGACACCGGCCTCCGGCACGATCGTCCGGGTGCCGAGCGGCGCGGGCGCGGTATCGGGCTCCGGGGTCAAGCTCGGCTCGGCCGCGGCACCGGGGACCGATCCGCCCTCCGGAGCGGTACCGGGCGCGACCTCGCCGAGACGCTCGGGATCGGTCTCGAGCCCGGCACCGGGTTCGGGCTCGAGGTAGAGCTCGCCACGGTTGCCGCAACCGGCGAGCACCACGGCACCGAGCAGCATCACGAGCGAGGCGGTGGGCGGGCGGAGCGGCACCGGGGACGACATGGGAGGGCTCTTCGGAACGGGAACGGGAGTATACTCGGCGGCGCCTTCCAGCCGATCCGAACCGTGATTCGATGACCCGAAAGCTGCTCGACTGCATCGAGATCGAGACGGCCGAGCAGTGCGACTACTCAGTCATCTGGCTGCACGGTCTCGGGGCGAGCGGTCACGATTTCGAGCCGATCGTGCCGGAGCTGCACCTTCTGCAGCGCCCAGGCATCCGCTTTCTCTTCCCGCACGCGCCAGTGCGCCCGATCACCGTCAACGGCGGTGCGGCCATGCGCGCCTGGTACGACATCTCCTCGATCGACTTCGGGGAGCGCGAGCAGGACGCGGCGGGAATTCGCGCCTCGGCCGAGGCCGTCACCGACCTGATCGAGAACGAGATCCGGCGCGGCGTGCCCGCCTCGCGCATCACCCTCGCCGGCTTCTCGCAAGGGGGGGCTCTCGCCCTCTACGCCGGGCTCGTGGGCGGGCACCGGCTCGGGGGAATTCTCGCGCTCTCGTGCTACCTGCCGCTGCAGTCGGACGTGCTGCCGAAGCTCGACGAGACGCACGCGACGGTGCCGGTGTTCATGGCCCATGGCGTCGCCGACGAGGTCGTGCAGCTTCGCTACGGGGAGCGGTCACGGGCCGCGCTCGAGGCGAGCGGAGTGCCGCTCGAGTGGCACACCTACCCCATCTCGCACAGCGTCAGCGCCGACGAGGTGGCCGACATCGCTGTCTGGCTCAAGCGCCAGTTCGGGATGTAGGCCGGCGCGGGCGTCACCGATCGGGGGATCGGTCCACCGCGCCGAGCGCCGCGAGCCGCGCCCGAGCCCGTTCGACGGCCGCCCGTACCTGCGCCGGTGCCGTACCGCCGACGTGGTCGCGGCTCGCGATCGAACCGTCGAGGGTCAGGACATCGAAGACGTCCTCCTCGATCCGCTCGCTGAACCGCCGCAGCGTGGCGAGGGGCATGTCGGCCAGATCGGTGCCGGTCTCGATGCCATGGGCGACGGCACGGCCCACCGCCTCGTGCGCGTCGCGGAACGGGAGGCCCTGCCGGACGAGGTAGTCGGCGAGATCGGTCGCCGTCGAGAAACCGCGCCGTGCGGCCTCCCGCATCGCCTCGGGGCGCACCTCGATCGCCGGGAGCATGTCGGCGAACGCGCGCAGGCACCCGACCAGCGTGTCGACCGAGTCGAACAGCGGCTCCTTGTCCTCCTGGTTGTCCTTGTTGTAGGCGAGCGGCTGGCCCTTCATCAGCGTCAGCAAGGCCACGAGATTGCCGATCGCTCGCCCGCTCTTGCCGCGCACCAGCTCGGGCACGTCCGGGTTCTTCTTCTGCGGCATGATCGAGGAGCCGGTGCAGAAGCGATCGGGGAGATCGACGAAGGCGAACTGCGCCGACATCCACAGCACCAACTCCTCGGCGATGCGCGAGAGATGGACGAGGCAGAGCGCCGCGGAAGCACAGAACTCGATCGCGAAGTCGCGATCGCTGACCGCGTCGAGCGAGTTCTCGCAGAGGGCGTCGAAGCCCAGCAGCTCGCGCGTGCGCTCCCGGTCGATCGGGTAGGAAGTACCGGCCAGGGCCGCGGCGCCGAGCGGCATCCGGTTCAAGCGGCCTCGCACCTCGCCGAGCCGCTCGAGATCCCGGAGCAGCATCTCGAACCAGGCCATGACATGGTGGCCGAAGGTCACCGGTTGAGCGCTCTGGAGATGGGTGAACCCGGGCATCACCGTCGCCGCGTGCGCCTCGGCGAGCGGCAGGAGCCCCTCGAGCAGGCGCCGGGCCTCGCCCGCGGCGGCATCGATCCCGGCACGCAGCCACAGACGGATGTCGGTGGCCACTTGATCGTTTCGCGAGCGCCCGGTGTGCAGTCGTTTACCGGCCTCGCCGACGCGCTCGATCAGCGCCGCCTCGACGTTCATGTGCACATCCTCGCGAGCGACCGACCAGAGAAAGCGCCCGGCCTCGATGTCGGCTTCGATCTCGTCGAGTCCGCCGAGGATCCGCCCGAGCTCGTCCTCCCCGAGCACACCGCGCTCGGCGAGCATGCGCGCGTGGGCACGTGAGCCGGCGATGTCCTGGGCGTAGAGCCGACGGTCGAACCCGACCGAGGCGGTGAAGGCGGCGACGAAGGCGTCGGTGGACTCGGCGAAGCGTCCACCCCAGAGGCTGTCCGGGGCACCGTCCGGCGGACGGTGCGGCTCGCCGGCCGTGGTACCACCCGGTGAGCTCTTCTTCGTGTCGGACATCTCGGCAGTGGATCCGGGGGGGGGCGGCGAGGGCCATATACTAGTCTTCCGCCGCTTCGCTGACCACGAAACGGCAGCGAAGCGGCCGCAGGGCTGGACGCCTCGCCGGCCCCACGGATCGGTCGGATCGCCCGCGAGCCCGCTTCGTTCGCCCCGAGGCTTCCATGCCTGTCACCTCACCTCCCTGTCCGCCACGAATCGACCGGTGTCCACCGTGAGCCGCCCGCGTCTGCTCGTCACCCGTCCGGCGGCGCGTCAGGAGCCGTTCGGCGCCCGGGCCCGTGCGCTCGGTCTCGCCACTCTCGCCTTCCCGTGCGTCGAGATCCGTCCGGAGCCCGATCTCCGGCTGCCCTGCCCCGAAGCGCTCCGTCGGTTCGAGGCGGTGTTGTTCACGAGCCGTTCGTCCGTCGAGGTTCTGGCACTCCGGTACCCGTTCCCCTGGCCGGGCGTGCGGGCGCTGGCGATCGGGGCGGCGACAGGGGCCGCTCTGCTCGGCGCCGGACAACCGCTCGCGCGGACACCGCTCGATGCCTCCACGAGCGAAGCGCTGGTCGGCGCGCTCGCACGGACCGCCCCGCTCGAGAGCCTGCTCGTGATCAAGGGGCACGGAGGGCGGGAGCTCGTCGAGACGAGTCAGCGCGCCCGGGGCACCCGCGTCGAGACGCTCGCGGTCTACACCCGGGCACGTCCGACGCCGGACGCGGCGACACGCCATCGCGTCTTCACCCGGACGCCGCCGGATATCCTCTCGGCGACCAGCGACGAGATCCTCGACAACCTCGTGGCGCTCGCCGCCGAAGCGCTGCCGAACCTGCTCCCCCGACCTCTGATCGTCAACAGCGAGCGCTCGGCGGCACGCGCTCGGGAGCACGGATTCACGGGCGCGGTGACGGTGGCGACGCCACCGGGGGACACGGGCCAGCTCGCGGCGCTCGGTCGTTGGCTGGCCACACGCTGACGCCACCTCCCGCCCGGCCATCGATCCCGCCTCTTCTCGACGGACGGCGGCCTCGATTTCCCCGATAGGGCGAGACGAGCTCGCCCGCACCCGGCACCCGGCGACGCGCCCTCGGAACATGTTCTTCTCGAGAAAGGCGCTCTCGGGATGTAACTTTATCGGGCTCCATCCGGCTATCGTGGCCGAGCCGGGTATAAGGGCGGGTCAGGCGGCCAGACGGCGGAACATCGTGGGCGAAGCGACGGAAGAGGAGAGCGAGCTCGACGACAAGCCCGCCAGCGCGCCGCCGACCGACGGCGAGCCGCTGCTCTACGTCGGGCTCGGCGCGTCGGCCGGTGGGCTCGAGGCGCTGCGCGAGTTCTTCAGCAGCATGTCCTCGGCCACGAACATGACCTTCATCGTGGTCCAGCACCTCTCTCCGGACCACAAGAGCCTCATGGACGAGCTGCTCGCGAAGGACACCGAGATGCCGGTCGAGAGCGTCGTGGACGGCGTCCGGGTGCGCCCGAACGCCATCTACCTGATCCCGCCGAGGAAGAACATGGTGCTCGTCGACGGACGGCTGCACCTCTCCGACCAGAGAAGCGGCCAGGGCGTCAACCTGCCGATCGACTTCTTCTTTCGCTCCCTCGCCCAGAGCGCCGAGCACCGCTCGGTCGCGATCGTGCTCTCCGGTACCGGCAGCGACGGCAGTCGCGGAATCCGCGCGATCAAGGAAGCCGGCGGACTGGTGCTCGTGCAGGAGCCGGACACGGCGAAGTTCGACGGCATGCCGCTGAGCGCGATACGCACCGGCCTCACCGACATCATGCACGGCGCGGGCGAGCTCGCCGACTACCTCGAGAGCTACGTCTGCCAGCCGCTCGTGCGGGAGGGAGAAGGCGGTATCAAGCAGCGCCTCGAGGGCGACGACGAGACGCTTCGGGGCATCTTCGCCCTGCTCAAGAAGCAGAGCGGGGTCGACTTCTCGCACTACAAGCCTGCCACCGTCGCACGGCGCATCGAGCGGCGCATGGGTGTCCACCAGGTGAACGACCTCGGCGAGTACCTCGAGTTCCTGCGCTCCACCGAGCGCGAGATCGAGACCCTCGCCCGGGAACTCCTGATCAACGTCACGCGCTTTTTCCGAAACACGGAGGCGTTCGAGCACCTCGAGAAGCACGTGATCCCCGCGCTCTTCGAGAAAGGTGACGGCGGGGAGATCCGCATCTGGATCGCCGGCTGCTCCAGCGGTGAGGAAGCCTATTCGGTCGCGATCCTGATCGACGAAGCACGCCGGCGGCTCGATCCCGAGCGCCGTGTCAAGATCTTCGCCACCGATGTCGATCCGGACGCGATCGCCGAGGCCTCGCTCGCCCACTACACACCCGAGATCGAGAACGACGTCTCCGCCGATCGAATCACGTCCCACTTCCTCAAGGATGGGGAAAGCTACGTGCTGCGCAAGGAGATCCGCCAGCTGGTCGTGTTCGCCACTCACGACATGATCAGCGATCCGCCGTTCTCGAACATCGACCTGATCTGCTGCCGCAACGTCCTGATCTACTTTCGCCGCGCCGTGCAGCAGAAGATCATCGCCGCCTTCCACTTCTCGCTCCGACGCGAGGGGGCCATCTTCTTCGGCTCATCGGAGACGGTCGGGGAGCTCAAGACCCACTTCGAGCCGATCGACGAGCGCCTGCGCATCTTCAAGAAGAGCAACACCTCGCGCCCGTCGGCGGCGATGCGGCGCTCCGGGACGGTCGTCTCCGGGGGCCAGATCGGCAGCGTCGCGCTGCCGCCGGTGGCGAACCTGCTCAGGAGCTCGCGCCCGGCGGTGCGGGAGTCGCCGTTCGAGCACATCAAGGACAGCTTGATCAACGACTTCGTGCCCGCCTGTCTGGTGCTCGACGCCGAGCATCGGGCGGTGCACATCTACGGCCGCGCCAACCGCTTCCTGACCCGCTTCCCGGCCGGACGCGTGTCGACGAACGTGCACGACATCATCGCCGAGGAGCTGGCGGTACCGGTCAGCACCTCGCTCGCGCGGGCCGAGCGCGAGAGCCGGCCGGTCTACTACTCGAGCATCCCGGTCACCGTCGAGGGACGGGTGATCGAGGTCGACCTACAGAGCGAGCACTTCCCCGAGAAGAACGGCAAGCCGGCTCACTACGTGCTGATCCTCACCGAGGCCGAGCCGGCCGAGCGCGAGACGCGCGCCCGGCAGCGCTTCGACATCGGCGAGGAGACGCGCCAGCGCATCCGCGATCTCGAGGCCGAGCTCCTGCACAAGCAGGAGCACTTGCAGGTCACCAACGAGGAGCTGGAGACGACCAACGAGGAGCTGCAGAGCACCAACGAGGAGCTCATGTCCTCCAACGAGGAGCTGCAGAGCGCCAACGAGGAGCTGCAGTCGGTCAACGAGGAGCTGTTCACGGTCAACAACGAGTACCAGGAGAAGATCACCGAGCTCTCGCTCGCCAACGCCGATCTGGACAACGTGCTGTCCTTCACCGCCGTCGGCATCCTCTTCCTCGACCGCAACATGTGCATCAGGAAGTACACCGAGGTCGCCACCCGTTTCTTCCACGTGCTGCCGTCGGACATCGGCCGCCCGCTCCACCACATCTCGAGCGAGCTCGAGTACCCGCGTCTGTTCGCCGACATCGAGACCGTCGTCGCCGGTGGCGAGTCGATCGATCGTGACGTCTTCACGGCGAACGGTCAGATCATCCAGATCAAGATCGTGCCCTACCGCACGGAGGGTCTCGACGACAGAGATCCGCATTTCCAGGGCACGATCCTGACATTGACCGATCTGAGCGTGCGCGTGCGCCAGGACCGCGAGCGGCGCGAGCGCCTGCGGCTCGAGCGGCCCGACATGCCGTTACCCGAGATCGACGAGACCGGCGTGACGCGCTACCGCGTGCTCGTCATCGATGACAGCGAGAGCGATCGCGTGGTGCTCAAGCGCCACCTCTCCAAGATCGAGAACCTCGCCACCGAGATCATCGAGGCGAAGGACGTGAACAGCGGCCTCCAAGCGCTGCACGACGAGCGGATCGATGTCTGTCTCGTGGACTACCGGCTCGGGCCGGACACGGCCAACGACTTCGCCGCCCGCGCCCGACGCGCCAACTACCGCGTGCCGGTCATCATGGTCTCGGGCTACACCCGCGAGCAGCTTCGCGAAGAGCTGCCCTCCTCCTCGTTGACGCACTTCATCAACAAGGAGGAGATTTCCCCACTCCTGCTCGAGCTGACGCTCAGGAACGCCGTCGAGACGGCGCTCGAGCACTCGGTGGACAACGGCACCGGCCCCGTTCCAGCACCGACGATGGGGCAGGCGGACGCCGATGCCAGAGACTGAGGGCGCGGAGCGAATCATCGCCGTCGGCGCCTCGGCCGGCGGACTCGCCCCGATCGAGCGGCTGTTCGAGACGCTCCCGTCCGACACCGGCTGCGCGTTCGTGGTCGTTCAGCATCTCTCGCCGGATTTCCGAAGCATGATGGACGAGCTGCTGTCGCGGCACACGTCCATGCGCATCCGTCGACTCGAGGACGCCATGGTGCTCGAGCCGGACTGCATTCACCTGAACCTTCCGCGCAGCCTCGCCACGCTCGACGGGTACCGCGTGCGACTCGAGGCGGTGTCCGACACCACTCTCGTCCATCACCCGATCGACACGCTGTTCGCCTCCCTCGCTGAACAGCACGGCGCCTGCGCGCTCGGCATCGTGCTCTCCGGAACGGGCTCGGATGGGAAGGAGGGCGCCGAGAGGCTCCGTGAGCACGGGGGCATCGTGGTGGCGCAGTCCCCTTCCGACGCACGCTTCGACAGCATGCCGCTGGCGGTCATCGAGGCGGGAATCGCCCACGTGGTGGCGCCGGCGGCGAAGCTCGGGGAGCACGTGTGCCGCTGGATCGACGGGGAGCCGTTCGACGAGAACGCCTCGCCGCCCACCGCGGCGCCCTCGAACGATCCGCTCGAGGACATCCTCGCGCTGCTCCAGGCACGGTACGGGACCGACTTCCAGAACTACAAGCGCTCGACGGTCGAGCGGCGTCTGCAGCGACGGGCGGACTTTCGCGGTCCGCTCGATCTCGAGCGCTACCGCGATCTCCTCGATCGGGATGCCGACGAGCTCGACGAGCTCTACGGGGATCTCCTGATCGAGGTCACCTCCTTCTTCCGGGACGCGAAAGCGTTCGAGCGACTCGAAACCGATGTCATGCCCGCGCTGATCGAGCGACTCCGGCAGGGCTGGCCACTCAGGCTCTGGGTGGCCGGCTGCGCAAGCGGCGAGGAGGCCTACTCGCTCGCGATCCTGCTCGCCGAGCACGCGGCCGAGGCGGACGTTCCCCTCGAGGCGAAGATCCTCGCCACCGACATCCATCACCGTTCGCTCGAGCGCGCCACCGTCGGACGCTACCCGTTCTCGAGTGTCACCCACCTCGACGAGTCGCGCATCGAGGCACACTTCGAACGCGAAGGGGAGAGCGGCGTGCGGGTGCGCGAGTCGCTCCGTCGGATGCTGCTGTTCAGCACCCACGATGTGGTGCGCGATGCACCGTTCACCCGTCTCGATCTGCTCAGCTGCAGGAACCTTCTGATCTACCTCAACCTCGACACCCAGCGGCGCGTCATGGCCAACTTCCACTTCGGGCTGAACGCGGGGGGTTGGCTGTTCCTCGGCTCGAGCGAGAACATCGCCGATCTCGAGCACGAGTTCGAGGTGTTCGACCACAAGTGGCGTCTCTACCGTAAACGCCCCGGAGTGGAGTCGGCGGGCGAGAGGGCGGCGATCGCCCCTCGGCATGCTCCCGCCTCCAGGCGAGAGCCGGCGCGCGGCTCGCTCTCCCCTCGGCCGACGACCGCTGACGGCTCCCTCGCCTTCCGCCGCGCCCACGCTCGGGCACTCGAGCAGGTCGTCGCCACCCATGCCCCTCCCGGCTTCCTGCTCACCGAGGAGGGCGACATCGTTCACATCTTCGGCGACGCGGGCACGCTTCTGCCGATGTACCAGGGCGTGTTCAGCCGACGCATCACCGAGCTCATCCGCCTGGAGTTCCGTTCCACGCTGCTCGCCGCGCTGCAGGCCACCGCCGATCCCGACTTTCACCGCTTCGTGCGGCGCGTGCACGTTCGCGAGGACACCGGGCGGGGCGAGGAGAGCGGCGCGGAACGAATCAGGTACTACGACGCGGCGCTCGAGAGGGTCGATATCGGCGCCGACGAGCCGGGTTTTTTGCTGTTGACGCTCGCTCCGGCCGCGCCCTCCGCCGAGGCGTCCCGGCGGCACGGAGGAGCGGATGCCGGCACGGCGACGGACGAGGCGAGCGGGATCGACGACACGGTGGCGGACGACGACGCCGGGGCGGATGCCGGAATCGGCGACACAGCGCTCCTGCTGCAGCGCGTCGAGGATCTGGAGCAGGATCTGCGCGTCTCCGAGCAGCGTCTGCAGACGACGATCGAGGAGCTCGAGACGACCAACGAAGAGCTGCAGAGCGCCAACGAGGAGCTGACCTCATCCAACGAGGAGCTGCAGAGCACCAACGAGGAGCTGCGCTCGGTCAACGAGGAGCTCTACACCATCAGTGCCGAGCACCAGCGGAAGATCGAGGAGCTCTCCGAGCTGACCACCGATGTCGATCACCTGCTCAGCGCCGCCGAGATCGGCACGATCTTCCTCGATCGGGAGCTCCGGGTGCGCCGCTCCAGCGATCGGGCCGATCAGCTGTTCGGGCTCGGGTCGCAGGACCTCGGGCGCCGGATCGAGAACGTGCGCGATCCTCTTCCCGAGGAGATCACGGCGCTGCCGCGACGGGTGCTCGAGACCCACGCACCGCTGGAGACGGACATCGAGCTCGACGGGCGGCGTCACCTACTGAGGCTCCTGCCTTACATCGACGACGACGAGTTCGACGGCGTGCTGCTGACGAGCGTCGACATTACCGAGCTGACCGAGACCCGACGTGAGCTCGGACGCGTCGATCGAGAGTACCGCAACATCGTCGAGGACACCTCCAGCTTCATCATCCGCTGGCGGGCCGACGACGGGCGCGTCACCTACTGCAACGCGGTCTACGCCGATCTCTTCGACGCCACGCCGGAGGCGCTGCTAGGGAGCGAGATCGCCGAGCTGATCCCCGCGCCCGAGCGCGCGGCCTTCTTCGAGAAAGTCGGCGCGATCGCCCCGAACGAGAGTCGCTTCCTGGCCATCGTCCGGGAGGAGCCCGACGGCGGGGCGACCTACACGGTCGGTTTCACCCGTGCGATCGCCGACGCCGAGGGCCGAATCGTCGAGTACCAGAGCACCGGGCAGGACATGAGCGAGGAGTACGCATATCGCCGTTCGCTCGAGCGCTTGGTGGAGACGACGAAGAATCCCGCGCTCGAGCACGAGGAGCGTCTGCAGCGCATCCTCGATCTCTGTCTCGACTACCTCGATCTGCAGAGTGCCTTCGTCGGGCGCATCGAGGGCGAGAGCTACCATGTCGTCGCCGTCGCCGGCAGCGCCGCCGCGCACCACCGCCCGGGAGAGGTGCTCGCCCTCGACGAGACGGTCTGCGCCGGCCTCTCGGAGGAGTCCGATCTGCTGGCGATCGATCACCTCGCCGAGAGTCCGCTCTCCGATCATCCCTGTCGCGCCGCCACCGGTATCGAGTCGGTCATCGCGGCTCGGCTGATGAGCGCCGAGGGCAGATACGGCTCGATCTCCTTCTCCTCGCCCGAGCCGCGCGGTCGGCCGTTCACGGTCGCCGAGGAAGGCTTCGTCCTGCTGGTGAACGGCTGGATCGGTCACCTGATCGACAGCCGCCGCCGGCTCGATCGGATCGCCGAGAGCAACGATTACTACCAGTCGCTCTACCTCGGACTCCCCCTGGTCATGTGTCTGACCGATGCCGACGGTCGTATCGCCGAGATCAGCGACGAGTGGCTCGAGCACCTCGGCTGCACGCGCGAGGCGACCGTCGGCACACGCTTCGTCGACGCGCTCCGCGAGAGCGATCGCGAGCAGGCACTCGAGGCGATCGGTCAGGGCTCGGCCGACGATCTTCCGCTCTGCGTACGGCGCGCCGATGGAAACCTCGTCGAGCACGAGATGAGCTGCCGTACGCGCTCGATCGGCACGCTCGCCGACATGCGCCTGATCGTGCTGACCGACATCTCGGCGAGGAGCCGCGCGATGGCCGAGCTCGAATCGAGGAACCGTGAGCTGGCCGACGCCAACGAGAACCTCAATCAGTTCGCTTTCGTCGCCTCTCACGATCTGCAGGAGCCGCTCAGAAAGATTCACCAGTTCAGCGGCTTTCTCGTCGAGGACGACCGCGACGCGTTGAGCGAGGATGGGCGCTATCACCTGAAGGTCATCGTCGAGGCGGCGGAGCGGATGAGCACCCTGATCCGTGATCTGCTGCGCTACTCGCGTACCTCCCGCAACGCTCTCAACCGCGAGCGGGTGGCGCTCGACGACGTGCTCCGACAGGTGCGCGCCGATCTCGAGCTGCCGCTCGCCGACTGCTTCGCCTCGCTTCGGGTCGAATCGCTGCCGAGGGTCTCGGGAGACCCGGTGTTGCTTCTGCAACTGTTCACGAACCTCGTGTCCAACTCGTTGAAGTACCGCGAGCCCTCGCGACCGCTGGTCGTCGAGGTGCGTCACGAGCACACGGCGGAGGGTTCGCGGATCATCGTCGAGGACAACGGCATCGGTTTCGATCCGGCCTATGCCAAGAGGGTGTTCGAACCGTTCACCCGTCTGCACGGCTCGAAGGAGCACCAGGGGAGCGGTATCGGTCTGGCGATCTGCGCCACCGTCTGCCGTAAGCACGGTTGGCGGATCGAGGCCGACGCGGCTCAGGACCGTGGTGCGGTGTTCACCGTCTCGATCGAGAAGGGACCGGACCGACCGGAGACGGACGATGCACGCTCCGACGGTTCGGGTTCGAGCCGCTCGCCCGACACCAAGTCGCTCGACGACGAGAAGAGAGCGCCGGCTTGAGCCGTACACGGGAAAGACGACGCGTCGTGCTGATGGTCGACGACGACGAGGAGGATGTCTATCTCACGCGCCGTGCGTTCGACACGCGCCCGGCGATCGAGGCGTTCCGGCACGTCCCGGACGGACCGAGCCTGTTCGCCTACCTCGCCCGCGAAGGCTCATTCGATGACCCTGAGTCGTGGCCGCCTCCACGGTTGATCCTGATGGACATCAACATGCCGCGGGAGAGCGGATTCGTGCTGCTCGAACGTCTGCGCGCCGACCCGGCCTTCGCCCCGATCCCGGTCATCATGTTCTCGACATCGACCGCCGACTGCGAGATCGACCGGGCCTACCGGCTCGGGGCGAACTCCTTCATCGGCAAGCCCACCGACACCGAGGGCATGAGGGCGGTCGCCCGCCACGTCGACGAGTTCTGGTTCGAGGCGGCGCTGACGCCCTGAACCGGCAGGCCTCTACAGCCCCAACTCTCCCCACAGCTCGTCGACACGCGCCTTCACCGCCGCGCTCATGCGGATCGGCTCGCCCCACTCCCGCGTCGTCTCGCCCGGTAGCTTGTTGGTCGCATCGAGTCCCATCTTCGAGCCCAGCCCGGACACCGGTGAGGCGAAGTCGAGGTAGTCGATCGGAGTCGACTCGACCAGCATCGTGTCCCGCAGCGGATCCATGCGCGTCGTGATCGCCCATATCACGTCCTCCCACGAGCGTGTGTCGATGTCCTCGTCGACGACGATGACGAACTTGGTGTACATGAACTGGCGAAGGAAGGACCACACCCCCATCATCACGCGCTTGGCGTGTCCGGGGTACTGCTTCTTCATGCTGACCACCGCCATGCGATAGGAGCAGCCCTCCGGCGGGAGGTAGAAGTCGACGATCTCGGGAAACTGCTTCCTCAGAATCGGCACGAACACCTCGTTCAGCGCGACCCCGAGGATCGCCGGCTCGTCGGGAGGACGGCCGGTGTAGGTCGAGTGGTAGAGCGGCTCGCGTCGATGGGTGACCCGCTCGATCGTGAACACGGGGAACTCGTCGACCTCGTTGTAGTATCCCGTGTGATCGCCGAACGGTCCCTCGGGCGCACGATCGTTCGGATAGAGATGACCCTCGAGCACGAACTCCGCCGAGGCGGGGACCGAAAGATCCGACAGCGTCGCCTTGGTCAGGCGCGTGCGCTCGCCGCGGAGAAGCCCGGCGAAGGCGTGCTCGGAGAGCGTGTCCGGCACCGGCGTGACGGCGCCGAGGATCGTCGCGGGATCGGCCCCGAGACAGACGGCAATCGGAAACGGCTCCCCCGGATACGTCTCGCTCCATTCACGGAAGTCGAGAGCGCCGCCTCGGTGGCTCAGCCAGCGCATGATCGCGCGGTTCGGGGCGATCACCTGCTGACGATAGATGCCCATGTTCTGCCGCTTCTTGTGCGGGCCCTTGGTGATGACCAGACCCCAGGTGATCAGCGGCCCCGCGTCGCCCGGCCAACAGGTCTGCACCGGCAGCCGCCCGAGCTCGACCTCGGGCCAGGTTTCCTCCTGGCACGGCGCGTCGCGCACCATCTTCGGTGCCATGTCGAGCACCTTCTTGAAGATCGGCAGCGTCTCCCAGGCGGCCTTGATCCCCCGGGGGGGATCGGGCTCCTTGAGGAAGGCGAGCAGACGGCCCACCTCTCGAAGCGCCTCGACCGATTCCTCCCCCATGCCGTAGGCGACGCGCTCGGGGGTACCGAAGAGGTTGGCGAGCAACGGAACGTCCGAGCCCTTGGGGCGTTCGAACAGCAATGCCGGCCCCGCGCTCCGTAACGTCCGGTCGCAGACCTCGGTGATCTCGAGATACGGGTCGACGACGGTACGAATTCGCTTGAGTTCGCCGCGCGACTCGAGCCCGGCGAGAAAATCGCGAAGGTCGCGGTACTTCACCCCTGCCCTCTCACGCGAGCGAGGACGCCGATTCGGCGAGACCGCTCTGACGCAGCAGCGCATCGATGCGCGGCGGCCGACCGCGGAAGGCGACGAAGGAGCTCATCGCGTCGCGCGAGCCCCCGACCTCGAGAACGGACTCGAGAAAATCGCGCCCGGTGGCGGGATTGAGGACTCCCTCTTCCTCGAAACGCGCGAAGGCGTCGGCCGAGAGCACCTCGGCCCACTTGTAGCTGAAGTAGCCGGCCGCGTAGCCGCCGGCGAAGATATGGGAAAAACCGTTCTGAAAACGGTTGAAGGGCGGGGCCGGGACGACCGCGACTCGTTTCCGGACGGCGTCGATCGTGGCCTGCACGTCGGCTGCGGTCTCCGGGGTCGAGTCGAGGTGCAGCCGCATGTCGAACAGCGCGAGCTCCAGCTGACGGACGAGCTGCATCGCCGACTGGAAGTTGCGGGCACCGCGCAGGCGCTCGAGCAACGAATCCGGCAGCGGTTCGCCCGTATCGACATGAGCGGCGATCAGATCGAGCGACTCCCGATCCCAGCACCAGTTCTCGAGAAACTGGCTCGGCAGTTCCACGGCATCCCATTCGACGCCGCTGATGCCGGAGACACCGGCGACATCGACCCGGGTCAGCATGTGGTGCAGCCCGTGGCCGAACTCGTGAAACAGCGTGGTGACCTCCTGATGGGTCAACAATGCAGGGGCGTCACCAATCGGTGGAGTCAGGTTGCAGACGAGATAGGCGACCGGCAGTTGCACGCCCTCCTCCGTCCGCTGACGGCTCGCGCAGACATCCATCCAGGCGCCACCGCGCTTGTGCTCGCGCGCATACGGATCGAGGTAGAACGCGCCGCGGAGCTCACCGCCTGCGTCCCGGATCGTGTAGTAGGTGACATCGGGGTGATAGACCTCGACCGTCTCGTCCGGTGCGATATCGAGCCCGAACAGACGCCCGCACACGGCGAACAGTCCCGGGATCGCGCGACTTGCCGGGAAGTAGGGCTTGAGCTCCTCGTCCGAGAGATCGTGCTCGCGCTTCTTGAGTCGGTCGGACAGCCAGAGCACGTCCCAGGCGGTCACCCCGTCGCTCGCGATCGCCTCGATATCCGTCGCCGACGGCCCGCCGCTCTGCTCCTTCTCGGACTCCTCGGCGGCCAGGCTCGTCGCGAACGCCTGCAGAGCGTCGAACTCGGCTCGCGCCTTCGGAACGGCACGCACGGCGAGATCGTCGAGGAAGGACATGACCTCGTCCGGGCTTCCCGCCATCTTCTTCGCCATCGACAGCTCCGCGTAGCTCGCGCGCCCGAGCAACGCCGCCTTGGCCGCGCGCAGACGCAGGATCTCGCGCATGCGCTCGGCGTTGTCCCAACGTCCGCCGTGCGGCCCCCGCTCGGAGGCACGGGTGACGAAAGCGGTGTAGAGCTCCTCGCGCAGCGAGCGGTCGTCGGCGAAGGTCATGACGGCGTGGTAGACCGGGAACTCGAGATTCAGCAACCAGCCCTCGAGGTCCTTGTCCGCGGCTCGCTGGCGCGCCGCGGCGAGCGCCGGCCCCGGCAGCCCGCGGAGAGCGGTACCGTCCACGATGTGTTTCTCCCACGCGTTGGTCGCGTCCAGGATGGCGTCGGAGAACTCCGTGGTGAGCGTGGAGAGTGCCTGCGCGATCTCCGCGAACCGCCTCTTGCCGGCCTCGTCGAGCGCGACGCCGCCGAGCTCGAAGTCCCGAAGATCGTTCTCGACCTCGCGCCGTTCGGCGTTCGACAGCGTCGCGAATGCCTCGCTCTCCTTCAGCGCGAGCGTCGCGGCGTGCAACTCGACGTTCTGCCCGAGCTCGGTCCAATAGGCGCTCAGCTTGGGCAGGCACCGCCGGTAGACCTCCCGTAGTGCCTCGGTGTTCATCACCGCGTTGAGATGGCTGACAGGCGACCAGAACAGATTCAGCGCGTTGTGCACCTCGGCCTGCGGACGCATCAGCGAGTCCCAGCTCACCGGCCGAGCACGGGCGGCGGCGTTCACGGCCTCGCGACAGCGGGCGAGATGCGCGTCGAGCGCCGGCTCGATCGCGTCGAGACCCTCCGGACGTTCCACGAGGAGCTTCTCGGGGGATCGCTCTTCCACGGAACCGGTGTCGTCGGGACGAGCTCCCCTGGAAGGGGTCTCCGCGGCGCGCCCCACAAGAGCGGCGAAGTCCGGTAGACGGACGATCACGGGGGCGGCCACCGTCGGCGAAGGGGGCGCGGAGTCAGACATCGAGATTGGCTACCGACAAGGCGTTGCGTTCGATGAACTCGCGCCGCGGCTCGACCTGCTCGCCCATCAACATGTCGAAGACCTCATCGGCGGCGACGGCATCCTCGATGCTCACCTGGAGCATGCGCCGCGCCTCCGGGTCCATCGTCGTCTCCCAGAGCTGGGCGGGGTTCATCTCCCCCAGTCCCTTGTAGCGCTGGATGACGAGCCCGCGCTTGGATTCCTCGATGAGCCAGTCCATCGCCTCGCGAAAGGAGCCGACCGGACGAGAGGCATCACCCCGCGCGACGTAGGCGCCCTCCCCCAGCATGTCGTCGAGCTTCTCGGCCAGCGCACCGAGGGCACGGAAGTCGGTCGAGTGGAAGAACCCGCGATCCAGCACGACCTCCCGCTCGTTGCCGTGCACGCGACGGATCAGTCGGAGGACCCGACCACGCGGCGTCGGTGAGAGATCACCCGCGAGCCCCTCGCCCTCCTCGCCCTCGGCCGAACCCACGCCACCGAGCGTCGAGAGGCGAGCCCCCTCGCCGACGGCTCCGTTCGCCGACCCCTCGCCACCGTTCGCCGAGACCGACCCCGGCACCGCTCCGATCGCGACGCCCTCCCCATCGTCGATCTCGAGTCGGTAGCGATTCGCCGGTTCCAGTCCGAGATTGAGTCGCTCGACCAGCCGCGTTCCGAAGAGGCGAGCGGCGCCCTCGTCGGCGAGTGTCGGGTCGGTCGGAGGGGAGAGCTCGAGCAGCGCCTCGAGCACGTCACGGCTCGTCTGCCGCTCCATGCGGGGAAACGACAGGCTGACTCTCATGAACTCGCGCGCCAGCGCCTCGAAGGCGCTCTCGCTGATCGGTGGAGCGTCCGCCGTGACATGCAGTTTCGCGTTCTCCAGTGCGAGCTGCAACAGGTAGGCGTTCAGCTCGGCATCGTCCTTGACGTAGCGCTCCTGCTTGCCCTTTCTGACCTTGTAGAGCGGCGGTTGGGCGATGTAGACGTGACCGCGTCGAATCAGCTCGGGCATCTGACGGTAGAAGAACGTCAGCAGCAGAGTCCGGATGTGGGAGCCGTCGACATCGGCATCGGTCATGATGACGATGTAGTGATAGCGGAGCTTGTCGATGTCGAACTCGTCGCGCCCGATGCCGCAGCCGAGCGCCGTGATCAGGGTACCGACCTCGGCGCTCTGCAGCATCCGGTCGAAGCGCGCTCGCTCGACGTTGAGGATCTTGCCCTTGAGCGGCAGTATCGCCTGGCGGCGCCGATCACGCCCCTGCTTGGCGGACCCTCCGGCGGAGTCGCCCTCGACGAGATAGAGCTCGGACTTGGCCGGATCTCTCTCCTGACAGTCGGCGAGCTTGCCGGGGAGTCCGGCGATGTCGAGCGCGCCCTTTCGACGCGTCATCTCGCGCGCCTTCCGAGCCGCTTCCCGAGCGCGAGCGGCGTCGACGATCTTGGCCGTGATCTCCTTCGCCTCGGTCGGATTCTCCTGCAGGAAGTCGTTCATGAACTCGCCGAGCACCGACTCGACGATGCCCTTCACCTCGGAGGACACGAGCTTGTCCTTCGTCTGCGAGGAGAACTTCGGATCCGGCACCTTGACCGACAGCACCGCCGTCAGCCCCTCGCGAGCGTCGTCGCCGGTTGCCGAGATCTTCGCCTTCGACAGCACCCCGCTCGCTTCCATGTACTGGTTGAGCGTGCGTGTCATCGCCGTACGAAAGCCGGCGAGGTGCGTGCCGCCGTCTCGCTGGGGAATGTTGTTGGTGAAGCACAGGATGTTCTCCTGATAGGTGTCGGTCCATTGCAGCGCCACCTCGACGGCGACGTCATCGCGCTCGCCGAGACTGTGAATGACGGTGGGATGGACCGGCGCCTTCTTCCGATTGAGATGCTCCACGAAGGCGCGAATGCCCCCTTCGTACTCGAACACGTCGGATCGGTCGCTGCGCTCGTCGAACAGCTCGATGCGCACGCCGCTGTTGAGGAAGGAGAGCTCGCGCAGACGTTTGGCGAGCACGTCGTAGTCGAAGAGAATATTGGTGAAGGTCTCCGCGCTCGGGCGGAAGTGGATCGTCGAGCCGGTCTTGTCGGTGCTGTCGACGACGGCCAGCGGCGCGACCGGCACGCTCTCGCGGTATTGCTGTTCGTGGACCTTGCCATCACGCCGGATCGTCAGCTTCAGCCATTCGCTCAGCGCGTTGACGACCGAGACGCCGACGCCGTGCAACCCCCCGGAGACCTTGTACGAGTTGTCGTCGAACTTTCCGCCGGCGTGCAGCACGGTCATGATGACCTCGGCTGCCGATCTCCCCTCGTCGGCATGGATATCGACCGGAATGCCGCGACCGTCGTCGGCGACGCTGACCGACTCGTCGGGATGAATCGTGACCTTGATCGCGCTGCAGTGACCGGCCAACGCCTCGTCGATCGAGTTATCGACGACCTCGAACACCATGTGGTGGAGACCGGTGCCGTCATCGGTGTCCCCGATGTACATGCCCGGACGCTTGCGCACCGCGTCAAGGCCCTTCAGAACCTTGATGTTCGAGGAGTCGTAGCTGGGTTGCGCGCTCATTCACCAATCCATTTGACGTAACTCTCCAATTATACGTCGCCAAGGTCAGCACCGGCCGAAATCACGGGTATCGGAACCACGACGCCCTACTTTTCGTGGATCGCCGACTCTCTCGATATCGCTCGCCCCGAGCGTCACCATCGGTCCGGTTACCCGCACGCTGCCGCCCGCCCGGCAAGGGCGTTCCACGTGAAACCTCGTTTTTCGCCCGCCGTCTGGTGCGCGGTCGAACGGTTCTCGTCATCGGCGATCGCGAGAGCTCGCGCGGAACCCCGACGTCCGGTGGCGTCGGGCGATTCCACATGCCCCCTCCGTACCGAGCTCCGCAAGACGACCGGAGCGGCCGATGCTCGGTCCACCGTGCTCAGACCACCGGGCGCGATGCGGCCTGCCCCACGGCCGCAGGGTTCGGGCGTCACTCCGAACCCTGCGGTCAGTCCCATTTCTCTCGACCTCGATCGGTCGGCCCCCGCTCCCGTCGTCCGTGTCTGGCGGGAGGTAGTCGATGCGTGGGCCGGATGTTCCGCTTTCCGGACGAGCCTCCGCCCAGCGTTCGCGCCGTCGGGGCAGTGGCCTCGAATTGCCACTTTCCCCTGCCGTTCCTCCCACCGCTCCCCCTGCCACTTCCTCTCACCGCTCGACGATCCGTGCCGTCCAACGAACGACGGGTGGCGAGATCGCCGCACCCGCCCGCCGCGCGGAACGCCCGTCGGGTTATCCCGATGCCGAACTGTTGACGGCAGGGCGCGAGCGGTAGGGTTCGGCCGATCGCGCACGATCAGCGCTCGCGGTCGCGCCGGAACGACGCTCCGCATAGCGCTCGGACGGACTTTCACCGATCGCCGCCGATGGGTGCTTCCCCGATCCCCGTCCACGGCGGCTCGCCCGCAGTGTCGAGCTCCCCACAGCGCGAGTTCGGACAGGCATGCAGGCCCCGTTCGTACACCAGAGCCCTCCCGAGCGTCGTATCACCGCACCGGCGTGAGCAATCCTAGGGAGCACCTCGAGCGATACCGATCGGCACCAGCGGCCGCCCCGATCCCGTGCCGCTACCTTCGGCTCGTGCAGCGACCCTGCGATATCGACCTCCGGTACCCAACCGTGTCCGGGCGACGAGATAGCCGGCAGGACACGGGTTGGAGGGTGTGATTCGCTCGACCCTACCCCTCGGAGCGCTCACTCGGACGACCGGACCCGTACGGACGAGACTGACGGGTGAGGGCGTTCGCACCCCTGCTCTCTCTCCGTAGACTGATCACCCACCGGAGATCTCCCACGGTTCGCGCCGACCACGTCGATCGGTCCGCGTCTGCCCCCGAACGATCGGTGATTCGACTCTCTCCCTCCGACGGAACCGCCCGTGATGTTCCGACGGTTCTGAACACCGAGAGAGGCGCTGCGCTTTCTCGGTGGGTGTCATCGGAGAGAGAGAGGACAAGGGTCAGGACGATCCGCCATCCGCGGGTTGGTCGCTCGAGAGCTGGAGGCGTCAGTCGTCGGGAGTGGCGTGCCGAACCGAGCGTCTCGTGGTAAGGGTCGTTCGACGAGCCACACGAAGGAGAGAGCCGCGAGAGAGTCGCAGCGTGGGGTGGTGGAATCCGAGCACTCCGCACCGATATCGTCGGGGCGTGTGTGGCTGAGCACCTGAGGACACCGCCCTCGGACGACTCCGCTACCGGCCGTTGTCGCTTAGAGTATCCGGTCACCGCGACAGGGCACCGGACCAGCAGGGGGCACCGGGCCGTGTCGCCGTTCGTGTCGTACTCGACGGCCAGCGGAGTCGGTATCGGAGCGCGGTAGCCATGCTCCTCCCATGAGCGCGAGGCGCTCGTGTGCACCGCTCGGGGCGGAACGCTCGGCTCCCGAAGATGATACCGCTCACCGTGAAGTTCGACCGTGTGGGAGACCGGTCACAGTTCTTCGACCGTTTCACGGATTTTCTCGGGAAAAACAGGCTGTGGGTACGTTCGGAGAAGACAACCGAGCATGAAGAACCTCTCGTATCACGCTCATTTGCAATGTCTTTCACTCTCCCTTGTTCGTGTTCCACGTGGAACCGTCCTGTGGATAACACTGTGGAACGAGTGCGTATTTGTCCACAGGTGGTGACACGTCGACGGCTAGTATCGAGATCGAGTGCCGAACT
>Ga0114952_1001073_pt1 | contig 24588 bp, 20 predicted proteins | sample SidtaG_2_FD_87303 | JGI IMG/M metagenome (GOLD analysis project Ga0114952, IMG submission 87303) | Marine algal microbial communities from Sidmouth, United Kingdom - Sidmouth_Asex2 metaG | ecosystem: Host-associated > Algae > Red algae > Unclassified | place: Sidmouth, United Kingdom | collected...
GCGATGATTCGCCTCTTGCAGGAAGGCGGCCGTTGCGTAGGCCACGGAGCCGGCTCCGGCGATACCGACCCGTAGGCTCTCGCGCGTCCTCTCACCCATCGTCGTCCTCCCTCTGCCGCGTCACCCGATCGTGGCAAGAGCGCATCGGACGATCGTCCCGACCGACCGGCGCGCTCGAGAGGATCGGCTCGAGAGACTCGCGCTCGCCGCTCAACCGAAGCTGCCCGAACACCGCGAGGGCTCGGACTCCTCGAGCGGGCTCCCGTCCGTGCTCGCGATCGTCGCCTCGTCGCCGGGCAGCTCGCTCGCGACCCACTCGTCCCCTTCGAGCTCGGGCTTGGCGTAGTCCTGCATCGCCTGCCAGTGCAGCTCCACGTCCTCTCGGTACAACGTCGCGGCGATCTCCCGTGCCAGCCAGGCCGCCCCTTCGCTGATGCCGGGAATGTCGCCGCTGACCTTGCCGAGGCTCGCCGCCGCGCCGTAGTTGAAGCAATACACGTCACGGAGCCACGGCGCCGCGCCCGCGCGGCGCTCGCGAAACGCGAAGTCCGGGCCGAGATAGGGGAAGCGGCCGAGCTCGTCGTCACGCTCGTCGGCCGCTGGCGTGTAGGCGTCGCGCCAGAGTCGGATCTCGCCGGCGGCCGCGCCGAGCTCGGTGCGCGCCATCGGATCGGTGTGAAAGCCGGTACCGAGGATCAGGAAATCGGTCTCCAGACGCGAGCCGTCGGCGAAACGGACATCGAGCGCGTCGCCGGCGACGCGCACGTTCCGCACCGCCTTACCGAAGTGGAAGAAGGCGTTGTCGTGACGGCTGACACGTAGCGTCGAGCCGCGCGGTGCGGGCGTCTGCGTCGCGAACGAGTAGTGCATGAAGCGCCAGCGCCATTCGTCGGGGAGGGTCGCGTAGCCTGCCGTGAAGCCGAAGCTGCCGATTCCCATCATCTTGTTGATCGTCGGCATCTCGGTACGGCGGATCAGCAACCGCACTTCGCTCGCACCCGCCTCGAGCGCTTCGGCGGCGTTGTCCACGGCCGAGGCGCCGACACCGACGACGGCGACGCGGCGTCCGCGGAGCGCGGCGAAGTCGATGTCCTCCGAGGAGTGTGCCCAGAGGGAGGCGGGCAGCGCGTCGACGAAGCCGGGGATGTTCGGGCGTCCCGTTCCCTCGCGACCGGTCGCCATGACGAGCTTGCGGGCGAGGATCGCGTGCTCGTGCGCACCCTCACCGGCGAGCGCGAGCCGCAGACAGCCCCGCTCCTCGCTCACCTTCGTCAGCTCGACCCGGTTCTCGACCGGGGCCTCTAGCACGCGGGAGTACCAGCGCAGGTAGTCCATCCACATCGGGCGCGGGATCTTGTCGAGCACCTCCCACGCGGCCTCGCCGAACTGCACGGTGAACCAGGCGCGGAAGGTCAGCGAGCCGATCCCGAAGGCCGGTCCGGTGAGTTGCTTGGGCGAGCGGAGCGTCTCCATGCGCGCGTAAGTCAGCCATGGCCCCTCGCGGCCAGGATCCGCTCGATCGAGCACGCGTACGTCTCGGACACCGCCGCTCTGCAGCGCGTGCCAGGCGACCAGGCCGCACATGCCGCCACCGATGACGACGACATCGTGCACACGCTCCTCGTCGAGACGACGTGGCGGCACCCAATTCGGCGGCGGGCGATTGAGGTAGGCGAGATCCTGGCGCACGCGCGCCTCGAGCGCGGCGAGCCCGGCACCCTGCCCGTCGGTCGGTCCGGCACTTGTCATCACTGATCGGTTCTCGTCTGTGCGGCGATGGCGGCGAAAGACCGCCCGACGGTGACACTCACCAGGCGGACGAGGGGGACGAGGCGGAGTCCCGCCGAACGCTCGCGGGCGGCGCTCGCCCGTCGGATCGAGCGCCGCGAAGACTCGGCTCTCGGCGCCGAAGTCTACTCACTGGCGAGCAACGCAGCGAGTGCCGCCCGGTCGGGGAACGCCGCGAGTGCACCGTGACGGCCGATCGTGATGGCCGCCGCGCGCGCGGCGTGGCGAAGCGCGCGCTCGTCGAGCCCGACGCCCCGACGCGCGGCGGAGGCGAGCGCGACGCCCATGAACGTGTCGCCCGCCCCGGTCGTGTCGATCGCGCTACCAGGCGCGGCCGCCACCGCCGTGACGGCATCGGGAGCGGCGACCTCGGCCCGTCCGAGCAGTGCTCCGCTCGCCCCGCGCGTCAGCACCACGCGGCGGACGCCGGTCGCGAGCAGCGCCCGTACCGCCTGCTCGTCGCGCTCGCCGACGAGGGTGCGGGCCTCGCCGTCGTTCACGAAAACGGCGTCGACCAGTGGAAGCGCCTCCCGAAACCACGCGAATGCGGGCGAGGGGTTCAGCGCGATCGGCAGAGCGCGCGCGTTCGCCGCCTCGATGATGCCGAGCGTCGTCTCCCTCGGCAGGTTTCCCTGCAGCACGACGAGATCGCCCGGCGTGGCGTTCTCGAGCGCGGCGACGGCACGGGAGAGCCCGAGCGCGCGCGTCGTCGCCACCGTCGTGACGATCGCGTTGTCACCGTCCGCCGTCGCGTAGACCAGCGACAGGTCGGTCGGCGAACCGGGCCGGGTCACGAGATCGGCCTCGAGCGGCTCGGCGAGCAGACGCCCTCGCACGAAGGCCGCGCGCTCGTCGTCGCCGATCATCGCCACGAGCCGCGCCTCGACACCGCAGCGGGCGATGATCGTCGCGACGTTCGCTCCCTTGCCGCCGACATCGCGAAAGCGGAGCTCGCCGACCAGCGACTCGCCGGCGAGCGGCAGCGCATCGAGCGCGTAGGTCTCGTCGACCGCCGCGTTGCCGATGGCCACCACCCTCACGATCGTTCGCGCATGCCGAACGAGCGCCCCGGAACCGCACCGACACTCGCTACGCCGCCGCGAGCATCACGCTGTTCGCATCGTTCGAGACCACGGCCGCCTCCGAAGGGCGCCCGGACCGGTACATGACTCACCGGGCACTCGTGCCGTCCGTGTGGCGGCGGGCACGAGGCTGCCGCTCCGATCCGAGTGCCGCGGCGAGGACGCCGGAGAGAGGCGTTCCGGGGCGCGCCACGGCCGAAGTGGCGGCGCAGGAGTCGGGAGGTCCGAGTCGGCTGCGGCTGGATATCGGCATTCGTCGACCGGACGGCGAGCGGAACCGACAGTGTATCCGCCCGGCGGTCGCCGGGGGAGGAGGCCTCAGCGCCGCTCGCGCCGCCGGTGGGGGTGCACGACGGGCTCGCGCCGTGCCAGCAGCCAGCGTCGGGCGACGCCCGCGTAGCCGTCCGGGAAGTGGTAGTCGCCGTTGCTCGCCAGCACGGCCGAACGCGACGCCTGCCAGCGGCCCGGCAGCGCATACCAGGGAAGCGACGGCGCGTCGTGGTGTACGGCGTGCAGGTTGTTGTTGAGAAACAGAAGGCTCATCAGTGGCCCGGCCTCGACGACCGCGGTACGTTCGGGAACGGCCTCGGCCGCGCGGTGCTCGATGAAGGTGCGGATCATCAGCAACGACATCGCCGGGTAGGCGACCGCCACGGCGTACAGCGGCAGCGCGATGCCGGCGGACGCGAGCACGACGAGAACCGGTACGAGAGCCGCGACGTGCACGAGCCAGGCACGCCGGACGTCTCGCCGCCCGCCGCGCGCCGCCCGCCACTCCGAACGCCAGAAACCGCCGAGCGCGAGCGCCGGTCCGAGCAGCACGCGACCGAGCAGCGTCGCGTTGAGCGCGAGCAGGGCGCGCAGCAGCGGGCCGGTGCGTCGCCAGCACGTCTCGCTGACGTACCAGCTCTCCGGATCGTCGTAGGGGTCGGTCAGGTTCTCGTCACGGTGATGGGCGATGTGCAGATCGCGGAACCGGCGGTAGGGGATGAACAGCCCGAGCGACGGAAAGGCGAGCAGCTCGTTGAGCCGTCGGCTGCGGGTCGGGTGACCGTGCAGCAGCTCGTGCTGCAACGAGGAGTGCAGCGTGACGAGCAGCACGAGCGGCACGAACCAGAGCGGGCCGAGCGCCGAGTGCCCCAGGAGCGATGCCAGCCACGCGCCGTAGCAGCCCCCGAGCAACAGCCAAGTGGGCCACTCGCGAATCGTCGGAACACCACGGACGACGCTCGGCTCCGGGCTCGGGCCGCCGGTGACGGACGGGACGAGAGGGAGGAGAGTATCGAACCGTCGCTGACGATCGAGCTTGAACATCGGCTTGCCTCCGCTGCGTTTGTCTATCTCCATTGCAACTATCGGCATCCTGAAGTAAATCTTTTCTTTTCTAAAGCGACTTATTCAGTCTTTGAGACAACTTTTTCTTTCTACAGAAGCGGTTTCGTGTCACGATGCCGACGTGATGCTCCGGACGCCCGCTCACGCCGCCACCGCCTCGCCCTCACCCAAGAGGGTCGAGCCCGTTCCTGCTCGAGGCGGCGTTCGATGACACCCTCGCTGAGGGCCTTGCAAGCCTTCGAGGCCGCTGCCCGCACCGGCAGCTTCGTCGCGGCGGCCGACGAGCTCTCGGTCACGCCCGCCGCCGTCAGTCAGCTGGTGCGCTCGCTCGAGCGTCAGCTCGGGAGAAAGCTCTTCGTGCGCGTCCACCGGGGCGTGGTGCCGAGCGAGGCCGGGCACGAGATCCTGCCGCGGCTCGGGGCGGTGTTCGCCGAGCTGAACCTCGTCGCCTTTCAGCTCGGCGGCACCACGCTGCCGAGCCGTCTGACGCTGTCGCTGCCGCTCTCCATCGCGTCCGGCTGGTTGAGCCGACGCGTCCCCGAATTCCTCGCCCCGTTTCGATCGCTCGACATCGCGCTCCGAAGCGACGAGGATCCGGTGGACTTCGAGCGCGAGAGGATCGACATCCGCATGTCCTACGGACGCTTCCACTACCGTGGTCACAGCACGAGCGAAGTGCTGCTCGACGCGATCTATCCCGTCTGTTCTCCCGCCTTCCTCGAGCGTCACGGCCCCTTCGACACGATCGAGAAACTGTTCGACGCGCCGCTCGTGCACACCGGCTGGGGGCGGGCGGCGGCCACCTTCCCCTCCTGGGCGCGCTGGTTCGAATCGGCGGGACTCGAGCCCGACCCGCGACGCCCGCTGCGCGGCCCCCAGGTCAACTTCTCGCGCGTGGCGCTCGATCTCGCCGTCGCGGGACTCGGGGTCGCGCTCGTGCAGGGGCTGCTCGCCGCCGGCCCCGTCGAGCGCGGCTCGCTCGTCGTGCCGTTCGCCCACGCTCTGCCGCTGAGCCAGCCCTACTGCCTGACGCTCTCCGAGCGCAGTCTCGATCGCGATGTCGTGGTGCGCTTCGACGCGTGGTTCCGCGACGAGTGCGCCGCGAGCGTGGCTCGGATGGAGCGCTTCGCGGGCGTACCCCGTCACGGCCGGACACTCACCTCGTGAGCGTCCACGCCCCGTGCCGTTCGCCCGCTCCGACGACACCGGCACGGGGCGACACGCGATGAGCTCGCCTCCCCTCGCGACGACGAGCGGCACGCGTCCGATCACGGTCCGGACACTGCTCGGCGACAACACCGTCCCGGTACTCGCGTCACTGGCGGCATACCTGTCGCGCAAGACGGGGTTCGACTTGCGGTTCGACGACGCGGACGGCGCTCGTTCCTCGGACGACACCGTCATCTGGCGCCACGACCTCGTCTGGGCCTGCGGGCTGCTCGCGAAACGGACACTCGAGATCGCGCGCCGCGCCCGATCCGGGCCGACGGCTACCGACACCGCCGAGGGTGCGCAAGCCGCGATCGGTGAGATCGTCGCCGCCCCGGTGTTCCCGGAGGAGACCGCGGCCTGCTACCACTCGGTCATCGTCGCCCGCCCGGACGGTCCGGTGCGCACGTCGGCCGATGTGGCCGTCGGCCGCGTGGTCATCAACGAGATCGCCTCCTGGTCGGGCTGTCACGCGCTGCTCGCCCACCTCTCGGCGGGCGGCCACGAGATCGGCTTCGACACCGTTCTCGTGAGCGGAGCGCACCGCCGCTCGGCCGAGGTCGTCGCCGCCGGCGGAGCGGACGCCGCGGCGATCGACAGCACCATCTGGCGATACCTCGTCCACACCGAGCCGACGTTGACCGCCCGGCTCGCCGTCGTCGAGCGGACGGCCGACTGGCCGGCACCGCCCTTTCTGCTGAGCACGACTCTGGACGAGGACGTGCGCGAGCGGCTGCTCGCGGAGTTGCTCGCGGTGCGGGAGGGCGATGTCGCCGGTCTCGAGCGTGTGGAAGCGTGCAGCGGGCGGCGCTACCGAGAGATGCTCGCGCGTGCCGAGATGCAGACCCGGCTGACGCGTGCGATGCTCGGGCGGATGGTGTAGCGGATGAGCAGGGGCGAGCGGGAGGAGGGTCGGAAGCGTCTGCTGGAGCGCGTCCGGAAGCTCTACGCGATGGCGCAGGAGACCGAGGCCTCACCTCACGAGGCCGAGATCGCGCTCCGCCGCTGTCAGTCGCTGATGACGCGCTACGGCATCACCGATGCCGATCTCGAGACCAGTGCGTTCGGTCGCGAGACGCTGCGTGCCGGCAGGAGCGTACCGATGCACGTCAAGTTCTTCGGCAGCGCGATCGCCGAGCTGCACGGCGTGCTGTTCGTCACCGGTGGGCGGCAGGGGGTCGAGTTCCGAGGCTACGAGATCGATGTTCGGGTCGCCCGCCTCACGCTCGAGTATCTCGAGGAGGCCGTCGAGCGGGCGCTGTCGGCGCGGCGGCGGCGCGGCGGCTTCCCGGCGGGGCGCTCGGCCGCCTACGACTACCGCGTCGCCTTCGCCGTCGAGATCCGCGAGCGCGCGGCCACGCTCGTCGCCGAGCGCGAGGCGGCCGAACGCGCGGCCTCGTCGACCGGCACGGCGCTCACGATCAGAAAGCGCGAGATCGTCGAGCGCGAGTGCATGGACGGGCTCACCACGTCGTCGTTCCGCAGCCGCGGCGCACGCGACGCCGGGGCCGCCGCCGCCGGACGCGAGGACGGCTCGCGGGTATCGCTCGACCCGCAAGTGCCGGGCACACCGGGCGGACGACGACTCGGACGCGACTGAGCTTCGCGAACGAGAATCGGTCGTCGGACGAACACCGGCCGCGACACATCGAGAGCGAACGCAGCGCGATGCGTTCCGCCACCGGAGCCGGGCTCCGGTCTCAGAGCTCGAGCTCGCCGTCGATCTCGTGCTCGATACCGAGCGCCTCGATGCGGAGCGTCGCGACGGCACGGATCGGCCCCTCGGGCAGCTTGCCCTCCGCATCGAGCTCGTACACCACGCGCTCGATCTCCCGCTGGGAGGTGATACCGACCTTCTTCAGGAACTTGCGGACCTCGATGTTCAGCTTGTCCTCGTCGAGCATGGGGGGTGTCTCTACGGTTCGTGGAAGCCTCGCAGGCTAGCAGAGCGGGACCGTGCCCTGCCGCACCCGTCACCGCGCGCGCTCCTCGGGGCGCGCCGGCGCGCTACGCCTCGCCGACTGGCTCGACATCCGCCGTCAGCGCACGGCGCTCGCGCCAGATCTCCTGCACGAACGGATCGGTCACGCCGTAGAGACCGTGCCCGCGGCGCATGATCAGGTTCGCCGCGAGCAGATCGTTGACGACGGGCTGGATCTCCTCGACGCGCACCTGCCGCCCGACCGCGCGCGAGTAGTCCGCCGCGGCCTCCGCCGAGAACACCCCGCGGGTCTGACCGTCGACGGCGGCGATGCGCTCGAAGACCGCTGTCGCGAGCCCGCCGAGGAGCTCGACCTTGGTCAGCTCGATGTCGACCGCCGCCGTGCGCAAGGTCGCGGCGATGACCGGGAAGTGCTCGTCGGTGTCGGCTCCGGGCGGGAGCTGTGCGCGCAGGAGCTTGAGCGCCTTGATCAACTCCTCGGGACGGTGACCGAGCGTGGCGAAGGCGCCGGTGGCGACCTCGAGCGAGGGCAGCGGCCACCGCTCGTCGCCGTCGCCTTCCCTGGCGAGACGCTCGAGAAGGTGGGCGACGTAGTCGCTGCCGAGCACCGGGTAGGCGACGGAGGTGGCCCCGGCGAAGGCTTGGTTGCGGCGTGCGGTCAGCTCGTTGACGAGCGCCCGGTGCGAACCCGTGCCGATGAAGATGAAGTGCCCGGCGGTGCCCGGACGCGGGTTGATCGCGTCGCGCGCCGCCTTCAGCGCGAGCAACATCCGGTTGCCTTCCTCGGTGGTGATCGCGTGCTGCACCTCGTCGACGATCAGCACCACGTCGGTGCCCGCCTGATCGACCAGCTGGCTCAAGGCTCGGGCGAGCGTCGGCCCGCCCTCGATGCCGACGCTCTCGAGATCGAAGCCGAAGCTGAAGCCGAAGGCACCGGCCTCCACGCCGGTCACCCGGGCGAGCCGCCGGAGTAGCGTCGAGCCCGGCTTCTGCAACTCGCTCAAGGTTCCGGCGATGGCCTGGCGCACGAGCGTGGCGGGGTTGCTCTGCGTGTCGCTCCAGAGATCGACGTAGATGACGAGCGCGCCGTGCGCCTCCAGCGCCGGGATCAGGTCGCTCGTGAGGAAGGTGGTCTTGCCCGTGCGACGCAAACCCGACAGGAACAACCCCGAGCGCAGACCCTCGTCGAGCACGCCGGGGACCAGCAACTGACGGGCGATCTGACGGGCGAGCTCCGGACGACGGTAGACGATGCTCATCGGGACGTTACCCCTCTCTGCCCCAACCGTGGATCGCGACGTGAGCCGCGGCATGAATTATGGCGGTGGAATAATTCCGGGTAAAATCCGGAGCGGCACCGTAGCACAGTTTAAATATACAGCACTACGGCGCGAGTGTTTCATCGGGAGGGCGAGCGTCACTTAACGGCCGGCACTTTCACGAGCGACGGGTACCGCACCCTTGCACCGGTGAGGGCCGGCGATCAGCCCGGGGGAAGGATCACCGCCGCTCTCGCCCGGCGCCCGGTCGCGCCTTGCAAGGACCGGATCGCGACTCGAGGTATGGCTCTCCGCACCCTTCCCGTGGCACGCTCCGCGACGGCTCCGGAGAATCGCCATGGCACAGCTCTACCCTTTCACCGATCCGATCGACGCGGCGCGCTCGCCGCCCGTACGCATGGTCTCGGGTCAGGGCTGCCACGTGACCGACAGCGACGGCGACACCTACCTCGACGCGGTCGCCGGACTCTGGTGCGCCTCGCTCGGCTTCAGCGACGCGCGTCTCGTCGCCGCGGCCCACACCCAGATGCAAACCCTCGCCTACTACCACGGCTTCATGGGCCGCACCAGCGAGGTCACCGAGCGTCTCGCCGAGCGTCTGGTCGCGAGGTTGCCCGCGCCGCTCTCCCGGGTCTTCTTCGGTTGCACCGGCTCGGACGCGGTCGACAGCGCCGTCAAGCTCGCACGGTTCTATCAAAACGCTCGCGGCAAGCCCGGGAAGAAACGCGTGATCGCCCGCGAGGGCGGCTACCACGGCTCGGGCATCGCGAGTGCCTCCCTGACCTCGATGGCCTATTGCCACGAGGGGTTCGATCTGCCCGAGGCGACGGTGCTGCGCACGGGCCGCCCGCACTACCTCCGCGATGCCGAACCGGGGGAGAGCGAGCGGGATTTCTCGCGACGCCGGGCGCGCGAGCTCGACGAGCTCATCGTCGCCGCCGGCCCCGACACCGTCGCCGCCTTCATCGGCGAACCGGTGATCGGCTCCGGCGGCGTGATCCTCCCGCCCGAGGGCTACTGGGCGGAGATCTCCGTGGTGCTGCGCCGCCACGACGTGCTGCTGATCGCCGACGAGATCATCACCGGCTTCGGACGCACCGGCGAGTGGTTCGGCGCCGAGACCTACGCCATCGAGCCGGACATGATGACGATGGCCAAGCAGCTCTCCGGCGCCCACTTCCCGATCTCGGCGCTGGCCATCGGAACCCACGTGCACGAGGTCGTCGCCGCTCGCGCGCACGAGCTCGGCACCTTCGGTCACGGCTACACCTACGGCGGGCATCCGGTCGGGGCGGCGGTCGCGCTCGCGGCGCTCGACGTCTACGAGGAGATGGACCTTCCGCGTCACGTACGGTGGCTCGGTGAACGTCTCGCCACCGGGCTCGCGCCGATCGCGGCGCTCGAGGGCGTGGACGATCTCCGTCGGGTCGGGCTCATCGCCGGGGTCGAGCTCGACGCGCGCTTCGGCGAGCCGGGCGCCTTCGGACGCGCGGTCGGCGAGGAGGCGCGTCGGCGCGGCGTGCTGTTCCGCGTCATCGGCGACACCCTGGCGATCAGCCCGCCACTGATCGTGACGCCGGCCGAGATCGATCGGCTCTGCGGCGCCCTGCGCGACAGCATCGAGACCGTCGCCGGACGACGTGCCGCCTGAGATCGCCCGCGCGAGCGGTCGCGCACCGTCTCCCTACTCTCGATCCCGTTGCACCTCGGAGCCCTGTCCCATGAGCACCACCGTCACCATCGCCGCCACGCAGATGAGCTGCAGCTGGGAGCGTGAGGAGAACCTCGCGAAGATCGACGGCCTCGTCCGCGCCGCGGCCGAGGCCGGTGCGCGGATCGTGCTGCCGCAGGAGATGTTCGCGCTGCACTTCTTCGCCTTCATGGACTGGAAGAGCGAGTACTTCGCCTACGCCGAGTCGCTCGACGGGCCGACGGTGCGTCACATGGCAGCGCTCGCCAAGGAGCTCGGTGTCGTCATTCCGGTCAATTTCTTCGAGCGGGCGAACAACGCTTACTACAACACCGTCGCCGTGATCGATGCCGACGGCCGCACCCTCGGCATCTACCGCAAGACGCACATCCCGAACGGCCCGCCGGGCTGCTTCGAGAAGGTCTACACGAGCCCCGGCGATACGGGATTTCGGGTCTGGGACACCGCCCACGGCCGAATCGGCGTCGGCATCTGCTGGGACCAGTGGTTTCCCGAGGCGGCGCGCATCATGTGCCTGCAGGGAGCGGAGCTGCTCTTCTACCCGACCGGCATCGGCAGCGACTGTCACGATCACTGGCAGCGCGTCATGCAGGGGCACGCCGGGGCCAACCTCACCCCCCTCGTCGCCTCCAACCGGGTCGGTACCGAGACCGGCGAGCTCGGCGAGACGACCTTCTGGGGGCGGGCCTTCGTCGCCGGCCCGCAAGGCGAGATCGTGGCCGAGGCGGACGCGACGAGCGAGAGCTTCGTCACGGCGAGCTTCGATCTCGAGGCGAACCGCGAGATGCGGGCCAACTGGGGTGTGTTCCGCGACCGTCGTCCCGACGCCTACGGACCGCTCTTGACGCTCGACGGCTCGACGCCCGCGCTGCGCCCCTGAGAGCGGGCGCGCGTCGCGGTGCCGCCGACGGCGCTCGGCTCGGCCGTCGACCCACGCCCGCCGAACCCGGCCGATTCCTCGACGGCCGTCCGACATCGTGACACGATCGGGCACTCGCCTCTCTGGAGCGAAGCCCGCGATGCCCGACTTCCCGATCGTCGATGCCCACGTCCACCTCTACGATCCGGCGCGGATCGACTACCCCTGGATGGCGAACGTGCCGCTCCTGCGCGAGCCTCACCTTCCCGAGCGCTTTCGCGCCGCGAGCGCGCCGGTGGAGGTCTCGGACATGGTCTTCGTCGAGGTCGATGCCGCCCCCGGACGCCACCTCGACGAGGTGGCCTTCATCGAGGAGCTCGCGGGCTCGGAGCCCCGCCTCGGGGCGATGGTGGCGTCGATGCCGCTGGAGCGAGGCGAGGCGGTGCTCGCCGATCTCGAGAGCTACGCCTCGACGGGACTCGCGCGCGGGGTGCGCAGGTTGATCCAGAACCACGAGGACGAGCCCGGCTGGGCGCTTCGCGAGCCGTTCGTCGCGATGGTCGGCGCCCTCGCCCGTTTCGATCTCGGCTTCGATCTCTGCATTCGCCACACGCAGCTTCCGGACGCGATCGCGCTCGTGCGCCGCTGCCCCGAGGTGCGCTTCGTCCTCGATCACATCGGCAAGCCGCCGATCCGCGAGGGCGTCATGGAGCCCTGGCGGGCGCGACTCACCGAGCTCGCCGCCGAGCCGAACGTCTGGTGCAAGCTCTCGGGCGTGGTCACCGAGGCCGACCACGAGCGTTGGACCGTCGAGGAGATCGCCCCTTACGTCGCGCACGCCATCGAGCGCTTCGGGTTCGAACGGATCATGTACGGCGGCGACTGGCCGGTCTCGCGACTGGCGACCGACTACGCGCGCTGGGTCGAGACGCTCGACCGGATCGTGGCCGGCTCGTCGCCGGAGGAGCTGCGGCGGCTCTACCGGGACAACGCGCGGGCGTTCTACCGCATCGAGGCCGAGCCGGACGAAGGCTCGCCTCGGAGGGGCGAGCGAGACTGAGGCGGGCGCATCCACACGAGCCGTCGCCGCTCAGCTCGCGTACGTCACCAGGTTACCCCGCTCGACGACGCGCAGGGGGCGGAGGCCGCTCAGGCGACTCGCCGGCCCGCCCCGATCAGCGGCAGCTTCGACAGCTCGGTCACGGCGCGCTGCAGGCGCTCCGTCGCATCGAGGTCCGCACTTCCCGCCGCCGGCTCCCGCGACAGCTCCGCGGCGGGCAGAGAGTCGAGCGTCACCAGCGGAACGCGCGCCACCTTGCACCGGGAGGCGAGCCGTTCGAGGACGTGCCCGAGAGTCTCGTCGTCCCCGGGCGGCGTCTTTGCCGGCTCGCGCTCGGCGAACACGACCAGCATCACCCGCGAGAGCCCCGACTCGGTGGAGAACAGCGGCTCGAGCGCGAACAGCGACTCGAGGCGCGCATCGAGCGCCTCGCGCTCGGCCGCCGCCTCGACGCTCACTCCTTCGGCACCGGTGTCCGCGTCGGACGAGCGTGAGGCCGACAATAGATCGGCGAAGACGATCGGGCTGGCTCGGCGCTCGGCGGCGAGGTGTCGCAGGCTCCGCCGTCCGGTCTCCTCGACCACCTCGGCGATCCGCTGGTAGGCGCGGTTGCGGTAGTCGCGAGCCCGCTCCTCCGCGCCCCCCTCACCCGTGAGCTCGTAGCCGCCGATCGGCCCGACGGGCGGACGGGCCGCACGGGAGCGCGCGGCGTGCGCCCCGGCGGCGAGCCGCGCCTCGCTCGCGCGCCCGACGACCAGGATCAGCGGCAAGGCGGTGACGAGGGTGTCGGCGTAGACGACGGCGAGCGGGCTTGGATCGGCCATACGCGAACGGTCGCGGTATCGGGCGGTGTACCTCAGCGTAGCGGCTGTCGTTCGGACACCTGAAACGAAGCCGCGGCGAAGCACGAGCGCGACAGCCCGATCCGATCAGATGGCGCCGCTCACCGCTCTCGCGTCTCCTCGGACTCGGCCAGCGCATGAGGGTCGGGCACCGAGCTCGTTCGTCCGTCGCGTCCGCCGGCCTCGCGTGCCGCCCGCGCGAGCTCGGCCATCGTCCCCGCGTCGAGCGGGATCGCCCCGGCCCGCGCCGCCCGACTCCGCCGCTCCGGCTCCCCCGGCATCAGCACTCCGCCGAGCGCCTCGCCGACCTCGTCGAGCCTCGCCGAGCGCACCCAGTCGACGAACCCCGCCGTCTCCCGCTCGAAGCTCGCACCGGTGCCGAGCCGGGCGGGATCGAAGACGATCGCGAGCATGTTGTTGACGACACCGGGCTTGCCGGGGAGGTGCACGTCACGCCCGGTCACGCCACCGATCAGGGCCGCGCCGAGGAGCTCGCAGACGATGGCGAGCGCGTGCCCCTTGTGGCCGGCGAAGGTGCGGAGCGCGCCGGCGGGGTCGGCGAACAGCGTGTTCGGATCGGTCGTCGGGCAGCCCTCGGCGTCGACCAGCGTGCCCTCGGGGACAGGCTTGCCAGCGTGCATCGCGACCCGGGCCTTGCCGTGGGCGATCGCGCTGGTGGCGAAATCGAGCAAGAGTGGCTCATCGTCGGCGCGCGGAATGCCGACCGTGAACGGGTTGGTCACGAAGCGCGCCTCGTTGCCGCCGTAAGGGGCGACGACCGGTCGCTCCGTCATCGCGTTGGTGAAGTGAATGCCGACGAAGCCTGCCTCGATCGCCATCTCCGCCCAGTGCCCGATCCGTCCGATGTGATGGGCATTCCTCAGACCGAGGAGAGCGATGCCGTGCTCGCGCGCCCGCTCGATGAGCATCGTCATGGCCTGGTGGGCGAGCGACTGTCCCATGCCGAGACCGCCGTCGACGACGAGCATGGCGCCGGTGTCGACGACGCTCTCCACCGTGCGGTTCAGACGCAGGTGTCCGGCGAGGCAGGAGTCGACATAGGTCGGCAGCATGGCGATGCCGTGCGAGTCGTGACCGGCGAGGTTCGCCCCGACGAGATGATCGGCGGTCAGGCCTGCCTCGCGCTCGTTCGAGCCGAGCGCCGCGAGCAACGTGCGGGCCCAGCCGTGCAGCGCGTCCGGTGCGATCCGATACGTTCTCGTCGGCGCGGCCTCGTGCATGGCGGTGCGCTCGTTCCGGTCACGGCCGTTCGCCGCGGTGTGATCGTCGTCCATCGGGCGGATCAGTCGCGCGCGACCACGGCTGTCTTGTCACGCCCGAGCGCCTTGGCCAGGAGCGAGAGACGACCCTGCACCGCCTCGCTGTCCGGCACGCTCGTCGCCTCCTCGACGCGCAGCGTCACGGTGTCGGCGTCCACGTCGAGGCTCGCGCGATCGAGAATCTCCGGGACGCTGCCCGAGAAGCGGTAGCCGAGCAGGATCGCCGTGCCGAGCACATGGGCGCGGTCCGCCTCGCCGTCGCCGAGGAGCGCGAGCGCCGGGTGATCGGCGCGTGCGCCGTAGCGGGCGTGCACGGTCGCGGCCAGGAAGGCGCGCTCGGCGTGGGTGACGCCGGTGAAGGGGAAGTGCAGGATGCGCTCGAAGGCCTGCCGCGCCTGCACGTCCCGCGCCTCCCGCCAGGCGATGTCCGACAGCGCGATGGCCGCGTGCCTGAGCCGTCGCTCGACGCCGCCCTCACCCACGAACAGCCGATCGGTCCAGCGCTCGAGCGCCTCGGCGAACTCCGGCACGCGGGCGGACTCGACGGCGAGCTGGTCGCAGCCGGCGAGCAGCGGGTCGAGCGCGCGCACCTCCTCGGAGAGCTGCTCGTAGAGCCAGCCCTCGCGCACGCCGAGCGCGGAGAACAGGATGCGGCCCGGCTGGGTGTGCTTGATCACGCGGTCCATGACCAGGGCGGCGGCGGCGAGCGTCGAGGCGCGGCGTCCGGGCACCCCGGGGACATCGGCGATCTTGTCGGCATCCATCGACCACAACGACTTGGCCAGGTCCCGAAGCTCGCCCGGGTCGAGCTCGAGGCCGTGGATGACCGGCACCGGATGATCGTGGGCGGCGAGGTGTACCTTGGCGAGCGCCCGCCAGCCACCGCCGACGACGTGGAAGTCGCCCCCGGCGACGACGCCCGGCAACGAGTTCCGGAGCTGCTCGTCGACATGGCGACGCGCGGCCTTCGGATCATCCGCCATGCGCTCGGTGATCAACAGCGCACCGAGCGGCATGCTCACCCGCGCGGGCCCGACGCGGTCCCCGCGGAGCTCGGCGATCTCGAGACTGCCGCCGCCGAGATCCCCCGCCAGACCGCTCGGTCGGTGAAAGCCCGCGATGACGCCCTGCGCCGCGAGCCGCGCCTCGTCGTCGCCGCCGAGAATCTTCACCGGCAAGCCCGAGACCTGCTCCAGACGCTCGCGGAAGGCCTCGCCGTTGCTCGCCTTGCGGATCGCCTCGGTCGCGAGCAGGTCGATCGTGTCGGTATCCATCGCCCGGGCGATCGAGACGAAGCGCTCGAGCGCGCGGACCACGCAGTCCATCGCCTCCTCACCGAGATTGCCCTCGGCATCGATCGAGGCGCCGAGACGGCACAGCGACTTCTCGTTGAAGCGTGGGAACGATGCCCGGCTCAACCGATCGTAGACGACCAGCCGAACGGAGTTCGAACCGAGATCGACGACGGCGACGTGCGCGTCCTCGTCGCTCGCACGGTTCGGGCGGGGGGCGGAGTCGACCATCGATGCTCGTCGGATGGGGGGCGGGTACGGGTCGGGGGCTCGGGGCGCGTAGAGACTCGCACGTCGCGCCCAGGCTGTCGACCGATCCTCCGACACGCCGAGCGCCGGGACCGGGCCCCGCGAGCGGCCGATCGGCCGCTCGCGGGGCCCGTCCACCACCCTCACGGCGTACCACCCAGGGACAGGCTAGGCGTGCGCCCGCTCTCCTCGCACTCCCATTCTGCGCTCCAGCGTCCCACCTTACGCTCCAGCACCAGGTAGTTGCGCTCGGCGGCATAGATTCCCCGCCGCCCCGGTATCGGGTGCAGACGAACGCGCCGTCCGGGCACCGGGTCCTCGCCGAGCGCCGCCAGCCAACCGAGCGCGCGTGCCCAGACGCGCGGGGGCGGCGGGTGCGAGATGCCCGAGGCGATCAGCTGGTGCAGCGTGCCCGTGGTGCCGAGCGGCATCTCGCCGCGACTGGCGAGGTGGATCTCGCCGGAGAGCGCCGTCACCTCGCTGCCCGCACGGGCGAGCGTGTCGAGCGCCTCGAGCAGGCGGCGCCACTCGACGCGGTGCGCCCGGCTCTGCCACTGATCGCGAAGGTCGTCCTCGTAGCGGGCGAGCGGTGGCACGAAGCCGATCAGTGCCTCGATATGGGATAGTCGTGGTCCGAGCAGCGGCACGCTCGACATCAGGAGCACCCGCTCGACGCCTCGTGCCCTCGCCAGCACCTCCTCGAGCCACGACCATCCCCCCTCCCCCATGACTCGCTCGGGACGGCGCTCGGAACGCAGATCCGGTACCAGCAGCAGGAAGTCGGGGAACTCGAGCGCGAACGAGAGGCTCTCCCCCGGGGTACCGGTATCGACCGGGAGAGCGCGCTGGAACAGCAGGAAAGTCTCGCGAGCGACATCGAAGAGGCCGCGACCGACGGGGCTGTCGAGCAGTGCCGGCGGGTGGCTGCCCCAGCCGTCGAAGATGTCGTGATCGTCCCACATCATCACCGAGGGCACGCGCGCGAGCAGCAGCGCCACGTCCTCTCGGGTATAGAGCTCGACGTAGCGCTCGACGAAGTAGCGCCTCGCCGCCTCGCGAGCCGCCGTGTCGAAGTCGAACGCGCCGCGCTCCTCGTTCGGGCTGTCGGCCCATGCGGTGAGGGTCGGGTGGGCATCGCTCGCCTCGTCGGCGTAGAGCTGATCCCCTCCGTGTAGGAGGAGCGCGAACGGCTCGCGCGCATGCTCGGCGGCGAGCCGTCGCCACATCCGATCGCGCTCCTCGATCGGGCGCGTCCGATCCTCGTGCTCCTGACCGTTGCAGGAGACGTAGGCGAGGCGCCGTGTCCCGCTCGACTCGGTGAGGACCGGGTGGCGTTCATCGCCGAAGCGATAGTGCGCGTCGCGCGCGACCGGCAGCTCGAAGTCGTAGCGTCGGAAGACGTATCCCGCGAGACGGGCGATCACCTCGGACGGCGCCGGTTCGCCGCCCATCGGCCGGAGGGCGGAGCCGGCTCCGGACTCGGCACCCGCACGGTCGCGCGTGACGACGAGAGCGGACAACCGGGTACGGCTCGCGTCGCCACCACGGGCGAACAGCACGGGCCCGGCGGCGAGGTCGGGAATCGGAGAGGGCATGGTTCGGAGGGGTCGGTCGGAGAAGGGAATACGTAGGAAGAGAGAGGGTAGGCGGAGGGTCTCGGGAGGGGTTCCCACGTCTTTTCATCGACGAGGGTTCCACACTTTCGGGAGGACGGGGCGCTCGAGGACGGCGATCCGGCCCGGGAGGCGCACGATTCACGCGGTCTCGCGTCCGTCGACCGGCTTCGGCGAACGATACCCGCGGCGAAGCGTCCCACCCGTTACCCGATCTGACCGACAATGGATACGATGTCACCTCCGCCGATGATCGAGCTCCACGACCTGTCCATGAGCTACGCCGTGGCGGGTGCGGCCATCACCGTCCTCGACGGGCTGTCGATGACGGTCCGGCGGGGCGAGCGCGTGGCGATCGTCGGCCCGTCGGGGTCGGGCAAGACGACGCTGCTGCTGCTGCTGACCGGTCTCGAGCGCCCGACCGGCGGCGGCGTCCGGCTCGACGGGGAGGCGCTCGCCGCGCTCGACGACGACGCGCGGGCCGATCTCCGACGCGAGCGCATCGGTATCGTCTTCCAGTCCTTTCACCTGATCCCGAGCCTGACGGCGGTGGAGAACGTCGCGCTACCGCTCGATATCGCCGGTCTCGTCGGCGGACGCGCGCGGGCGACGGCGATGCTCGAGCGCGTCGGGCTCGGTGCGCGCACCGACCACTACCCCGCCCAGCTCTCCGGTGGCGAGCAGCAGCGCGTGGCGATCGCCCGGGCGCTGGTGCACGAACCCGCCCTCGTCGTCGCCGACGAGCCCACCGGCAACCTCGACGAGCACACCGGCGAGGCGATCGTCGAGCTCCTGTTCGAACTCGAGCGCGCGGCCGGCACGACGCTGCTGCTCGTCACCCACGATCCGGCGCTCGCCGCCCGCTGCGACCGGAGGCTACGGCTGCACGACGGCACGCTGCACGACGAGACGCCGTCCGCCGCGGGGAGGGCGGAGACGGCGCCCTCACCCTCGTGAGCGCGGCGAGCGTCACCGCGATGCGCGGCTTCATGCTTCGCGACCTTCGCGGCAGTCTCCGGATGCGTTCGCTGTGGGTGTTCTGCACCTGCCTCTTCCTGGGTATCTCGCTGATCTCGGCCTCCGCGGGATTGCTCGGGCTCGTGCGCGAGGGGCTCGCGGCCGAGGAGCGCGAGCTGTTCGGCGGGGATCTGCAGGTGAGCGACCGGCAGGCGCTCGACGAGGCGGCGCTCGAGTGGCTCGAGACGCGCGGCACGGTCTCGCGACTGCTCGAGCTGCGCACGATGCTCGGCACGGCGGCCGGCGACTTCACCGTCGTCGAGCTGCAGAGCGTCGACGCGGCCTATCCGCTCTACGGGCGGGTGCGACTCGAGCCCGATCTCGCGCTCGCCGAGGCCGTCGGCCGAGGCTCGGACGGCACCTGGGGGGCGGCCTTCGATCCGGTGCTCGCCGAGACCCTCGGCGTCACGGTGGGCGAGCGGGTCAGCGTCGGCGACATCGAGCTCGAGCTCCGCGCGCTGATCGTCGAGCAACCCGACCGGAGCTTCCGCGCCGATCTGCGCGGACCGCCTCTCGTCGTCGACGAAGGGGCGCTCGCGGCGAGCGGGCTCGTGCAACCGACGAGCCTCGTCGACTTCGACTACCGCGTGCGCACCGACGAGGATCCGGACGCCTGGCGCGCGGCACTGCTCGAGGCCTTCCCCGACGCGACCTGGGAGGTGCAGACCGTCGGGGATCGCGGCGAGTTCGTCGGCGAGCGGCTCGACGAGGTCGCCTCGGTGCTGCTGCTGGTCGGCTTCGCGACGCTCCTGATCGGCGGGCTCGGCATCGCCAACAGCATCGGGGCCTATCTTCAGTCGAAGCGCCGGACGCTCGCGACACTGCAGTCGCTCGGCGCCCGTGCCTCACAGATCGCCTTCGTCTTCGTCGGCCAGACGGTGCTGCTCGCCCTCGCCTCGAGCACGGCGGGCGCGCTCGCCGGCGCGCTCATCGCCGCCCTCGCGGCCCGCGCTCTCGCCGAGCGCCTGCCGCTTCGCACCGATGCGGCAGCGCTCCTCACCCCCACCTCCGCCGCCATCGGCTTCGGGGTGCTCGCCGCACTGCTGTTCGCCCTGCCGGCCCTCGGCCGCGCGCTCCGTGCACGCCCCGCGCGGCTGATTCGCGGGCTCGACGATCCCGAGGCGCGTCTCTCCGGAGCGTACCGGCGCGCGACGCTCGCGCTGCTCGTCGCGACCACCGCGCTGCTGCTGATGTTCGTGCCCGAGCCGCTGATCGGGCTCGGCTTCGTCGTGACGATCGCGCTCCTGCTCGGCGCGCTCGAGGGCATCGTGCGTCTGATACGGCGCCTCGCGCGCCGCTTCGGAACGAGCCCCCGGCTCGACGGCCGTTTCGCCGCACGCCTCGCCATCGCGGGCCTCCATCGCGAGGGCACGGCATTGCGCCCGATGCTGCTCTCGCTCGGCACCGCGCTGACACTGCTCGTGGCCACGGCCGTCGTCGTCGCGGCGATGGTGCGCACCCTCGGCGAGACGGTGCCGGCGCGGGCGCCCGCCCTCGTCTTCTACGACATCCAGGACGCCGAGCTCGCCGACTTCACCGCCCTCGTCGAGAGCCTCGAGGGCTTCGAGGGCGTGGCGACGACACCGCTCGTGCTCGGGCGGCTCCGGGCGGTCAACGGCGAGCCGCTGAACGCGAGCGAGGATGCCGAGCGGGCGCTCGAGGCGAACGACGAGCAGAAGCTCAGCTACCGTAACCCCGCCATCGACGCGACGACGGTCACGCGCGGCGCGTGGTGGCCGGACGACTACGCCGGCCCGCCGCTGGTCGCCTACGAGGACCGGGAGGCGGACCAGATCGGGCTCGCCGTCGGGGACCGGCTGACGTTCGAGATTCTCGGCGAGACGCTCGAGGCGGAACTCGTCGCGATCTACTCGCAGGCGAGCTTCGAGACCAGCTTCTGGCTCGAGGGGGTGTTCACGCCCGAGGTGCTCGAACCCTTCGTCACGCGCCACGTCGGCAGCGCGCTGCTGGCCGAAGGGACGGACGTGGCGGCGGTGGCGCGGATCGGCGACGCCTTCCCGAGCGTCGTCACGCTGCGCACGGCCCGGGCGCTCGAGGCGGCGCGCGCCGTGCTCGGCGCCGCGGCGCTGGCGATGTCGCTGGTCGCGGCCGTCGCGCTCGGGGCGAGCGTACTGGTCATGGCGAGCGTCGTCGCGGTCAACCGTCAGCGCCAGGTGCACGAGGCGTCGGTGCTGCACGCGCTCGGCACGCGGCGCGGCGTGGTGCTCGGGAGCGTTCTGCTCGAGTACGCGCTGCTCGGCGCCGTGCTGCTCGTCTTCGCGAGCGTGGTCGGCGGCGCGATCGGCATCGCCGTGATGATGTTGCGGCTCGAGCTCCCGCTCACGGCGCTCGGCGGCCCGGTCTGGCTCGTCGGGCCGCTCGTCGCCGCGCTGGCGAGCGCACTCTGTCTCGCCAGCGGCGCTTGGTGGCTCGCGCGCACGCTCGCCGCGTCGCCGGCGTCCTTGCTCGGGCGTGTCGGCTGACCTCTCCTCCATCGGTCGGCACCACCGTCCGTGGCATCATCGACATCTCCGCCGTCTCGAACCCCGCCCCATGAAGACGCTCGCCGACTACGTGAACGAAGCGAAGGCCGTGACCGAGGAAATCGAGCCCGCCCGGGCCGCCGCCGAGGGCAACCTCCTGCTCGACGTCCGCGAGGCGGCCGAGCTCGGCGCCGAGGGGGCGCTCGAAGGCGCCCTGCACGTGCCCCGCGGTCTGCTCGAGGCGAAGGCCGACCCCGCCTCCCCGGTGCGCGACGAACGGCTGGTGGCCGCCCGCGAGGAGAACGAGACGATCGACGTCTTCTGCGCGGTCGGCGCACGCGGGGTTATGGCGGCGATGACGCTCGGCGAGATGGGCTACCGGGCGCGCAACATCGCCGGCGGCATCAAGGCGTGGAAGGAGGCGGGGCTGCCCGTCTCGGCCGACGGCTGACGCCTCCCCGGGCTCAGACAGGCGCCGGGGGCGCGAGCGCCCGCTCCTCCTGTCCCTCGACGATCGGCTTGATGTAGATCTCGACCCGGCGGTTGCGCGCCCGTTCGGCGGCCGAGGCGTTCGAGGCCCGCGGCTCGCTCTCGCCGCGGCCCTCGACCTGCAGCCGCGCCGGTACCACGCCGTCGCCGCGAAGATAGCGTGCGACCGAGGCCGCACGCCGACGCGAGAGATCGCGGTTGTACTGCTCCGGCCCCGTGCTGTCGGTATAGCCGACGACGTGCAGCACCGTCTTGTCGAACTCCACCGTCTTGTCCGCGAGCCGATCGAGTGTCGGCTCGAACGAGGACTTGACCCGATCGGAATCGAAGTCGAAGGAGGCGTCGTCGCTGAGACGAACGAGCAGCACGTCGTTCTCGAGCCGCTCGACATCGACCTGGTTCTCCTCGAGCTCCCGCTCGAGCGCCGCCTCGAGCGCGGCCTGCTGACGGTCCTGGTAGCGACCGACGGCGCCCCCGGCGAGCGCTCCGACCGCCGCGCCGATCAGCCGCGCCTTCTGCCCGCCCACCTGGTTGCCGATGACCGCCCCGGTGACCGCGCCGATCCCCGCCCCGATCTTCGTGCGGCGGTTGGGATCGTCGGCCGCGCAACCGGCGAGCGCGACGCAACCGGCGAGCAGCGCCGCCGGTACGACGACGGAGGGGGCGGCGCGACGCGCACCCGAGCGGCGGGTCATGCCCTCGAAGCTCCTCGCGGAAACACCCTTGGAGACACTCGTGGAAATCCTCGTCATCAAACTCGTCTCGTGACAGCTGAAAGCGGGACGCGAGCACGGCCCGCGTTCAGCGTAACCGATGGACGCGGCGGCGGCCGTGACGAAGGGTTACGCTTCTCGGCCCAAGGCACGAACCGGACCCGGCGTCGTGCGAGGACTCTCGGGTCGTCCGATTCGGCCCTCTCCGAGCGTCGATATACTCGCCGGCCCCACCCTCCCCTACCGCGACCTGGTCACCGATGGACCCCGAGCTCAGAGCACGGCTCCCGCACCCCGAACGCGCCACGCGCTTTTGGTGGATCCGTCACGCGCGGGTACCGGAGGTCGGCACGCACATGTACGGCAGCCTCGATGTCGACTGCGACACCTCGAACGAGGCGCTGTTCGCCGGGGTAGCCGCGCGGCTACCCGACGACGCCTTGTGGGTCACGAGTCCGCTCCGGCGCACGCGGCAGACGGCCGACGCGCTGGTCGCCGCCGGCGCGCGGGCGGGCGAATGGCGCGAGGAGGCGGACATCGCCGAGCTCGACTTCGGTGACTACAACGGCATCGCGCTCACCGAGCTTCTCGCCCTGCGCGACGATCCCTTCCTCGGCTTCTGGCCGCTCTCCCCGCACGAGCGGGCGCCGAACGGGGAGAGCTTCACGATGCTCGCCGATCGCGTGCGCCGCTTCGTGCGGACGATGCAGCACGAGCGGAGGGGACGGGACGTGGTCTGCGTGGCGCACCGCGGCACGATCCTCGCGGCGTTGCAGATCGCCCTCGAGCTTCCCGTGACGACGAGCGTCGCCTTCGATATCGACAACGTCTCGCTGACCCGACTCGTGCACCACGCCGACGTGCCCGAGGGCGGACCGTTCTACCGCGTCGCCGAGGTCGGCTGGTTGCCGCACGGGCGCGAGGCGGCCCGCCCAGCCCGAGACGCCCACGCCGGTTCGCCGGATGGACGCTGAGCCCGGCGTGTAACGACGTCAACACGAAGGGGGAGAGCGGGCGCGCGTGCTACCGTCCGGCCCCTCGAGGCCCAGGCTCGCGGCCCGAGCCCGCCCCATCGCTCGAGCCCACTCCACGGCGCCGTGAGGCGCGTGCGAGCGCCATCGCCCGCGAGAGGAGTCGCCCATCAACGACGAGGAGAAGCAGTCCGAGCGCGGTGCACCGGTGCGACGCGAGCTCGGGCTCGACTACTTTCTTCCCGGTCTCTCGCGGATCCGTCACTACGGTCTCGACAAAGGGCGCGCGGACATCATCGCCGGGGCCGTCGTCGGCGTGTTGCTCGTCCCGCAGGCGGTGGCCTACGCGCAGCTCGCCGGTCTGTCGGCGGCGACCGGGCTCTACGCGAGCATGCTGCCGCTGCTCGTCTACGCGTTCATGGGCGCTCGGGCGACGATCTCGATCGGCCCGGTCGCGCTCGTCTCTCTGCTCGTGGCCGACACGATCGGCGGCACCGGCGGCGAGCTCGAGCCGGCCGCGGCGGCCGCGCTGCTGAGCGTGATGGTCGGGCTCATCCTCTTGGGCGCGGGTCTGCTGCGACTCGGCTTCCTCGTGCGTTTCGTCAGCAACCCCGTCATCAAGGGGTTCACGGCGGCGGCGGCGGTGCTGATCGCGCTCAGCCAGCTCGGCAGCACCCTCGGGCTCGAGCTCGAGCGCGGCGAGCTCGTGGCGACGGTGCGCTCGCTGTTCGAACAGATCGGCGAGACGCACCTGCCCACCCTCGCCGTCAGCGCCATCGCCCTCGCCGGCTTTCTGCTCGGCGGCCGCCCGTGGGCAAGTCTGCTCCGGCGCCTCGCGGGCGAGGGCACGGCCTACCTCGTGCTCTCGAAGGCGGCGCCGCTCGCCGTCATCGTCGCGATCATCGCCACCTTCGCGCTCACCGATCTCGGCAGCGGTCGTGACATCGCCATGGTCGGCGCACTCGATTCGGGGCTGCCGACGCTGACGGTGCCGCCGCTCGATCCGGCCGCCGCCCTCGGCATGCTGCCTGCAGCGTTCGCCATCGCCGCGATCGTCTTCGTCGTCGCGACCGGCATCGCCAGCTCCCTCGGCGGCGGCGGTGCCGAGCGCACGACGCCGGATCGAGAAGCGATCGCGCTCGGCGCGGCCAACGCCGTCTCCGCGCTCTCGGGCGGCTACGCGGTCGGGGCGAGCTTCAGTCGCTCGGCGCTCGCCGCGGGCGCCGGTGCCGCGACGGCCTTCGCCCTCGGCGTGACGGCATCGCTGGTGCTGCTGGTCGTGCTGTTCGCAGGCGACGCCTTCGCCCACCTGCCGCGCGGCGTGCTCGGGGCGCTGATCATCAGCGCCGTCTGGTCGCTGATCGACATCGACA
>Ga0114952_1001075_pt1 | contig 24548 bp, 21 predicted proteins | sample SidtaG_2_FD_87303 | JGI IMG/M metagenome (GOLD analysis project Ga0114952, IMG submission 87303) | Marine algal microbial communities from Sidmouth, United Kingdom - Sidmouth_Asex2 metaG | ecosystem: Host-associated > Algae > Red algae > Unclassified | place: Sidmouth, United Kingdom | collected...
CAGAGCCGGGCGAGCGCCCGGCACATCCAGCGCGAGCGGAAGGCGGTGTAGTGGCTGCACTCGTGCTGCAGCGCGAAGTGGTGCACCACGACGATGCCGTGCACGAACATCGCCGGAACCACGAACCAGGTACCGATGCTCGCGTACACCAGCGAGGCCGTGCAGAGGAGCGTCACGCACCACCAGAACAGCCGGATCAACCCGGGTCGGTCGCTGCGGCGCATCAGCGCCTTGAGCTCGGATCGGCCGATCGGTGCGTCGTCGGCGGTCATCGCGCGCCGGCTACCTGGCGTGGGTGCGACGGGAACGCCGCTCGAGCCTCGCGAACGCGATCGCCAGGCCGTAGCAGAGCACGAAGTACAGCAGTGCCACGACGATCCAGGTCTCGAAGCGGCGCCCGGTCGACACGGCGATCTCGGTCCCGATGAAGGTCAGCTCCTGGACCGAGATCAGCGACACGATGGCGCTGTTCTTGACCAGCAGGATGAACTGGTTGGCCAGCGGCGGGGCGACGGCGCGCAGTGCCTGCGGCAGGATCACGAGCCGGAAGGTCGCTACCGCGCCGAGACCGAGGCTGCGCGCCGCCTCCTCCTGGCTCGCCGGCACCGAGCGAATGCCGGCGCGCACCACCTCCGAGATGTAGGCCGCTTCGATCTTCGCCAGGCAGAACACCCCCGAGAGCAGGTTCTCGAACAGTGAGGGCGGCCCGAGCAACCAGCCGACCACGCGCTTGCCCTCCGGGCCGAGCTCGCGGGCGAAGGCGTCGATGCCGAGCGCCGGCACGATCTGCGAGGAGACGAAGAAATAGAAGACGAAGATGAAGACCAGCGGCGGGATGTTCCGGATGATGCCGACGTAGGTGCCGGCGATCAGACGTGGCAGTAGCCGCCTGCGGGTCGCCAGCACCCCGAGCGTGAACCCCAGAACGCTCGCCAGCAGCATCGCCCACAGCGACAACCTGATCGTGGTCAGCAGGCCCTCGAGCAGCAGGTTGGGCTTCCACCACCCGCCGTCGTCCGCCCGCGTGATCAGCACCTGCGGCAGAAACCCCCAGTCCCAGCGGTAGACGAGCACGTCCGACACGCGTGCCCAGACCGCGATCAGCGCCAGCGCCAGACAGACGAGGATCGCCAGATCGAGCGCGCCGAGGCGACGCGCGCGGTCGGGATCGGGGTACACGCGCCGGCGCCTCGCCGGAGGAGGCTACTCGGGCACCTGATCGGCCCACGGACGGCCCCCGAACCAGTACTGATGGCGCTCCTCGAGCCAGCCGCTCGAGCGGTTGACGAGGATCCAGTTGTCGAAGAAGTTCAGCGCGTCGGGGTCGCCCTTGCGCAGCGCGAACCCCTCGTTGCCCGGATCGATCTTCTCCTCGGTCGGCGCGAACACCACGTCGGGGTTCTCGTAGATCGTGAACGCCGGCAAGGGCTGCGAGCTCATCATCGCGTGCGCGTTGCCGTTCAGCACCTCCTGGACGACCTGGCCCTGGTCGTCGAACTGCCGAAGCGTCGCTTTCGGAAACCGCTCCTGGATGTAACCGCAGGGGGTCGCGCCGCGGCGACAGGCGAAGGTCACGTCGGTCGCGTCATAACCGTCGGGCCAGTCGAGCCCCTCGGCGAGCTCGGTGCTGGCCATGACACCGAGCGAGGAGTTGGCGTAGGGGCTGGTGAAGTTGACCGTGAGGTTGCGCGCCGGCGTGATGGTCATCCCGCCGATGATCACGTCGAACTTGCCGGCGAGGAGCGCCGGGACGATGCCGTCCCAGGCGGTCGGCACGTACTCGATCTCGACCTCCATGTCCTCGGCGAGCTTTCGCGCCACGTCGATCTCGAAGCCGATCAGCTCGCCCTCCTTATCGCGCATCGCCCACGGCACGAACGTGGACATGCCCACGCGCATCACGCCGCGTTTCTTGATCGTCTCGATGACGCTCTCGCTGGCGAGCGACTGCTGGGCGTCCTGCCCGAGCGCGCTCGAGGCGAGCGATGTCGCCCCGAGCAACAGCAACAGCACCGAGACGCCGCGGACGATCCTCGCAGCGCCGCTTTCGGTAGGGGTTCTCTTCACCATCTGCACGTCCTCCTCATCGGTCGACCTCGTGGCCGGATGACGATCAATCGCTCGCGAACGGTCGCCGAGCCCTCGATTCGAGATGCACCGCCACGCCCGACAGAGCGAGCGTGATCGCGAGATAGATACCGGCGACGCTGAACCATACCTCGAAGCTCAAGAAGGTATCGGCGATGACGGTGCGCGCCTCGTTGGTCAGATCGAACAGGGCGATCGTCGAGACGATGGCCGAGTTCTTCACCAGGTTCACCACCGCCGAGGTCAGCGGCGGCAGCATGACCGGCACCGCCTGCGGAAGCACCACCTTCGCGTAGACCGCGCGCGGGCGCAACCCCAGCGCCGCGCCCCCCTCCCACTGCCCGCGCTCGACCGAGAGCACGCCGCCGCGGATTATCTCGGAGATGAAGGAGGCCTCGAAGAACGCGAGGCACAGCACTCCGGTCCAGAAACGGTCGATGCCGAGCATCGGGGAGAGCACGAAGTAGAACAGGTACATCTGCACCAGCAGCGGGGTGTTGCGTACGATCTCGAGATAGGCGGTCGCGAGCAGATGTCCCGCGTAGGAGCGGGAGAGCCGCAGGAGCGCCGTGGCCAGGCCGAGCGCGAACGCGATCGCGGCCGCCGAGAGCGTGATCTGCACCGTCACCAGCAACCCGCGCAGAAAGGGCCCGGCGACGAACTCGCCGTCGATGACGCGGTAGAAGTAGCGCGGCAGCCGGTACCACTGCCAGTTGTAGCCCATCGCGGCGGCGCCGGCGTACACCGCCCAGCCGACGGCGGCGACGCCGACGGCGAACAACGAGAGATCGAGAAGCGTGCGCGAACGCGCTCCGGAGCCCACGAGGCGTCGTTCGACCGATGCCATGCCGCCGCGTCTTTTTTTCGGAACCCACGCTCAGTATGCCGCAGATCGAGGCGAGGCTGCCGGGGGAGCCCCCTCCAACCCTACCGGAGCGCGAGGGTGTCGCTCAGGCGAACGCCGCGAGGCAGGCGGTCATGACCAGGCCCGGGAACACCCCGAGCACCACCACCGCGAGGCCGTTGACGGCGAGCCCCGCCGTCACGTCCCCGGCCGTGGCCACCTCGGCGGAGAGCGGCGCCGGCTCGTCGAAGAAGGCGAGCTTGACGATCCGGAGGTAGTAGAACGCCCCGATCACCGACATGATGACCCCGAGGATCGCGAGCCAGGTGTAGCCTGCCCCGATCGCCGCCTTCAGCACCACGAGCTTGGCGTAGAAGCCGACCGTGGGCGGTACGCCCGCGAGCGAGATCATCGCCAACAGCATGACGACCGCGAGCAGCGTGTTCCGTCGCGCGAGCCCGGCGAGATCGTCGAGGGTCACCGCCTCGTGCCCCCCTCGGGAGAGCGCGAGCAGCACCCCAAACGCCGCGAGCGTCGTGAAGGCGTAGGTGATGGCGTAGAACATCGCCGCGCTGTAGCCCGCCGGTCCGGCCCCGACGATGCCCATGAGGAGAAAGCCCACGTGGCTGATCGTCGAGTAGGCGAGCATGCGCTTGACGTTCGTCTGGGCGATGGCCACGAGGTTGCCGACGATCATCGAGAGGGCGGAGAGGATCGCGAGCATCTGCTGCCAGTCCGCGTTCAGCACCTCCAGCCCGTCGACGAGGAGCCGGATCAGCATCGCGAAGGCGGCGAGCTTGGGGGCGGTCGAGATGAACATGGTCACCGAGGTCGGCGCCCCCTCGTAGACATCCGGCACCCACATGTGGAACGGCACCGCCCCGAGCTTGAAGGCGATGCCGACGACGATGAAGACGAGCCCGAAGCGGGCGCCGACGGCGCGCTCGTCGAAGCCGCTGGTGAGCGCGACCGCGTTGCCGACGGCGTCCGGATCGCGATCGAGCCCACCGAGCGCGAGCGTCTCGCGGATCACCCCGAGATCGAGCGAGCCGCTCGCCCCGTAGACCATCGACATGCCGTAGAGCAGCATCCCCGAGGCGAGCGAGCCGAGCACGAAGAACTTCATCGCCGCCTCCGAGGCGCGCCCGTCGTCGCGAAGGAGGGCGACCATCGCGTACTGGGAGAGCGCCAGGAGCTCGAGCCCGAGGTAGACGGTCAGGAGGTTCTGCCCCGAGACCATGATCATCATGCCGGCGACGGCGAAGAGCACGAGCACGTAGTACTCCCCGCGGGCGATGCGCCGCTCGCTCAGGTAGTCACGCGAGTAGAGCAGCACCCCGAGCACGACCACCAGCAGCCAGCTCTTGAGCGTCGCGCTCATCGCGTCCACGGCGTAGGCCCCGGTGAAGGCCGTCATCGAGGCCCGTAGCCGCTCCCCGACGGCGGCCTCCTCGCTCGCCGCCGCGCCCGAGACGTCCACGCCACCGATCTGGGAGAAGGCGAGGAACAGCGTCACGACGAGCGTCGCCTGGCTGAGCCAGTAGACGAGCTGGCGCTCGGCATCGACGAAGAGCCCGACGACGAGCACCGCACAGGCCGCCGACAGCAGGAAGATCTCGGGACTCGCGAGCGCGAGATTGTCCATGCGGGCGATCCTTAGTACTTGGGCCGGGAGATGTGCTCGGCGAGATTCTCGACCGAGGCGTGCATGACGGAGCCGATCAGGTTCGGCCAGACACCGACGAGCAGCACGAACAACGCGAGGACCCCGAGCATCCAGAACTCGCGCCGGCCGATGTCGGTGAGGGCCGCGACCTTCTCGTTGCCGACCGGGCCGAGGATCACCCGCTTGACCATCCAGAGGGTGTAGGCGGCCCCGAGGATCAGGGTCAGCGCGGCGAGGAAGGCGATCCAGAAGCTCGCCCGGAAGCTCCCGAGGATGACCATGAACTCGCCGACGAAGCCCGAGGTGCCCGGCAGCCCCGCGTTGGCCAAGGCGAAGAAGATCATGAACGCCCCGAACAGCGGCATCGTGTTCATGACCCCGCCGTAGTCGGCGATCTCGCGGCTGTGGATGCGGTCGTACATGACGCCGACGCAGAGGAACATCGCCGCCGAGATGAAGCCGTGGGAGATCATCTGCACCATCGCCCCCTCCATGCCGAGGGCGACGCCCGCGCCGTCGTCGTTGGCGATCAGGCGGAAGGCGATGAAGATTCCGAGGGTCACGAAGCCCATGTGGGAGATCGAGGAGTAGGCGATGAGCTTCTTCATGTCGCGCTGCACGAGGGCGACGAAGCCGATGTAGACGATCGCGATCAGCGAGATGGCGATCATGAAGGTGTCCATCCGGGCGCTCGCGTCAGGGGTGATCGGCAGACTGAAGCGCAGGAACCCGTAGCCGCCCATCTTCAGCATGATCGCCGCGAGCACGGCCGAGCCCGCCGTCGGCGCCTCGACGTGCGCGTCGGGGAGCCAGGTGTGCACCGGCCACATCGGGATCTTGACCGCGAAGGCGGCGAGGAAGGCGAGGAAGATCAGGAGCTGCGCCTCGGCGCCGAGCGCCATCTCGTGCATGTCGAGCACCGAGAAGGAGCCCGCCTCCCGCCCCATCCAGATCAGCGCGACGAGCATGAACACCGAACCGAGGAAGGTGTAGAGGAAGAACTTGATCGTCGCGTAGACGCGCCTCGGTCCGCCCCAGATGCCGATGATCAGGAACATCGGGATCAGCGTCGCCTCGAAGAAGACGTAGAAGAGGATCGCGTCGAGCGCGCTGAACACCCCGACCATGAGCCCGGTCATGATCTGGAAGGCGCCGAGGTACATCGCCGGGCGATCGGTGATGACCTCCCAGGCACTGACGACGACGATGACGTTGATCAGCGTGGTCAGCACGATCAGCGGCATCGAGATGCCGTCGATGCCGAGCGCGTACTCGATCCCGAGCCCCGGCAGCCACGTCGCCTGCTCGGTGAACTGCATCGCGGCGGTGTCCCGATCGAAGCCGAAGTACAGCGGCAGGCTGAGGAGGAAGGTCAGCGCCGCCGTGCCGAGCGCGAGCGCGCGCGAGCGCGCGTCCCCGAGCACCGTGATCGCGATCCCGGCGAGGATCGGCAGCCAGATCACCAGACTGAGAAGTGGCAGGCTCGAGTCGTTCAAGGGAAGCTTCCGGTTCGGCGGGCGGGACGAGGGGGTGGGGTCGGGCGGCGAGCGCTCGCGCTCAGCCGAGGAAGAACAGGAACCAGGTGAGCAGCGCGAGGAGCCCGAGGATCATCGCGAAGGCGTAGTGGAACAGCATCCCGCTCTGCAGCCCCCGCCCGAGCGTCGCGAGCGCGCCGACCCGGTTCGCCGAGCCGTTGACGAGAGCCCCGTCGATGACGCCCACGTCCCCTCTCTGCCAGAGCTGACGCCCGATTCCGAGCGAGCCCCCGGCGAAGACCTTCTGGTTGAAGTCGTCGAAGCCGTACTTGTTGTCGAGGACGCGGCGCAGGAAGCCGAGGTTCCGGTCGAGCGCCGCGGGGACGGACGGGGCGACGAGGTAGAAGATCGCGGCCAGGGCGACACCCGCGAGCGCGAGGTAGAGCACCGGGGTCTGGACGGCGTGCAGGGCGAAGGCGATCGGCCCGTGGAACTTCTCGCCGACCTCGGCGATGACGTCGTGCCCGGGCAGCACCCGAATCGCCCGCTCGAAGAAGTCACCGAAGACGACCACCCCGACCGTCAGCGCGCCGATGAGGAGCGAGGGGATCGCGAGCAGCACGAGCGGCGCGGTCACGACCCACGAAGGCTCGTGCAGGTGTTCGCGGGTGTGCTCGTCGAAGCGCGCCTGTCCGTGGAAGACGAGGAAGAACATCCGGAAGCTGTAGAAGGCGGTGACGAAGACCCCACCGAGCACCGCCCAGTAGGCGAGGCCCGCCCCGGGGAGGGTGGAGGCGTGCACCGCCTCGATGATGATGTCCTTGGAGTAGAACCCGGAGAAGCCCGGAAAGCCGATCAGCGCGAGCGAGCCGATCAGGGAGGTCCAGTAGGTGATCGGCAGGTACTTCCGTAGCCCGCCCATCTTGCGGATGTCCTGCTCGTGGTGCATCGCGATGATGACCGAGCCCGCGGCGAGAAACAGCAGCGCCTTGAAGAAGGCGTGCGTCATCAGGTGGAAGATCGCCGCCGAATACGCCGACACCCCGAGCGCGACGGTCATGTAGCCGAGCTGGGAGAGCGTCGAGTAGGCCACCACTCGCTTGATGTCGTTCTGCACCATGCCGACGAGCCCCATGAAGAAGGCGGTCAGCGCGCCGATGACGACGACGAAGGAGAGCGCGGTCTCGGAGAGCTCGAACACGGGGGACATGCGCGCGACCATGAAGATGCCGGCCGTGACCATCGTCGCCGCGTGGATGAGCGCGGAGATCGGCGTCGGGCCCTCCATCGAGTCGGGAAGCCAGACGTGCAGCGGCACCTGGGCGGACTTTCCCATCGCGCCGATGAAGAGGAGGATGCAGATGACGCTCAGCACCTGCCATTCGAGACCTCCGAGGATCGTCATCGTCTCGCCCTCGAGGGAAGGCGCCGCGGCGAAGGCGTCGGCGTAGTGCAGGCTGTCGGTGTAGAGGACGATGCAGGCGATGCCGAGCAGGAAGCCGAAGTCGCCGACGCGGTTGACCAGGAAGGCCTTCATGTTGGCGAATATCGCCGACTCCTTCGTGTACCAGAACCCGATCAGGAGATAGGAGACCGTGCCGACCGCCTCCCAGCCGAAGAACAGCTGGAGGAAGTTGTTCGACATCACCAGCATCAGCATCGAGAAGGTGAACAGCGAGATGTAGCTGAAAAAGCGCTGGTAGCCCGGATCGTCGGCCATGTAGCCGATCGTGTAGACGTGCACCATCAGCGAGACGAAGGTCACGACCAGCATCATCAGCACGGTCAGCTCGTCGACCAGGAAGCCGATCTCGAAGCGGATGCCGCCCGAGACCAGCCAGGTATAGATCGACTCGTCGAAGACCGGAGCGTCCCCGAGCACGACGTGCACGAAGGCGTAGCAGGAGAGCAGGAAGGCGAACGCGACGCCCGCGATCGTGACGCGGTGCGCGTTGACCCGCCCGATACGGCGCCCGAAGAACCCGGCGACGATCGCGGCGAGGAGCGGCGCGAGCGGGACGAGCGTGTAGAGAAACTTCATGCCCTCATCCCCTGAGCTCGTCGAGATCGGCGACGTTGATCGTCGCGCGGTTCCTGAACAGCACCACCAGGATCGCGAGCCCGATGGCGGCCTCGGCGGCGGCGACGGTCAGGATGAAGAAAACGAAGATCTGCCCCGCCCCGTCGCCGAGGAAGTGGCTGAAGGCGACGAAGTTCATGTTGACCGAGAGCAGCATCAGCTCGATCGACATCAGCAGGATGATGACGTTCTTGCGGTTGAGGAAGATCCCGACGACCGAGAGGCAGAACAGGATCGCCCCGAGCCCGAGGTAGTGGGAGAGGGTGATCATCGCTTCTCGCTCTCCATGCTGACCACGCGCAACCGCTCGGCCTTGGTGACCTGCACCTGCTTTCCCGGGCTCTGGTACTTGGTGTCCGGGCGCCGGCGCATCGTCAACGCGATCGCCGCGACGATCGCGACCAGCAGGATGATCGCCGCGATCTCGAACTGGAACAGGTAGTCGCTGTAGAGAAGCCGCCCGAGCATCTCGGTGTTGCTGACCTCCTCGCCCGCCCGAGGAGGCACCGGGTAGTGCTCGGCGCGGAAGTAGCGCTGGGTGATCAGGAACAGGATCTCGACGAACATGACCACGCCGACGAGGATGCCGACCGGGAGATAGCGCACGAACCCCTCCCGGAGCGGCACCACGTTCACGTCGAGCATCATGACGACGAACAGGAACAGCACCATGACCGCACCGACGTAGACCAGCACCAGCGTGATGGCCAGGAACTCCGCCTCCAGCAGCATCCAGATCCCCGCCGCCGTGAAGAACGTGAGCACCAGGAACATCGCCGCGTACACGGGGTTGCTCACCGTGATCACGCGTGCGGCAGAGAACACCATGATCAGGGCGAACAGGTAGAAGACGATCAGCTCGAAGGTCACGGTGGGTCCACGCTCGGGCGGCTGGCGGCACCGGACGGGCCGATGTCCGGCGGGAGGGCCGTCCGCGGGGGCGGACGGGTCGGAAACCGGCGGCGACCCGCGGCGCGGGCCGTGCCGTGTCGGCGTGCCGCCTCGGGGCGGTGCGGGCGGTACGGCGGGAGGGTCCGGCGGAAGGCCCGCACGACGCCTTCGCCGACGCTCTCAGCGGTAGGCGGCATCCGCCGCCCGATCGGCGGCGATCTCGGCCTCGTAACGATCTCCGATGGCGAGCAGCTTGTCCTTGGTCATGATCTGCTCGCCTCGGTTCTCGAAATGATACTCGTAGATGCGCGTCTCGACGATCGAGTCGACCGGGCAGGCCTCCTCGCAGAAGCCGCAGAAGATGCACTTGAACAGATCGATGTCGTAGCGCGTCGTGCGTCGGGTGCCGTCGGCGCGCTCGGAGGAGTCGATGGTGATCGCGAGCGCGGGGCAGACCGCCTCGCAGAGCTTGCAGGCGATGCAGCGCTCCTCCCCGTTGGGATAGCGCCGGAGCGCGTGCAGCCCGCGGAAGCGGTGCGACTGGGGGGTCTTCTCCTCGGGGTACTGGATCGTCACGCTGCCCTTGACGAAGTACTTCCCCGTCAGGCTCATGCCCTTGAGCAGCTCCCAGAGAGTGAAGCTCTTGAAGTAGTTGGCGATCTGTCCGGTCATGATCTATCCAGGGGCTATCGAGGTCTGTCCGGCGGGTCAGCGGACACGGTCGAACCAGGGGGGGATCTCGAACCAGATGGCGAAGCCGATCACCGCGATCCAGAGGATCGTGATCGGGATGAAGACCTTCCAGCCGAGGCGCATGATCTGATCGTAGCGGTAGCGCGGGAACGTCGCTCGGAGCCAGAGGAAGACGAACAGCATCGCCGCCGTCTTGCCGACGAACCACCAGATACCGTCCCCGACCCCGTCGATGGGCGAGAGCCAGCCGCCGAGGAACATGATCGACATCAGCGCCGAGATCATGATCATGTTGGCGTACTCGGCGAGGAAGAACGTCGCGAAGGCCGCCCCCGAGTAGTCGACGTGGAAACCGGCGACGATCTCGCTCTCCCCCTCGGCCACGTCGAACGGCGCGCGGTTGGTCTCGGCCACCCCCGAGATGAAATAGACGATCGCCAGCGGCAGGAGCGGGAACAGGTACCAGTGGAACAAACCACCTGACTGCGCCCGGACGATCTCCCCGAGGTTGAGGCTCCCGGCCATCATCAGCACGCCGATCAGCGCGAAGCCCATCGCGATCTCGTAGGCGACGATCTGCGCGGCCGAGCGCATCGAGCCGAGAAAGGCGTACTTCGAGTTCGAGGCCCAGCCGGCGATGATCACGCCGTAGACGCCGAGGGAGGTCATCGCGAGGACGTAGAGGAGGCCCGCGTTGATGTCGGCGAGCACCAGGCCGTCGGCGAACGGCACCACCGCCCAGGCGGCGAGCGCGGGGGCGAGGGAGAGGATCGGCGCCGTCAGGAACAGAAAGCGCGAGGCGTTGGTCGGGACGATGACCTCCTTCAAGAGCAGCTTGAAGACGTCCGCGAACGGCTGCCCCAGTCCCTGGAAGCCCACCCGGTTGGGCCCGATCCGGTTCTGCATCGAGCCGATGACCCGCCGCTCGGCGAGGGTCAGGTAGGCCACGCACAAGATCAGCGGGACGAGGACGAGGACGATCTTGAACAGCGTCGTGACGGTGAGGATCAGCGCATCCATGATCAGCGGCGCTCCTCGGCGGCCGAGCCCGCGTTCCCCGAACCGCCCCCTTCGCCGACGCTCTCCGCCGGTGGCAGCTTCGCCGTCGGAAGCCCCGCCGAGGCCGGCGTCGCCACGCTGATCTCGATCGGCCCGAACAGCTCGCCGAGCGCCCGCGTCTCGGCGAGCCCCGTCGGCACCCAGACACAGCCCTCGGGCACCCCGTCGTCGAGCCTCGCGGGGAGGGTCACGCTCTGCCCCTCGCCGCCGTCGGGACGGCTTTGGCGAAGCGCCACGATGCCGCCCTCACCGAGCCCGAGCCGTTCCCACTCGGCCGACCCGAGCGACGCGAAGGCCTGACGCCCGTCGTGCGACTTCTGCAACGGCAGGGATCGCCGCACGAGTGGGTCGACCGCGTGAACCGGAGTCTCCCCGGCGCGCAGCAGCGTGCGCCGAGCGCCCGTCGAATGCCCGTTCGCCCCGCCGCCCTCCTCGCCACGATCGCCGCTCCCGTCCGTTCCGGCACCGCTGCCGGCCTCCCCCGTACCGACACCGTGACCGTTCGCCCGATACGGCGCCACCTCGTCGATGGTGGTCAGGTTGTCCAGCGTCACGTCCGTGCATTGCCCCTGCAGCTCGCGGGCGACGGCCTCGGGGGAGTCGTGGGCGAAGCCCTCGAGCCCGAGCGCCTCGGCGAGCACACGGAACACCTTCCAGGCCGGGCGGGCCTCTCCGGGGGGCGGCGTCATGCCGCGCGTGCTCTGCCAGATGCCGGCGGCGTTGACGTAGGTGGCGAAGGTCTCGGTGAAGGTCGCCACCGGCAACACGACGTCGGCGTGCTCGCGGAGCCCGTCGGAGAGAAAGGCGCTCAGGCTGACGACACCGCTCGCCCCGCCGAGCGCCGCCATGGCGCCGGCCGGATCGGCCGCGTCGAGCTCCAGCTCGCAGCCGACGAGCAGATAGCGGTCCCGCGGACGCTCGAGCATGCGCCGGGCATCGAGCCCACGGCTCGGAGCCGGCGCTCCGCCGGGGGCTCGGTGCGGGAGCACGCCGGCGAGCCAGGCACCGGCCGTGTTCGAGCGTTCGGGCAGCATCGCGAGCGTCGCCCCGGTGGCGCGGGCGAGGCGGTTGGCGAGGAACAGGAGCTGGCCGTAGGCGGGATGCGAGACCGCGATGTTGCCGACGAAGACGGCGCTCCGCTCGCCCGCGGAGAGCGCCTCGGCGATGCGCTCGGCGCGCACCCGCCCCGCCTCGTCGCCCTCGGGCGCGCCGGCCATGCCCGAGAGGTCGGCGCCGGCGGCCCGCGCGACGGCGGCGAGCTCGGCGACCATGCGGTCCGCCCGTACCGTGACCCGCTCGGCCGCGTCGAAGTGCAGCGGGAAGTGGCGCGGGTTCAGGAAGCTCACCCGTGCACCGGCGAGCGCCGCCTTCCTGAGCCGAAGCGCGGCGATCGGCTGATCCTTCCTGAGGTTCGAACCGACGAACAGGGCGGCATCGAGCGTCTCGAGATCGCTGATCGGCATACCGAGCCAGGGCATGACGGGGGCCGCCTCCTCGGTGGAGAAGTCGAGCTGTCCGAGACGGTGATCGACATGCGGGGAACCGAGCGCGCGACCGAGCTTCTGGGCGAGATAGAGCTCCTCGAGCGGGATCGAGGCCGAGGCGAGCACGCCGAGCCCGTCGCCCTCGCCCCGCAGAGCGTGCGCCGCCGCGGCCAGCGCCGTCGGCCAGTCGGCAGGCACCAGATCCCCGCCCGTGCGCACGAGCGGCACCGTGGTCCGATCGGGACTCCGGAGCCCCGCGTAGGCGAAACGGTCACGATCGGAGATCCAGACCTCGTTGATCGACTCGTTGTCGCGCGGCACGACACGGTTGACGGTCGGCCCGTCGAGGTGCACCGAGACGTTCGAGCCGAGCGAGTCGTGCGGCGCGACGGCCGGTTGTTGGCGGAGCTCCCAGGCACGTGCCGTGTAGCGCGAGGGGCGCTCGGTCAGCGCCCCGACCGGGCAGATGTCGATCACGTTGCCCGAGAGCTCGGAGACCACCGCCTTCTCGATGTAGGTGCCGATGCGGGAGTTCTCGCCCCGACCGGTCATGCCGAGCTCGCGGATACCGGCGATCTCCTCTCCGAAGCGCACGCAGCGCGTGCAGTGGATGCAACGCGTCATCGCCGTCGAGATCAGCGGGCCGATGTACTTGTCGAAGACCACGCGCTTGCCCTCGGTGTACTGCGAGGCGCCGTTGCCGTAGCCCATCGCCACGTCCTGCAGCTCGCACTGCCCGCCCTGGTCGCAGATCGGGCAGTCGAGCGGGTGGTTGATCAGCAGGAACTCCATCGTGCCGCGCTGCGCCTCCCGGGCGAGCTTCGAGGCGGTGCGCACGACCATGTCGGGCATCACCGGCGTCGCGCAGGCCGGCAGCGGCTTCGGCGCCTTCTCCACCTCGACCAGACACATGCGGCAGTTGGCCGCGACCGAGAGCTTGCGGTGGTAGCAGAAACGCGGCACGTCGATGCCGGCCGCATCGGTGACCTCGATCAGCATCTGCCCCTTGCGGGCGGTCAACGGCTTGCCGTCGACGGTGATGTTCACTTCGTCGTCGCTCATCGGATCGGGTCGTCGGCGTCCTGTGATCGGGCAGGATGGGGTCGGGTGACTCAGGCGGCGGCGGTCACGTCGGAGGCCGTCCCGCCGAGCCGCTCCCCGACCAGACTACGCCCGTGTGCGATGTAATACTCGAACTCGTGGCGGTAGTGCTTGACGAAGCTCTGCACCGGCATGGCCGCGGCGTCCCCGAGCGCGCAGATCGTGCGCCCGGCGATCTTGCCGGCCACGTCCTCGAGCTTGACGATGTCCTCGGGGTGGCCCTGGCCCTCGACGATCCGGGTCAGCATCCGGTACAGCCAGCCCGTGCCCTCGCGGCAGGGCGTGCACTGCCCGCAAGATTCCGAGAAGTAGAAGCGCGAGATGCGCCGAAGCGCCTGCACCATGTCGGTGGTCTCGTTCATGACGATGACCGCCCCCGAGCCGAGCATCGAGTTCGCTCCCTTGGCGATCGAGTCGTAGTCCATGTTCGTCGCCATCATCGTCTCCCCGGGCACCACCGGCACCGAGGAGCCGCCCGGGATCACCGCCTTCAACGGGATGCCGTCCTTCATGCCGCCGGCGAGCTCGAGCAGCGTCGCGAACGGGGTACCGAGATTGATCTCGAAGTTCCCCGGTTTCGCGACGTGTCCCGACACCGAGAAGCACTTCTGCCCTCCCGCGCTCTCGATACCCATCTCCTTGAACCAGGACGGGCCGTTGCGAACGATGGCGGGCACCGAGGCGATCGACTCGGTGTTGTTGATCGTCGTCGGGCGCCCGTAGAGTCCGAAGCCCGCCGGGAACGGCGGCTTGAAGCGCGGCTGGCCCTTCTTCCCCTCCAGACTCTCGAGCAGCGCCGTCTCCTCCCCGCAGATGTAGGCACCGGCGCCGAGCGTGGGTATGACCTCGATGTCCACGCCCTTGCCGAGGATGTCCTTGCCCGTCCAGCCGTGCTCGCGCGCGTCGCTGAGGGCCTGGAGAAAGCGCGCGTAGACCTCGTCCATGAACTCGCCGCGCATGTAGTTGTAACCGACGCTCGCACGGATCGCGTAGCACGCGATCAGCATGCCCTCGACGAGCGCGTGCGGGTTGAAGCGAAGGATGTCGCGGTCCTTGCAGGTGCCGGGTTCGGACTCGTCGGAGTTGACGACGAGATAGCTCTGGCCCCCGCCCTTGGGCATGAAGCTCCACTTGAGCCCGGTCGGGAAACCCGCCCCGCCGCGCCCGCGCAGGCCGGAATCCTTGACGATCTGCACCACGTCCTCGGGCTCGAGCCCCTCCTCGAGGATCTTCCGCCACGCCTCGTAACCACCGATCTCGAGGTAGCTCTCGTAACTCCAGGGCGTCTCGAAGCCGAGCGTGGTGTAGACCACCCGGTTCATCGGTGTCTCGCCCGCCGTGGGCTCGGCTCCGGTCTCCTCTTTCAGCGCGAGGTAGCGCGTTCGTGCATCGCTCATGTTCGATCGCCTCTGCCGTTGCTCGACGCGCCCGACGCGGCGCTCGCGCGGTCGCTCGACACCGCCCCGCCCCGCTCGCCGTTCGCCCTCACTCGAGCGCGTCGAGGATCCCGTCCACCTTCTCCGGCGTCAGGTCCGTGTGATAGACGTGGTTCACCTGCATCATCGGCCCGCCGGCGCAGGCGGCGAGACACTCCTCCTCCACCTTGAGGTAGATGCGCCCGTCCGGGGTCGACTCGCCGAGCCCGATGCCGTACTTCCTCTCCACGTGCTCGACGATCGTGTCCGAGCCCATCAGCATGCAGCTGATGTTGGTGCAGATCGCCACGCAGTGGCGCCCGACCGGCACGGTCTCGAACATCGAGTAGAAGCTCGCGACCTCGTAGACGGCGATCGGCGGCATCTCGAGCTTGGCGGCGACCGCGTCCATCAGCGCCACCGGCAACCACCCGCCGTTCTGGTGCTGCGCGATCGAGAGCGCCGCGAGCACCGCGCTCTCCTTGCGCTCGTCCGGGAAGCGCGCCATCCACATCTCGATCTCCTCGATCGAGTGATCGTCCAGCACCGTCGCCGGATCGGGCAGCGTCACGTCGCTCGGCACAACCGCGTTCATCGATCGATCTCCCCGAAGACGATGTCCTGGGTGCCGATGAGCGCGACGACATCCGAGAGCATGTGGCCGCGCACCATCTCGTCGAAGGCGGCCAGATGGGCGAAGCCGGCCGCTCGGATCTTCACCCGATAGGGCTTGTTCGCCCCGTCCGAGACGAGATAGCAGCCGAACTCGCCCTTGGGGTGCTCGACGGCGGCGTAGGCCTCGCCCTCGGGCAGGCAAAAGCCCTCCGTGAAGAGCTTGAAGTGATGGATCTGGCTCTCCATGTCGCCTTTCATCGCCGAGCGCTTGGGTGGGGCGATCTTGTGATCGTCGATCTGCACCGGCCCCGGGTTGTCCCTGAGCCAGGCGACGCACTGCTCGACGATGCGGTTGGACTGACGCATCTCCTCGACCCTGACGAGGTAGCGGTCGTAGCTGTCGCCGTTGGTACCGACGGGGATGTCGAAGTCGACCCGATCGTAGACCTCGTAGGGCTGCTTCTTCCTCAGATCCCACTCGACGCCCGAGCCTCTGAGCATCGGCCCCGTGAACCCGAGCTCGACGGCACGCTCGGGGGTGACGACGCCGATGCCGACGGTACGCTGCTTCCAGATGCGGTTGTCGGTCAGCAGCGTCTCGTACTCGTCCACGCAAGCCGGAAAGCGCTCGGTGAAGCTCGTGATGAAGTCGAGCAGCGAGCCCTCGCGGTCACGGTTGAGCTTCGCCGCGGCCGACTTGCTCGTGAAGCGTCCCTCGACGTAGCGCGGCATCGTGTCCGGGAGATCGCGGTTGACGCCGCCGGGGCGGTAATAGGAGGCGTGCAGCCGCGCGCCCGAGACCGCCTCGTAGCAGTCCATCAGATCCTCGCGCTCGCGGAAGCAGTAGAGAAAGGCGGTCATCGCGCCGATGTCGAGCCCGTGGGCGCCGAGCCACATCAGGTGGTTCAGGATGCGGGTGATCTCGTCGAACATGACGCGGATGTACTGCGCGCGGAGCGGGGGCGCCACGCCGAGCAGCTTCTCGATGGCCATGACGTAGCCGTGCTCGTTGCACATCATCGAGACGTAGTCGAGGCGGTCCATGTAGCCGATCGACTGGTTGTAGGGCTTGCTCTCGGCGAGCTTCTCGGTGCCGCGGTGCAGGAGCCCGATGTGCGGGTCGGCGCGCTCGACGACCTCGCCGTCCATCTCGAGCACGAGTCGGAGCACCCCGTGGGCCGCCGGATGCTGCGGCCCGAAGTTCAGCGTGTAATTGCGTATCTCTGGCATGAAAGCGGATTCTGTCGTCGGGTTCGCGCGACGGTACCGGATGTCCGGGTCGGGGCCGGGGTGTCAGCTCTCCCGATCCGAAGAGGCGCTCTCGGGGGAGGCGTCCGCGGCGGGGGTGTCCCGGGCGTCGGAGGCGTTCTGCGCGGGCGGCGTCTGTCGTTTCTCGGCGGCGCTCGCGTCGTCCTTGCCGTCACGCTCGCCCGTGACGCTGCCGTCATCCTTGTCGGTGCCCTCGTCGGCATCCTTGTCGGTGCCCTTGCCGGCGCCCCTGTCGTCCGCTTTCGGTGAAGCGCCGGGGGGAGAGGTCGCGGCACCCTCGTCGGAGGCGCCCTCGTCGCCGGTGACGTAGCGGGCGTCGTCGCGGATGACGCGCGGCACGAGCACGCGAGGCTCGATGCTGACCGGCTCGTAGACGACACGGCCCTTGAGCGGATCGTAGCGCATCTCGACATTGCCGATCAGCGGGAAGTCCTTTCTGAAGGGGTGCCCGACGAAGCCGTAGTCGGTCAGCAGGCGACGCAGGTCGTCGTGACCGTCGAAGAGAATGCCGAACAAGTCGAAGGCCTCGCGCTCGTACCAGTTGGCGTTGTTCCAGATGCCGGTGACCGAGGGCACCACCGGGAGCTCGTCGTCGGGCGCGGCACACCGCAGACGAAGCCGCGCGTTGTGCTCGATCGAGAGCAGGTGGTAGACGACGACGAAGCGCGGGCGATCACGACTGGGGAGATCGAGCGCGGTGTCGAAGGTCAGGCGCCCGATCGAGGAGGCTTCGACGGCGCGGCTGAAGCTCGCACCGTCCTCGGTGTCGGTCGACCACTCGTCGTCGCCGTAGGTAGCGTAATCGACGCCGCAGAGATCGCTCAGTTGGCGGTAGGCGAGCGTGGGCTCGGTCTTGGCTCGTGCGGCGACATCGAGGAGCTCCTCGGCGGAGACCTCCATCGTGATCAGGTCGAGCGCCGGGGCGATGCTCGCGTTGTCCGGGAACACCGCCTGCAGACGGCCGAGCTGCTCGTCGAGCCGGGCGGTCGTGCGCTGGGTGAGGGCTTTGGACATGCGGGTCTCTATGGTCTCGGCGGGCGGCGCGACGGGCCGCGGCGATCGGATTGGATTAGGGGAGCGCGGATCGCGGCGCGGCGGAGGAACGAGTGGCCGACTCGGGACGAGCCGGCGAGTGCTCCGCCCGTGTCTCGGCGTCGTTCAGCGGGCGATCGTGTCCGTCGTGCGGATCTTCCTCTGCAGCTGCAAGATTCCGTAGAGCAGCGCTTCGGCCGTCGGCGGGCAGCCGGGCACGTAGACATCGACCGGCACGATCCGATCGCAGCCGCGCACCACGGCGTAGGAGTAGTGGTAGTAGCCGCCGCCGTTGGCGCACGAGCCCATCGAGATGACCCATTTCGGGTCGGGCATCTGGTCGTAGACCTTCCTGAGCGCGGGGGCCATCTTGTTGACCAGGGTGCCGGCGACGATCATGACGTCCGACTGGCGCGGGCTGGGACGGAAGATGACCCCGAAACGGTCGAGGTCGTAGCGGGCGGCCCCCGCGTGCATCATCTCCACCGCGCAGCAGGCGAGTCCGAAGGTCATCGGCCACATCGAGCCGGTGCGCGCCCAGTTGACCAGCTTGTCCGCCGAGGTCGTGACGAAGCCTTCCTCGAGTACCCCTTCTATGCCCATGATCGGCCCATGATCGCTCGCTGGTGGTCGGTGCGCGCGACGCGCCTCGCTGCCCTGTACGTACCTGTACGCCTGCTCAGTCCGATAGGACTACCCGAGAGCCCCTCATCGTCACGGATCGCCACGGTCCGAGCGTCACTCCCACTCCAGGGCGCCCTTCTTCCACTCGTAGACGAACCCGATGACGAGAATGAAGAGGAACACGCCCATCGCCACGAAGGCCGCGCCCGAGATCGTGTCGAGCGTCACCGCCCAGGGGATCAGGAAGGCGATCTCCAGATCGAAGATGATGAACAGGATCGCGACGAGGTAGTAGCGCACGTCGAACTTCATGCGGGCGTCCTCGAACGCCTCGAACCCGCACTCGTAGGGCGAGTTCTTCTCCTGGGTGGGGTTCGACGGGCCGAGCACCCGGCCCACCGTCAGGAGGATCACGCCCATGGCCAGACCGATGACGATGAACAGCAGCACGGGAAAGTAGTTGGCCAGCACGGCGCACTCCGGGAGCGGGAGATCGGTCCGGGAGCGATGGGCACACGGCCGCCGTTCGGACACGGCGCCGGACGCCGTCGTCCCGAGCCCCGGAATTATCGCAGAAAGCGGGCGGGGATTCGAGCCGGAATAGCGGCCCGTCGAGGCCTCGAAGACGACCCGAAGACGAGAAAGCCAATACCGGGGAAGCCAGTGCCGGGCGGCGGACCCGCGGGCGCGGATCCGTTCGTTGATGGTGCCGACGCCCGGACTCGAACCGGGACAGCTTTCGCCACTACCCCCTCAAGATAGCGTGTCTACCAATTCCACCACGTCGGCAGGATGTACAACGGGCGCGGACTATAGCTCAAAACACCGATGACGTGTGCGCTGGCGGGCAATCAGTCGGCGGGCGGTGGGGGCGGCAGATCGTCCGCAGCGGCCGGTGCCGCCTCCGCCGGGGCATCGGCCGGCGGTGTGGCGGCCGACGATGCGCCGTCCACCGCTGGCGGCAGATCGTCCGGTGCCGTCACGGGGGCGGTCTCGAGCGCCTCGGTGTCGACCCCACCGGGAAGATCCCCCTCTCCCGCGGGAGCCGCCGGCGCCTCCTCGACGACGGAGGGCGAATCGGTCACCGAGCGCACCGTGGTCTCGCGGTGGGCCGCGAGGTAGAACAGCCCGAGGCTGGTCAGGAAGAACAGCCCAGCGAGGAGCGTCGTCGCGCGAGTGAGGAAGGAGGCCGAACCGCGCGCACCGAAGACCGTCGCCGAGGCGCCGCTGCCGAAGGCGGCGCCGGCGTCGGCGCCCTTGCCGTGCTGGAGCAGCACCAGGCCGATGACACCGATGGCGAGGAGGACGTGGAAGACGAGGGCGACCGATTGCATCGAGTGTTCCGAAACCGTGAATTCGACCGACCGCGGCGGCGCCGGGGCGGTGTGGGGAGGGCGGCGCGGCGTTCGATACGCGGCGCGACCCCCGATCCGATAAGCCGCGGGCGCTCTAGGCTGCGCCCGCGGCCGCGCGACAGATCGCCAGGAACGACTCCGCGTCGAGCGCGGCGCCGCCGATGAGCCCGCCGTCGATATCGGGCTGTCCGAACAGTGCCTGGGCGTTGTCGGGCTTGACGCTGCCGCCGTAGAGGACGGCGAGCGCCTCGCCCGTGCCGGCATCCTTCGCCGCCACCCGCTCGCGGATCAGCCGATGGACCTCCTGCGCCTCCTCCGGGGAGGCCGTCCTGCCGGTGCCGATCGCCCAGACCGGCTCGTAGGCGACGACGAGATCGTCGAAGGCATCGGCCCCGTGTCGCTCCAGCAAGGCGTCGAGCTGCTCGCCGACGACCGTCTCGACCCGGTCCGCCTCGCGCTCCTCGAGCGTCTCGCCGACGCAGAGGATCGGCGTCATGCCGGCCGCCTGAACGGCCCGCGCCTTGGCCGCGACCTGCTCGCTCGTCTCGCCGAACAGCGCGCGCCGTTCCGAGTGACCGACGATGACGTGGCTGCAGCCCGCCTCGGCGAGCATCGGTGCGGCGATCTCCCCGGTGAACGCCCCGCTCTCGTGCTCGCTGCAATTCTGCGCACCGAGCGATACCGGCCCGTCACCGAGCACGTCCGCCACCAGCGCGAGATGCACCGCGACCGGGCAGAGCACGACACCACAATCGAGCGAGGCGGCGCCGTCGGCCACGCTCCGGGCGAGCGAAGTGGCCGATGCGCGCGAGCCGTTGAGCTTCCAGTTGCCCGCGACCAGCGGCCGTCTCGTACCCATGACCTCGTCTCCGCCGGGGGGATGCGGTACCGCGCACCGCGTTCGAAAGGCGCGCAAGAATACTCCCCCGCGTCCCGAGCGTCCACCCCGGAACCGTGCCCGGTGATCCCGCCGAGCCGGGCGGACCGTGCTCGCCGGGGTCGCCGACCCGGGGCGGACGGGGCCCGCGTCGCGCCCCGTCGCTCAGGCGTGGTCGTTCGACGGCCGCACCGCCACCGTACCGGCCGGCCCCTCACGGTTCGGACGCGGTGCACGGCGCGTCCCCCGCCGCCGAGGTTCAGCCGAGCGCTTCGTCGACCGCCCGCGCCACGCCGTTGCAGACCCGCGTCACCTCGTCGGCATCCTTGCCTTCGACCATCACCCGTACCAGAGGCTCGGTACCTGAGGGTCGCAGCAGCACCCGTCCGCTCTCGCCGAGCGTTTGCTCGGCCCCGCGAACGGCCGCCTGGATCGTCTCGTTCCCGTCGAGATCGATCGGGTTGCGATCGGCAGACGATCGCCCCGTCGAACCGCTATCGCCGCCTCCCCCGAGCGGCACGTTGACAAGCACCTGAGGGTAGAGCTTCATGTCGGCGCGGAGCTCGGCGAGCGAGTCGCCACTCTCCTGCATGATCGCCAGCACCGCTAGCGCGGCGACGATCGCGTCCCCCGTCGTGACCCGATCGAGGCAGATGACGTGCCCCGAGTTCTCGCCTCCGAGCTCCCAGCCCTCCTTCTTCAAGAGCTCGAGGACGAAGCGGTCGCCGACCGCCGCGCGGCGAAACGGCACGCCCAGCCCCTCGAGCGCGTGCTCGAGGGCGAGGTTGGTCATCAGCGTTCCCGCCACCCCGCCGACCAGCGTCCCGGCGGCATGCCGGGCACGGGCGAGCACGTAGAGGATCTCGTCGCCGTCGACGATCTCGCCGCGGTGATCGACCATGATCAGCCGGTCGCCGTCGCCGTCGAGCGCGACGCCCACGTCGGCCCGCTCGAGAAGGACATGGGCGCGGAGATTGTCCGGCGCCGTCGCCCCGCACTCCTTGTTGATGTTGAGCCCGTCGGGCTCGGCCCCGACCGACACCACGTCCGCCCCGAGCTCGTCGAAGACCTCGCGGGCGATGTGGTAGGCCGCCCCGTTGGCCGAGTCGACGACGATCTTCAGCCCGGTCAGCAGGAGCCCTGACGGGAAGGTGCTCTTGCAGAACTCGATATAGCGCCCCGCGGCGTCGTCGACCCGTCGCGCCCGGCCGAGCTCGGCGGAATCGACCGTCGTCATCGGCTCGTGCATCATCGCCTCGATCTCGAGCTCGGTCTCGTCGGGCAGCTTGGTGCCGTCGATCGAGAAGAACTTCAGCCCGTTGTCCCAATAGGGGTTGTGGGAGGCGCTGATGACGATGCCGGCGGCGGAGCGGAAGGTGCGCGTGAGGTAGGCGACAGCCGGCGTGGGCATCGGCCCGAGCATGCGGCTGTCGATGCCGGCCGAGGCGAGCCCGGCCTCCAGTGCCGATTCGAACAGGTAGCCCGAGATCCGCGTGTCCTTGCCGATCAGTACCTCGTGGTTACCCTTGGAGGCGAGCACCCTACCCGCCGCCCAGCCGAGCTTCATGACGGTCTCCGCCGTCATCGGGAAGTCCCCGACCCGCCCACGGATCCCGTCCGTTCCGAAGAACTCTCTCGCCATCGTCTCCTCGTCCCCAACCGTGCGTCAGCGCACGGTGTTCAGTGATGTTCGACGCCGTGCCACACGGCCAACGCCCGGACCGTCGGGCCGACATCGTGCACCCGGACGATCGCCGCCCCCCGCTGCACGGCGAGCAGGGCGGCGGTGACCGAGCCGTGCACCCGCTCGGCCTCGGGTTCACCGATCAGCGCGCCGATCATGCCCTTTCGCGAGAGGCCGACGAGCACCGGACCGATCTCGGCGAAACGCCCGAGCCCACGCAGCAGCACGAGGTTGTGCTCGAGCGTCTTGCCGAAGCCGAATCCCGGATCGAACAGCAGGCGGCTTTCGTCGATGCCCGCCTCCAGACAAGCCGTTCGGCGCGCGACGAGAAAGTCGGCGACCTCGCCCACCGGGTCGTCGTAGCACGGCGCGTCCTGCATGTCCCCGGGCGTCCCACGCATATGCATCAGGCATACCGGAAGCGCGCTGTTCGCCGCCGCCTCGAGCGCGCCCGGGAGGCGGAGCGCCCGCACGTCGTTGATCAGCCCGGCGCCGGCGCCAGCGGCAGCGATCATGACCTCGGGGCGGCTGGTGTCGATCGAGACGACGACATCGAGCTCGCGTACCAGACGCTCGATCACTGGAACGACGCGCTCGAGCTCCTCGGCGAGCGGCACGGAGGCCGCCCCCGGCCGGGTCGACTCGCCGCCGATGTCGACGATGTCGGCTCCCTCGGCGACGAGACGACGGGCATGGCCGAGGGCGGCCTCGGGCGTCGCGTGTCGCCCGCCGTCGGAGAACGAGTCGGGAGTGACGTTCAAGATGCCCATGACACGCGGGCGATCGAGGGTCAGCGCTCGGCCGGCACAGTCGAAGCGAGGTGAATCCGGGAACACGTCGGAGTGGAAGGAGGACACGAACAGCTCGACAACGGTCGCCGGCAAGGGGCACCGGCTAGCCGCCCATGATAGTGGCAAGGGCGCGACGGTGCTCGGCTCGAAGGGAATCCGCAGGTCCGGCATTCCATGGCGAGAGCACCGCCGAGGAGGATTCGAGTGGTGGAGGAACCGGCGCGCGAGAGCGGCCCTCCGGATCACTTCGTTCTCTACACCGTTACTCTCGGCCCGGCACGCCCGTCCGTCGTTCCTCCTCGATCCGAGGACTGGAGTTCGGGGTACGAGATTCGAGCCTTCTTCGTTCGAGCGCGCCGCGTCGGCGCGCCCGCCCGCTCAGCGCAGACCCGGCGAGGGATCGGGATCGATCACGTCGCCTCCGGGGCCATCGCCCCCACTTCCCGGGCCCCCGTCGATGACGTCGCCGCCCGAGCCGTCCGGCTTCGGTGCCGGCGGCGGCGGCTTGGCACCGCGTCCGCCGGTATCGTCGTCTCCCCAGTCGGCCGGCGGCCCGGGCTCCTCGCGATTCATCAGCCGATCGATCTGTCCGAGATCGATCGTCTCGTACTTCATCAACGCATCGGACATCGCGTGCAGGATGTCCTCGTTCTCCTTGAGGATGTGCTCGGAGCGCCTGTAGTTCCGATCGATGATGTCGCGCATCTCCTCGTCGATGACCGTGGCGGTATCGCTCGACATCGACGTGTGCTTGCCCGACGAGCGCCCGAGGAACACCTCGCCCTCCTCTTCCATGTAGGCCAGCGGGCCGAGCTTGTCGGACAGTCCCCAGCGGGTCACCATGTTGCGGGCGATCTCGGTCGCTCGCTCGATGTCGTTCGAGGCGCCCGTGGTCACGTGCTCCGGTCCGAAGATCTGCTCCTCGGCGACGCGCCCGCCATAGAGCGTGGAGATCTGGCTCTCGAGCGTCACCTTGCTGCGACTGTACTTGTCCTCCTCGGGCAGGAACATCGTGATCCCGAGCGCGCGCCCCCGCGGAATGATGCTGACCTTGTAGACCGGGTCGTGGTTCGGCACCAGGCGCCCGACGATCGCGTGGCCGGCCTCGTGGTAGGCGGTGAGCTTCTTCTCCTCCTCGCTCATGACCATGGACTTCCGCTCGGCGCCCATCATGATCTTGTCCTTGGCCCGCTCGAAGTCGCCCATGTCCACCTGACGCTCGTCGGCGCGGGCGGCGAAGAGCGCCGCCTCGTTGACCAGGTTGGCGAGATCGGCCCCGGAGAACCCGGGCGTGCCGCGAGCGATCAGCTCCGGCTTGACGTCCTCGGAGAGCGGCACCTTGGCCATGTGCACGCGCAGGATCTGCTCTCGCCCGCGCACGTCCGGCAGCGGCACCACCACCTGACGGTCGAAGCGACCGGGACGCAGCAGCGCCGGGTCCAGCACGTCCGGGCGGTTGGTGGCGGCGATCACGATCACGCCCTCGTTGCCCTCGAAGCCGTCCA
>Ga0114952_1001076_pt1 | contig 24524 bp, 23 predicted proteins | sample SidtaG_2_FD_87303 | JGI IMG/M metagenome (GOLD analysis project Ga0114952, IMG submission 87303) | Marine algal microbial communities from Sidmouth, United Kingdom - Sidmouth_Asex2 metaG | ecosystem: Host-associated > Algae > Red algae > Unclassified | place: Sidmouth, United Kingdom | collected...
GGAAGAAACTTTGCAGCTGGTATGAGTGGTGGTATCGCTTATGTGTACGATCCAGAAAACAAATTCGCAAACGGGTTATGTAATATGGAAACTATAGAACTTGAAGATATTACAGATGAAGATGCAGCAGATTTAAAACAAACTATTGAAAAACATGCACTTTATACAGATAGTAAACTTGGAAGTAGATTATTAGGAGATTGGGATACAAGTTTAGAGAATTTTGTGAAAGTGATGCCAATTGAATACAAACGTGCTTTAAAACGTTTAGAGACTGAAGAACCAATGGTAGAAGAATTAACAACAGCATAGTGTCATGGGAAAAGTAACTGGATTTAAAGAATTTGAAAGACAAGATGAAACATACGAACCTGTTCAGGATCGTATAAAAGATTATAAAGAATTTACGGTACCGCTTAGCGAACCTGAAATACAAAAACAAGGATCGCGTTGTATGGATTGTGGTATTCCATTTTGTCATAGTGGTTGTCCATTAGGAAATTTAATTCCTGATTTCAATCATATGGTACATCAAGGCGAGTGGCAAAAAGCCTCTTGGTTATTACATTCAACAAATAATTTTCCTGAGTTTACAGGTCGTTTATGCCCTGCTCCATGTGAGCAATCATGTGTATTAGGTATTATAGAAGACCCTGTATCTATTGAAAATATAGAAAAAAACATCGTTGAGCGTGCTTTTAAAGAAGGCTGGATTAAACCACAACCTCCAAAAACAAGAACGGGTAAAACTATTGCTGTTGTTGGTTCTGGACCTGCTGGTTTAGCTGCTGCACAACAATTAAACAGAGCTGGACATACGGTAACTGTTTTTGAACGCGATGATGAAGTTGGCGGATTATTACGCTATGGGATTCCTAATTTCAAAATGGAAAAAGGCATTATAGACCGTCGTATTAAAATATTAGAAGCTGAAGGCATTATATTTAAAACCAATGTGAATGTTGGGGTTAATTATAAAGTAAAAGACCTAAAAGCATTCGATTCGGTTGTGCTTTGTGGGGGTGCTACTGAAAGGCGAAGCCTGCCAACACCTGGTATTGATGCTGATGGAGTAGTACAAGCTATGGATTTCTTAACACAACAAACTAAAGTCTTATTTGGTAAGAAAGTTGAAAACCAAGTGATGGCAACTGGTAAAGATGTTATTGTTATCGGTGGTGGTGATACAGGTTCGGATTGTATTGGAACTTCAAACCGTCACGGTGCCAAATCAGTAGTTAATTTTGAAATTATGCCGAAACCACCTGGACATCGTTCACCAACTACACCGTGGCCTTTTTGGCCATTACAATTAAAAACATCCTCTTCTCATAAAGAAGGTGCAGAGCGTAATTGGTTAATTAATACCAAAGAATTTATAAAAAATAAAGACGGAAAATTGACAGCTTTAAAAACAGTTAATGTGGAATGGAAAATGGTTCCTGGTCAACGTCCGCAATTAATAGAAATTGAAGGTACAGAAAAAACATGGCCTTGTGATTTAGCATTATTAGCACTTGGTTTTACTGGTCCTGAAAGCACTTTAGCAGATAAATTAGGATTAAATAAAGATGTACGTTCTAACTACAAAGCAGAATATGGGAAATATCAAACCAATATTCCAAACATATTTGCTGCAGGCGATATGCGTCGTGGACAATCATTAATTGTTTGGGCCATTTCTGAAGGGAGAGAAGCTGCTAGGCAAGTCGATTTATATTTAATGGGTAAATCTAATTTACCTTCTAAAGATGTTACTGGCGATTTGGTTGCTATGTAATGTTATATAAAATTAGTACATAAAAAAAGCGAACTTAAAAGTTCGCTTTTTTTATGTACTGCATTCTAAAATTTATCATGTTAGTTACAATCGAGTTTTTGTTTTTATTTCGATAGCTATCGTACCTAAAAGAGAATCAGTAATTTTATTTAGCATTCCGCATAAATTCTTCAGCTTTTTCAACCATATTTTTACTTCCGCAAATAAATGGTACACGTTGGTGAAGCTCCGTAGGCTCAACATCCATAGTTCTTGTAAAACCATCACTAGACTTACCATTGGCCTGTTCTGCTAAATATGCTATTGGGTTGCATTCATAAAGTAATCGTAATTTCCCTTGCGGATTCTTTGAGCTTTGTGGATATAAATAAATACCTCCTTTAATCATATTTCTATGAAAATCAGAAACCAGCGATCCAATATATCTTGATGTGTAAGGTCTGTCACCCTCCTCTTGTTGGCAGTATTTTATATAATTTTTTACACCTACTGGAAAATGAGTATAATTACCTTCATTCACAGAATAGATATGTCCATCCTCAGGGAATTGCATCGTAGGGTGTGACAAATAAAACGATCCAATTGCAGGGTTTAACGTAAATCCATTTACACCATCACCAGTTGTATAAACTAACATAGTAGATGTTCCATAAACTACATAACCCGCAGCAACTTGCTCACTTCCTTTCTGCAAAAAATCTTCAAGTTTAACTGGGGTTCCAATAGGCGTTACACGTCTATAGATAGAAAAAATAGTACCAACAGATACATTAACATCAATATTTGATGACCCATCTAAAGGATCAATTAATACAACATATTTATTTTGATTATTTTCATCTTGACTATTTATCGTTATAAAACTATCTTCTTCCTCACTGGCTAAACCACATATAATATCCCGTCTTGTAAGAGTCTGAATAAATTTATCATTTGCATATACATCAAGTTTTTGTTGATCTTCTCCTTGTATATTTGTATCACCAGCAGCACCAATAATATCTACTAATCCAGCTTTATTAACCTCATGATTTACTATTTTGGCTGCTAATCGAATAGAATTTAAAAGACTTGATAATTCTCCTGATGAATATTTGAATGAAGATTGATTTTCAATGATAAATTCTCCAAGTGTTTGCTTTTTATGAGCCATAAAGATATTATTTTTGTTTCCTACAAATATCTATAAAATTTAATAAACTACATCGTTTTCGTTGAATATTAATCTAATACATAATCAACTTTCAACTATATTTGACATATTTTACTATATACTATGAAATTCGTAATTAGAAATGCTGAAAAAAAAGATATGCCGCAGGTGCTTCATTTAATTAATGAACTGGCTATTTTTGAGAAAGAACCAGAAGCTGTTGAAGTTACTGTTGAAGATTTACAAAATGATGGTTTTGGATTGAATCCCGCATTTAAATGTTTTGTAGCCGAGGTAGAAACCAAAATTGAAGGCATTGCTTTAATTTATAATCGCTATTCCACTTGGAAAGGTAAAATTTTACATCTTGAAGATTTAATTGTCAGCAAATCCATGCGAGGTTCAGGCTTAGGAACTGCACTTTTGGATGAGGTTGTAAATTACGGACACCAACTTGGTGTAAAGCGCATAAACTGGGAAGTTATAGATTGGAACGAAAAAGCTATTACGTTTTACGAAAAAAAAGGCGCAAAAGTACTTCGCGATTGGGATGTTGTTTGGTTGGATGAAACTGGTATTACTAATTATGTATCAAAATTATAGTCTATTATAACATGCAAATATTCAAATTTGGTGGCGCCTCAGTTAAAGATGCTAACGGTGTTAAAAATTTAGTCTCTGTTTTAAATAAAACAGGATACAAAAACACATTAATTGTAGTTTCAGCTATGGGAAAAACCACTAATGCTATTGAATGTGTTATTAAAAATTATTTTGAAAAAAAATCAGAATTTCAAAATTCCCTTCAAGACGTTAAAAAGTATCACAATGCGATTTTACTTGATTTATTTGAGAATATAAACCACCAAGTTTTTAAGAAAGTTAACGGTTTTTTTGACGAGTTGAATATCTTCTTCAAAACCAATAAATCTCCCGATTATAACTTTATTTACGATCAAACTATAGGGTTAGGCGAATTGTTATCAACAACAATAATTAGTGAATATTTAAACACTATTGGCATAAAAAATAATTGGATAGACGTTAGAACTCAAATAAAAACAGACAACTATTACAGGCGTGCTAATGTAAATTGGTCTGAAACCCAACATCTCATTTCATCAAATTTTAATAGTTCTGTATTAAATATTACTCAAGGTTTTTTAGGAAGTGATAAAAACAATTTTACTACAACACTTGGTAGAGAAGGTAGTGATTATACCGCAGCAATTTATGCCTATTGTTTAAATGCTACTAGCGTAACCATCTGGAAAGATGTTCCAGGTGTTTTAAACGCCGATCCTCGTTATTTTGAAAACGCACAGTTATTAAATAATATATCATATAGAGAAGCTATTGAACTTGCTTTTTACGGCGCATCTATCATTCACCCAAAAACATTACAACCGCTTCAAAGTAAAGAAATACCATTATATGTAAAATGCTTTTTAAACCCAAAATCATTAGGAACTAAAATAGAAAAAAATGCAATTTTAAACCCTATAATTCCTTGTTTCATAATAAAAAAAAATCAAGTATTAATTTCTTTATCATCTTTGGATTTTTCATATATCGTTGAAGAAAATATAAGTGAAATCTTTAATCTGTTACATCAATATAAAATGAAAGTTGATGTTATTCAAAATTCAGCAATAAGTTTTTCAGTATGTATAGATGATATTTACATAAACCTCGATAAACTTTTACAACATTTAAAAGCAAAATTTAAACTAACAGTTCATATTAATGTATCACTTTATACTATACGACATTATAATCAAACAGCTATAAATCAAATTGAAGTTGATAAAACAGTATTACTAAAACAATTAACTCAAGAAACCGTTCAAATAGTAGCTATACCAATATAAATTGATATAATTAGTTTATTTAGTACATTTACACCATGAGTAAACCACAGGAAAAAGGGCTAGTAAACGCCAAAGAAGTTGCCAAAGCTATTCAATTAGACAAATATGGTTTTATTGGTACTTTTATAGGTTGGTGTCTCATGAAGATTCTTAAAATATCTACTCTTAATAAATTTTACAAGCGTAATAAGCATCTTGAAGGTATCGATTTTTTAGATAGTATTCTGCAGGAATTTCAAATTAAATTTGAAATTCCTGCAGAAGATTTAAAACGTTTACCCAAAGACGGCGCCTATATAACCGTATCAAATCATCCGCTTGGAGGCATTGATGGTATTCTACTTTTAAAACTAATGTTGGAGCAACGCAGCGATTTTAAAATCATTGCCAATTTCTTGTTACATAGAATAGAACCTATGATACCTTACATTATGCCCGTAAACCCTTTTGAGGACAGAAAAGATGTAAAATCAAGTATCGCAGGATTTAAAAACTCTTTGCTGCATTTAAGAGATGGGCATCCGCTAGGTGTTTTTCCTGCTGGAGAAGTATCTACATATCGCGATGGAAAATTGGTAGTGGATAGACCTTGGGAAGAAGCCGCTATGAAACTCGTTAAAAGAGCTGAAGTACCCGTAGTTCCTATTTATTTTCATGCTAAAAACAGCAAACTATTTTATAAGCTTTCTAAAATAAGTGATACGTTTAGAACAGCTAAATTACCATCAGAAGTACTTACACAAAAGCGACGTACCATAAAAGTAAGAATTGGCAAACCCATTTCGGTTGCAGACCAAAAAGAACATGGCGGACTTGAAGAGTTCTCAGAGTTCCTAAGAAAAAAAACATATATGTTATCCAATGCTTTTGAGGATAAACCAAAAATATTAGAAAATCTATCATCGACCTTAAAAGTACCTAAAACACCCAAAAATATTGTAACACCGGTTGATAATGCCTTAATGGTTAAAGAAGTAGATGCGCTTAGAAAAGGCGATGCCAGACTTTTACAAAGTAAAAATTATGAAGTGTTTTTGGCACAATCCGAAAATATGCCTAACATACTTCAAGAAATAGGCCGTTTAAGAGAAATTACGTTTAGGGAAGTTGGAGAGGGTACAAATGAAGCTATCGATTTAGATTCTTTTGATAGTTATTACCACCACATGTTTTTGTGGGATAATGAAGCTAAGGTGCTTGCAGGTGCATACAGAATGGGTTTAGGCTGTGAAATATTTAAGCAACATGGTATAGATGGATTTTATTTACAAGACTTATTTCGGTTTGAGCCTGAACTTTATAAAATGATGAGCCAATCCATAGAAATGGGTCGCGCCTTCATCATTAAAGAATACCAACAAAAACCCATGCCTTTATTTTTACTGTGGAAAGGTATCGTGCATATTACCTTGCGTTTTCCAGAGCATAAATTTTTAATTGGTGGCGTAAGCATCAGTAACCAGTTTTCAAACTTCTCAAAATCACTGATGGTCGAGTTTATGAAATCACATTATTACGATCCTTACGTTGCGCAATACGTGCATCCTAAGAAAGAATTTAAGGTCAAGTTGAAAGATGCCGATAAAGATTTTGTTTTTGATGAAGCTGAAGCCGATTTAAATAAGTTTGATAAGTTTATTGACGAAATAGAGCCAGGTGCATTACGCTTGCCTGTACTTCTTAAAAAATACATTAAGCAAAATGCGCGTTTAGTAGCTTTTAATGTCGATCCTTTGTTTAATAACTCTGTAGATGGGTTAATGTATATTAAAATTGCCGACTTACCCGAAAGTACTGTAAAACCAGTAATGGAAGAGTTTCAAGCAGAATTAGAACGTAAGGTTTTTGGGAATAACAAAGAAGATTAATAAGGGTTGCCAATTTTCTATAGTCGCAACTTTAATGCAATTTTTTTTTGCCAACTAAAGCAAGTACAAAAATTTTAATATTTTATAATCTACATTAGAGTTTTTCTATAAATAGAATATGCAAAAACAGGAATATAAGACTGGTTAAACCATAGAAAACACAAACTTTATCTCTCTAGCAATCTCTAAACTTTTATTAAGATAAGTTTCAGTTTGGAGTGGTGTTCCGTCAGACTTTTTTGGATCTTCATAAGTAATAGCAATACGTGTATCACACCCAAAAACCATTGGGCAACCTTTATCTGCCGAAGCGCAAGTCATAATAGCAGCAAATTCAGAAACGGGATTAAAATCATCACTAAATTTTTTCGAAAAAGCGATTACAGCAGGCTCGTTTTCAGAAAATTTAATACTGTAAACAGGATTATTCCCTTCCGAAAGGTTAGAAATTTTAAAACCTTGATTATTTAAAGTTTCCCCAACTTTAGTAAACATAGCAGTGGCTTCTGTACCTCCAGAATAACACGACACCTTATTAATATGATAATGAGACGCCATGGTTTGTGCCCAAATTTGAGACAAATGACTCCGTCGCGAATTATGTGTACATATAAAATTTAATCGAATGGGTTCGTCTGTTTTAATCTTATCCTTCAAATAGTCAATTAAAGGCTTTAATACTTTTTTTCTTTCTTCTGAAACCTCAGTAATATCTAAACCATTTATAAGGTTAGAAATTGGTTTAAATAACTTTTTATTATTCATATTATCTATTAATTAACAACAACCTGAACTAGGCGAACAACAGGATTCAACTTTTTCAACAATGCGTTCTGTTAATTCAACAATATTTTCAGGAACACCGCAAAGTTCTTTGGCTTTACAATTCGTTTTTTCAATAGCCAATTTAAGGATTAATTTACCTTCTTGTATTTCAAAATCGTTAACAAATAATTGCGCTGTATGAAAGTTTGTATTACTATATTCAAATTTCACTTCAGAAGCCAAATCATAAGGTTTTATACTGCCAACTTTGTTAAGAATTGCTGATGCTTTTTCTACGCTCATATAATCCTTTTTTCCTTTTTCTAAAGGACTTTCCCATAACTGAATAATAGTTTCATTCCAAGCATCTGTTTGTCCACCACAATCTACAGAATCTACTTCAATATGTTTTACTTCTGTAATATGGTAATTTGCTGCAATTAATTCATTTGATTTGTATTTAAACAAAAGTGCTTTATCTTTATTTTGATTTAATACATTAAAAAAATCTTGAATTTTCATAGTTTTAAATTTTTAATCACGTGGATAATATTACTAAATACCTTTAAAGGTTAACAACAGTTGGATTTTGTTTTATTAAAAAATGAATTAAAAAGCGATTGAAATTCTTGAAACTTACTAAGGTTTAAACAGTAACAAAGCCCTTTACCTTTAAAATTACCTTTAAGCAACCCTGCTTTATTAATAACCTGCAAATGCTGAGAAATGGTGGATTGCGATAACCCAATTTCATCTACAATATCGTTACAAATACAATTTTCTTGACGGCTTATAAATTGTAAAATCTTAACACGGGCAGGATGTGCAAACACTTTTGCAATAGCTGCCATGTCTTTAATTTCATTTGAATACATATCAGTTTTCGATGCGCCCATAAAAATTTTCTGTTTATAAATAATGAGATGACCTAAAAAACTGATACTGTTGGTATAAATTTAACATGAGACTTCTTTAAATATTTATTATCGCAATATTACGATAATAAATTAAAATAAAAAAAACTCAACTTACAAATCATGTAAAATTTCGTGTTATCTATTTTTAAATTATAATAAAAAAATTTCTGGAAGATTTTTTTAAAAATCATGATACGTATAATAAAATAAACAATAAGGTATTTACCTATAAAAATTCATCATGTCCAAATATTCCCAGACATTTTTAGGAAGCATCGGTTCAATATTTTTACCTTCTTTTATAGCCTTACGAATAAAGGTTGAGGAGAGTTGCATGATAGGTGCGTTTACTAAATGTATTTTTTTATGACCATCAAATTGAGTCTCTACTTTACTTTCTGAAATTCTTGGATATACGTAAATATGATGATTTTCAAGAATAACTTCGTAGTTTTTCCATTTATGGAAACTCTTTAAATTATCCTCACCCATAATTAATGCAAATTCGTGGTCTGGATGTTTTTCTTGTAAATGAACGAGCGTGTTTATGGTGTAATTAGGTTGTGGTAAATTAAATTCTATATTGCTAGCCTTTAATTTTATATAATTTTTTGTGGCTTGATATACCATTTCTAAACGTTGGTGATTATCAAGTAAACTACTTTTCTTTTTAAAAGGGTTATGTGGTGTTATAATAAACCAGATTTGGTCTAAATCACTATATTCTGCCATATAGTTAGCAATAACCATATGCCCAATATGAATGGGGTTAAAAGATCCAAAATATAAACCAATTTTCATTTTATGATACTAGGATTTTATGAAGTTGCTTACTTTTTTTTCAGCTTCTAAAAGTGCTTTTTCCAAATCATCGTTAACAATTATAGTATCAAATAAAGGTGCTGTTGCTAATTCTGCTGAGGCTTTTGCAACCCGCATATTTATTTTATCCTCACTTTCAGTTTTACGCTTTTTTAAACGAATTTTTAATTCATCTATACTTGGTGGTTTTACAAAAACAGCTAAGGTTTCGTCTGGGAATTTTCGTTTTATTCTAAGACCGCCAGAAACATCAATATCAAAAATTACATTTTTTCCTAGAGCCCAAATACGTTCAACTTCAGTTTTTAAAGTACCGTAAAAATTATCTCTATAAACTTCTTCCCATTCTAAAAACTCATCATTTTTAATTTTATTTTTAAATTCCTTCGCAGAAAGAAAATAATAGTCTTTCTCGTGTTCTTCCTCTCCGCGTTTTTCCCTAGAAGTTGCAGATATTGAAAACTCTAAATTTAAATTTTCTTTGCCTAATAAATGTCTAACTATAGTTGTTTTCCCAGAACCTGAAGGTGCTGAAAATACGATGAGTTTGCCTTGTAATTGATTTTCTTGTTTTGCCACTTTTAAACGTGTATTTTTACTTAATACTGCCATTAAGACTTCAAATTGAATTAAAGCACATTTAACAACTGCTCTTTTATTTTTTCCAGTTCATCTTTCATTTGTACAACTAATTGTTGCATAGGTGCATAATTACTTTTTGAACCAATGGTATTAATTTCTCGTCCCATTTCTTGGCTAATAAACCCTAGTTTTTTTCCGTTTGAATCTTCGGAATTTATAGATTCTTTAAAATAATTAAGATGATTTTTTAAGCGCACCTTCTCTTCAGTAATATCAAACTTTTCAATATAATAAACGAGTTCTTGTTCAAATCTATTTTCATCATATTTTTCTCTTAATTCTTGAATGCCTTTTAATAAACGCTCACGAACACCTTCAATACGTTCAGGATCGATAGCAATCACTTTTTCAAGTAATTCATTTATAGAAATAATTCTATTATTAAAATCTGCTTCAAGAACTTTACCTTCATTTAATCTATAGTTATTTAGATCCTGAATAGCATGATGTATTTCAGCTTCAATAGTTTTCCACTCATTCTCATTTATCTCTTCACGCACTGTATTTAAAGCATCCGGAAAACGAACTGCCATTTTAAGTAAGTCCATATCATTACCATCTACAACGTTTTTTAATTGTGCTATGTATTGCTTAACAACAGGTGTATTAATTTGAGTAGAAGTATCTTCAGCAGTAGCTTCAACATAAATAGAAAAATCTACTTTTCCGCGAACCAACTTATCTGCAAGAACTTTTCTAATTACTAATTCCTTTTCTCTGTAAATAGAAGGCATTCTAGCATTTAAATCTAAATTTTTACTGTTTAAAGATTTAAGTTCTATAGTTATTTTTTTAGTTGGCAATTGCAATACAGATTTTCCATAACCCGTCATTGAATATATCATAAAAGCATATTTTTAAGTTCTGCAAAGGTAATTAAAACCTAAAGATGAGTTTAATACTTTACACACAATATTTGGGTTATAAAGTAATTAATAAATACTTTTACATATATAACTTTATGATTTTTAAAATGAGTAAAATAATAGGTTTTTCAGTAGTCCTTTTGTATTGTTTAATTTTTTTTGCGTGCAAGGATAAAAATATTACAGATAAAACAGTTAATGAAAGCGTAACTAAAAAAATAAGCCAAAAAGTATTGGATAGTCTCATTTCTAAACCTCCTACTGGCATGCTTTGGATTCCTGGAGGAACATTTTTACAAGGTGCTGTTCCGCAGGATAAAACCGCTATGAAACATGAAAAACCTCAGCATTTAGTTTCGGTTGATGGATTTTTTATGGATATTACTGAAGTGACTAATGCTGAGTTTAAAAAATTTGTTGAAGAAACAAATTTTTTAACCGTTGCTGAGCGTGAAATAGATTGGGAGATCATGAAAAACCAGTTACCAAAAGGCACATTAAAACCTCACGATACTATTTTACAACCTGGGTCTTTAATGTTTAAAAAAACAAAATCTTCGGTTCCTAATTTATATGATTTTACACAGTGGTGGCAATGGGTAATTGGTGTTAATTGGAGACACCCAAGTGGTGCAAATAGCACTATTAAAGGAAAAGAAAATCATCCCGTTGTGCATATTAGTTTTGAAGATGCTGAGGCGTATTGCAAATGGGCAGGAAGGCGTTTACCAACAGAAGCAGAATGGGAATATGCTGCACGAGGAAATAAAAAAAGCACTATTTATTTTTGGGGTGATGATACTTCCAAACTATCGGAAATGGTAAATAGTTGGGAAGGAGAATTTCCTGTAAATAATACTTTAAAAGATGGGTTTGAAAGAACAGCTCCTGTAAAAACATATCCACCAAACAATTTTGGTTTATATGATATGGCAGGTAATGTTTGGGAATTTGTTTCCGATTGGTATCATGTAAAATATTATGATGAATTGGCATTAAAAAAAGATACAATAAAAAATCCTCAAGGCGCAAATAAAGCTTATAATCCTAACCAACCCTATAACCAAGAAAAAGTTATAAAAGGCGGGTCTTTTCTATGTAGCGATTCCTATTGTGCGAGTTACAGAATTTCTTCAAGAATGGTAACCAGTATGGATTCATCATCAGAACATGTGGGATTTAGAACCGTAGCTAATCCAAGTATGTTGATTAAATAGAACATTTATAAATTGAATGCAGTATTTTCTGCTTCAAACATAAATTGTTTTCTATCATTATAAATAACATTTTCTTTAGTTAAAATATCAATAGGAAGATACATTTTTTTGTTGGGAGATTTTTTTTTAATTAAAAACTCCGACATTACATGAACGGATTCGTAGCCTTGATCAAATGGTTTTTGCGAGATTAGAAAAGATACAGAATCGTTAAGTAAACATGCTACATTTGGTGGCGTATTATCAAACCCAATTAATTTTAAATGCTCTAAATAATTTGCTTTAATACTGTTTTTAATTAAATATATTCTACTAGAAGGCACAAATAAACCTTTAATATCAGGATGCTGCTTTAAGTAAGAATTTATTTTTTCTGCGGTTTCTGCTTCGTTATTAAGATTGTCAATTTTTAATGTTAAGGTAGTTATAGGAGTATTATTTTCTTTAAAATACGTTACAAACCCTTCAATCCTTTTGGATACTGTGTGGTTTTCGATTATGTTGTGTCTCGATTGAATGGTTAAAACTTTTGATGTTTCAAGTAAGCTTAAATGCATCAATTTTCCTGCTACAAATCCAGCTGTGTAAGAATCTTGACCAATAAAAGCAATGGAATCGAAGGTATCTATATCAATATTTAAAAATACATACGGAATTTCAAGAACTTCTAATTGGCTTATCATTTTTTTCGTTTCTTTAAAAAAATTAGGCACAATAATAACCCCTGTTGGTTTAGATTGTATCAATTCATTAAATGCATCAACATATTGTAATACATCGTATTGATCGAATTTAAAATTTACAACTCGAATACCATAACCTTTTATTTCTTCCGAAGCCTTTAAAATGCCAGCGTATGGCGATTTCCAAAATAAATCGGAGTCATTGTAATTGGGTATTAATGTTGCTATTTTATGCTTTTTTTTCATAGCAAGCGCACTAGCAAGTGGATTAACGCTAAAGTTATGCTTGGCAAGAATTTTTTTTATTTTTAATTCGGTTTTTTTTGAAACACCGCCTCTGTTGTGCAACACTCTATCAACTGTACCTTCTGATACTTTCGCTTCTTTAGCAATATCTTTTATTGTAACCATATCTATTTCAATTCATAACTAATGTTTGCAAGTTAATATATTTATTTAAATTTCGTGTGGGCACACATTTTTTTCCTATATTTGCGTGTACGCACACGTTAACTAATAAACTTAAGTCAAAATTATATGAGTAAAACAATTGTATTAACAGGAGCTGGCGGCGTAATATGCAGTACACTCGCATTAGCCCTAGCTAAGCAGGGAAATAAAATTGCTGTACTAGATTTAAGAAAAGAGGCTGCTGATAAAGTTGCCGAAGAAATTAATAAAAATGGAGGATCAGGTATTGGTATAGCTGCTAATGTATTAGAAAAGGATACCTTAATAAAAGCAAAACAAGAAATTAATAATGCTTTTGGGAAATGCGATATTTTAATAAATGGGGCTGGCGGTAATCATCCATTAGGAACGACTAGTAATCCGTTTTTTGAAATGGAAGATCTTGATAATAAAACGGAAGGTTTTAAAACTTTTTTCGATTTAGATCCTAAAGGAATTGAGTTTACATTCAATTTAAATTTTCTTGGAACATTAATACCAACTCAGGTTTTTGCTGAAGATATGGTAGGTCGTAAAGGTTGTAGCGTCTTAAATATTTCTTCCATGAATGCCTTTACACCTTTAACTAAAATTCCAGCTTATAGTGGTGCGAAAGCAGCAGTTTCAAACTTTACACAGTGGTTGGCTGTTCATTTTTCAAAAGTGGGAATTCGGGTTAATGCGTTGGCACCAGGTTTTTTCTTAACCGACCAAAATCGTTCTTTATTAACACAAACAGATGGAAGTTTAACCCAGCGAGGTCAACAAATTATTGACCAAACCCCTATGGGTCGTTATGGGAAGCCAGAAGATTTAGTAGGTACAACCTTATGGTTATGCAGTGAAGGTTCCAAATTCGTAACAGGTATTGTTGTCCCTATAGATGGCGGGTTTGCTGCTTATAGTGGCGTTTAATAAAATCTGTTTCTTAAAAAAAATCAACTTACAACACATTTAAATATTAAAACTGAATAATAACTAACTAAACATTTTCTTTTTTAAGGTTAAAATAGGCATATGAAATTAGAACAAACATGGCGCTGGTATGGCCCTAACGATCCAGTATCCCTTCTAGATATAAAACAATCTGGTGCAACAGGAATTGTTTCTGCACTACACCAAATTCCAAATGGTCAAGTTTGGACAGTAGCCGATATTAAAGAGCGAAAAACTATTATAGAAAACTTAGGCTTAACTTGGTCTGTTGTGGAAAGTGTGCCTATTCATGAAAGTATAAAAACCAAATCTGGAGACTATAAAACATACATTGAAAATTATAAACAAACCCTTTTAAATTTAGGAGCATGTGGTATAGATACTGTTTGCTATAACTTTATGCCAGTTTTGGATTGGACACGTACCAATTTGGATTATGAATTGGATGATAAATCAACAGCTTTAAGATTTGAAGCTGCTGCTTTTGCTGCTTTTGAATTGTTTTTATTAAAACGACCTGGAGCAGAAGATGAATATTCAGAAAATCAAAAAAAAGCTGCTGAAAAATATATTGAAAATACTTCAGCAGAAGATCAAAAAAAACTTATAAAAAATATAATTGCTGGATTACCTGGTGCTGAAGAGGGCTATACACTTAAAGAATTTAATAAAATTCTAGCAACTTACAACAATATTGGATCTAAAGAATTGAAAGCAAATCTATTTTCTTTTCTTTCAGAAATTATACCTTCCGCAGAAAAAGCAGGAGTTTTGATGTGTATTCATCCAGACGATCCTCCTTTTCCAATTTTGGGATTACCAAGAGTCGTTAGTACAGAGCAGGATATTACACATTTATATAATGCTGTAAAAAGCCCTAATAACGGATTAACATTTTGTACAGGATCTTTTGGAGTGCGAGCAGATAATGATTTAGCAGGTATGGTAACACGTTTGGGAGATCGTATACATTTTATTCATTTGAGAAGTACACAGCGAGATGCTGATGGTAATTTCCATGAAGCCGATCATTTAGCAGGTGATGTAGATATTTTTGCTGTTATGAAAGCCTTAATTCTTGAACAACAAAAAAGGGTAAAAGCAGGTCGTAAAGACATAAGAATGCCTTTTAGACCTGATCATGGACATAAAATGCTCGACGATTTAAAAAAGAAAACAAATCCAGGATACTCAGGAATAGGAAGATTAAGAGGGCTTGCCGAATTACGCGGTTTAGAACTTGGTATTAGACGATCATTATGACTTAAATTTTAATACATTAAATTAATATAAACTGCTCATGTCACGCCATTAGGAACTAAATTTTAAGCGTTATACATGGCAAAACCAAATAAAAACAAACTATGTCAACAACATTCGAATCCAGATATGCTTCAAGTCCAAAAGCTGTAAAAAACTATGATACAAAACAATTAAGAGATGAATTTTTAATTGACGATTTAATGCAAAGCGGAAAAATAAAATTTGTGTACACACATTATGATCGTTATATCGTAGGAGGTGCGGTGCCCGAAACAGATTTAAAATTAGAAACTATAGATCCACTAAAGGCCGACTATTTTTTAGAGCGTCGCGAGTTGGGAATTATTAATGCCGGAGCAGATGGAAGTATTATTGTAGATGGTGAAACGTTTAAAATAAATCATAAAGATGCTTTATACATTGGTCGTGGCGTAAAAGAGGTTATTTTTAAAAGCGACGATGCTAGCAATCCTGCAAAATTCTATATGAATTCTGCGCCAGCCCATAAATCTTTTCCAACAAAAAAAACAAGTCTAGAGGAAGCCAATAAAATAGATTTAGGAAGCTTGGAAACAGCAAATCATAGAACAGTTTGCCAAATGATTATTGGCGGAATTATAACAACATGCCAATTACAAATGGGGATGACGCAATTAAAACCAGGAAGTGTTTGGAATACAATGCCAGCACATGTTCATGATCGTAGAATGGAAATTTATTTTTATATTGATGTACCTGAAAACCAGGCTGTTTGTCATTTTATGGGTCAGCCACAAGAAACTCGCCATATATGGATGAACAACCATCAAGCAGTAATATCGCCACCTTGGTCTATTCATTCTGGGGCAGGAACGTCAAACTATACATTTATATGGGGAATGGCAGGAGAAAACTTAGATTATAATGATATGGATGTTGCAAAAATTACAGACTTAAGATAATTTTTGCAACACACATTCAGTATAAAATAAAAATATACGGGATAGAATTAAATTTTAAACATGAAAAAACTCAAGGTTTTAATATTGGTTTTTGTTGCTTTCGCTTGCGCGGAAAAACAGCCAGAAGGCATTATAGTAACTATTAAAAATACTTTAGATTTTGATAGAAGTTTTGAAACAGTAGAAATAAAAAAGACACAGTTAGCCTCATTAAAAACTAATAATTTTAAAGTTCTTGAAACGGAGACAAATGCAGAAATAGTCTCTCAAGCCGTTGATTATGATAAAGATGGAATTAACGATGTATTATTGTTTCAACCTGAAATTTCAGCCAACAGCGAAAAAACTTTTAAAATAATTGGAATAAATACCGAAAAAAAGCAAGATAGCTCGGTTTTAAAATGCTATTCACGTTTTGTACCAGAACGTACCGATGATTATGCTTGGGAAAATAACCGTGTAGCTTTTAGAACGTATGGCCCAAAAGCTCAAAAAATGCAAGAAGAAGGTATAAAAGGCGGTACACTTTCCAGTGGTATTGATGCTTGGTTAAAACGCGTTGAATACCCAATAATTAATAAATGGTATAAAAAAAATACTGATGGAACAGGTTCTTACCATGAAGATACTGGCGAAGGTTTAGATAATTTTCATGTTGGTGTTAGCCGTGGTATTGGTGGCATAGCTGTTCATGCAGACTCTGTTTATATGGTTTCTAAAAATTTTGTAAGCTTTAAAAATATTACAAATGGCCCGATAAGGACAGCTTTCATTCTAAATTATGCCCCATATAAAATTAATGGCATAGATGTAAAAGAAACTAAGTATATAAGTTTGGATTACGGACAAAATTTAAGTCGTTATACTATAAATATTTCAGGAACAGATCACATTTCAGCGGGTATAACACTGCATAATAAAGATGGCGAAACAACAACTAATAAAGAAAACCGATTTATGAGTTATTGGGAACCCTATTTTGATTCAGAATTAGGTCAAGGTATTGTGGTTCAAAACAAAAATGTATTATTAAGTTTTGATGAATATATTACTGAAGAAAAAGATAAAAGTAATCTTTATGCGCAGTTAAAAGTCTCTGATAATCTTGTAGATTATTACGCAGGTTTTGGTTGGAAAAAAGCAGGACAATTCACTAATAAAGAGGCTTGGAATAATTATTTATCTAGATTTTCAAAATGTTTGGATACCCCTTTAAAAATAAAATTTATAAATTCAGCGAAATAAAATGCGACAGACATATCTAAAAATCATTTCAGCGTTAATCCTATTATTATGCGTTTGTTGTAAATCTTCCGAAGATTCAAAAATACTGAAATTGGCTCATAGTTTGGATACACAACATCCCGTTCATAAGGCTATGGTTATTTTAGGTGAAAATTTAGAGAAACGGTCTAGCGGAAAATTGAAAGTTAATATTTACCCTAGCGGACAATTAGGTGGCGAACGCGAATGTTTAGAGTTATTACAAATTGGAAGTTTAGATATTACAAAAGTATCTGCTGCAGTTTTAGAAAATTTTATTCCTGAATACAAAGTATTTAGTATCCCTTATATGTTTAGAGATAAAGCACATACGTTTAGTGTTTTTGATAGTGAAATTGGTGAGGGTTTATTGCTGAAAGGTGATAAATTTAGACTGAGAGGCTTAACTTTTTATGATGCTGGGAGCCGGAGTTTTTATATGAAAGAAAACCCTATTGAAACACCTTCAGATTTAGTAAATAAAAAAATAAGAGTTCAAAAGAGTAATATGGCAGTAGCCATGGTTAATGATTTAGGAGGTTCTCCCACACCTATATCTTGGGGTGAATTATATACAGCGTTGCAGCAAGGAGTTGTAGATGGCGCAGAAAATAATCCACCAAGTTTTTTTACATCGAAGCATTATGAGGTTTGTAAATATTACAGTTTAGACGAACATACTGCTGTACCAGATGTTTTACTTATTGGGTTGGAAACTTGGGAAAGGTTAAATAACCAAGAACGTGAGTGGTTAAAAGCTGCTGTAAATGAAAGTACTCGTGTACAACGAGAGCTTTGGGCAGATGCGGAAAAAGAGGCACTAACAGCAGTAAAAGCAGCTGGTGTTCAAGTGCTTTATCCAGATAAAAAATTATTTGTTGAGAAAACCGAGGGTATTGTTAATTTATTTAATAACAATAAGGGAATGATGGATTTAATTAACGCTATAAAACAACAAGAATGAGAGCAGCTATTGATAAAATATTGGAATACATCGTGTTATCAGTATTAAGTATTATGTTGCTAAGCGTTATTTGGCAGGTATTTTCTAGATATGTTTTAAGAGCGCCAAGTACATTGACTGATGAGGTTTCGAGTTTCGCTTTAATTTGGGTTGGTTTATTAGGAGCCGCTTATGCCTCTGGAAAGCATTTGCATTTAGCTATAGATTTAATTCCTGAGCATATAGTAAAAAATCACCAAGCCATATTTGACGCTATTGTTTATTTTTCAGTTACATTTTTTGCTTTTACAGTAATGGTAATAGGTGGTTTAAGATTAGTACAGCTTAGTTTTCAGTTTGAACAAACCTCGGCAACTCTTGAAATTCCTTTGGGTTTTATTTATGCTGTGGTTCCAATTTCAGGATTATTAGTGTGCTATTATAATATAGATACTTTTATTAAAAAACGTAAAATCAATAAAGCATAACTTATGAATTTAATTGAAGTACTTATTTTAGTTAGTAGCTTTTTGGTTTTTTTATCGCTACGCGTGCCAATTGCTTGGTCCATTGGTTTAGCGGCATTATTCACATTAGTAACCGCAATGCCATTTATGCCTTCTGTAACCACATTAGCGCAGCGTATGGCAACAGCTTTGGATAGTTTTACCTTGTCTGCCATTCCTTTTTTTATATTGGCGGGACAAATTATGAACAGAGGTGGTATTGCCGTGCGGCTTATAAATTTTGCAAAAGCTATTGTTGGACCTTTACCAGGCGGACTTGCTTTTGTAAATATCATTTCATGCATGCTTTTTGGTGCTATTTCTGGATCGGCAGTTGCTGCAGCATCAGCTATTGGAGGATTTATGAATCCTATGATGGAAAAAGATGGTTACTCAAAACCATTTAGTGCTGCTGTAAATATTACAAGTGCCACTACAGGATTAATAATTCCCCCAAGTAATGTGTTAATTGTGTATTCACTAGCAAGTGGTGGAGTTTCAATTGCAGCACTTTTTATTGCTGGATATGTACCAGGAATATTAATTGGTTTAGCATTAATGATTGTAGCTGCGGTATATTCAATTATAAAAAAGTACCCAACCGATAAATTTGTTAGTGTTAAAGAATTTTTTAAAAGGTTTATAGCAGCTTTTCCTAGTTTAATGCTATTGGTTGTGGTTATTGGTGGTATTGTAGCTGGTATTTTTACAGCGACCGAAGCATCTGCCATAGCTGTTATTTACACGTTGGTTTTAGGCTTTTTCTATAAAGAAATCACAGTAAAAGATATTTCACCTATATTGTTGGAAACTATAAAAACTTCAGCTATAGTCTTATTATTAGTATCAACTTCTATAGCAATGTCTTGGGTGATGAGTTATGAGAATATTCCGCAAGAAATTAGTAATACATTATTAACTATAAGTGATAATCCTATAGTAATACTAATTATTATAAATCTGATTTTACTTTTTGTTGGTGTATTTATGGATATGACGCCTGCTGTTTTAATTTTTACACCTATATTTTTACCAGTAGTTACGAGCTTAGGGATGGATCCCATCCATTTTGGAATCATCATGATTTTAAACCTTTGTATAGGGCTCTGTACACCACCTGTTGGTTCTGTGTTATTTGTAGGTTGTAGTGTCGCTGGCCTTAAAATTCAACAAGTTATAAAACCTTTATTGCCCTTATTCATAGCAATGATTGTTGTTTTATTGATTATAACATACTTCCCAGAACTAACACTTTGGTTACCACGGCAGTTTGGTTTATTGTAAATTTTAATTTTTTAATATTATTAAAAATAGTCTTTAAAATTCAAACTTAAAAGTTGAAGTAGTTTTTAGCATTATAGTAGCAAATGTCACTTACTATTTTACCTAAATGATTTTCATCATTTGGTAATTCACCATTTTTAACATCCTTACCAATAAGATTACATAAAATTCTTCGAAAATATTCATGACGAGGAAACGATAGAAAACTGCGGGAATCTGTTAGCATACCAACAAAACAGCTTAACAAACCTAGGTTAGAAAGTGCATTGAGTTGTTTTTCCATCCCATCTTTTTGATCTAAAAACCACCATGCCGAACCATATTGCATTTTTCCTTTTACGGTTCCATCATTAAAATTGCCAAGCATAGTGGCAAATACATCATTATCGGCAGAATTCAAATTATATGCAATTGTTTTTGGCAATTGGTTGCTACTATCAAGCGTATTTAAAAATCCTCTTAAACCTTTAGCTTGAGGAGCATCTCCCATAGAATCAAACCCAGTATCTGGACCTAATGTGCTTAAAAGTCTTTTATTATTATTCCTAATAACACCTAAATGTAATTGCTGTATCCAGCCTTTAGCATGATACATTTTCCCTAAATGAATCATCGTTTCAGCTTTAAAAAAATGAATTTCTTCAGATGAAAGTGCTTCTTTATTTTTTATTTTTTTAAAAAGAATTTCAATATCGAAATCATGATTTTCAAAATGATGTAATTGTTCGAAACCATGATCTGATAATCGGCATCCATGTTCATTAAAATAATTAACCCTATTTTTTAAAGCAGATAATAAACTTGTGTAATTTTCAATTGAAACAGTTGAAACAACTTCTAATTTTCGCAAATAGATATTATAGGCATTAACGTCCTCAACGGCAATAGCCTTATCTGGTCTAAAAGTGGGTAAAGTTTTTATTTTTAAAGCGTTATTTCGAATTGATATATGGTATTCTAAATTATCTATTGGATCGTCGGTAGTACATAACGATTCAACATTCATAAGGCTTAATAGTCCATTTGCAGTATGCGTTTTCTTTTTTAGAATACTTAGGGTTTTATTCCAAACCATTTCTGCAGTTTCTGGAGATAATAATTCATGAATATCAAAATAGCGTTGTAATTCCAAATGAGTCCAATGATACAAAGGGTTACGGACAGTGTAAGGTACAACTTCTGCCCATTTTAAAAATTTCTCTTTATCAGTTGCATTACCTGTAATATATGCTTCATTAATACCAAAAGCTCGCATTGCACGCCATTTGTAATGATCGCCAGTTAACCAAGCTTGTGTTAAATTTTCAAACTGATGATTTTCTGCAATTTGTTGTGGTGATAGATGGTTATGATAATCTATAATAGGAAGCGATTTCGCGTAATTATGATATAATTTTTTTGCCATGTCCGATTGCAGCAAAAAATCATCTTTTATAAAGGAATTCATAAGTTATTTTTATACAGTAAATATAAATATTTTTATCAGGAAGTACTTTAATTAATATAGGTTTTTAGACTCTTTAAGAGTTTTTTTTAGATGTTTAGAATATGGTTAACTCTCATGCTTTGGGATAAAAGTTTTGGGTAGTGCTCAAAATAAAAAAGCTTTATCAAAAATTGATAAGGCTTAGTACTCAAGGCGGGAGTACCTTATTTTTTAAACGTGCTTAACCTCTTTTAAACCCTTTAAATACTATATAATATATCTTAATTGATTTATCTGAAATCAATTTTTATCAAATTTTATTTAAGTAGGTAGCCCTTTTAATTGCCCTCTTTTATATATTTGTATCAAATTGTATATTTATGAAAGTTTCATTTCATTTAAGAAAGGATAAGGCTAATAAAGAAGGGTTAATGCCTATTAGGATGCTAATTACAGCTAAAGACTGTAAAATATTCAAAGTGGTTAAAGGCATTAACTGTAAAGAATCCCTTTGGGATAAAAGAAGTGAGCGTATTAATCCTCCTAGGAAAAATGATTCTTATAATTATCACATTGAATACAATAAGATAATTGACGAAAGAGAAGATGAAATAAAGAAATTATTTAGATACATTTTGCTAAATAACATCAATCCTACAAAAGATTATATTTTAGAGAAGCTTGAAAATGGATTAGATAAAGTAAATCTTACTCATGAGTTTTTTCCAACTTTTGAAGAATTTAAAGATTCAAGTAAGTCTACAAAGACACCGAGAACTATTAAGTCTTATGTTACAACTATAAATTTTCTTAAAGATTTTGAATCCTATTCTGGAACAAGATTATTATTTGACTCTATTGATTCTACATTTTTTGAAAAACTACAAGATTATACTTTCACAGAAAGAAAAAATAAAAATAGCTACTTCGCATTTATCATAAAAGTTTTAAAAACTTTTATGAATTGGTCTTTAGATAAAGAATATCACAATAATTTAAAATATAAAAAATTTAAAGCTAAAGAAGATGAAACCGAAATTATCTATTTAACAATGGATGAATTAATGACGCTTTATAACCACGATTTTGAATCTGACAGATTAAACCAAGTAAGAGATATGTATGTTTTCAATTCCGTAACAGGTTTGAGAATATCCGATTACAAGGCTCTAAAACCATCAAATGTAAAAAAGGATTACTTGTTAATTACTGTTCAAAAAACAAAAGCAATCAACACTAAAATACCTTTAAATAAATTTTCTAGAGAAATTTTAGAAAGATATAAAGATACAATTCACGAGCCTTTACCTGTTATTTCTGACCAGAAATTTAATAAGTATATTAAAGAATGTTGTAAAATAGTTGAGATTGATACTTTGGTTACAAAAACCAGATATGTAGGTCAAAAAAGAATAGAAAAAACGGTGCCAAAATATAAATTAATTACTTCTCATACAGCTCGTAAAACTTTTGTAACAAATTCTTTAATCCTTGGAATGAAAGAAATGGTTGTTAGAAATATTACAGGACATAAAAAAGAGGAAAGCTTTAGACGTTATGTGAAAATTGCAGAGGATTTTAAGAGACAAGAAATGGATAATACTTGGAATAAAATATAAATTACAATGTTAGACCAAGAACTAAAAGATGAGTTTTATTCAAAATATAATACGTTTTTAGAAGAAATTCCGAGTAAGAATGTTTTATTCGATTTTTATATTTCAAGTGAGAAATTTTATAAAGAATCTTATTATTATCCGAATAGAGAGGAATTTAATGAAATCTTGTCAACTTTAATTAATTACAATTTCAAAAAAAAGACTTTTAAAAAAGATGCTTTTTTTACTTTTCTTGAAAACGAGCATTTTGGATTAGTAAGCATAAATAGCCTAGAGAAAAATTTGATTCATTTAATACAAATGGAGGTTGATGTGTTTATGGGGTCAAATTACAATTGCTCTTTTAAGAAGGTGGATTTTTACGAGAAAAACAACCCTTTCAAATCAAAAAAAGAGTTTCATTTTTTTATTATTTCAAAAATACTTGAAAATATAGAGTTTAATCCTTTCGATGGAAGTTTTTCTGCTAAAAATGAATTTCACCTTTTGGAAGAGTATTTTGATTTAGTATTACTTAAATTAAAAGAAAAATTTGATTCCCTTAATATTGAAGTTCTACATCACGAAGTAATTAGGCTAGAAGTATTAAAAGAAAAATATCATTTTCATTTTTTAAATTCTTCTATTAAAAAAATTGAAAAGCTAATAGAAAGGTTAAGTTCACGTTCTGTTAAGATTAAAGAAAAAAAGGATCAATTCAAACTAAATATTAGTCCTCAAAAATTAAGTAAGTTGTATGTTCTTTTTTTTGAAAACAACAATACACAAATCAATGAAGAAAAAATAAAAAGAATTAATCAATTTATCTCTAATTGTTTTGAGTCAGATAGCAAATATTCTGCAATTACAAATACACATAAAACGAAATCAAAGTCTATAGATTTCTTAAATAAGAAAAAGTTTAAACCATTTATTGCTGTATTGATTCTTTTTATAAAACTAGAATATGTCGAAGAAAAAAACGCTTCCAGTATTAATGATATTTTAGTTTCAGATTTAAAAGAAATAAATACAGGGTATATTGGTTTAAGTGGTAATTTAAGAAACGTTATATCTCAAGGCATTTATCCGTTGTCAATAAAAGTGACCCGTCCTGAATAAAGGCTACATAATTTTAAACATTATGTATAGAAATGACAAAGTAATTAGACGGTATTCAGAACCTTTTAAACTGAAAATTTTAGCGGAACTTACAACCGGTAAACACACAAAAAGCGAACTTTGTAAACTCTACTCTATTGCACCTACAACTGTGAATGTGTGGATTAAAAAGTACAATCGTAAAGACTTAATGAACACCAGAGTAAAA
>Ga0114952_1001081_pt1 | contig 24448 bp, 17 predicted proteins | sample SidtaG_2_FD_87303 | JGI IMG/M metagenome (GOLD analysis project Ga0114952, IMG submission 87303) | Marine algal microbial communities from Sidmouth, United Kingdom - Sidmouth_Asex2 metaG | ecosystem: Host-associated > Algae > Red algae > Unclassified | place: Sidmouth, United Kingdom | collected...
AGAGTGCAACAAAACAATTATTGTTAAACAATGAAAATGTTGACGTGGTCTTTTTAGATTGTCAAGGAGAAGTACTTCAAAACAAAGTTCCTAATTTATCATTCGTAGGCCAAGATTTAATTTTATACATTGTTGACCTATCTCGCCAGACCTCCTTCAAAAATATAAAAAAAGATTTAGATTTCTTTGAGCAAAATTATCCTGAAATTAGAGTTAAAATTCTGCTTAACAAATCCGATCTTTTTGAAGCCGATCAATTAGAAGCAGTACTTCAAAAATTAGACATGGTGAGTTTTCATGGTGTTATAAGTGCTAAGTCTGGAGCCAATATAATGAAGCTTTTAGAAAGTTTTATTTTAGAAATCCTCCAAGGAAAAAGCATGACCAATCAAACTCGTGGAGCTGCATAAGTTATGTTCTTAGAATTCAACCTTGTTCTCTTTTTTAAATTAACTTGGAGTATAGCCACATATCCAATTGTTTTCAACTAATCGAATTCAGTGAGTTTTCTGATTTAACAATATCTGATAAAATAGAAACAATACTTAAGGTTCATCTTTGTAAGGTCAACAATTTAAATGACCTCAAAATTTACATCGATGAAAACCTTTTTGCTTGATTCCTTTGCTAGAATTCCGTTTGACAAAACAATTCTGTTACTGCTTTTAATGGCCATAATTAGTTATGCCATTTATTACCTCAACGACGCTTTAACTTATGAAGTCGATCTTGATCTTGATGAGAATTTATCAGAAGAAATTCAGGATGATCTAAATTACGGATAGTCACCTTTAGAATATTTCTGAAGAAACAATGGGCTTGGACTAGACCATTGTTTCTTTGATTTTATTACATTTTTCTTGCTCCTTTCATAGGATAGGTTCCAAACATCCCTGCCTTCATGGTCCCTTCCATTCTGCGTTCAGAAAAATCTAGGTTAACTTTTATTTTGACGTTCATTCCTTGTACTTTGGTCTTATAATCAAAACTCAAAGTATTATTTTCTGAAGCAACTCCTTTTATTTCATCCTTTTCATCTGGCTCGTCCTTGCTGATGATAGTGACATCATATAATGCTCCATTTTTTTTAATAATCATATCTCCGGCTACTTGCATACCTGGCACCTCAACTTCATAATTCCAATCACCAGCCAAGTTTAATATTTTAAAATCTTTGGCAGCTTTTTTCTTCTCTACTTTTTCAGCCATAACTTCATCTTCAGAAGGCTTCCTAGGCAATCTTTCATCTCTTTGAGAAGTGTTCCACACAAAAGAAGCAATGATTGTAGCCGCTTGTTTTAGATCATCTTCAGACAGCGCATCTAAATTATCCATATTAGAATGATATGTCCTAGAGAAGTAAGCCATCGGATCTTGGATGAATTGAAAACCTGGTATCCCAACAGCATCAAAAGGCAAATGATCTGTTCCCCCTGTATTACTTAAAGTCAGCGTCTTAGCATCCATATCTTCAAACGGTTCTAACCATTCCCTAAATATTGATCATACTGCTTCATTCCCTTGCAAATAAACCCCTCGTATCTTTCCCGTTCCATTATCGAGGTTGTAATAGGCCGATACTTTTTCATTGGCGGGTTTTAATTCTTGAGGCGTATATCCGGAGTCTCCAAAATCAGCGTAAAATTCTCCAACATATCCTCTTGACCCAAAAAGTCCTTGTTCCTCTCCCGTCCACAATGCTAGCCTCAAGGTCCTTCTTGGCTTAACTCCGGTCTCTGCAATCGTTTTTAATAATATCCTTGCTGCTTCCATCATGACGGATGATCCAGCACCATTATCAGTCGCACCCGTTCCGGTGTGCCAAGAATCAAAATGTGCACCAAAGATGACCACCTCCTCTTTCAAATCTGTTCCTGGAATTTCTGCGATAATATTATGCTCCATTCCATCAGGATTAGTGTATTGGCATTCCAGATCAATATTCAATTTTAAAGGAATACCTTTTTGCATCATTCTAAATATTCTATTGTAGTGTTCTACTGCAAGGGTCGCTTGAGGTACAACCTGCTTGTCATTATCTCTGGCTCTACCCCCATCTCCTGTTCTAGCCCCAGACACAAAGACTGTCCCTAGATCTCCTTTATAACTTCTCTCTAAAACGGCTAGAGGCTTTTCTTCCTCCAACATCGTCCAGATTTTTTTATTCAAGCTGAAGCCGCCTGATCCATAATTCCTTCTTGGTCGAGGCGTTGGTTTTCCTGCTGTGGCCATATCAAAAAGTGCTTCCGTATCATATCTTTTTCCTTTTGCCTCAAATGGAAGCTCTACGTTACGAATTGAATCCATCAAGACAAATTTGCCTTTCAACTTGCCTTTATATTTTTTAAGATCTTCTTCTTTTTTGACATCGAGATAGATCACCTCTGCTGTGCCTTTGACAGGTGGAGACCATGCTTTAGGATAAGCTATAATTGGCCAATAGATAGGTTCTTCCGCATGCATTTCAAAATGATCCATTTGCCATCCCCTTCCAAATGGACCCCACTCGTGAAGGTGAACATTACTCATCCCCCAATCTTTCAATTGTTCTTGTGCCCAGGAAGTAGCTTTGTCAAGTCCAGGCGACCCAGTCAATCTAGGTCCATGGATGTCTGTTATCCATGTAGCAATATCGTATACTTCAGATTTGTCCATGCCATGCTTGATGATGACATCGGTTATTTCTTCTTGGGATATTTGAGCTTTCGCCGACCTGTCCGGCCAGGAAAGGCAAAGTAATAGAAAGAATAGAAAATATAAATTTCTCATAAATACTAAATTTAAGGTGGGTAATTTACAAAATTTTTAAGCAATCGAAAAAACTTGGAAAGTAATGAAGGAGGTAATTTCTTATGTCTATAATGCCGTTGTCAATTATTATTGAAAGAAGATCTTTATTTTTACTCTTTTAGGCTTTCCTGGCCGGACAGGTCGCCAACCATTTCGGCCAGGAAAGACAAAGAAATAATAAGAGAATTAAAAAAAATTCTTTAGGGAACCTCTATTAACTGCCTCTTGAGCTGAAAGTAGAATAGAATGGATTTAGACAAGGCGAGAGGAAGGAGTTATACTATATTGACTTTAAGATGTCACATATAAATTCTAGATATAACTTGTTAAGATCAAGGCAAAAAGCACAATCATAGCCATAGCTATGATGAGCATTTTTAACGCAGAGTTTAGCAAAATATATCGGAATTTATGAGATATTTTAGAGTCAATATGGTATGAGCCATAGCTAAGCGACAGACGATCAACGAAGTATAAATTCAGTATATTCGCTTAAGAAAATTTTCAATTTTCTGCTCAGCCAAGAATGTAGTAAATAGAGGTTCCCTTTAATAAAATCTCATATAAGGCACAGGCTGGTCACTATGATGTAAGACAATACAGACAAAGACAAACCAATTAAAAATATGGTTAAAGAGATTCTAATATGCTTATATTTTCTTTCAAGAATTTTTCCTAAATAATAAATGTCTTTTATCATGGTACTGTAGAGGTGGTCTTGATCGTTGATCATTTGCAGAAAAGCCCATTCATAATCTCGCTCTCCCATCCCATGGAAATTTCCGTAAAACAATAAATTGCCACCTTTATTTCTTATATCTTTTTCCGTAAATTGCCCATGCGTAATTCCCGGTCTAATAGAAAGTATCGCAAAAATAATTGAGCCCATCGCAGTTAATGTCAAGATGAATACAGGAATAAAATCAAGACTTTCTTGAAAAGTTGCATCACCTATTTTGGTGCCGATGACACCACCCAATACCAATGATAAGATAATAGAATTTACAGTGATCATTATGTTTGCCTTCTTATCCACCATCTCATTTAAGGTGTAGTGATTTTTAGAAGTTGTCCTAAAAGCAGTTTGAATACCTCTAGCATCACGGCCTTTTATACTCTTTAGATTTTTCTTTAAGTCTTTCAACTCTTGATCACTAATGTCTAACTCTTTTTTTAAGGCGAGGTCATTACTTTTTTCTAAGTTCTTTTTTTCTTTTGTCAAGTCCAGTGTCAACTTATCAATCTTTGGTTGAAACTCTTCTCTACAATACGGCAATTCAAAGGCTAAATTAGAAGTAATGCCGATGGCAAGATCATACCATTTCTTCCGACTGATTCCAATATCTTGTAATATCAATTCTTTGTGGAGGGCTTTGAGTCTTTTGTTAGACTTTCCTATCACAAGGTCTGCTGTTAATCCATCTTTCAATAATTTACCCAGTAAAGTTTGAGGAACTTTAGGATAGACCATTTCGCGGAAAGCGGCATACAACGCTTCCTTATTTTTTTCATCAAATGGATTTTTAAGAAAAAAATTGTTAGCCGTTTCTATTATGTTTTCTTCAAGATTACTTTCAGGTAATCCCTTTTTGTTTATTCGTGGTTTACTATTTCTGTACGAGGCTGCTACTAACCATGCACCGATCCTTCCGAGGGCTATAGTTTCTTCTTTAAGTTTGGCATGGGATCCAACCTTATCCATAAAACCTACATATCTTTCTGCAAACTTAATATTGTGATAAACTATGCTATTGGGATAGTCAAAAATAATATCGGTCGCAAAACTTCTTGCCGCTCTAAGCGTTTCTTCCAATTGGTGCATTAAAACATATGAGTTAGTTTAAAAATAAACCTTCTGTCTTCTTCAGAGAAATATTGACCAACAGAAATCACTAAGAAATCTATTGGGTCTAACCAAATACCTCCTCCATAGGAGGTGTGTAACTTGTCAGAATCTACTTCATTTTGCCATACCTTTCCGTAGTCAAATCCTCCATGTATACCAAAAGTAAAAGGCAAAACATTGTTGATTGACCTAACTAGTTTGATTCTTAGATCTATACTTTGATAAAAAACTTGATCTCCCCTAAATCGTTCTCTTCTAAATCCCCTCATATTTGTAAGGCCTCCAATGGTAGGTGCTTTGAAAAAATCAAAATCTCCCATGATACTCTCATAGCCAATTTGGCTAGCCAAGATGACGTATTTTTTTCTATCGATTGGTTGATAAAAGATCACCCCTACTCCAAACTTCCCATAGGTAAGATCATTTTCTCCAATGGTCGTTTCCCAATCATAACTAAGTTCAAATTTAATTCCTTTATGTGGGTTTACTGTTTGATCCAAACTTTGAATAGAAAGTTTAGTTTTTGCTCCTGCATATATCCTTTCTTCAAAAACATTACTTGGAAGCACGGCATCTGAAGAGGTAATAAACCTTCCTTGAGTATCCTCAATTCTTGTTCTTTCTATAAGAGGTCCAATAGAAAAAGATCCACTATTGCCCAAAAATCTTTTTCGTAATCCCAGGTTATAATAAATTCTACTTTGCCTTACTCGATTGAAATCAAGATCGTCCGGATCGGGATTTTCAGAATCATTTCCATAACCAAAATAATTAAAAGCAAAACGATTTCTTCTCAAAGCAAAATCCGATACTACATCCCAAGTTCCAACAGCTTCAAGGATCTCTGCATCGTAATTAAAATTTAAAGTAGAGGTTCCTAAAGAATAATCTAGCTTAATGGTATGTTTTGCACCGTAAGGAAGTTTTTTAAATTTATTTTTAATATAACTGACTATACCTCCAATTATAAGACCATCATCAGGATTAAAACCTAAGTTTGGCAATGGCAACCAATAATTAGGATCGTAATGAAAACTTCTTCTATCGTAGGTATTTAAAGCTACCCTCCTTGAAGTCTTATCTTTTCCCTCTTTACCAAAATCAAATTTATTCTTTTTAATGTCTGAATCATAAACATAAGTCTTCTTGCCACCAAGTTTAACACTGGACGCTTCTTTGACCTCATCTTTACCACCTCCCCCAATGATCCTAATTTTCAAACTTCTATTTACTGAACCCTTTATAACAAATAAATCATCATCCTCCATTCCATACAAGTGTACTTCTTTTGTAATATCATGATCAAAAACTCTTTCATAGACGAGGTCTTTTATCTCCCCTTTATTGCTCATGTCAAAAACTTTTACAAGCGTTTGATCATCTGAGATTCTTTCTATTTCAAACATATCCCGATCTTCAGTTCCAAGCACATCTACTACCTTTGATTTTAGATTGTAAGCCATTCTTGCAAACTTCACAATATTATCTCTACGGCTTTTTGTGTCCTCTAACATTTGCTTCCAATCTTCATCCCTTGCTTCCTCTGGTACCTGATTAAATCCTTTTTCTATTGCTTCATCAGTTACATTGTCTCTAATGTAGATTGCTTCGTTTTCCCAATCTTCCCATTCTAATTCTCCCAAAAATGTTTGGTCAAAATAAGTAGCATTCCAACTTTGCCATTTTATATTTTTGACGTCTGGTGTAAAAGTCTGAAGTTGTCTCATAAAGGGGTTAACCGCATAAATGATCCAAGTTATTAAGCCGTCATATTTTGCAAAGGGTTGATCTCTGTCTCTAGGAATCGGTCTATAATACTTTCCTTTTTCATCTTCAAAGCTTGCCCACCTCCATTGATCTTCATGCCTATCCCAATCTTTGATCATCAAATCAAAAAGCCTGGACCTGACAACCCACTTTTCATCAATTCTATGTTTTCTAGCTTTTATTATTTTTTCAATTACATCTGAGGTGCTTATGATCTTTTCTGAATTGCCAAAACTTTCAAGATTACTCCAATCTCCATCAGGACGTTCTTCCACCAAATAAACATCTCCCCCAAACAGATCATTTTGATAATCTAAGGCAGGTTGCTTTGGAATGTAATACAGTTCAGGATTCGTATGATAAACATTGGCTGCATCTGCCATAGGTGGTACCATCAATGCGGCAAATGGATAGGCCGCCATAAAGTTGTCTTGCAAAATATTCTTGGCTTGGGTTACTTGATTTAGTGGATAAGGTAGTGTTCTTGAAGGATCTTTCGTCAGTGCTCGCATGACATATTCCTTATCATCAGCACCACCTAACCTCAAAGAATTGGTTTGATTTCCTCCACCTCTTTTTAATGGTACGACACCTCCTTCATATTTATCCAGCTCTAAAACTTTGAAATTATATTCCTTCAAATAAATGTCAGAATAGTGTTCGCCTAAAATTGCTCTATGAACTGGTCCTACTTTCTTGAAATCAAAATTAGTAGGTTTTCTTTTCTTAATCGTTAGATGCTCTTCATATTCTGGAAAGGCGTCAGGAATATTACTTTTTGAAATTTCAAGTTTCTCTTTTATTTTCTTTCTATAAACTTCCTCCATACCATCTTTCTCATCATTCAATGCATAATAATATAACCAGCCAGAACCGTTTTGGTAAAAATCTATTTTAGCATAGCCTAATCTTCCAAAACTAAACTCTGCACCATCTCGCAGGCTTGCAGCATTTTCTTTTGAACCTGATCCACTGACTATAAAATGTTGTCCTTTATTTTTTAGATATTGTAGAGTATGTTCATGACCCGCTGCAACAATATAGCTTCCGTTTTTTGTTAGCGCACCCATGATATCATTCCTCATTCTTTTATATTTAGCGGTAGCCACATCCTGTGGTACGCCTACTGCGCTTCTGACAAATGCAATGGCTGATCCAACCACTGGTAATGGTATATATAAACCCTTATTCAAAAATCTTAAAGGAAAAATATGATTTTCTATAGTATAATGACCTCCATGTTGACCGGCTGAATACAGCGGATGGTGCATTGCCACAATAACATTCTTATCTCTATATTTACGTACGATATCTTCGAATTCTCGATAAAAGCCAGCTCTCGTCTGTATTTCACAACCTTGGTTTATAGCCTGATCCGTATTCCAATCCTTTAACCACCATTGACTATCAATTAGGACTATAACTAATTGATCATTTATCTTTACAACTTCGGGATCACCACATCCTTTTCTTGGCAAAAAGTATTCTTCCCAGTCTTTATCATCATCATCGGTAGTACCATTCTTTTGCTCATTGAGGTTTTTTTCTATATATTTTTGCTGCCTTTTCACACCTTTCAAACCATACTTCGCCCAATCATGATTACCCGGTATAAACATTATGTTTCCATCAAAATTTTCTAGCATGTCTAGTTGGACATCTAACTTGTGTTCTGCCAAGTCTCTTTGATATTCTAAAGATTTTGGAGGCATCCCAACAGGATAGATATTGTCACCCAAAAAGATGATCGAATTATCTTCTGAAGCTTGATCCAGTTCTGCTTTTAGAAACTTAAAAATTGGAATGGTTTTATCTTTTTTAGCATTGCCTGTATCACCTATAAGATAGACCGTATGTTTGACTACTGAATCACGGGGCGGAGTATAGTCTGCCCAGTCCTCTACCTCGTTAATATAATTTAATTTGTAGTTCGCGCAAGATTGCAATCCAAACAATACTAGAATAGTATAGGCTAACGCCTTACAAAAAGAGTTCATAAATAGTGGTTTTGAGTAAAAGTATGAAATCTTCAAGCCGAAACACAATATAAGTGTTCAATTACTTGAATTGAACATTTAAAAGACGTTTTGGTATTATCTGATTTTATAACCCTCATCATGCTCTGAGTATTTACTTTGTTTAAAATGACTTAATCTTTTCAAGATGAGATGTTATAAAAAGTACATTTGATTTAAATCATTCCTACAAGAATTAAATACTCTTAATTGTGGAAGATAATTTATTGTAGTACTAAAAAATGGTTTCGTATGAATAATTTTCATCCAATACATTAAAAATCAATAAATTATGTTAATTTATTTTAAGAAACTGAAAATTCTTGAGCCATAAGACCTTCTCAATGAATACGAACTTACAATCTTATGTTGTAATTTTACTCCATAAAAGAATTACCACTCCTACAATGAAAGTCATTTGCATATCAGATACACATGGTCTTCACAAAGATGTAAAATTGCCTCAGGGCGATCTACTCATCCATGCGGGAGACATCTCTTCGAGAGGAACACGAAGTGAAGTTTTAGATTTTATTCAATGGTTTGATAATTTAGAACAGTTCGCTTACAAGATATTCATCGCCGGAAATCATGATTTCTTTTTCGAAGACACACTTACAAGTGAGATCAATGCAATCATCCCGAAAAATATCATCTACCTCAACGATTCTGGTGTTGTAGTCGAGGGCCTCAAAATATGGGGCTCCCCCATACAACCAGAATTTTACGATTGGGCATTCAATAGAAAACGGGGTGAAGAGATAAAAAAGCATTGGGACCTCATTCCTGATGATACGGACGTATTAATTACGCACGGCCCTCCTGCAAACATATTGGACAAAACGACCACGGGAAAAAATGTGGGCTGCCAAGATCTCCTTGATGCTGTAGTGAGCATAAATCCCAAATTTCACATATTTGGACACATTCATGAGGCGTATGGGATGGTAAAGAATAATGATAGCACTTTTATAAATGCGAGTCTTTTGACGGAGAGATATGCGATGAGAAACGAGGCGCTTTGTGTTGAGATCTGAATGTTATTATGAGGCGAAGACGAATCATACCTGTATTATCCAAATACTACTCTTGCACTATCTAGACTGCTCTCTTTGGATATTCATTGCGAAGAATCTTTTGATTTATTCTTTCCATTGTTGCACATAACCAGTCATGAAAAATTTCCTCTTTGAGATTTTTTTGATTTTTCATCGCCAAATGCGCCGTTTCTATATAAAGAAAACGAGCGGTAGAAAAGTCATTAGAAAGCCTTGTTGCTAGCTTCTTGATGTAAGAACTATTTAGGTTTAAGTGTCGATAAAAGATTTCGTTTCTCATAATATCAGAGTAACACTTAAAAAAGATTTTTTGTTTAACTTTTTCAGCATAAAAGTTAAACAAAACATGATACATGGCCATAATTTGCTGATATTCAATGCAAAAAGAATGCTAGCTATTAAACAAAGTTTAGTAGATCATGGCAGATCAGAGGATTACCCATTCAGAATTCATCCTTAAGAATCAAGATCTTTGCTTCTAATAAATTACAGAATCTAGCAAAAAAATTTCAAAGTTGGAATTAATAAGATCCTGTAACAACAAAATAGACACACCATTGTATTTATGCTATAGGTTTAATTTCTAATGAATTATCAAAAATGGAAAACTTAAAAAAAGTATATATAGCGGGTGGTTGCTTCTGGGGAATGGAAGACTTGTTTAGAGTGAGACCCGGCATCAAAGATACGGAAGTGGGTTATCTAGGCGGAACAAATGACAACCCCACTTATGAAAACCACCCCGGACATGCTGAAGGAATAGAACTCACTTACGATCCTAATGAAACATCTATCAAACTCATTCTGGATTATTTTTTCCGCATTCACAATCCAACGACAATCAACCGTCAAGGAAACGATATTGGTACCAGCTATAGGTCTGCCATATTTTTTCAAAGTGATAAAGAAAAAAAGATAGCAGAAGAGGTGATCAAAGTGGTTGATGATTCTCAAAGGTGGGGAGCAAAAGTAGCCACTACGCTTGAACCTTTTACAAAGTTTTGGGCAGCAGAGGCTTTTCACCAAGACTATCTAGTGCGTAAGCCAAATGGGTATACATGTCATGCGGAGCGTTTTGGGAGTTTTTTTTAATGTTAGAATGTTCAGATTAATTTTTTGAAAAGAATGATGGATTTGTCAATTTCATTTTTAGTCTCAACTTATTTATATTTAAACCAAAGTTGAAATGAATGAGATTAGTCTTATTTTTTCTGTTAATTGCTGTTTACCAAATTCATGGGCAAACTCTTATTGTTAAAGTCAGTTCTGCAGATTCAAAAGAACCACTTGCTTTTGCCAATCTATATTTTCAAAAAGCAGGCATCGGTGACAATACAAATATTGAAGGAGTTGCCAAGTTTCCATTGAGTAAGATAAGCACTATAGATTCTTTAGTGATCTCTTATATTGGATATGAAGACAAAAACCTCTTTATCGATCCTAAAAATATAAGCACAGAAATTGAGGTCTTGTTAAAACCTTCTTCTGTGTTTCTTTCTGAAGTAGTAGTCACTTATGAAAAGCCATTAAAGGCTATGAAAGTATTGCGGCAAGCTATTAAAAACACTAATAGCAACTACCCTACTGAAGACCATCTCATCTCTTCTTTATTCAGAGAAACTCATCAAGAAAATGGTGTATTTATAGAACTGAATGAGGCTTTGCTGGAAACCTATTACACTTCTTATCCAAAAAAGAAGCTGGATCGAAAAATTTGGCAAACTTGGTATTATGAGGAGGAATATTCTTTTGATCTAGAAGGAGACTTGACCATTTTACCCCTGTTACAAGATTTTAACACCCCTTTAGAACATCAAAGGGTTATTGCCTCTAGAAATTCAGAAAACTTAAGCCGACATGATTTAAAAACAAATTTCTTGTGGGATCCACTTTTGCTTTTTGCGCTTGACAAAATAAAATATCAATACGATTTTCTTTATCCAAAGATCTGGAACAAATATCAATTTAAAAACTTAGGTACAGAATTAATCAATGAAGAACCTTGTCATGTCATTTCTTTTTCGCCAAAATCAGAAAAAAGGAAACTTAAGGTCGACTTGGGGAAAAAGAATAAAGCAGCAATCTATGTTGGTAGAGTTTACATTTCAAAAGAAACATTTGCAGTAACCAGATATGAGTGCTCTATTCTCACCGACAAGAATTTTGGATTTTACGCCGGAAGAAAACCCTTAGATTTTAAGTTAGTAGTTAACTATAAAAAGCTAGCTGCAAAATGGTTTTTGGATGATATAAAATTGATAAAAACAGTTCGCGTTGGAACTAAGGCTGATAAATCAGCAATCCTACAAACATGCAGAAAAGAAATTTTTGTTATTGATATAAAAACAAATAATGTCAAACCCATTGCAGATTCCTTGATTTTCAAATCATCAAGACTTTCATCTTTAAGACATTTTGATAAATTTTATGACCCCAAACATCCTGGCTTCAAAAATATTCCCGAAAAACTCTCCTTACACTCCGAGGTGAAAAAAGATTTAGAACATAAAACACCATTATCAGAACAATTTGTAAACTATATCTCTGATAAAAGCAAAAAAATACCTCCTCCAATAGCAGAGCAAAAGCCATTCACTTTTAATTATCATGGTCAAGAGTATATTGACAGTCTTCATTGGATGGCTAATAAAGAAAATGATTCTGAATTCCGTACACATTTAAAAATTGAAAACAAGTATGCCAAGAGTCTACTTTACTCAGAACGAAAATACCAAAAGAAACTATTTAATACATTAAATAATTTCTTTCCAAAAATAGGAACGAACGATAAAAATGTAAAAGATGGTAGTCTTTACATTCACGAAGATAGCCTTGGGCAAGATTTATTACGCTTTAAAGTTGATTCTATAAATTATATAGAGGTCATAAATTTGACTGCTTTTAAGGCTTCAAAAGAAAATATATTTATTACAAATTGGAGCTTAAATCAAGCTGGTAATTTGATATTTCTAAGCTACGAAAAGCCTGGCATTCTCAGTGATTTCATTGCGATTTTTTCCGTAGGTAGCAATCAAGAACTTGATAATTTTCCCTCAATTTATAGCGCCTGCTGGTATGATGACAACAAAATTATATATTCTAAAACTGATTCTAAAGGAAGAGCTAGTGAATTAGTATTGCGCAATATAAAATCCAAAGCAGAAGAAATCATATTTGTCGAAAAAGATCAGACTTTTGACATAGAAGTAGGAAGAATTAAGGACACTATTGTTTGTACCATCCAATCCAAAACAGCAAATGAAATACGTATTATTGAGAAACATCAACCGAAGCCTATTTTAAAATTATTAAAACAAAGACAGGATGGAAGACATTATGATCTAAATATTTCGCAGAAATGTTATCTACTCATAAATGATATCGCAAAAGGTAGTTGGATTGAAAGTAGCCCATTAGATGACCCTTCAAATTTTGAAGTTCTTGCTGAAGGAAATCCTTCCGATTATATTGAAGAGATTACTTTAGTTTCTAATAAACTGGTTGCACTTATCTATGAAAACTCCATTCCTAAACTAAAATTATTTAATGCTTCAAAAAGTAAATGGATTTCATTGAAAATTGATCTAGGTATCGGCTATTACTCTTTGTACGCTCCAAGGGAGCATGGCGACAATCTTAGATTTAACTTTAGTAGCCCTAAAAAATCGTCATGCATTTATAACTATGATTTTGAGACACAAGAGCTTTCACTTATAAAGCAAATAAAATTGTCAAAGAAGCATCCGGTAAGTTATATCTCAACAAAAAGGCTTTGGGCAGAAAGCTATGATGGAACAAAGATCCCAATTAGTATTTCTGCGAGCAGGAGTCGAATAAAAAATCATAAAGGTCTGATTTTAAAAGTTTATGGTGCATACTGTGCAAACACAACTCCTTACTTTTCACCTCAAGATGCCATCCTTATGGAGCATGGCTATAAAATAGCTATTGCACATGTCAGAGGTGAATCTATACTTGGTCATCACTGGTATGAACAAGGAAGGCAGCTAAATAAGAAAAATTCATTTCAAGATTACTTGGCTTGCGCCGAATATTTAATTGACAAAAAATATACAGATCCAAATTTTCTAATTGCTTATGGAAACAGTGCCGGTGGATTGATTGTAGGTCAAGCAATAAATGAAAAACCAGAATTATTTAACACTGCGATACTTGATCATCCTTATCTCGATGTGATCAATACCATGATGGATGCTTCGCAAGCATTGACAATTGACGAATACAAAGAATGGGGAGATCCTAATGAAAAGAATGTATTTGATTATATCCTTGATTATTCTCCCTTTCAAAATATCACAAAGCAAAAGTATCCTAATGTAATTATAAATGCTAGTTACCTCGATCAAAGAACACCAGTTTGGCAAGCAGCAAAGCATGCCTCAAAACTTAGGACAAGCAATTTGGCGCAAACAGAAGTACTCTTGTTGACTGATATATTATCAGGTCATGAAGGTTCAAAGACTGGCAAAGAGTGGATCAAGAATTTTGCAGAAGTGTATTCTTTTTTAAATAGGAATTTATTCAAAGACTGAATTTAAGTATTAAAAAGTGATGTGTAAGCATTTGCATATTCCGACAGCTTTGACCCCCCTGTTCCGATTTAGTGTGATCCCCCTATTCCGGAGCTTTGACCCCCTCTATTTGAAGTAAATGTTGATAACTTTCCAGAGGTTTGACCCCTCAGATGATTCATAATACTTCTGCTAGTAAGATGAAAAAACTGAAATCATTGGACATTACTGAAGAAGATCTTATTTCAGAAACTTAATTTCTATAGTATTATAACTACTTTCAAAATGTTGAGTTTTAAACCTAAACTATTATCTTACAATTAAGAAATGTGTGGTAAATGTGTGGTAAATGTGTGGTAGAAAAAACAAAACCCCCGCAAATAAACAACTTGCGAGGGTTCTTGTAGCCCGTAGGGGAATCGAACCCCTGTTACCAGGATGAAAACCTGGCGTCCTAACCCCTAGACGAACGGGCCGCTTTTAAAGCGTGGCAAATATATTGCCTAATATTGTAAATTGAAAGTATCGGGCTGTTTTTTTTAACTTTATTTTCAACGCACTAGAATTCCCCCTTTTACTCCCTCAGCTCAAGAATCCCTCTGATCTTGATCATCTTCACTTTTTTTGTATCTAATCGATTGATTATAGCACGCTTATTTCATATTGCTACAATCTGTATTGCAGGTCTTTGGCTGTTACAAAGTTTCAAGCTCATAATATTAATATATCCCAATAAATACTACCTTTGCGGCGAATACCAATTAACTTCAGAATGCAGTATAAGATTTTCACATTAGTTGGTATAACTTAATGTTTAACAAATTAAAAGATAACATGGCTAAGAAAAAAGTAGCAATCAATGGCTTTGGTAGAATTGGGAGACTTACCTTCAGACAGCTCCTTAAAAAAAGAAACGTTGAAGTCGTTGCCATCAACGACCTTACTGACAACGGTACTTTAGCTCACCTTCTAAAATATGACTCTGTTCAAGGAGCTTTTGAAGGTAAAGTAAGTCACGATGAAGATTCAATTACTGTAAATAGAAAGAAAATAGCGGCTTTCTCTGAAAGAGATCCTTCTAAGCTGCCTTGGAAAAAAATGAAAGTCGATCTAGTTCTTGAATGTACAGGCCACTTTAGAACAAAAGACAGCGCAAGTAAGCACTTGAAAGCCGGTGCTAAAGATGTTGTGATCTCTGCACCAGGAAAAGGTGATGGCATCCAAACAATCGTACTTGGTGTCAATGATGATGAATTTAATTCAAGAGCTAAGATATACTCCAATGCTTCTTGTACTACAAACTGCTTGGCTCCTGTTGTAAAACTAATCAACGACAATTGGGGCATCGAAGTAGGTTCTATGACCACTACCCACGCTTATACTTCTGACCAAAGAATTCAGGATGCTCCACACTCAGACTTAAGAAGAGCAAGAGCTGCCGCGATGAATATCGTTCCTACTTCTACTGGTGCTGCTGTGGCAGTTGGTAAAGTAATTCCTGAAGTTGCAGGAAAACTTGATGCCATTGCTGTTAGAGTTCCTGTTGTGACTGGTTCTATGATTGAACTAAATGTTATCTTAAATAAGACTACTACCGTTGAAGCAGTGAACAACAAGTTCAAAAGAGCTGCTAATGGCAATTTAAAAGGCATTCTAGAATATCAGACAGATCCTATCGTTTCTTCCGATATCATCAGAAATCCACACTCATCGATCTTCGATTCACTGATGACCTCTGTGAATGGCAACCTTCTAAAAGTTGTAAGTTGGTATGATAATGAAGCTGGATACTCTGCAAGATTGGCTGACCTTTGTAGCATGATCGCTTCTGGTAAAAAATCAAAGCGTAAAGCAGTCAAAAGGAAGCCTGCTAAAAAAATAAAGCCAGGAAGAGCTATCGCTACAGCTAAAAGAGATACAGCCAAAAAAGCAACAGCTAAGAAGGTGAAGGTTAAAAAATTATCTTCTACCAAGCCTACAAAAGTTACTGCTAAAAGAGCATTAGCTAAAAGAACTGTTCCTAGAAAAGCGAGTCCTAGAAAAAGAACAACAGCAAAAAGAGCACTAAAATAATTGTGCTTTTAAATAAATACGCAATAAAGGATATCTCTTGAATTAGAGATATCCTTTTTTATTGTCAAAAGCTACTACACCTTTTATTAGCATTTTAATATCTTTGTAGCAAAAGCATGTTAATATGAACTTCGCAAACAAAAAGGTGCTACTTAGAGTAGATTTCAACGTACCATTAGATCAAAATGGGAACATTACAGATGATACCAGAATCACTGCGGCATTGCCAACCATCAAAAAGTTGCTGGAAAACAATAATGCTGTGATCCTTATGTCACATTTAGGTCGTCCAATGAAAAATCTTTTGGAGGATGGTTCTATCAACAAAGAAAAATTTACGCTAAAACATCTTGTAGACCATCTCTCTTCTTTATTAAATCTTCGAGTTCAGTTTGCTTCAGACACGGTGGGTGAAGAGGCTCGAGAGAAAGCAGAATTCTTAAAATCTGGTGAAGTGCTGCTACTCGAAAATACTCGTTTCAACAAAGGCGAGGAAACTGGAGATGAGGAACTTGCAAAACAACTTTCCCTGTTAGGTGATGTCTTTGTGAATGATGCTTTTGGTACAGCCCACAGAGAACATGCTTCAACAGCCACTGTTGCTAAATACTTTGAATCTTCAGAAAAAGACTTCGGTCTTTTGATGGGAAAAGAAATTAAAAATGTTACACTGGTATTGAAAACTACAGAGCTTCCCTATACCGCTGTTATTGGTGGCGCAAAAGTCTCAGACAAAATTTTATTGATTAAAAAGGTCATGAAAAAAGCTAGCCAAATTCTGATTGGTGGTGGTATGGCCTATACCTTCATTAAAGCTGAAGGTGGTGAGGTTGGAAACTCTTTGGTTGAAGAAGAAAAAATCGCTTTGGCTAAAAGTCTCTTAGACAGTGCTCCTAATAATAATTGTGTTTTTCAACTTCCTGTTGATTCTATCGTGGCAGATAAATTTGATAAAAATGCAAATACAAAAGTAGTAGACAGCTATGCGATCCCAGATGGATGGATGGGACTTGACATTGGACCTAAGGCAAAGTCAATCTACGCGCTACTAGTAGAAAATTCTAAAACCATTTTATGGAACGGACCAATGGGCGTTTTTGAGATGGAAAAATTTGCCGCTGGAACAAGAGCCATTGCACATGCTGCAGCTTATGCAACTCAACACAATTACGCTTACTCTCTCATTGGTGGTGGTGACTCCGTTGCAGCCGTCAATCAAACCGGAATGCAAAACACCGTGAGCTTTGTTTCCACTGGTGGAGGTGCTTTGTTAGAGTTTTTAGAAGGAAAAGATCTACCTGGAATAGCCGCTATAAAAGCTTAAAAATTTCTTAGATTAATTCTAATTATATATATTATAAATGTATAACATAATTTAATTTTAAATTCCATTGTAAATTAGGAATTATACATACCCTATTGAGGTTAATTTCTTTCCTAATGCCTTAAAGATCAGCTATTTTACTTCCTTTTTTTTGGGGAATGATTTATATTTAGAGTAATACCTTCGTAAATCGTTTCCATGAAAAGAATACCAATAATCTTTTTTTCAATAATTCTTCCATTTATAATCTGTTGCCAAGTAACACCTGATTTCTCTTTTGATGATTCAGATGGCATTAATCATGAATTGTATGCCGATTATCTTGATCAAGACAAAGTGGTATTTATAGAGTTCATGTTCATCAGTTGCCCTCCTTGCAAGGCATACCTTCCCTACATGAAAGATCTTTACGCAGAATTTGGATCTGGAAATGAGGACGTAGAGTTTTTTCACTTCACAGTTGTTTTTGGTGATTCAAATGATGACATGGCTGATTATAAAATTGAAGAAGACATACCTTTTCCGATGGTCGGTTCTGATGGTAGTTCTATTCCAACTTTCAACGAATATAAAAGTGGAGATTATGGGCTCTTTTTTGGCACCCCAACTTTTGCGATCATAAAACCTAATGGTGAAGTAAAACTCGCGAGACCACCTGGTAATCAATCGACATGGAACCCTGTCTTGAGCGAGTTGATCAATGAAGCTTTGGACAATCAACCTCCTCCTCCTCCCCCTCCAGTATCTTACAATATCTCTGGTACAATTTTAGATTCTGATGGGGAAACATTTACTGGCAATAATACCAACTCAGGGGTGATCGTAACTTTATCGGGAGACACTACATTGACAAGCACAGAAAATCCATATAGATTTGAAAATATTCCGGAAGGAATGAATTTAGAATTGAGTGTAGAAAGTTCTATTGACCAGGTGTTGGCAGGCGTTTCTACTTTTGACGTCGTAAGAATATCCCAACACATCCTTGGATCAATAGAGTTATCCTTGGCAAAACAAATTGCCGCAGATATAAATTGTAGCGGTTCCATATCCACCTTTGATATAATCAATCTACGGCAGTTGATCTTGTTTATAACCCAAAGCATTCCTTGCGGTTCTTTCACTACAGTGACTGAAGAATCTTTAAACGCCCCAAATGCTACCGTTGACAACCTTGAGCAAATATTATCAATCACAGACCTGCATGACGATCTTCAAGATCAAAACTTCTATTTGATCAAAATTGGAGATACAAATTAAATTTCAATAGGATATTTTAAAGTGTTGTTAATATGCTTTTTATTACAAAAGCGTACATTTGTTATCGACTTTTTTCTATGCAAAATAGTATATGATAGACCTCATTGGATTGACAGCGGCGATGCTAACCTCCTTGGCCTTTTTACCTCAGGCAATAAAAACGTATAAGAGTAGATCTGCAGGAGATCTTTCCTTGTCTATGTTTCTATTATTTATAGCTGGTCTAATACTTTGGTTTACCTATGGCCTTCTAAAAAATGACCTTCCTATCATTCTTTCTAATGTAATTACCCTGATCTTGGCTGGAAGCATCCTTTATTTTAAAATAAAAGACATTCTTAGAGAAAGAAAAAATAGCATTTCAAAGTAATTTTAACTAATTTAGTAATCTCCCTCCTATAATATACCGATAGATCTTTATATCTATTAGATGGTGCCAGCATCGTGTCGTTGGCCATTTTATCACATAAAGATCTACATTAACAATAATTTTTAAATACATAAATCATACTAAGGATGAACAGGATCTTACTCTTTTCAATATTGTGCTCCATTGCAATTTTTTCTTGTGGGTCAGATGATACAAGTGAACCAGAAAATGCAAAGACAACTTATGGTCAATTTGAAGTACAAGCAAACAACTCCATTGTCATGGAAGGGGACATTACATCTATCACCTCAGTTGATTTGCAAGAGCTCATAAATGATCATCCGAACGCAAATCCTATCATTATGAAATCCTGCAGTGGTGTGCATTTGGATGAGGCTACCCTAGTAGCTGCTCGCCTTGTTAGATCTGCTCAATTGGATACACATTTAGCTTCAGATGGTACCATCTCTAGAGGTGGTGTAAATTTCTTCATCGCGGGTGTCAATAGAAGCATGGACAGCGGTGGACAAATCGGAGTAAACGCTTGGAAGGATGATTCCGGTAGAGAAGCTACTTCCTATGATTTTGGTGATGAAGCCCACCTCAAGTATTTAAATTTTTATGCTGAAATGGGATTTCAATGGCTTGCTGCTTCTGATTTCTATTATTTTTCTATTCAAGCAGCAGATTCTGATAATCTATTTTTTCTCACAGATGATCTGATAGAAGATTATGCTCTATTGACAGACTAATCATGCATTAACAAAAATCAAAATTGTGCCAATAGGTTGTAAGTTAAAATTCTTTAACTTTGCCATTGATGAAATTCGTTTTATATATAGCAAGTCTACTTATATTTCTTTCTTGTTCTAGTGCAAAAAAAGCTGGATACTCCAAGGAAATAATTGAGTTACAAAACTTTATGACGGGCTCCTTTGATAGTTCTGCTCAGGCATTGACGGACTCATCCTATTTGGATATAACCATGCACCTCTATCCTATTTGGAAAAACAAAAAAGGTGTTTGGCTCTATGTTGAGCAAGCCATGTCTTCAAAACTACAAAAACCATACAGACAAAGAATCTATCAGCTTGAAGAGGTTAGAAAGCGTCAATTCATCAGTAGGGTGTACAAACTTGAACAAGCCGAACGCTTCATTGGTAAATGGAATGAACCATCCTTCTTTAAAAAATTTGGACAAGAAATATTGAGTGAAAGAGAAGGCTGCGAGGTATATTTAAACCAAATCACTTCAAACAATTATGAAGGTTCGACTAAAAATCAAAAATGTACCTCCAGCCTTGGTGGTGCAAAATATGCCACTTCAATCGTCACTATAGGTCCATATACTATCAGTAGCTGGGATAGAGGATTTGATAGCAAGGATAAACAAGTGTGGGGAGCAGTTAAGGGGCCTTATGTATTTATACGAAAATAATTTAAAACGGCATATCCTTCTCATTCCCAAATAATATTTCAATCTTTTAGTTTTCTACAAACTGGCTAAAAAATACCTTCAAAAATAGTTGATTTAAAAAACTACTTGGACGATTATTGCGTTTGTTAATTTAAAGCTATCAAAAAAATGACAAAAGTTGATGAACTCATAAGCCATATTAATTTAGAGCAAATTGAGGAAAATATATTTAGAGGAGCATCCAAAGAAATCGGGTCTAAAAGAGTCTTCGGAGGTCAAGTGCTTGCACAGGCATTAAGGGCTGCTACCCAAACAGTTCCAGAAGAAAGGAAGGCGCATTCCCTACATGCCTACTTCATATTGGCTGGAGATTCGGCTGCACCGATAATCTATAATGTAGATCGTACAAGGGATGGCAAAAGTTTTACCACAAGAAGGGTAAGAGCCGTACAACATGGAAAAGACATTTTTGTCATGGCTGCTTCGTTCCAGAAAAAACAAAATGGTCTGGAACATCAAATTCCAATGCCTAATGTCCCAGATCCAGATGCCCTTATCACCGATCAAGAATTAGCAGCAAAATTCGGTGACTCTGTTCCTGATGCAGTACTAAGAATGCTCAGAGAAAGACCGATTGAATTTAAACCAGTTGAAATTCCTGACCTCTTGACCAGAGTTATAAATAGACCTTTTCAGCATGTTTGGCTGAGGGCTAAAGGTATAATCGATCAAGATCAAAGTATGCACCAACAAGTACTTGCCTACGCCTCTGATTACAATCTGCTGACAACGGCAATGAGACCGCACGAAGTATCTATTCAAGATGTGCAATTGGCAAGCTTAGATCACGCCATGTGGTTCCACAGAGATTTTAGAGCGGATGATTGGTTACTTTATGCTTTGGAAAGTCCATCAGCCTCAAATTCACGAGGCTTCACCAGAGGAAATGTTTTTACTAGAGATGGTAAGTTAGTTGCTTCGGTTGTGCAAGAGGGATTGATCAGGATGAAGAGGTAGTTGTTTGTAGGATGTTAGTTGTTAGTGGGTTTTGTCGTTCATCGTTTATCGCAAAGATCGGATAACTTAGGGGCACCTGCTTAGGCTAAAGATCCAGCAAGACAAAACGATTCATCGCGTCCATTTTGACCAAAAACGCGTCAGCATTCAAAACAAAAAACGCGTTCATTCAACACATAAAAACTAAACATAAAATGCCGTAGGCATTAGCATCCTAAACAAATAAACGCATCACCGAATAAACAACTGTCTAATATTTCAACTTAAACTCTACCCTTCTATTAGCCCTCTGACCTGCTTCAGTCGATTGATCAACACCTGGCAATGGTCTTGTTTCTCCAAATCCCTTTGCGATAATACGTTTTGGAGCAATGCCACTATCTTCTAAAAAGGCTTTACAAGCGAGCGCTCTGTTATATGAAAGCAACATATTTTGCTGATCATCGCCCGAATTATCTGTATAGCCATGAATCAAAACAATTGCTTCTTTTCTTTTTAACATGATATCTTTTAGACCAGCTAATCTCCTTACAGATTCTCTTTCTAAATTTGCTGTACCTGTTGCAAATTCTATATTACTGATCTCTTGAAGGTATACTTTTTCGGCTTTGGATAACATTGGGCAGCCATTATTAGTCTTACTACCAAATTTTTTGGGACATTTATCGTAAGGATCAAAAACACCATCACCATCTGTATCAGGAGGACAACCCGTTGGAGATTTCCAAGCAATGTTTGGACATTTATCCTTTTTATCTGGAACTCCATCTCTGTCTCTATCATAAGGACAGCCATTATTGGCTAATGGGCCTGGCACTCTTGGACATCTATCTTTATCGTCTGCAATACCATCCTCATCTCTATCGGGAGGACATCCTTTATTTGATGCTATTCCAGCGATTTCAGGACAGTCGTCATCCATATCCAAAATACCATCACCATCTGTATCTAAGGGCTGTATAGCAACTACTTTTGCTGGAATCATAGATGCTTCAGCAATGTTTGTTTTATTTCCTCTCATGATACTACCTCCGAAAAGGAATAGGAAAAATAGGATCACGACGATTCCTATAAAAAAATCATCTCTGTCTTTCTTTGATTTAAAATCTAGAAGGTTGTTGAGCATAGAATAAATGTTTTGGCTATTTTACCTTATACAGACTGAAATTGCTGCGGCAAGTAACTTAATTATAAAGCAAAAATAGAAAAATATTCGATTTACTTCATATTTGTTAAATCTCCTTTCAAAATAGTAGGAAATCCATCTCTGAATGTCAATTCCACCTTATAGACGTAAATACCTAACGGAACTGCTTGATTTTTATATTTACCATCCCAACCATTTTGAGCATCATTGGGCAAAATATCTTGATTTCTAAATACCATATTGCCCCATCTATCATATATTTCAAATGAATTTATGATACTGACATCTCCATCCGTAAATAGATAAAACCTATCATTGATACCATCTCCATTTGGGCTAAATGCATTTGGCAAATAATATGACCTACAATCTTCTAGATCAATTGCAATTTCATCATGATCCACCCCGCATTCATTGCTAATTTCTAAACCATAAGTCCCCGGTTCTTGAATTAATATAAATTCAGAATCTGCACCGGTACTCCATGCAAGAGATCCATTTAAAAAGTTATTGCTAAGACTATAAGCCTCTGATTGCAAACATAAGGTCGTATCCTCTCCTAAGTCAACATTAGGCTCAAAATTTACATCTACATTGATCCAATCTTCTGTGATACAAATATCATCGACCAAGACAGTAACTGCATAAAACCCAGATTGCACAGGCCTCAAGGTTTGCCCCGTACTTCCATCAGACCATGCGTAAGAAGTCGCCCTTTCTAGATCAACGGATAATTCAAAAAAATCTGCAGCACAAACGGATGTATCAGGGCCTAGATCAAGATCCGTCAAATTACCATCCACGATTATTTCTACATCATCAAAATACTTCTCATTGCATTGTCCAGTTACCTCAACGGTATAAAGCGTAGTAACTTGTGGCGATGCAATAGGATTAGAAATATCAATTGCAGAAAGTCCTTCAGATGGTGACCACAAATAATTAGACCCTCCTTCTGCAGTGAGTTGTGTTTTGCCGCCAGGACATAATACAACGTCTTCCAAAGTAGATTCGAAAGTAGCGAATTCGATACAGACCCTCTGATCGTTTCTTGCACCACCTGTTGCTGCAGTGAACCCCCAAAATACTTCTTCATCACCGGAAAAAATTTCATTCACGATGTCTCCTGTATAAGTGAGCCTTTCTTTGCAGTCAAAAAATACTTTCAACTCTTGTAGATCAGCATTCCACCTGATCTGAAATCTAAAAAATTCATCATTCTCAATATTACGATTATTTTCAAGAGCTTCAATCGGTCCTGCTAAGTTTGAAGTTGAATTGTGATTTAGATTTCCATTTTTCATGATAGCTATGTGATCATCCTTAGGATCTCCTTTCTCTCCATTTTGCCAAGTATCAATTTCGACAAATAAGGAAGGTGCAATTCCTGCAATCCCTATTCCTCCTCCTGCCCCTCCAACATTGTTACTATTTGGTTGCAACGCAAATACGATCCCATCTGCACCGCCGTCATCATCTCCAAGATATAATTCGGCTTGAACATTGAAAGACTCTCCCAATGATACTTTTTCTAAAAACCAAAAAGAGCCAAATTGATTGTTTTCATTTTTGGTTAATTGAATGCAGCTGTCTTGTACATAGTTAGCTTGCCCCACCAATTGATATTGAGCAGAAAGGTCAACAATGCAAACTACAAATACCATTACTACAAGCGTTCTCAACAAGCGATTTTTCTTTAATTTTAATTGATGAGTCCACTCCAAAAACTCACAAAACCAAAAATGTTTCTTTTGGCGATATTTTTCATTTTCTCAATCCACTGATGCTCAGGCATCACTGAATTTCGAAAACCAAAAATCTCATCCAAAATA
>Ga0114952_1001095_pt1 | contig 24267 bp, 20 predicted proteins | sample SidtaG_2_FD_87303 | JGI IMG/M metagenome (GOLD analysis project Ga0114952, IMG submission 87303) | Marine algal microbial communities from Sidmouth, United Kingdom - Sidmouth_Asex2 metaG | ecosystem: Host-associated > Algae > Red algae > Unclassified | place: Sidmouth, United Kingdom | collected...
AGGTTGTACTGACACCGTAAATACGACTTACTTTCAATACCCTTAATTTACCTTGCTCGATCTGTTCTACAAGTTCTAACTTTAATCCCAAATCGAATACTCGAATTAATCCTTTTTCTTTCATTACTTTTAATTGATGAAAAAGGGCAACCTATTCTAGGCTTAGTCAGGTTTCGGGTTTAAAAGCAAAAAAAATTAATCGTATTTAGACCCTTTTCTTTCTGAATTTTTCAGATACCGCATAAAGGCACCTATTTTTTTACCTTCCGTTTTTGTTTTATAAACCATTTTATCAAATGTATTTTGGTCGATATATTTTCTATCCAAGCATCGATAGAGTTGTGAACGAAGTTCTCCGCATGAAGCTTTAGCAGTACTTAAAAAGTGTAGAAACTCTCTATTCCCATTCCGCTCGAAACCCTCTGCTATGTTATCCATTATAGAACCCGACGAACCATTCATCTGGTCTTTTAGTCTATAATCTTTACCTAAAGGTGTAGATTCTATAAAATTCCAAACCTCTTTACAAATATCACGCGCCTCTTGCCAGATTTGTAAATCTTCAAATTCCTCTATTTTTCCCATAGCTCTAATTTTTTTCAACCCGCAACCCGCAACATTCAACTCGCAATTAACCTTTATTCCATATAGTTGCCGAGGCCTGTGCCGTAGGCGTAATAATCAAATCAGCGATATTAACATGTGGTGGCCGGGTAACCACAAAAAGTAGCGTCTCGGCGATATCTTCGGCTACCAAAGGCTCAAAGCCATCGTATACCGAATCGGCTTTTTTATCATCGCCCTTGAAACGTACATTGCTGAATTCTGTTTCGGCCGCTCCGGGGTTTACGGCGCCAACTCGTATTCCAAACGGGTTCAAGTCCATGCGCATACCGGTGGTAAGTGCATCTACAGCATGCTTGCTCGCGCAGTACACATTTCCTTTGGGATATACTTCTTTACCCGCAGTCGAACCTATGTTGATGATATGTCCCGATTTTCTTTCAACCATTTTTGGCATGACAGCCTTCGAAACATAAAGCAACCCTTTTACATTGATATCCAACATAGCCTCCCAATCTTCAATACCGCCTTCGTGTATGGGGTCTAGACCATGTGCATTACCGGCGTTGTTAATCAATACGTCAATCGTTGAAAAAGCTTCGGGCAAAGAATCGATGGCAGTAAAAACCGCTGTTTTGTCGCGAACATCAAAATTCAAGGTATGTACATTAGTTTTCTTGCCCAATTCAATCTTAAGTGCCTCTAGGCGTTCTTCGCGCCTTCCGCAAAGAACTAAATGAAACCCCTTTACCGCAAAGAGTATGGCGGTTGCACGGCCAATACCACTTGTAGCCCCTGTAATCAATACTGTCTTATTCATAATTTTTGTATTTTAAGTTTTATGGTACTTCAAATCCCTTTGCCGCTTCCAGCAAAAGAAACCAATCCTGTAATTCCATATCGATTTTAGTGGCTTCCATCGCCGCAATCAAACGTGATTTTGTAGTTGTGCCAACGACCGGATGTATTTTTGAAGGGTGTTTCAAAACCCATGCTAAAAGCATTTGATCGGCAGAGGCATTATATTTTTGTGCGAGGGGTTCGATACATTTTTTAATTCTCTTCGATATCTCGTTTTCTTCCCTAAAATAAGTACCCAACGGACTCCAAGACATGGCCATTCTTTTGTTGGCAATACAATCGTCTAAGGTACCGTTGTACATCACTTCGTTTTGCGTTAAGGAAAATTCGACTTGATTGCTCGAAACAGGGATAACCGATTCAAGTAAAGAAATTTGAGATGGTGTGAAATTAGACACGCCAAAGTCTTTGATTTTACCTTCTTTTTGCAGTTTTAAAATGGCTTCCACGATTTCCTCAGGGTGCATCAATGGGCTTGGCCTATGTAGTAACAACATATCCAAATACTCGGTATGGAGGTTTTTGAGCGATCTTTCTACCGACCAAACAATGTATGCTTTCGAGTATTCGTAATGTTTAATCCTATTTTCTCTTCCCTTCGCATCGAATTGAATGCCACATTTACTTATCAACTGCACGCTTTCCCGAGAAATATCACTCTCCGAAAAGGCTTTTCCGAAATCGGCTTCGTTCGTATAATCCCCATAAATATCGGCGTGATCGAAAGTGGTAATTCCAATTTCCAAACAGTGCTCCATCAAGTCGATAATTTCCGTTTTGGAAAACTGTTTGCCCCAACTTCCCCAAGTCATCGTACCCGCAATAATATCGGAATAAAAAGTGTTCTTTTGCATAAGCGGGTTAAATTAAAAAGAAATCCCTTAAAAACTTCATAAAAATAGGGGCTTGCCAATTTTTTTAACCAATCGTTAACAGCGATACAATGAATAAATTTTCAATTTGCACCTTGTTAGAATTTGTACTCGTTCCAAATAGACTTTCGGGAATTTTGGGAAATTTATTTTTTTCTTTGTCAAGGCAAAATTTTCAAGCATAGCCTAAGCTATGGTTTAAAATTTTAACGCGGACAAAGGGAAAAAGAAAGACTTAAAAACCCGAAAGTCTATTTGGAGGGAGTGCCACCGACCTAAACCAAAATTGTATAGTAACATATGGAAGAAAATACTACTGTAGATATTAGTGCCGTAAACGAAAAAATTGCTCAAGAGAGCGCGTTTATCGATTTGCTCATATTAGAAATGAACAAAGTGATCGTAGGCCAAAAGCATATGATCGAACGGTTGCTTATCGGTCTTCTCGGACAGGGGCATATTTTGCTGGAAGGAGTGCCCGGATTAGCCAAAACCTTGGCAATAAACACCTTGGCCAAAGCGGTAAAGGGAAGTTTTAGTAGAATTCAGTTCACGCCCGACCTTTTGCCCGCAGATGTTGTGGGTACGATGATATACAACATGAAGCTGAACGACTTCTCCATAAAAAAGGGACCGATATTCGCGAATTTTGTTCTTGCGGACGAAATTAACCGTGCGCCCGCGAAAGTGCAATCGGCCCTTTTAGAGGCCATGCAAGAGAAACAAGTGACCATCGGCGATGAGACATTTATTCTCGACAAGCCTTTTTTGGTCATGGCCACGCAAAACCCTGTCGAACAAGAAGGTACTTATCCCCTTCCGGAAGCACAGGTAGACCGTTTTATGCTAAAGACCGTTATCGACTATCCGAAGATGAACGAAGAGCAGTTGATTATGCGCCAAAATCTTTTGGGCGCTTATGAGAACGTTAAACCAGTGGTTACCGTAAAGCAGATTTTAAGCGCCCAGCAAGCGGTGAGGGAGGTCTACATGGATGAAAAAATAGAGAAGTACATTCTCGATCTGGTTTTCGCCACCCGCTATCCTGAAAAGTACAATCTTGAACAACTCAAACCTTTGATCAGTTTCGGTGCCTCACCCAGGGGTAGTATCAACTTGGGCAACGCGGCCAAATGTTTTGCCTTTATCAAGCGCCGTGGCTACGTGGTACCCGAAGATGTAAGGGCCGTTGTACACGATGTGTTGCGGCATAGAATCGGTATCACCTACGAAGCCGAGGCCGAGAATATTACTTCCGAAGAAATCATCAACAAGATCGTAAACGAGATCGAAGTACCTTAAAAAGTGTGCAGTAATCAGTAGCAGTAGGCAGTTGTTTTCTAGAAAAATACTGCTAACTGCTACTGCCAACTGCTACTGAACCCATGGATACCAAAGAGCTACTTAAGAAAGTACGTAAGATCGAAATCAAGACGCGCCGTCTATCCGATCATATTTTTGGTGGGGAATACCATTCCACCTTCAAGGGTCGTGGCATGACCTTTAGTGAAGTACGGCAGTATCAGTTCGGCGACGATATACGAAGTATCGATTGGAACGTTACCGCACGCTACAACGAACCATATGTAAAGGTTTTTGAGGAGGAGCGTGAACTGACGATGATGTTGATGGTCGATGTAAGCGGTTCTGAAATGTTCGGAACGACCAACCAGTTCAAAAAAGGAATTATTACCGAAATATCGGCCACATTGGCATTTTCTGCACTTCAAAATAATGATAAGGCAGGGTTGATACTTTTTTCTGATGAAGTCGAACTTTTCATTCCGCCAAAAAAAGGAAAAACACACGTACTTCGTATCATTCGCGAACTGTTGGAGTTCAAGCCCAAGAGCAATCGTACCGATATTGCGGAAGCTCTAAAGTTTCTAAGCAGTGTAATGAAGAAAAAAGCTATTGTATTCGTGCTTTCCGATTTTATCGCCAAAGATTATGAAAAAAACTTAAAGATTTCAGGGAACAAACACGATTTGACCGGCATTCGGGTTTTTGACGAACGCGAAGAGGTCATTCCCAATCTAGGTATGGTACAGATGCAAGATGCCGAGACCGGAAAGCATCAATTGGTAAACACACAATCTAAAAGCGTACGTAATGCCTACGGCGACTATTATCGCCAACGTATCGATTATTTCAAGGAAACTTTTACTAAATCGGGCTGTGGCGTATTGAGCTGCAGGGTCGATGAAAGTTATGTAAAAAAATTGTTGGGCTATTTTAAGCGGAGAGGTTAATGTTAGTTAAAAGTTCAAGGTTAAAAGTTCAAAGCAATACAACGCTGCTAAGGCGATGTACTCTGCTATTACTTTTTTTCTTGGGATTTCAAGGCTTTTCGCAAAAGAACCCTTCTGTAAGTTCGAAGGTAGATACTACTTCCATCAAAATCGGAGAGCAGATACAATTTACCGTTACCGTCGAGGCAGATACTTTGGCGCAGGTTATTTTTCCGGAAGGGCAGACTTTTTCTCCGTTAGAGACCGTTGAAGCTTTTGCGACCGATACGACCCGCAAGAACGACCGGATGACCTTGCAGAAAATATATGCATTGACCCAGTTCGATTCTGGATCTTACAAACTCCCTGCCCAACGCATAGAAGTTAACGGCAAAGGCTATTTTACCGATTCGGCCCAAGTGACCGTAGCGAACATTCCGGTCGACACGCTTGCCCAAAAAATGTATGACATCAAACCGTTGATAGCCGTCGAAAAAAGTAATTCAAAATTCTGGAAATTACTTCTGGGCATACTTTTGGCTTTGGCAGTCGTTGGTGGATTAGTTTATTGGTTCCTCTTTCGAAAGAAACCTTTGAGCGAAGAAGAAAAAGAAGCGCTCTTGCCCCCATACGACAGGGCCCTGTTAGAGCTCAAAAAGCTCGAAAATTCAAAATACCTTATCCAAGACGAGTACAAACAGTATTATTCGGAACTGACTGATATTGTCCGTTCATACCTCGAAGAAGACGTTCATGTAACCGCTTTGGAAAGCACGACCGATGAGCTAATCACAAAACTCGAATTGCTTCGCGATGCGGGAGAGTTGAAAATCGATAACGATACCCTACAACAATTCAAGCGTATTCTACAAACAGCGGATTTGGTAAAATTCGCCAAGTCTAGACCGGAATCGTCCGTTGCCGAACAAGACCGCAAATCGATAGAACAGATCGTAATAAAGACCCACGATGCGCTTCCCGAACCTACCCTAGAAGAATTGATGGAGCAGGAAGAGTACAAAGAAGAACTGGCCCGTAAGACCCATAAGAAAAAAATAGTGATTGCAAGTGTCGCCGCGTTGGGTCTTCTTTTGCTATCTACGGGAATCGCGGTTGCTTACTACGGTTTTAGTTATGTAAAGGATTCTGTTTTGGGCCACCCTACTAAAGAGTTATTGGAAGGGGAATGGATTGCCAGTAGCTATGGCTATCCGCCAATAAGTATAGAAACGCCCACAGTTTTGAAACGTCAAGAGGTAAAACTTCCGCCAGAGATGAAGGCCAATATTCAAGACCTTCAGCTTTTTATGTACCGAAGTTCGATAGGGCTTTTTACGGTCGGTACTTCTTCGACAACCTTGGCACAAGAGGCCGAACCCGATTTTGACCAGTCCATCGAAATGTTCATTAAAAATCTCGAAAATAATGGTGCAAAAAATATTATAACCAAACAAGAAGAGTTCGTAACGATTACAGGGGTGAAGGGCATAAAAGTCTTCGGAAGCGGAAAGTTTGCCGTACCCGAATCAAAAGAACTTGTAAAAGGAAAATATAGCGTATTGCTGTTTGGCGGAAAAGGATTTCAGCAGCAGGTCATCTTAACTTGGTTAGAAGATGATACCTATGCCGAAGAAATCGTGGAGCGTATTTTAAATACGGTAGAAGTAAAAACGGAAGTATAGATAGATGTTAGAGAATATATCATTCGCAAACCCAGAGTTCTTTTGGTTGCTATTAGTGCTTCCATTGGCCGTGCTATGGTATTTCTATAAGCGCCGCGAGCAGGTCGCATCGTTAAAACTTCCGACCATAAAAGGGTTTGCCAAACAGAGTTTCCTTCCAAAATTAAAACCGCTTTTATTTGTAATGCGGTTGTTGGCACTTTCATCGATTATTGTCGCAATGGCAAGACCACAGACCGAAGACATATCCACACGGACAAAAACCACCAAGGGTATCGATATTGTTATGGCCATCGATGTGTCTTCGAGCATGTTGGCCCGCGATCTTAAACCGAATCGCCTAGCCGCGCTTAAAGAAGTTGCCGCAAAGTTCATCAAAGAAAGACCGAACGATCGTATCGGCTTAGTGGCGTATGCCGGTGAGGGCTTTACTAAAACACCTATTACCAGCGATAAATCTATCGTTTTGAGTGCCCTTAGAGAAATTACATATGGTCAACTCAACGATGGTACGGCCATTGGCATGGGGCTGTCCATCTCGGTCAATCGCTTAAAAGAAAGCAAGGCAGCGAGTAAAATTATTATTCTACTTACCGATGGGGTAAACAATTCGGGCTTTATCGAACCGCAGACCGCTGCTGATTTGGCCGTAGAATTCGGTATCAAGACCTACACGATCGGCCTAGGTACCAATGGCAATGCACTTTCGCCCATCGCCTATAATTCCGATGGGTCGTATCGGTACGGAATGCGACAAGTAGAGATTGAAGAAGATTTACTTAAAGATATTGCAAAGGTTACCGGAGGAAAATATTTCAGGGCGACCGATAACGAAAAGTTGGAAGCCATTTACGATGAGATCAACAAACTCGAAAAAACGGAAATAGAGGAATTCAAATACTATAAATACGAAGAAAAGTTTCGCTCTTGGGTACTTTTGGCAGGAGGTTTGCTCTTGTTGGAATGGGTACTTCGGAATACGCTTTTTAGGAGTTTTATTTAAACTTACGCATGAGACCTGTCAGGTTTTGAAAACCTGACAGGTCTATGAACAGAACTAGAAAAAATAGCCTAGAAACTAGAGTCAAGAACCAAGACTAAAAGAAAAAGATTAATATAATGTGATGCGATTGTTCTTGAAACTTGAACTTGCGCTTGAACTTTAAAACATGATCCAATTCGACGAAAAAATATATTTCTACTTGCTGGGAGTAATCCCCGTACTGATAGTATTGTTCGTTTTGCTCCAGATCTGGAAAAAAAGCGCCCAGAAAAGATTTGCCGAATTGCCATTGCTCAAGCGATTGACACCAGACCGTTCGAGATTTAAATCGAGTTTGAAATTGCTTTTCTTCGTTCTTGGAATCACATTTTTAACCCTTGGCCTCGTCAACCCTAAAATCGGCACGAAACTGGAAACCGTAAAACGCGAAGGCGTCGATATCGTTTTCGCGGTCGATGTCTCTAAAAGTATGTTGGCCGAAGATATCGCTCCCAACCGATTAGAAAAGGCAAAAAGATTGGTTTCAGAAATTATCAATCAATTGGCCAGTGACCGAATTGGTATTATCGCGTATGCGGGGCAAGCCTTTCCGCAGTTGCCCATTACGACGGACTATGGCGCGGCGAAAATGTTTCTTCAGAGTATGAATACCGATATGTTGACCTCCCAAGGTACGGCCATAGATGCGGCCATCGAACTGGCCACTACCTACTATAACGACGAAGAGCAGACAAATAGGGTGCTTTTTATTATTTCCGATGGTGAAGACCATTCAGAAGGTTCGACCTTAGAAGCTGTTGAAAAAGCTGTGGAAGAAGGTATACGTGTATTCACGATCGGGGTTGGTAAAACGAAAGGTGCGCCAATTCCCATAAAACGAAACGGAGTAGTGGAAAGTCTGAAAAAAAATGCACAGGGCGAGGTCGTAATCACAAAATTGAACGAAGAGGTACTTATTGATATTGCCGATGATGGCAACGGCGAATATATCGACGGTACCAACACCGAAAAAGCAGTAGAGCTGATTAAGGAACAATTGCTGCAAATGGATAAAAAGGAATTCGAGGCCAAGCAGTTTGCCGAATTCAAAGACCAGTTTCAATGGTTTTTAGGCATAGGGCTATTATTTCTGTTTTTAGATGTGTTTGTTTTGGATAAGAAAACGAAGTGGCTTAAAAAGTTGAATTTATTTAATGAAAAGGAACTGGAATAAAGACGAAAAGAACAAAGAATAAAGACTGAAAAAGTAAGCGGTTGCAGCTGGCAGCTTATTGATTTGAAAATAGAAATTAGCTTAAAATTTTGATTAAAGGGATTCCCCCTTTGAAGGGGGTCAGGGGGATGTTTTTCGTGAGTAGAATAGTATATTCAAACCTCTTTCACAAAGCGAACTAAAAAGAGCTGGTCTAGTTTCTAGCATCTTGGTTCAAAATTTAACGAGTTGAAAACATGAACAATAAACTAACATATCTTTTAATCCTGATAGGATGTCTTTCTTTCGCCCAAGAAGAAGAGAAAGAAAGACAGGAAGCCTTGAGCGAATCTACAAACCTGACTTGGGAAGCGAACAAAGAACTATCCGAAGAAAATTTCGTTGAGGCGGAGGTAGATTATAGAAAAGCCATTGCCAAAAGTGATGAAAATTCAGCTGCACCCTATAATTTAGGTAATGCCTATTACAACAAAGAAACCTACAGCGAAGCCTTCGGGCGTTTTAAGCAGGCAGGCGAACTAGCTTCCGACAAATCAGACAAGCATATGGCATATCATAATATGGGCAATGTCTTTATGAAGCGCAAAGAATATGAAAAAGCGGTGGAGGCCTATAAACAAGCGCTACGCAATGATCCGACCGATGAAGAAACCCGTTATAATCTGGCGCTGGCCAAAGAAATGTTGAAAAAGGAACAGGACGAAAACGAGCAAAACCAAGACAACAAAGACGATCAAGATAAGCAAGACGAAAAGGACAAGAACGAAGACGAAAAAGAGGGCGATAATAAAGAGGAGAACAAAGACCAAGACAAAAAAGACGAAGGGGACCAAGGTGACAAGGGCGACGAAAACAAAGAAAAGAAAGACGAGAATAAAGAAGGTGATGGAGATGAAAAAGAAGAACAAAAGAAAAAGCCCGAACAAGGTGACGAAAAAGAGCAAGAGCAGCGACAACAGCCACGCCCCAACCAATTGAGCAAACAACAGATCCAGAATCTATTGGAGGCCATGCAGAACGAAGAGAAGAAAGTACAAGAAAAAATCGATGCCCAAAAAGTAAAGGGCGTCAAAGTAAAAAATGAAAAAGATTGGTAATGTCGATGGTCGTTAAAAATATAACGGTATTCTTTTCCTTGGCTTTCATGGTTCTTACGATGAAAGCACAAGACAAAGACGCCATTACTTTTGAGATGAAGCTCAGTAAAGAAAAACTGGGCATCAATGAGCGGCTTCGTGTAGATTTTACCATGAACAAGGATGGAGATAATTTTAATCCGCCCGACTTTCAAGGCTTCAAGGTGCTCATGGGTCCTTCACAATCTATCAGTTCTTCATACATCAATGGAGTTCGCGGCTTTTCAAAAACCTATTCGTATACCTTGGCCCCTACCGCACGTGGTCAATTTACCATAAAGCAATCGACAATAGTCATCGATGGGAAAACCTACAAATCGCTGCCGAAAAAGATAGAGGTTACGGCTGCAGTAGACAAACCAAGCGAGCAAATGACGGTCGACGACGTTACAGACGAAAGTTTACATTTAGTAGCTGAAGTTTCCAAAGCCAGCCCGTATCTTAACGAAGCGCTTAGTGTTGTTTACAAATTGTATGTAGCCCCATCGATTAGTGTTTCCAATTATCAACCTCTGGACAATCCGAAATACAACAATTTCTGGAGCCAAGACATTCCTGTTACTCGTTTATCTGCGGAAAATGGCACGTACAAAGGGAAGCCTTATCGCTATGTTATACTTAAAAGGGTCGTGCTCTATCCGCAGAAATCGGGGAAATTGGAAATAGAGCCGCTATCTTTAGAAGTTACTGTTGACGTACCTACAACAAAACGCGATTTTTTCGGAGGCCGTATCTATTCGCAAACTAATAAGACTGTTTCGGCCGGCAGACGCACTATAAACGTTAAAGCATTACCGGAAAAAGGAAAGCCCGTTAGTTTTAGCGGTGCGGTAGGTAACTTTAATTTCTCGGTAACTACCAGTAAGACAGTTTTAAACGCTTCTGAATCTTTACAGGCAAAGGTAGAGGTCAGTGGAAAGGGAAACCTCAAACTTTTTCAATTACCGGAACCCAACCTGCCCGGATCACTGGAAGTATACGACCCAGAGTTCGAAGAAAGTGTGCGCACCACCCTTTCGGGTTCGCAGGGCAAGGTAAGCAACAATTATACGATCGTGCCTTCCTTCAAGGGCAAATATCCCATACCAAGTATTTCTTTCACCTATTTCGACCCGAACGCCGAAACCTATAAAACCTTAAGTTCGGAAGAAATAGTAATTAACGTGAAAGAAGGACCTATCAATTCCGCAGCGGCCAATCTTCCGAACAGTTCCGGCAACAAGCAGATAGTAGCTACGGGAAACCAATTTAATTTTTTAAAGCTAAACCCGAATCTCAAAGCTATCGGCGCGAACTACTTTTTCGGTTCGACATGCTTCTATCTTTGGTTGCTATTACCGTTGCTGTTGATTCCATTAGCTATCTTTTTCGGTAAAAAAAGGGAAGCCATAGCCAGTGATGTAGTCGGCAATCGCGTACGCCGAGCCAATAAATTGGCGCGAAAGTATCTCTCAAAAGCTAAAAAAGAATTGGGCAACAAAGAAGCTTTTTACATTGCCCTAGAAAAAGCGTTGCATAATTATTTGAAGGCAAAATTGAAAATCGAAACTTCGGAATTTAGTAAAGATAAAATTGAATCGTTACTTACAGAAAAACAGGTAGATGAAACAACGAACGAAGGCTTTATAGCCCTACTTAAAAATTGTGAAATGGCGCGGTACAGTCCGTTTTCTGAAGTGCAGATGCAGCAAGACTATGATAAGGCAAGTGAGGTGATCTCGCATTTGGACAAACAGCTATGAAAAAAGTTGGTAGTTGGTAGTTGGTAGTAAAAAAAATTAAAAGTGAAAAAATCTTTTCTCCAACCCTAAAGGGAGGATTTTTTCTAAATTCTAACCATTTTTTGCTCCCTTTAGGGTCGGGGCAACAAAAAATTGGCGGCTTTCAAAAAATAAGGTCTCCTGTTGGGACATGAACCTTTGAAGGGGGTTAGGGGAATGTTTTCGTGAGTTGTAAATTTGAATTTAAACTAAAAACTTCGAGAGCGTACTTTGCCATTTAGAAGTCAAAATTTAAGAAGTGAAAAAACTAGTTTCCATATTGATTTTATTGTTCGGTCTAACGGCCTTCGCCCAAAACGAAGCCCTTTTCAATCGGGCCACTGAAGCGTATAATGTTGGCGAATACCAAAATGCGATAGATAGTTATTTAGAGATTTTGAACAGTGGTGAACACTCCGCCGAGCTTTATTACAATTTGGGCAATGCATATTATAAGCTCAACCAAATTGCACCCAGTATTTATTATTACGAAAAAGCCTTGCTTTTACAGCCTAACGACAAAGAGATTACCAACAACTTGGCCTACGCGCAGAACATGACGCTCGATGCCGTCGATAGAATGCCCGAAACTGGGCTTTCAAAAATTTATGGCAATATTATTGGCTCCCTTTCCTTCGATCAATGGGCTTATGTAGCTGTAGTTTTCATGATTCTCTTCGTACTTCTCTATATTGCTTTCTATTATTTCAGGTATTCGACACGAAAACGTATCGCGTTCGTATCAAGTATCGTGTCTTTACTTATCGCAATTGTCGGGGTGGTGTTCGCATTTTTGCAATACGATAAATTCGAAAGCGACAGACCGGCAATTGTATTCGCTACCGAGTCTAGTGTAAAATCGGAACCCAACAAAAGAAGCCAAGAAGCATTCGCATTGCACGAGGGTACTAAGGTGAACGTTCTTGACGAACTCAACGATTGGAAAAAAATAAAAATTGCCGATGGCACCACCGGTTGGATTCCTTCGGAGGATATAAAACTGTTGAAAGATTTTTAAACTTTCTTTAACAATAATTTAATAGTGCTACTATTATATTTGTAAGAATGACAATAATTTTTAAAAACTTCGCTCGAACTACATTACTTACCTTATGGTTATTTGCAATTGTAGCACCTAGTGTCATTACTTTGATGGATGTTGAAAACCCCGTAATCGTAACCAACCTCAACGAAGAGGAGCAGCAAGAATCGGGTAAAAAAACACAGGGCGAAGAAAAAATAGTCAAAGATAGTTTTTATGATTTTTCGCTAATTGCGCAAGCCAAAAAATCGGTAAGGGGAGACTACTTTTCCGGGAATAATTTTGAGCATACTATAGAAATTCTACTTCCCCCACCTGAACATATCGGTTAGTTTCCTTAAAATTTTATTCGAGTTAAACAAAAACCTGTCTTCAATTCATATTGAAGACATAAATTCTTATTGTATGTTCAAACATTTAAAAAGCGATCTTCCAGCGAGTATAGTAGTATTTTTCGTAGCACTACCACTCTGCCTAGGAATTGCCCTTGCGAGCGGGGCACCTCTGTTTTCGGGCCTCATTGCAGGCATTGTAGGCGGTATTATGGTGGGCGCTTTGAGCGGCTCAAAAATTGGGGTAAGTGGCCCTGCAGCAGGTCTTGCTGCCATTGTACTGACTGCTATAGGTACGTTGGGCGGTTTTGAAAACTTTCTAGTGGCCGTCGTTTTGGGCGGAATTATTCAAATTGTTTTTGGAATATTAAAGGCAGGAGTTATTGGCTACTATTTTCCTTCTTCCGTTATCAAAGGTATGCTTACCGGTATCGGAATAATTATAATTTTAAAGCAAATACCACATTTTTTTGGATACGATGCGGAGGCGGAAGGTGCCGATAGTTTTTTCGAAGCTTCTGGCGAAAATACATTTTCCGCAATTCTTAATATCTCAGACAATATTATCTTAGGGTCAATGATTATTGGTATAGTTGGCTTAGTGGTCATTCTATTCTGGGACAATTATTTGGCCAAAAAAGCCAAATTTTTTCAAATTCTACAGGGGCCTTTGGTAGCAGTTGTCTTGGGAATTCTATTTTATATAGCAACGAAATCAAATGATACCCTTGCTATTGAACAATCGCATTTAGTCGCGGTGCCGGTGCCAGACGATGCCGCCTCTTTCTTTAATCAGTTCAGACTACCTAATTTTTCTGCGATAACCAATCCGCAGATTTGGATAACTGCTTTTACGATTGCTTTGGTTGCGAGCCTAGAAACTTTGTTATGTGTCGAAGCGACTGATAAACTAGATCCGAATAAAAATGTGACACCTACGAACCGTGAGTTATTGGCCCAAGGTGCGGGAAACATTATTTCTGGTATGATCGGAGGACTTCCCATTACCCAAGTTATCGTTCGTAGTTCAGCGAATATCCAATCTGGGGGAAGAACGAAACTATCGGCAATAATACATGGGTTCTTTTTATTGATTTCGGTCATTTTGATACCCAACCTACTGAACATGATTCCGTTATCGGTCTTGGCAGCCGTATTATTTATTGTAGGCTATAAATTGGCTAAACCTGCCTTGTTTAAAAAGATGTACAATCTCGGATGGAAACAATCCATCCCGTTTTTTGTTACCGTAATAGGTATCGTATTTACTGACTTACTAGTTGGAATCGGTCTGGGGCTTGCGGTCGGTATTGTAGTTATTCTTTTGAAAAGCTACCAAAATTCCCATTTTCTTCATATTGAAGATAAAAGTGACGGTAAGCATAAAATTAAAATGACCCTGGCCGAAGAAGTTACATTTTTCAACAAAGGTGCAATTCTTAAAGAATTGGAAAGTCTACCGAGAGACACTGATTTAGAGCTGAATCTAATCAAAACAAGATATTTGGATAATGATATTATTGAAATTCTTGATGATTTTTCGTTCAAGGCAAAAGAAAGAAATATCGATATTACGTTAGTTTCTAAACGGGGTGTTGTCGAAAATCCAGAGAATTTTTTCCAGTTCTTCAAAGAAAGGCCAAAATCAGATCTAAGCTTAAGTTAAGACGCCATGAGAACTAAAAAATATAAATTGCTTGTACTTTCAGATTTAAAAGACTCGATGCTCACTACATTGGAGAGCGCTGTAAGTCTAGCCAAAATGATTGGTGGAGAGCTTGTGTTTTTCCATGTAAAAAACCCTTCAGAATTGGTCAACCAAGAAAGCCAACTATCGGCTATCCGTTCAATGAATCATGAACACACAAAAACCGATAATAAAATACGGAATATTATTAAGTCGTTTTCTGAAGACCACAATATAAAAATTACGTATTCTTTCGTATTTGGTAATGTAAGAAATGAAATTGGGGAGTACTTAAAAAAGCATCGGCCGGATATCATCGTACTTGGAAAGAAAAAACCAAAACCGCTCAGTTTGATCGGAGATAATATTGCTCATTTTCTATTAAAGGAACATGATGGCGAAATTTTGATAGTCGATGAGAAAAAAGCCTTGGTTTCTAATATGAACTTATCTTTAGGTGTTCTGAACGACAGGGGAAACACTTTTAATATGAGTTTCGCGGATGATTTACTGGCGCACAATCAAAAACCGTTAAAGTCATTTAAAATCGCAAAAAATTCTAATAAAGTAAGTTCGGCAAATAATTCTTCGGACAAAAAAGTAATAGAATTTGTATTCGAACAAGGAGCTAATTCAATTAAAACCGTTTCAAATTATATATCGAAAAATAATATTAACTTGTTGTGCATGGATAGAATGAAAAATGATTCTAATACTATCGAGGAAAACCCAACCCTTTCATCTGACATTAAAGAAATAATCAGTGATCTTAATGTCTCCCTATTAATAACGGGTAAACCAAATTGAGAACATTAGTATTACTCTAAAAAACAAATTAAGCATTATGAAAGCACAAACAAAAAAAACGCAGGCCGCAATTACGCCAGAATCCGCAATAACATTATTAAAAGAAGGTAACCAAAGATTTATAGAAAACAAGAAAGCTGACCGCAATCTACTGGAACAGGTGGGTGATACCGTTTCTGGGCAATACCCGTTCGCAACGATTTTGAGTTGTATCGATTCAAGGGTGTCGGCAGAGCTTATTTTTGATCAAGGAGTCGGTGATATATTCAGTGCAAGGGTAGCAGGAAACATAGTAAACGAAGATATTCTAGGCAGCATTGAGTTCGCCTGTAAACTGGCAGGCACAAAAGTAATCGTAATTTTGGGCCATACTGCCTGTGGTGCCGTAAAAGGAGCCTGTGACGATGCCAAATTGGGTAATCTTACTACCCTTTTACACAAAATAAAACCTGCGGTCAAGGCAGTAAACGAACCATCGGATGCTAGCTCACGAACATCGAAAAATATCGATTTCGTAAACGACGTTTCACGTAAAAATGTTCAGTTAACTATTGAAGATACGCGAAGCTTAAGCCCCGTACTAAAAGAAATGGAGGACAACGGAGAAATCAAGATTGTCGGCGCAATGTATGATATCAAAAACGGTAAGGTTACTTTTATGAATTAAAAGTAAAACTATTAAGCTAAAGCCAGTACATTTGTACTGGCTTTTTTTTATACTCTATTATCTGAATTACCTGTGTAATTACATCATTTTCAAAGACATATGAAAAATATTTTCTCAAATCTTAGAGGCGATCTTTTCGGTGGTATTACAGCAGGTATCGTGGCTCTGCCCCTAGCCTTGGCCTTTGGGGTGAGTTCTGGAATGGGGCCCAGCGCAGGTCTATATGGTGCTATTTTCATTAGTTTTTTTGCAGCCCTTTTCGGTGGTACCAACACGCAAATTTCTGGGCCCACGGCGCCAATGACAGCAGTGAGTATGGTCGTTATCGCCGGAATAATTGCTATCCACGACGGAAGTCTTGAAAAAGCATTGCCGGCAATTCTTATTGTATTTCTTCTTGCTGGCCTAATGCAGATAGGGCTTGGCCTTATCGGTATTGGAAAATATATCCGTTACATTCCCTATCCCGTTGTCTCCGGTTTTATGACGGCGATCGGTGTAATTATTTTGGTAACGCAAATCTTGCCTGCTATCGGCTATTACCCCAAAGAAGACGTTGAATTTGTTGACCAATACAAACCCATGGCCGAAGAAATTATTTTGGATAATATTCTTAAGGATGAGGCCGGAGAAGGGATTCTGGTATTGGAAAATTTTGAGGAAACTATAAAAAGGGCCGGGGAAATTACAGATGAAGAAATGCTCAAAGAAGCCAGAACCCTAGCCAAAACAGAGGCTTCGGGCGTAGTCGGTTCGATAAAAGTATTGCCGAGGGCCTTAAGAAACATAAACTGGCTAGAACTTATTTTAGCATTGGCTACAATTGTTATCATTTACGGATTTAAACGCATCACTACGACTATACCTAGCGCCCTAGTGGCACTGGTAGCAGTTTCTGGCGTAGCCTATGGTTTCGGTCTTGATTATCGGCCGATAGACCAAATACCCAGTGGCTTTCCAATGCCCAATCTGGGTATTTTTACTGAATTTAAAATGGGTTCGGTAACGCCCTATATATTTACGGCATTGACCCTCGCGTTACTCGGTGCAATAGATTCTTTGTTGACCTCGGTCGTAGCCGATAACATGACCAAAACAAAACACCAGCCAAACAAAGAATTGGTCGGACAGGGAATCGGTAACAGTATCGCCGCGATTTTCGGTGGAATTCCCGGAGCGGGAGCCACCATACGAACTGTGGTAAATATCAACGCGGGCGGTAAAACCAAACTGTCTGGAATGATTGCCGGTATTGTACTATTGATAGTCATGCTGGCCCTTGCGCCGGTAGCATCTCAAATTCCCGCTGCCGTTCTTGCAGGTATTCTGGTTACCGTAGGTATTGGTGTAATGGACTATAAAGGTTTGAAAGCTATTCCCAGTTTGCCTAAGGACCTTAGCTTTGGACCCATCAAATTTAGCTCGGAAGTTATTATAATGCTAGTAGTGCTTGTATTATCATCAGTATGGAACCTTGTTTATGCCGTGGGTATCGGACTGGTAATCGCTTCCTTGATGTTTATGAAAAAAATGGGCGATTTGACCGCCGAACGTTCCGATGTAAAGGCCTTGGAAGAAGAGGAAGACTGGGCAGATGAAAAAGGGTTCCCCAGAAATCTAAATGAAGAAGTTTTCATAAAACATTTGAAAGGACCTTTATTCTTTGGTTCTACCACCGAATTTCAGCAATTGGCAGACCAGATACCCAGAACTGCATCGACGGTGATTATCAGAATGGACCGTATGCAATATATGGATCAATCCGGTCTATATACATTAGAAGACGTACTCATCGACCTACGGAAGTCAAAAATAAATGTCTTGTTCGTAGACGTATTGAAACAACCTAGGTACATGATGGAGCGTGTAGATTTGATTCCCGATTTGATTCCAGAAGAACATATCTTCGATAATTTTGAGGCTTGTTTGGTATGGATAAAAGGAAATGTAAAAGATAAGCATGATCCAACCGGCGCATAGGTTTCCCAATGAAACTTGGAGACTGTTTTGAAATGTATCGTTAGAATTGTTACAGCCTATTTTGGATGCAGAACGAGGCAAAATTTTTAAGCATAGCATCGATACGGTTCAAAATTTTAACGCTGTAATGCGCCAAAAGAGGCTATAAGAGAAATCATCGAGAGATTTCCAAACAGTCTCTTAGACTCCTCTCAGCAGATAAAATCTATAAGCCTTCAACAATATTTCGGGTCCTTTGAACTTCAACTTTGATAAAGTTATACAACTTCCAAAAAAGGGTATTGTCAAAAGAAAATTAATGGCACCTTTCAAAACTCTCGCAAAACTTTGTCAAAGTTGTGGCCTGAAAGTTTTAAATTTGTTGCGTTAATGAACCGCCATGATTGAAACCATAAAGAACCATATTGCCGAAGTCGAGAACTTCTCCGCCGATACTAAGGAAGCCGTCGAAGCTTTCCGTATAAAATATTTGGGCAAAAAGGGACTGCTGAACGATTTCTTCGCCGAGTTCAAGAACGTGCCCAACGACCAAAAAAAAGAATTCGGACAAACAATAAATCAGTTAAAAGCGGCAGCTACCGAAAAAGTAAATACCCTGAAAGCAGCCTTGGAAAACAAAACGGAAGAAAAGGGGATTTACGGTGATTTAACAAAACCTGGAGAGCCGTTAGAACTAGGCTCTCGCCACCCGATTTCCATCGTAAAAAATCAGATTATCGATATTTTTTCAAGAATCGGTTTCAACGTATCCGAAGGTCCGGAAATTGAAGACGATTGGCACAACTTTACGGCGTTAAACCTTCCTGAATACCATCCCGCTCGCGATATGCAAGATACATTTTTTATTCAGACCGACCCCGATGTACTCTTACGTACGCATACCTCTTCGGTTCAAGTGCGCTATATGGAAAATAACAAACCGCCTATTCGCACGATTTCGCCAGGTCGGGTTTACCGTAATGAGGCCATATCTGCACGTTCGCATTGCTTTTTTCATCAAGTAGAGGGTCTATACATAGATACCGACGTTTCTTTCGCCGATTTGAAGCAAACATTACAATTCTTCACCCAAGAACTCTTCGGAAAGTCAAAAATACGTTTACGGCCATCCTATTTTCCCTTTACCGAACCGAGTGCCGAAGTCGATGTCTATTGGGGCCTTGAGACAGAGACCGATTACAAAATGACAAAAGGTACCGGTTGGCTCGAAATTATGGGCTGCGGCATGGTAGACCCCAATGTGCTGGATAACTGCGGAATTGATTTTAAAAAATACTCGGGCTTTGCCTTCGGTATGGGTATCGATCGTATTGCGTTGTTATTGCACCAGATATCAGATATACGCTTGTTGAGCGAAAACGATGTGCGATTTTTAGAGCAGTTCAAGAGTGCACTGTAGATTGCAAAAAGAGCATTTACGCCCGTCAAATAATTATCATAAAAATAGTAACTCCCTACTCTCGGGGAGGGCCGGGGAGGGGACATGAAAAAAGACATCGAAATACCGGTAGCCAAAGAGGTTTATGTCGCCATAATTCACGAATGGAACGATGATTTTCTTTCCAAAGATTGGAACGCCTATATCATTAACAATAGAAACGACACGATTGAAATGGTGCTGGTAGTTTCAAAAGGTTTCGATGGGGACAAGAAAACATCTACCATGCGACATGGTATTGGTCTCGTTGCCGCAAAATCTTATGAAAAGATAGAACTCTTACAAGAAAGCGTTCTTTCGCTGAACAACGAGTTCTTTGTTACCTTCTTTGCCGATGATAAACTTTTTGAAAGACGGTTTCTGTTTCCTAAGAATTCCGTAAACGAAACTGACCTGAAGCGCATTCCCCTTATTGAAAAAGAGGGTATTTTAGCAAACTAATAGTTTTTTCCTTTTAACAATCAATTAACATCCAACGGTTCACATCCCACTAAACCGATTGTATTTTTATATTGCTGCCTCCAACGCCACCGATATTAAAACTGAACTAATTTTATATGCCTAAAAACTACACTTTTTGCACTTTCTACACCGTAGTTATTACCTTTTTCATATTGAGTTGCGGAGATGATAAGGCGAGTCAGAAAGGCCCGGCACCTCAAGTGCTTCCGTTTCCGGTAACTATGGTCGAAAGCCGTGATGTAACTACGTACGAAAGCTATCCTGCCAGTTTGGAAGGAGACGTTAGCAGCGAAGTACGTCCAAAAATATCCGGTTATATACAAGAAGTATTTGTTAAAGAAGGTCAGCGTGTCAAACGGGGCCAGACCATGTTCCGCCTAGAAACGCAATCCTTAAACCAAGACGCCGCTGCGGCCAAGGCAAACGTAAATGCCGCACAAGTAGAGGTAAACAAGTTGAAACCTTTGGTAGATAAGAATATTATCAGCGAAGTACAATTAGAAACCGCCAAGGCCAAACTGGCACAAGCACAAAGCAGCTACAACAGCGTGGGGGCCAACATCGATTATGCCAATGTTAAAAGCCCTGTGGACGGAGTCGTAGGATCTATCAATTTTAGAAAAGGAGCCCTAGCAAGTACCCAGACTCAACTTCCACTTACCCGAGTATCATCCATAAGCACGGTCTACGCCTATTTTTCCCTGAACGAAAGAAACTTTGTCACGTTTATGAAATCGGCGGAAGGAAAGGATGTGGACGAAAAAATTCAAAAACTACCCAAGGTAAAATTGATTTTGGCCACGGGCGACGAGTATGAAAAGGAGGGTACCATCGAAACTATTGCCGGGGATATCGACCCACAGACCGGTACTATCTCCTTTCGGGCAAGTTTCGATAATACCGAAGGTATTTTGAGAAGCGGCGGAAGCGGTACAATAATGGTTCCCCAGACCTATACCGATGCCATTGTAGTTCCAGCGCTTGCGACCTATGAGCGGCAAGGAAAAACGTTTGTCTACAAAGTTCAGGCCGATACCCTCTTGGCCTCCGCAATTGGAATAGCCGCCGAATCTGGCAAATTATACGTCATCGATTCAGGCCTTCAAAAAGGGGATTCGATTCTCGCCAACGGTGTGGGAAAGGTTAGGCCAGGCACGCGAATAAAATCCGTTCCGACCTCTATGGACAGCATTTTAAATTCATTCGATACCGTCTTTAACTGATCAGTATGCTAAAAACATTCATACAGCGGCCGGTACTTTCTACGGTAATTTCTATTATTATAGTCATCTTAGGTTTTTTGGGACTTACGGAATTGCCCATTACCCAATACCCTGATATCGCACCGCCAACGGTACAGGTGAACGCTACCTATCCCGGGGCAAATGCCGAGACCATTTTGGAGAGCGTAATCGTTCCTATTGAAGAACAAATAAATGGGGTCGAAGGCATGACCTATATCACTTCGACGGCTAGTAACAACGGTAGTGCCACCATTCAAGTATTTTTTGAGCAGGGCTACAATCCGGATATTGCGGCCGTAAATGTTCAAAATCGGGTTGCGCGGGCCAATTCACTGCTCCCTTCGGAAGTCGTACGCGCAGGCGTAATCACCCAGAAACAGCAGAACTCGGCTTTATTGTACGCGGCACTGTTGACCACTACCGAAGATTATGATGATACTTACATTCAGAACTACCTAAACATTAATGTCGTCCCTGAGCTTTTACGGATCAAGGGTGTCGGCGCGATTACCATTTTTGGGGGGAAGGACTATTCGATGCGCATTTGGTTGGATCCGGAAAAAATGGCCAACTATGAACTTTCAGCTTCCGAAGCCATCGCTGCCATCAACGAACAAAGTTTAGAAGCTGCGGCAGGATCCCTTGGGCAAAATGCGGGAGAATCTTTCGAATATGTCATAAAGTATAAAGGCCGATACAAAACCGCCGATGAATATGAAAATATTGTCATCAAGGCCTTAGGCAATGGTAGGTTTTTACGTTTGAAGGATGTCGCCAAGGTAGAACTGGACGCTTTTTCCTATTCCTCCCTATCGAGTTCAAAAGGATATCCAGGGATGAATTTCGGAGTATTTCAAACTCCGGGATCTAATGCACAGGAAATCATTGAACAGATATATGTGAAGTTCGACGAATTGGAAAAAGATTTCCCGGCAGGCATCGAATATCTGATCAACTACGATACCAATAAATTTTTGACCGCTTCCATCGATAAGGTAAAGGAAACTTTGATCGAGGCTTTTCTTTTGGTATTCTTGGTGGTGTTTCTATTTCTACAGGATTTGAAATCGACCCTAATACCAGCGATTGCGGTACCCGTTTCCATTATTGGCACCTTCTTTTTTCTAAACGTATTGGGATATTCCATCAACCTATTGACACTTTTTGCCCTTATTTTGGCCATTGGTATCGTGGTAGATGATGCCATTGTGGTAGTAGAGGCCGTGTATGCAAAATTGGAGGAAGGCGAAAAAAATCCGAGAAAAGCTTCGATCGATGCCATGGGCGAAATCAGTGGGGCCATCATTTCCATTACCTTGGTCATGGCGGCGGTATTCATTCCAATTACTTTTATCAAAGGGCCAGCTGGCGTATTTTACGAGCAGTTCGGGGTAACATTAATAATTGCCATCTTGATTTCCGCTTTGAACGCGCTGACTTTGAGTCCGGCATTGTGTGCTATTTTTCTCAAACCGCCGAAAGAAAGCAACGGTAAGAGAAAGAATCTATTGCAACGGTTTTATGTGGCCTTCAACGCTGCTTTCAATACCACAAAACGGAAGTATACCAATTCGCTCGGCTTTCTGTTCAAACATAAGTGGGTTACCTTTCTATTTTTGGCAATCGCCATTGGCGGTATCTTTTTGGCCAATAGCGTCATCGCAACGGGTTTTGTCCCGTCTGAAGACAGGGGCGTGATTTTCGTCAATATCGAACTACCGCCCGGGGCGTCGCTCGACCGCACTTTCAAGGTTACGGAAGACCTCTACGATCAAATGAAGGATATTGAAGGTGTACGCACCGCCTCTTTGGTAGGGGGCCGAAACTTTTTTTCGGGATCGGGAAGTTCGTACGGGCTTGGGTTCATTATACTTGAACCTTGGGAGGCACGGGAGACCGATGCCACGTCCATCGAAGGTATCATCGCCAAACTGAACCAAAAGGCCGCCGCGATCAGTGATGCAAAAATACTTTTCTTTACACCGCCTAGTGTTCCCGGTTTCGGAAGTGCCGACGGCTTCGAGGTGCGTATTCTTGATCGCGCTTCAGGGGAACTGGCAAAATTGGACGAAACTGCATCCGCCTTTGTTGGCGAATTAAACCAGCGGCCGGAGGTTGCTTTTGCCTCCAACTCGTTCAGTACTGCCTTTCCACAGCTACAGCTGAATATCGATGTTCCCAAAGCCAAGGAAGCCGGTATTACGGTGAGCAATATCCTTCGGACATTACAAGGCTATGTCGGTGGATTTTTCGCTACGGATTTCAGTAGGTTCGGAAAACAATATCGGGTTTTCGTACAGGCGTTGCCCGAAGATCGCACCGATGAATCGGATCTCAATAGTATTTATGTAAAAAGCGAGACGGGCCAAATGGCGCCCATCTCCCAATTTGTAGCTTTAGAAAGGGTCTACGGCCCACAGACCATCAACCGATTCAACCTATTTAACGCGGTAACCGTTAACGGAACGGTAGCACCGGGGTACAGTTCTGGCGATGCTATTGCGGTTGTCAATCAACTGGCGGAGCAACAATTACCCGAAAACTTTGACATTGCCTATTCCGGTATCACACGTGAGGAAATCGCGGCGGGCGGACAAGCGGGAATCATATTTTTGCTCAGTATCATTTTTGTGTATTTCCTGTTGTCCGCCCAATTTGAAAGCTATCTCTTGCCGTTATCGGTCATTATTTCTTTACCTATTGGCGTGGCAGGTGCTTATTTTACGACTTGGATATCGGGCTTGGAAAACAACGTTTATTTTCAAATCGCACTGATTATGCTCATTGGCCTGTTAGCGAAGAATGCAATTTTAATTGTCGAGTTTGCCATGCAGCGTCGTAAACAGGGAATGCCCATCACGGAGGCAGCCCTTGAGGGGGCAAAAGTCCGGCTGCGCCCGATTCTGATGACCTCGTTCGCTTTTATACTAGGATTAATGCCATTGGTTTTGGCAAGTGGTGTGGGCGCAGAGGGAAACAAATCAATCGGTACGGGAGCCGCAGGAGGGTTGCTGTTCGGCACGGTACTCGGTGTTTTTGTCATTCCCGTGCTGTTCGTGGTTTTTCAATGGTTACAGGAAAAGATAACTGGTGTACCAGAAGCTGTTGAGAAAAGTTCAAGCGCAAGCCTGTCCGCCGAAGAGGCAGGTTCAAGCTCAAAAAAATTACCATGAAAGGAATTTTAGCAATCCTGATTTTAGCGACGATGTCATGCGCTTGCAGTTCGAATACTAAAAAGCTTGATTCCAAAATCGAAAACGGCGACCATACCACAACGGAAACAGAT
>Ga0114952_1001106_pt1 | contig 24110 bp, 22 predicted proteins | sample SidtaG_2_FD_87303 | JGI IMG/M metagenome (GOLD analysis project Ga0114952, IMG submission 87303) | Marine algal microbial communities from Sidmouth, United Kingdom - Sidmouth_Asex2 metaG | ecosystem: Host-associated > Algae > Red algae > Unclassified | place: Sidmouth, United Kingdom | collected...
AAAAAGGGAGAAAAATGTCTTTTATAACACCGATTACACTCAAAAATAGCTCAAAATATTAAAAACCGAAAGAAATAATAGAAGATGATTTTTAGTGAGCGAGTTTTGCAATGGTCTCACTTTGTAAATATTTTGTAGCAACACCATTAAAAGAGTCCATAAATTTTCTCAATCTCATATCTAAATTATTCGCGTTCTGAACATGATATACTTTATCCACAGTTCTTTGTCCTTTAGTTGTATTAAACTTTTGTATGTTCAATAGTATTTTCTTTTGCAAAGGCACCATAACTTCTATGACCATCACTACAAATCACATCTGCTTTATCCAGTTTTCCTTTAATTACTTTACCTAAATCCTTTTTACTTATGCGACCTATTGTGGCTACTTTAAAATCTTTGTTACCAAATCTATCACAAGTTCCTACTATAGCTACTTTTTATTACTTATTCCAGCCTTACTTTCCTTTTCTCCTCGCTTTTTTGGTGTTCTGTCCAAACTACGATTCCCTTTTTCTGAAAAAGAGAAGAATAAATCGTCATTCTAAACAATACCTTTAAATTCATCTACTGAAACACTAGAAAATGAAGTCAGTAATTTGTGACGCCAATCAAAAGAGGTTTGAATCGAAATCCCAGTTTCTTTTGCACTTTGCCTTATACTGTAGCCTGAGAGTAAGCAATATAAATAGCGATTAAGTTTATCTTTTTTCTTGCAGCCATTACAAACATAACCTTGAGCACCTTTAAGCTTACCATTAGCACGTATATATTTGTCGGAACAATGGGGACAAATAATTATTTTTACATCATTATTCTCTTTTACTTGAGTCTCTTCTAAAGACAATGATAACAAGGTATTTACTATTTCTTGTTGAACAAGACCTGAACCTCTAATAAAAAAATCTCTAAAATCGCAGGGAACCATAAATCAATATTTTTACTAAGACAAAACATATCTGTTTTAGAACTCAGCCATCATAAGCTATAACAGCCATATACATCACCTTATTTGCTTGTTGTATACCTACAGCGCTTTTTCTTCTTGAATAACCCACATCTATTTGCTTTTCAATGCTACCCTAGTCAATCAGTCTATTTATTTAGTGGAAAGATGTTTTTTTTATCTTTCTTGTTCGCAAATCACAGATGGCATCTACTAATGTTGGTTGTTTCTGTAATTTCACGCCTAAAAATAACACCTAAACAACTCAATTAAAAATGATTATGAAATATTTTACACCTATTTAAAATAAGGTATACCATGCAACGGTCTTAACTTGTTACCTAAGAAATTCTTTAAACCATTTTCCCGAGGATTTAACACTTCTTTTTTGTGTTGCAAAATCTACATAAACCAATCCAAATCTTGGATGATAACCTTCTGCCCATTCAAAATTATCAGTAAATGTCCACACAAAATAACCAGCAACTTTAAAACCATCCTTTTGCGCCCTTTGTACTTGTTCTAGATAGTTTTGTAAGTAGTTAAGTCGGTCTAAATCATTCACGTTATCATTTACCATTGTATCTGTAAATGCCGCGCCATTTTCTGTAATCATGATTTCTTTAATGTCTTTGTAGCCATTAAATTTTTTAATCATTTCATAAATACTTGGAGGATACACTTCCCAATCCATCAACGTGGTTTTAACCTCTCTTTTTGTAGCTTTTATTATTTTAGCCTGTATATAGGGAACCAAGTAGTTATGCCTTACTACTTCTCTGGTATAATTTTGAACGCCAATAAAATCAAAATCAAAAATGCTGTTTTTAGCATCTTCGGGTTTCATATATTTTTCAATCCTATTTAAAACTGGCACATATTTAGTAGGGTATCCTAAACCTAAAGAAGGTTCTATAAAAAGCCTATTTAGTATTGCATCTGCTTTTTTAGCTGCTAAAACATCCTTGGGCTTATTACTATAAGGTGTTATTTGTGAGCAAGAAAAAGTGGTTCCGATATTACTTTCTAATACTAATGAACGTAATATTCTGCCTCCTGCTGCCTGGCATAAAACGGCATGGTGCACTGCGGGTAAAAAATTCTTTAATCCTCTTTTTCCTGGTGCATGTAGTCCCAAGTAATAACCCGCTCCTGTAAAAACCATGGGTTCATTTAAAACCATCCAGTTTTTTACTCGGTCTCCAAAGTTTTTAGCACAGAGTGTTGTGAATTCTTTAAACCAATCTACAATGGCTCTATTTGCAAACCCTCCTTTTTCTTCTAATGCCTGCGGTAAATCCCAATGGTATAAAGTAACCCAAGGTGTTAATCCGCATTCCAAACAAAAATTAATAACACGATTATAAAAATCAATACCTTCCAAACTCACATTCCCAGTGCCATTAGGAAGTATTCGAGACCATGACAATGAAAACCGAAAGTGTTTTATATTCATGGCTTTCATCAATAGTATATCTTCTTTATATCTATGATAAAAATCTACAGCTTCTCTCCCATGTTCATTGTTATAAATTTTTCCATTTTTAGAAGTAAACACATCCCATATAGACAGCCCTTTATTGTGTAAATTATAAGCTCCTTCTATTTGATATGCTGCCGTAGATACACCCCAAATAAAGTCTTTTCCAAAATCGTGAGATTCTAAATTAAAATATTTGTTGTTCATAAAGCTCAACGTACTAAATTTTCTTTTAACAATTGGTCTATAATACGTTCTGTAATATCTGGATAATCTACTGCTACAATAGCACTACTTTTTGTCCACTCCCTTAGTTTACTCAAGTGTTTCTTTTTTAAAGATTTAATTACAGGAACGCCCATTTCTTTTAAAGAAACAGTATTACATTGTTGCTCATATTGGCCTTTCATAGGAATAACCAGCAGCTTCTTTTTCATATATAATGCCTCAGCAGGTGTTTCAAAACCTCCTCCGCAAAGTACTCCTTTACTACTTGCCATACTTGCTACAAAAGCTTCATTGGTTATAGCTTGTATTCTAACATTTTTACACTTTAGAGTTTCTTTATTATGCTTAGAAAAAACCTCCCATTGCACTTTTTTTATTTTAGATAATATTGCTAAAATTTTCTCGTCACTATAAGATGGTAAATACACGGTATAATGAGCGCCATTTGTTATAGCCGCTTTTCTAACATCCTTACGAATAACTGGTGTAAAAACAGTCTCTTCATAAGCTTTAAAATGAAAACCGTATTGTTTTGTTGTTGGTGCATATTTTTTAAGAATAAGTTTTCCTAAGGCATTTTTCTTTTTAGGTTTTGGAGCGTTGGCTGATAGCACTGCAGCCTGGTGACTTAAACTTACACATGGTATTTTTTTAATTTTACATGCCCAAGCAGAAACAGGTTCAAAATCGTTAATAATTAAATCGTATTCCGCTACAGGTAAAGACATTATTTCTTTTTGTAAACGCATGGTTTTAGCCTTTAAATAGGTCTTCCACATATCTACGCCTCCTTGTTTTCCAAAAATAAAACTTAACCCTTTAAGCTGGTATTTTATTGGGTAAGGTATTTGTATATCTGCCTGTGTTCCACTCACCAGAATATCTAAGTCTATATTTTTTCTTTGTAATATTGGAATAATATCACGAGCCCTACTTAAGTGCCCATTCCCTGTACCTTGTATTGCATATAGTACCTTCATAACACCGCTAAATCTAAATTACTATTTTTTTTGAAACGCAAACTCTTTTATTAAACTTTCGAAAAGTTCATTTTTCTCAAGGACTTTTACATCTTCTATTTCATCCTCTTTATAGTTTATGAGTTGTTTGTCATTTTCGTAATGATATAGGCTCCATTTACCATTAATACACTCCAGAGCTGTTAGATTTTCTATCCAGTCCCCAGAATTTAAATAGACGACGTCTCCTTTAGAAGTTTTAATGTTTTTAATTTCTGGTTGATGAATATGACCACAGATTACATAATCGTATTTGTTTTCTATAGCTATATCTGCAGCTGTTTGCTCAAAATTGTTAATGAATTTTATGGCAGATTTTACACTGTTCTTTATTTTTTTAGACATAGATACAGAACCCTTTCCAAATTTTTTGCTTATAAAATTAACAGCCGTATTCAGTATAATTAAAAAATCATACCCATGTGCTCCTAGTTTTGCCAACCATTTAGAATGTTGCATTGTTACATCAAAAACATCACCATGAAAAATCCATGCTTTTTTATCTTCAATAGGTAACACTATTTTATTTACAATACTAAAAGAGCCCAAATTAAACCCTACAAACTTCCGTAACATCTCATCATGGTTCCCAGTTACATAATGTACTTTTATACCCTTTCCCATCCACTCAATAATTAACTTAATTATTTTCATATGAGACTTAGGCCAATACCGTTTTTTAAACTGCCAAATATCTATAATATCACCATTTAGCACTACCTCTTTTGGCTTAATAGATTTTAGGTATTTTAATAGCTCTTTTGCATGACAACCATAAGTTCCTAAATATACGTCTGATATTACCACAATATCAACAGGTCTTTTTTTCATGTAGTTGTTCTAGGGATATTTTTATACCAAAAAGAAATATGATATGCTCTTAATCTAAGAATTAAGAAAATAGTTAATGAATATCTGTATAAAAGTATAAGCTTCATATGCGTGTAACCAACATAGTCTGCAAAGTTTATTTATTTAAACAAAAACGTAGTAAGCTTAGTTTTAAAATTAAGTTAATTCATTGTTATTAAGCTCACAACTAATACATTAAAAACACATTTTCTTAACATATTTTTATCTATTGAGGTTTTTGTTTTTTAGTGATAAAACAGAGGAAGGCTTTCAAATAATTCTAACCTTTTTTATAAGAATATCATAATATTAAGTTAACCCTAACTAGGAAGTTATAAGAGACCTTTGCTTGAGTTCTATTTATTATAATTGAAATTAGTTTGTTGTCTTAAAACCGGTGTGGAGACATCGGTTTTTATGTTTTCACAGTATAAATATAAATAACTTAGATGCTAAAGTAGAAATAGCACGCATCCCTAATAAACATTAAATATTCTAAAACCAAATTTATATATCGTGCTTTCTACGGTATTTTATAGGTGATAAACCATTTATTTTCTTAAACTTTTTAAAGAAAAAAGGCAACGACTCATAACCACAAGCAAAACCTATTTCTGAAACAGAATTATCGGTATCTAATAACATTCTTGCAGCTATATTTATCCTATATTCATTCAAAAAAGTAAAAAAAGGCCTCCCCATCATTTTTGTAAAAAAACGAGAAAAAGATTGCTCAGACATATTTACGATGTTTGCTAATTCTTTTAAGTAGATTTTTCTACTGTAATTATCTTCAACAAAATCATGGATCTTTGCCATTCTACTGCCATATTCAGACGGAATATCTTCTACAAAGCTAGCTTCAGAAAGTGTTTTATAGTTACATTTTGACAGCTTATTTAACAAAACTAACAACTGTATATATAGATCTGAACCAGCTAATTTTGGTAACCCCTTCAGTAATTTAATTATTGATTTTGTTTCTTTTTTTTCAAAAATAATTCCTTTAGAAGCGTTTTTAAGCATTTCAAAAACGAGTGTTAGTTCTGGTGTTTTAGCAAAAACATCTCTATTCCATTGTACTACTAAAGATTTAGACGTACCCCCTTTTTGGACATGATTTTTCCAACAATGTGGTAAATTAGAACGTAACAAAACCAATTCACCGGGCTCGTAAGGGCCAACATAATCCCCTATGAATTTAGTCCCTACACTTTCCTCTATATAAGTTAATTCGTGCTGAGGGTGAATATGCCAAGGTGTTTCAAAGTTCTCTTTTTCATACACAAACCCTACTATCGTTTGTTGTTCTCCTAAATAAATTGGTTCTAAAACTGGTTTCATATGTACAATTTTAAGTGAAGTCGCTTAGACTATTACGCTGCTAACAATAGTCTATTATATTACAAAAATATAAAATTATCATTAAAATTAACAGAATAGATTAATTATTAGATAAAAAAAGAAACGAAATTTAACTTTTATATAAAGATTTTTGTTGAACCCAAGTCTAAAATAAATTTAGTTATTACTTTTAAGGAAAAATAGTATGAAAAAAAGTGCACATCCAGACCCGTTTAAAGAAGCTCGCCTTGAAAAAGGATATGGAGAAATGAATGATCAAGATGACCCTGTTAAAATGCTTTTGCGACATAAAGATGTTCGTAAAACAGCACATAACTGGAAAACTTTTCAATCTGGCGCTACTCCAGGTAGGATTGTGGTTCCTTCTGAAGTTGATATTCGTGACACACGTCAAATCCCGTTTGAAGTAGACCCTCCAATGCATGGTGAGTACCGTGCTGTTCTTGATGCTTGGTTTAAACGCCCGTTAGATGCTGAATACCAAAAAAAATTAACACAGCAAATTAACGCTATTGTAGACGATGTATTAACAAAAGATAAGGTAGAAGTTGTTGGTGAATTTTCTTTGCCATTGCAATCACGTGCTTTAACGCTATTACTTAATATTCCTTATGAAGAAGCACAAACGTGGATTTCCTGGGGCACACATGTCTTCCGAAGTGAAGGGGAAGCTTTAGATGGTGATAAAGCAAATATCCTGTATGATTATATAGATTCGCAAATAGATAAAGCTATAGCGCAACCAGGAGAAGATTTATATTCTGTTTTATTAGATACTGAAGTTAATGGTAAAAAATTAACTAAAGAAGAAATTAAAGGTATTATAATACTTACGTTTGCTGGTGGTCGTGATACTGTGATTAATGCAGTTACTAATTCTATTGCTTATTTCTCGGAACATCCTAAATCTTTAGAACGCATAAAGAACGAACCGGAAATTACAGGAAAAGCTGTTGAAGAATTAATTCGTTATTTTGCACCTTTAACCCATATGGGAAGAGTAGTTACAGAAGACACACAAGTTTGTGAACATGCTATAAAAGCAGACAGTCGTGTATCTTTGTGCTGGGCTTCTGCAAATAGAGACGAAAAAGTATTTGAAAACCCGAACGAAATTGTTTTAGATCGTAAAATGAATCCTCATGTAAGTTTTGGTTTTAGCCACCATAATTGCTTAGGTGCCACACATGCACGTCAAATTATGAAAACTTTGCTAACCGTTCTATCAGAAAAAATTAGCACTATAGAAATTTTAGATTATAAAGAAAATATAGAAGAACTTGGTGAATTTAACCGCAAGGTTGGGTACGACAATATTAACGTAAAATTTAATAAAAAATAAAAAATATACTCATGGCAAAAATAACTTTTATTACTAGCGACGAAGAAACTGTAACTGTAGAAGGAACCTCTGGATCTGTAATGTCTTTAGCTGTTGAAAACAATATTAAAGGTATTGATGGAGACTGTGGTGGTGTTTGCTCATGCGCAACTTGCCACGTTTATCTTACTCCAGAAGATTTAGAAAAAATAGGTGAAGCAAGTGAGATTGAAAAAGATATGTTAGAGTTAGATGATGATGCAAATGAATACAGTCGTTTATGCTGTCAATTAGAAATTAGTGATACACTGGATGGTGTTATTTTAAAAGTTGCAAAGTAATATTTCATGACCAATACATCTATAAATAATAAAACATGTGTGGTTATTGGAGCCAGCCATGCAGGAGTAAATGTTGCTTTTTCTTTACGTAAAGAAGGTTGGGAAGGTAGTATCATACTTTTTGATGCTGACCCTGTATTACCATATCACCGACCTCCGCTATCAAAAGCATATCTAACGAGTGATGATGGCATAGAAAAAAACTTGCTTAAATCTGCCGAAAGTTATAACAAAGAAAATATTACTTTAAATCTTGGTGTAACTGTTAGTGCAATTAATAAAGAAGAAAAAAATATCACTTTAGGTGACGGTCACTTTCAACCATATGATAAACTGGTTATTGCTACTGGTGCACGCCCTATTATTCCTCCAATACCAGGAATAAAAGAAGCTAAAAATATTTTCCCTTTAAGAACAGCCGAAGACGTAAGTAATATTCGCAACTTTTTAAAAACAGGCACAAGCAAACGTACCGTAATCATTGGTGGTGGTTATATTGGCTTAGAAACTGCTGCTTCCTTAAAAAAATTAGGTGCAGAAGTAACTGTATTAGAACGTGAAGAACGCATATTATCACGTGTAACAGCTCCTGTAATGTCTACCTTTTTTCAAGAATTACATGCTGCTAATGATGTTGGTGTTTTTACTAACAAAAATGTAGTAAATATAAAAACAACAAATGAACATAATATCGTTGAATGCGCAGATGGATCTAGTTATGTGGCTGATATCATTATTGTAGGTGTTGGTATTTTTGTAAATAAAGAACTGGCAGAAAACGCAGGCATCACTATTGAAAACGGAATACATGTAGATCAAACAGCTTGTACTAGCGATAAAAATATTTATGCTATTGGTGATTGCACTTTTCACTACAACCCATACTACAAACGTTTTATTAGATTAGAATCTGTACAAAACGCTGTAGACCAAGCAAAGGTTGCGGCAGCTGCTATATGCGGCAAAGACCCTATTTACAATTCAATTCCTTGGTTTTGGTCCGATCAATACACTATTAAACTACAAATGGTTGGCTTATCTACCAATTATAATGAGGTATTGGTACGTAAAGAAGAAAAAGAAAATGTATTTTCTGTTTGGTATTTTAAAGATGATACACTTTTAGCTGTAGATGCTGTAAATAACACAAAAGCGTATGTTTACGGAACAAAATTTATTAAAGGAGGGCAAATAATAAATAAGTCGAAACTTACTGATCTTAACGAAGAATTTAAGCCAGATAATCTTATAGAACAATAAGAGCGCTTCCTAATTAAACTCAATAAAAGTAAAAATCCTGAGAAGCTAATCTTTTCAGGATTTTTACTTTTATTTGGCTCTAGTTTAAGATAGCTATTATTTGTATATTTATATTATGAAGATAACTAAATTAAAAGAAAGTATTCTATCATTATCTATACAGGATCGGGAGGATTTACTAAAAGCACTAAGTGTTTCACTAGAAGAAACCCCTTTATCTGATCAAGTCTCTCGTCGTCATATCTTGGATAACAAAATGGGTTCATGTCCTCACTGTTCACACGATAAATACGTTCGATTTGGTGTTGACAAAGGTTCTCAGCGTTATAAATGTAAATCATGTAAAAGAAGTTTTACAGAATATACAGGTACATGGCTGGCTGGCTTACAGGGAAAAGATGTAGTATCATCTTATTTAAAACTTATGATTGAAGAAAAGAGTTTAGATAAAATAAGTAAAACTCTAAAAATCAATAAGAAAACAGCCTTTGATTGGAGACATAAAATATTAGCTTCCCTGAATAATGATGATGATCAAGATGATTTTACAGGAATCACAGAAAGTGATGAGACATTTTTTCTTAGATCAGAAAAAGGGATGGAGGTAAAAGGCCGTAAGTCAAGAAAAAGAGGAGGAAAATCAAAGAAGAGAGGTATTAGTAATGATCAAGTTGCTGTGATTGTGACCCAAGACAGAAAATTAACATTAGATCTTAGTGTGGCTACACTTGGTCGTATTGGAAAACAAGATATAGAAAACGCCATTGGTAAACGAGTAAAAAAGGATGTCACTATATTATGCAGTGATGCACATCATAGTTATAAAGGTTTTGCTAAAGATAATGAAATGGAGTTTCACTCCATAAATGCATCTAAAGGAGAAAGAGTAAAAGGAAATTACCATATACAACATGTAAATTCTACTCATAATAGAATCAAAAAGTGGATTGAAAATACTTTCTGGGGTGTTTCTACTAAGTACTTACAACAATACTTAAATTGGTATAGAATAAAGGAAAGTATAAAGTCTAGAAACGATAGAGTCAATGCTTTTATAGAAAAAACTATTAATATAGGAGCATTAAAACATTTTCACCAAATAAACGCTAATTATCAAAAATTAATAACAACGCTATAATAAACTACAGCCTTTTATTTCTAATAGCAAGGTCTAGATACAAACAATAATATTACAGCTTATTTACCTTTAACAAAACTACTGTTTTTGGTCTAGGTAGTGACTCCTACTCCAATCTTAGTACTTTTTTTCAATATCTCTGTAGATAAAATATTTTGAGTCTTTTACTGCCTTAATTTTTATTAGCCATCCCCTGAATTTTTTTTAAATATTTCGTTAAGTATTGGGTTTTACTGGTTTTAAACACCTTAAATTCAATTAATAGACGCAACAAGTTTTAAAATTTAGTGATAAAATCCCACGATTCTTTAAATTTTACTTAGGCAAAATTTAAAGAATCGTGAGGAGCTAAAAGGTTTTATTTTTAGGTCGTCTAAACTTAAAAAACAGATGAGTCATTTAGTATCACCCTAAAGTATAAAATTTACTATTCTCAAAAAGAAGGAATATGTTATACTGATATTTCTGAAAGTATAGGTGTGCACAAATCTACTATACTCAGAGAGCCTAAACGCAATTCTGATAATAGGAATGGAATTTACAAGGTTGTGTTGGTATAGCTGTAGATAAAGAAAGTGGAATCTATTTGAAATTTGCTAGTCTTGAAGAGAATACAAACATAGGATATTCAGATTTTGGAAAATGGCAGATATTTACCTAAATATATTTAGCGCAGAAGATTTATCTAGTTCTTTTTTTAGTGTATATTGGTTATATGTGTTAGCATATATCTCCGATTTTGATGAGGGACATAATTATATTTTCAAATAAGTACCACCATCAATTAAAGAATTAGATTAAAATTGCCCTTAAAAACAATGATACCTCAATAATCAATAGATTATTGAGGTATTATGTACCTTGGGTGGGAATCGAACCCACACTCCTAAGAACCGGATTTTGAATCCGGCGCGTCTACCAATTCCGCCACCAAGGCAGTTAATGAGATTGCAAAATTAGAAAATATTTTTAAACAAACGCAAAAAAAGCAACATTTATGCTTTAGGGAGCCAAATAAATTTCTAAATTTGCACCTCCTTTGAAAGAAAGGATTCTAACAAACTAGAAAACAATATATTAAGTATGGTCTATCAATTACCAGAACCTAAAATTTTCAGCTGCACGCAAAGTACCGCATTGGCTGAAAAAATTGCAGTATCTTTTGGTACAAAGTTAGGCGAAGTAAAGTTCTCTAGGTATAGTGATGGAGAATTCCAGCCTTCTTTTGAAGAATCTGTTAGAGGCGCAAGAGTTTTTATTATTGGATCAACAAATCCTAGCTCTGAAAACCTTATGGAAATGTTATTGATGCTAGATGCTGCAAAACGAGCATCTGCAAGACACATTACAGCTGTAATGCCTTATTTTGGTTGGGCAAGACAAGATAGAAAAGATAAGCCTAGAGTTCCTATTGCTGCAAAACTAATTGCAAAAATGTTAGAAGAAGCTGGTGCAACTCGTATTATTACAATGGATTTACATGCTGATCAAATACAAGGTTTTTTTGAAAAACCTGTAGATCACTTGTTTGCTTCTACTATGTTTTTACCTTATTTAAAAAACCTAAATTTAGACAACTTAACTATTGCTTCCCCAGATATGGGTGGTTCTAAAAGAGCTTACGCATATTCTAAGGCACTAGAAAGCGATGTTGTTATTTGCTACAAACAGAGAGAGAAAGCTAATATTATTTCTCACATGGAACTTATTGGCGATGTAAAAGGAAAAAATGTTGTTTTAGTAGATGATATGGTAGATACCGCTGGCACTCTAACAAAAGCGGCAGATTTAATGATGGAAAGAGGAGCTAAAAGCGTAAGAGCTATTACAACACACGCTCTTTTGTCTGGAAGTGCATATGATAAAATAGAAAAATCACAATTATCAGAACTTATAGTTACAGATTCTATTCCGTCCAAAAAAGATAGTAAAAAAGTTAAAGTCTTAAGTTGTGCAAAATTATTTGCAGAAGTAATGCAAAGCGTGCACGACAATAAGTCTATAAGTTCTAAGTTTTTAATGTAGCTTTCGACTTCGCTCGGGCAATACAAAAACCAAGAACATTAAAATAAATATAAATAGTTAAATACATATAATGAAGTCAATTACAATTAAAGGATCTCAAAGAGAAAGCGTAGGCAAGAAAGCAACAAAAGCCTTACGTAATGCTGGAAAGGTTCCTTGCGTAGTATACGGAGGGGAAAAACCATTACACTTTGCAGCGAATGAATTAGCATTCAAAAATTTAGTGTACACTCCAAACGCACACACAGTTGTGGTTGAATTGGAAAATGGCGAAAAACTTGATGCTGTTTTACAAGATATTCAATTTCACCCTGTAACAGATAAAATTCTACATGCAGATTTTTATCAACTTTTTGATGATAAAGCTGTTACTATGGATATTCCTGTACAATTAGAAGGAAGTTCCCCAGGTGTTAGAAATGGTGGTCGTTTATTATTTAGAAAAAGAAAACTTACAATTAAAGCTTTACCAGCGGATCTTCCTGATTTCTTTAATGTAGATATTTCTAAATTAAAAATTGGAGCTAGTATTTCTGTTTCTTCTTTATTAGACGAAAAATATACTTTTCAACATCCAGATAGCACACTAGTAGTACAAGTTAAAGCTTCTCGTGTTTCTGTTGATGACGACAGCGAAGATGAAGAAGGTAACGAAGGTGAAGCAGACGCTCCTGCGGAAGCAGCTGCAGAATAAATTTTTATTTTTTAATATTAAAAGCATCCTAATTTTATTCAGGATGCTTTTGTATTTTAGAGAACTAATACCATTATAATGTTATCAATCTTTAACTCAGTTTTTAGAACAAACAAAACGTACCTAGAAGAGACAGATACTATGAAAAAATTTTTAATTGTTGGCTTAGGTAATATTGGTACTGAGTATACTGAAACTAGACATAACATAGGGTTTAAAATATTAGATGCGTTTGCACAAAAAGAAGATTTGGCTTTTGAAACTGTAAAACTAGGAGATGTTGCCTCTTTTAAAGTAAAAGGAAAGACTATGCTTTTATTAAAACCTTCTACCTATATGAATAGAAGTGGAAAAGCGATTAAGTATTGGATGGAGAAAGAAAAAATTCCGTTAGAAAACATTTTAGTTATTACAGATGACATTAACATCCCTTTTGGAACCATTCGTATGAAAACAAAAGGAGGTGCTGGCGGACATAATGGATTAAAAGATACCCAACTAATGCTTGAAACCACTTCTTATAATAGATTTAGATTTGGTGTAGGGGCAGATTTCGGTACGGGAAGACAAGTAGATTATGTTTTAGGCGAATGGAATACTGAAGAAAAAAAGATATTAACAGAGCGCCTAAAATTGGCTTCTGAACTTATAAAATCTTTTGTTCTTTCTGGTGCTAAAAACACTATGAACCAATTTAATGGGGCTTAGGCTAAAACAAAAAAATATTCACAAAGATTTTCTTACTCCTAGAGTACCTAAAATCAAAAAACCTTAAACTCATAAATTCCTGATTCTGACGTATTTCCTTCATCATCTAAAGTAACAACACGCCAAAAATATACGGTATTAGAAGTTACACTTACTTTTGTTTCTGTAAGTTTACCTTCTTCCAATGTAGCCATAACTGTTTCTGGTGGATTCGTTAATGAAAAATACACCGTATATTCACTAATATCATTATCTACATCTGCTCCAGACCAATCTAACAAAACTTCGTTATTAATATCTTTTGAAGTTGTACTTCCTGAGGAAGGCTCTAAAATTGCTGCAGGAAATGGAGCGTAGGTGGTTTGTGCACCTGCATTATAAAAAAGCCATGCTTCACTTTCTGTTTTTTGATTTACTTGTGAGTTTTTAGTAGCAACAGACCATGAATAAGGAACTCCTTTCTCTAATGAAAGTTTTGCCGACAACAAAGCCGTGCTAATAGTTTGCTTAATATTTGTGTTTAAATTAATTACCTTTAATTCATAGGTATCAGTATCACTTGCTTTTTCCCACTTAAACTCTACTCTACTTGTTGTTTCATTAATAACCTCTCCTGTGCTACATTCAGAATTTTTCAATGGAAACTCTAAAATAGCAGTACCAGGTGCTTTAGGCCCTTTATTTCGACTACAACCCAACAATATTATCAAACATATTATTATGCAATACCTCATTATTCTTTTATCATTTTACAAGTTCCTTTAATACCTACCCCTTCAAAATTTATTATGTATACTCCTGGTGCCAAACCACTAAAATCTAATTCCAACTCTGTATTGCCAACATTGTATTTTTTAGTATTAATTAACTGTCCATTTATACCATGCACGCTTATTTCTGCATTTTTAACCTGCTTTCCAAAGTATATTTTGGCTTTTTCAGCTATAGGGTTTGGAGAAATTATTGGATAATCTAACACATAAAACTGCTCTTCATAGACTCCTTGGCATATTAAATCTCCTATTATTTTCAGTGAATTTGCTCCTTTATCAAGGTTTAGTGTTATACTAGATTCTTGTGTTTGCACAATTAGCCCATTAAGATCTATAGTATACAGTGTAGCTCCCTGCAACCCTACTACCACTTTTTTATTTCCTACTAAAGAAGTTGATACATTAATTAATTCTGGCTCTTTTATAACGACATTAAAACATAACTCTTCATAGGTAATAGCGCCATCCACTCCCGTAATACAAATATTATACGTTCCTGCTTTTAAATTCTCTAAATTATATTTGTCTGTAAAAGTAATAGTGCTATTAACGCCTTCTCCATTTGCCACAATCGTATAGTCTATTATTTGCGAAGCTATAATAGCTATGCTTCCATCATTAGATTCTCTACAAGATTCACTTTTTAATGTTGTGGAAAAATTATTTGTAGGCAACCTGTATATAGCACAACCATTTGTATCTACATCTACACCCGTTGGGGTTCCTAAGCATAAATCGTCTCCATCATCGAACACATTATCATTATCTGCATCTGGTCTAAAAACCCCTTCTGCACATATGTCTAAAGAAAAGTCATTTAGTGCCCCCCCATCACTACTCGCTGTATCTTCTATTGTTAAAATCCACTCTCCCAATAATGACTCTCCATTAAATGATGCTAATGAGCCTAAAGGCTTTACAACACCACTAATAGAAGGCTTTGTGATACCACAGACAAAAATATTTGCCTCACCATCAAAAGTAGCCTCTATATTTTCAAATTCCCCACAAGAACTAGAAGTAAGTACTACAACAGTTCCAGATGGCGACGTTAAACTTATAATTAAATCTGACAGATAGGTATGTGACACGTTCAAATTTACATTTACATCTGCAACTATCAAATCTTCAAAAAAATGAATCTTTGATGTTATATTAGATGTTCCAGCAGAAGAAATTTCTACAGGAAAATTACCCATAGATTTATTTGTACAGTTAATTATTACTGTTGTAAAACTAAAAGGTGCTCCAAAAATTCCTTCTCCGCATAAATTTTTTGGTTTTACCCTCCAATAATAGGTGGTTTCTGATGCTAAGTTTTTAGGCGTGTATGAATTAAATGTAACTGTTGCCGAATCTACTATGGTAGCAAATGCAACATCTGTTGCCACTTCAATATCGTAAGAAGTATCTAATAAATTTTTTTTCCAAACTAAATTTTCTGATATTCCTGCACCAGACATACCGTCTACTGGTGATTGCAAAACAACGTTTGAAAAAACAGTGTCATAGATACTTAAATCCAAAACCACTTCTTTTGTAACACTTGCCGATGTTGCTCTAACTGTAACAGGATATATTCCTTCTGCAATAGCTCCAGTATTGGAGAAAGTAATAGTTATAGGTGTATTATTTGCTTGTGCTGTATTAGATGAAAATGCAACACCTAAACCCGCAGGGGCATCTAAAACACTAAAGGTCCCAACCTCATTAAATCCTAGATATGTTTCATAATTAAACACTGCAGTAATATCACCAGGCATACATACTTCATATTCTAAAGTTGGAAAATTCAAAACTACCTCTGATTCCTCAATAGTAAAATTTGCAGCATTGACAGCATAAAATATATTGTTATGGGCTTTCACCATAATACGTGCGCTTATTGTTTCTATTCCTGGAATTAACACTTTATATTCTCCGTCATTAGATACATCTTCACCTAGTACTATTGGAAATGTAAGCCCACCATCCGTAGACATAAAAATATCTACCGTTGTTGAATTAATAGGCGCTTTATTTGTATTCGCCACATCCCATTTAACATTTTTAATAGTTCCTGCCGAATATATTTCATTAGTTTCCTGAGAAGTAATCATAAATGGTCCTGAATCACCTACCACATTAACCTTAACAATATCTGATGACACCTGACCTCCTTCTAGCGAATTGTCCCTGACCGTAAGTGCAAAATTCATTTCTCTTTCTACACTTGACACTGTTTCCCATTCTGAATTTAAATCAGGATTTGTTTCGGTTAATTTTCCTTGAATAACTTGCTGTAACTTTGGAAAATATCGTTCTGGATTTATAGATGGTTTTTGCGACCTAAAATTTGCGCCATAAGGGTTTGTTGGCCCAAAATTAGTATAAGTTACAATGCCATTATCTATTTGTTCCCATGTATATGTCAAAACATCCAAAGGATCTACATCGGTAGCATTTCCTGTCAAAACAAATGCAGTAGATTTAGGGATAAAAAAATCTCCTGTTGGAACAATATCTGGAGGGGTGTTCACCAAAGTAGCAGTTGTAGCACAATTTGTTGTTGCTAAATATTCTGAAATTTGAGATATACTAGAATAATGAAAATACAGATCACCTTTATCTGCAACATCATTATTGGGTACAATACCGGCATACCCCATTATTGTTGTTCCACTACCAGGCTCTACTTGTACCAAAGTGCCTTCTGATTCATAAGACCAAGTGTGGTTTGCTCCAAATTGATGTCCCATTTCATGAGCAACTAAATCTATATCATAGGTATCTCCTTCAGGATTTTTACTAGATGCATAAGCGCTTCCTTTTTTGCCATCTACACATGTGGATCCTAAAAAACCAGAATCCCCACCATCAGGAGCTTCATGAAACAAATGTCCAATATCATAATTTGCTTCCCCTATTTTAGTTGTTAGTGTGTTTTGAACTTGTATGTTCAAATTTCCATTGTATGGATCTGTCTTTTCATTATCAAAAATAACCAGATCGGTATTTGCGACTAACTCTAAAGAAACCGCTAAATCGGTTTCAAAAATTTCGTTTATTCTTGTAACAGTAGCATTTATGGCTGCTAAGGCTTGCGCAACAGTTCCCCCATGAAAAGCAGTATATTCTCCACTTGCAGAAACTGCTAACCTATACTTTCTAAGCAACTGATCATCTGCTAATTTGTTTGTTAGACCTTTATTTGCTTTTTCTACACTAGCTTTTGTTTTACAAATAAAACCTTTGTCTTTAATTGTTTTGTCTGCGCGATTGTACACCACATAATCACCTTTGTTTTTAGCTACTTTTTGCATGAAAGTAGCTTGCTCTTTATTTGAATGAACAATCATACTTTGTATCCCACTTGGAGAAACACTAAACACTATTTTTTCTCCTTTTTTATCTAAACTATACCCCGAATAGGACTTTATTTCTGGGTATTTTCGTGCTAATTCAGGAGATAAAACAGATTTTTCAAAAACACGAAATGCTATTTGTTCACCTTTTTCATTAGGGAAATATACAATTCTGTAAGAACTCTTATTAGTGGTGACTGCTTTGAGCTCACTCTTTAGCATTTTCTCATTTAAAGAAAATATTTTTGCTCGGTCAATATTTATACCTAGCTTAGTTTTTTGCAAAGAATTTAAACTAGAACTACTTCTCTGCCAATATTTAACCTGAGAAAAACCATAAAATGAGAAAAATAATATGGTAATTGAAAAAACAAGACGTAATTTTACAGTCATTAAGTAGGGTTTTAAGTAGTGTTTCAAATATAATCCTTTTTATTATTTATATTTCGTGATAACAATCCAAAACATTTCTAATTTCGACAAAAAGTATCCTACTGCAATAACGATAGGCACTTTTGATGGAATCCATATTGGTCACAAAAAGATATTAGAATACCTCATAAACAATGCCAAAATATCTAATTTGAAGTCTACAGTGCTCACTTTTTTTCCGCACCCTAGAATGATTCTACAACAAGATGCTGATATTAAGCTACTAAATACTATTGAAGAAAAAACAAAAATCTTAAAAGAAATAGGTTTAGATTGTTTGATAATTCATCCTTTTACTAAAGAATTTTCTCGTCTTTCTGCTATTGAGTTTGTTAGAGACCTTTTAGTTAATAACCTAAATGCAAAAAAAATAATTATAGGTTACGATCATCGCTTTGGAAGAAATAGAAATGCTAATATTAAAGACTTAATAGCATTTGGAACTACTTTTGACTTTGAAGTAGAAGAAATATCTGCACAAGAAATAGATGATATTTCTATTAGCTCTACTAAAATTAGAAAAGCCTTAGAAGCAGGTAATATAAAAATTGCCAATAACTACCTAGGCTATGAGTATATGCTTACAGGTATTGTTAAAAAAGGTAAGGGCTTAGGGAGACAATTAAACTTCCCCACTGCTAATCTTTTTATTGAAGAGAACTACAAACTTATTCCTAAAAATGGCGTCTATGTTGTAAAGAGCTCCATAGACAACAAAACGGTTTACGGAATGATGAATATTGGTGTTAACCCTACAGTTAACAAGGGCGCTAAAGAAAAAAATATTGAGATTCATTTTTTTGATTTTAACCAAGATTTATACTATCAGAAAATACAAATAGATATTATAGAACGCATTAGAAACGAACAAAAATTTGATTCTCTTACTGAGCTAAAAGCACAACTAGAAAAAGATAAACAAACCTCTTTTGATTTAATCTACTAAAATGCTAACTAAATTCCTTTTTAAAAAGATAGACAACGGTTCATTAATCATCTTTAGAATCTTTTTTGGAATATTAATTAGCTTGGAATGTTTTGGAGCTATATTAACCGGCTGGGTAAAAAATACTCTTGTATCTCCTAAATTTACTTTTTCTTTTATTGGATTTGAATGGCTACAACCACTTCCTGGAAATGGAATGTATTTTTATTTTTTTATTATGGGAACGCTAGGTGTTTTCATTGCTCTTGGCTACAAATATAAAGTTAGTAGTAGTTTATTTGCTTTACTCTGGACAGCTGTTTATTTAATGCAAAAAACATCTTATAATAATCATTATTATTTATTGGTACTTATATCATTTATTATGATTTTTTTACCCGCTAATAAAGATTATTCTATTGATGCTAGGCAGAATCTATCCTTAAGAAGCAATAACATGTATAGCTATGTAAAATGGGTCATTGTTTTACAACTAATTATTGTTTACACCTACGCTTCGGTTGCAAAAATTTATGGTGATTGGTTAGATTTTGGAGTTTTAGAGCTATTCATGAGAGGTAAAGCCAATTATTATGTTATTGGAGAACTCTTACAACAACCTTGGGTGCATCAAATAATGGGACTTGCTGGTATTTTATTCGATTTATTAGTTATTCCTGCTATGCTCTGGAAACCAACTAGAAAATTTGCTTTTATTACCGCCATAGGTTTTCATTTATTTAATGCAATTGTATTTCAAATAGGCATATTTCCTTTTTTATCTTTAGCTTTTATGGTTTTCTTTTTTGAACCCAAAACCATTAAAAAAATATTTCTAAGAAAAAAAACCCTTTATGAAATAGACATTCACAATACCGCTACAGATAAAAATATAATTTTAGTGTGCGCTGGCATCTATTTTCTAATTCAGTTACTACTTCCTATTCGGCACCATTTTATAAAAGAAGATGTGCTCTGGACCGAAGAAGGCCATCGCTTAAGTTGGCGAATGATGCTTAGAAGTAGGTACGGAAAAATAAAATTTAAAATAGTAAATAAAAAAACTAAAGATTCTAAATTTATAAATTTATCAGACTATCTAAGTCCTAAACAAGCACAAAGAATAGGTGGTTATCCAGATTTTATATGGCAATTTTCACAACGTTTAAAAAAAGAATATGCCAAAAAAGGCGAAGATATTGCTGTTTATGCCACCAATTCTAAAGTTAGTATAAACGGAAAACCATATGAAAATTTCATAAATGAAAATACTGATTTAGCGAACGAATCTTGGAATCCCTACAAACACCATGAATGGATACTCCCATCCAAATAAAATGAAGTTTTTCACAAAAATAACCTTAAATTTGTGTTCTTAAAATAATACAATTAAATGTTACAGCTACAAGCTATCCGAGAAAAAAAAGAAGCGATTATAAAAGCTTTAAAAAAGCGAAATATAGATGCTACTCCTCTTTTAGAAAACATTATTAAGTTAGATGAAAAACGTAGAACTATACAAACCAAGTTAGATAATACGTTAGCAGAAGGAAATAGGTTATCCAAAGAAATTGGCGAGCTTTTTAAAACTGGACAAGTACAATTAGCAAATACATTAAAAGAAAAAACAGGTGACTTAAAAGAACTTTCTAAGGCGCTAGGGGAAGATTTGTCTGCTACTGCAGAAGAGTTACAAGCTATACTATACCAAATCCCTAATGTCCCTAAGGATTCTGTTCCTGCGGGAAATTCTGAAGAAGACAACGAAGAAGTTTTTAAAGAAGGTGATATTCCAAAATTAGTAGAAGGTGCTTTACCGCACTGGGAATTAGCAAAAAAATATGATATTATAGATTTTGAATTAGGTGTTAAAATTGCGGGTGCTGGTTTTCCTGTGTACAAAGGGAAGGGGGCAAGACTACAACGTGCTTTAATTGCGTACTTCTTAGATAAAAATACAGAAGCTGGGTATACGGAAGTACAAGTGCCACATGTAACTAATGAAGCTTCTGGTTATGGTACTGGGCAGTTGCCAGACAAGGAAGGTCAAATGTATTATCTGCCTGCAGATGACCTGTATTTAATACCTACAGGAGAAGTTCCTGTTACCAATATTTTTAGAGATACTATCTTAAACGAAAAAGACTTTCCTGTTAAATACACCTCATACACACCCTGTTTTAGAAGAGAAGCTGGTAGTTATGGAGCGCATGTTAGAGGCTTAAACAGGTTACACCAGTTTGATAAAGTAGAAATTGTTCGTGTAGAGCATCCAGATAAATCACATGAAGCCTTAGACGAAATGGTAGAACATGTGAAAAATATCTTAAGAGAATTAAAATTACCCTACAGAGTATTACGTTTATGCGGTGGCGATTTAGGATTTACAGCTGCATTAACCTATGATTTTGAAGTGTTTTCTACCGCGCAAGACCGTTGGCTAGAAATAAGTTCGGTTTCTAATTTTGAAACCTACCAAGCAAATAGATTAAAACTACGCTACAAAGACCAAAACGGTAAGAAACAATTGGCACACACCTTAAATGGCAGCTCTTTAGCACTGCCAAGAGTTTTAGCCGGAATTTTAGAAAACTACCAAACCGAAGATGGCATTAAAATACCTGACGTATTAGTGCCTTATTGTGGTTTTGATACTATAAAATAAAGCCTAAAAAATAGTGATTTTTGCTTGACTTAAGTTTTAACAAAAATCACTATTTTTTTTCAAATCTACTTGTTTATTAATAGTACCTAGCATATTGTTCTTTTTCTACTAGATACTCACTTTTATCACCATTTCCTGTCATAAATTTTGTTTTCTTCGCCTATAATTCCTGTTTTACCTATCAAATCATTTGTCTTTTGGAGTAGGTTTTCTGATTTTAAAAATGTGATTACTTGCGCTTTTCTCTTTTCAGTTAGCTGTCGACTTTCGATTTTGTTGGGTTTCTGTAATTCTACCTGTTCTAATCTGTAGGTTTCTAAACCATTGATTAATTCTGCTATTGATACTTGTATTTCTCTTGTTCCAAGTTCTAAACGTTCCGCTACTTTTCTTATAAACTTATCGGTTCCATCATCATTGTATAAGTCTAAATTACTTTGTTTTATATTGTAGATTGGACTTTGTTTATCGCTTCTTGTAATTCTTAAAGTTACTTTTAACTTGTCTAAATTAAATAGGTTTATGCCTCGTAAAACAGCTATTAAAATGTTGTTGTTTTGATATGTTATGTATTCGTGGTTTGTAGTATTAACCCGACGATATTAAATCTATATTTGATTTCCTTATGCTTAAAATATTTGACTACTCTATCATTGTTATTTTGCAACATTATCATATGATTATTGACATTAGATTTTAGCTGATTTTCATTTTTTGGAGAAGGCTTCTCTGATAAAGCATATTTCAAATCACAATTTAAATACTCATCTGGATTTTTCTCAGGAGAGTAAGATGGTAAGAAAAACAATTCAATGCTTTTAATATGCTCATCAGGCCATTGCTTTACTATTTTACTATGATGCACTCTCAAATTGTCAAGGATTAAAAATATCTTTTTTTCTTTATTTTTAATAATTTGTTCTAAAAATTCAATAAATCTATCTGCATTTATGGTCCCTGAGTAAATCATAAATTGAACACTTCCTTGATTGGTTACTGTAGAAATCATATTAATGGAAAATCGTTTTGACATATTCTTTTTAACAGGAGTTTTTCCCTTGGGCGCATAGTAGCGACCATGTTGATTCGTATTTTTCACACCTGTTTCGTCTGCCCATTGTATTTCTGCATTTTCTAATTGAGCACGCTTTTTTAATAGCTGGATATTGTTCATCTAACCATAATTGAACTTTTTTTGAACATTGCTCATAAGCTTTTTTCTTAAGTTTTTGTGGACTAAATCCCCAAGAACGTAGATAATCACCCATAGTATTGATGGCTAGCTTTACACCAAATTCACGCTCTACTAATTCTTTTACTGCCTTACGTGTCCATAATGCAAAATCTAGCTTGAGTTGATCAGGCATAACATCTGTAATCATGCTTTGAATCTCTAATTCTTGGGATTGACTAAGTAGTTTTCTATCTTCTGAGCGAACTCCTCGCTTATTATCGATTAAACCTTTAGAGCCTTCTGAGGAATACTTCTTTACCCAATTGGTAATCGTGTTTTGATTAACGCCATACATTATAGCGACATCTTTCTTTTTTGCCCCTGAATTAATTTGACGTATCGCCCTCTTACGAATTTCTTCTCTACTCGTGGAATCAACCGATCTAAAATCAATGTCTTTCATGCAGATAATATGCGAATAAAGTTTATTGCAATCTAATTATATTGCCGCTATGTCAATACTATCGATTTTGAAAAGAGTAAAAAGAAGTCGTTGATAGTAGAAATATACCCTGGTAAAAACGCAAAACTTGCAGACAAACAATACAAAAAGAACTGTCCTATTCAAATACGATTGATACGAGTAGTATTAGCAAAAGGACAGGTAGAAATCTTAATGACTTCACTATTGTATAGTAAGCAATACCCAACAAGTCAATTCAAGCAATTGTATTTTAAACGTTGGGGTGTTAAAACCTTTTATGGTGAATTTAAAAATAAATTGAAGGTTGAGCATTTCTCCGGGTATTCAAACCTAAGTATTCAACAAGATTTTAAAACAGCTTTATTCATAAGCAATGTACAAACCTTAATTGTTAGTGAACTTGAAGATGACCTTAGAAAAAATAATCAAGGCAAAAAATATGACTATAAAATAAATACTAATGTATCATATGGGCTTTTAAAAAACAGAGTAGTTACACTATTTCTTGATAAGCAACCTATAGATGTAGATATGGTTGAACAACTCAAAGACTTATTTAAATCACACCTAGTGCCTATTAGAAATAATCGAAAATTTGAACGAAATTCAGGGAAACATCGCTCAAAAATCAAACCCAAAATAACTAAAAATCAGAAAGATAGTATTTAAATATTTCTTAACTTAATGACATTGAGCGCAAGCGTCTCGCTTGTGCAGTTAAACAAATTAGCCATCCCCCGAAAATCATTTAACACTATGTCTTATAGCTTGATTTTACTGGTGTTTTGCGATTGTTTAAAATAGGAAAACTGTTTTAAAAGTTGTATTTTGTAGGTGCAAAAAAAACAAAATTTACTTCAAAAACAGTTCCTATGGACAAGATACTAACAAAACGCATACAAACCCAATTGAGCAGTTATTTTTCAACCATTACAG
>Ga0114952_1001114_pt1 | contig 23877 bp, 21 predicted proteins | sample SidtaG_2_FD_87303 | JGI IMG/M metagenome (GOLD analysis project Ga0114952, IMG submission 87303) | Marine algal microbial communities from Sidmouth, United Kingdom - Sidmouth_Asex2 metaG | ecosystem: Host-associated > Algae > Red algae > Unclassified | place: Sidmouth, United Kingdom | collected...
AGCAGGATCGAGAGCTCCGCGCCGCGCCCGACGCGCTCGACCCGGCTCTCGGCACGCTCGGGTCCGGCCAAACCGACGACGAGCGCCGCGATCGTCACGGCCGCGAGCACGCGCCAGAGCCGATCGAGCAGATGTCCGAGCGGGTCGGATGGCAACCACCCGAGCGAGGGATAGCGGCACGCCTCGCGCGCGCCCTGCAGAAGGGGCAGGAGCGCGAGCGGAAGCAGTACCAACGCCGCGGCGGTATCGAGCTCGAGTCCGCCCATCGGAAGCCTCATCGACGCGTCACCCGTGGCTCACCGAGCATGGCGGCGCTCGGCGCGCCCGAGCTCGCGGGCAAGTGCCGCTAGCGGAAACGGACGCGGGCGGGGCGGCGTGGCGAAGAACCGATCGGCGGACGCGGCGTAGAACGCCTCGAGACGCTCGCGCGACGCGCCAAGCCAGGGATGGCGCGCGAGCAAGGCGTCGAGCGCGACCGGCCCCGCGGTCCGTCCCGCCGCTCGGTTCAACGCGGCGTGCAGCGCACGCCAGGCCGCCGGGTCCTCGTCGCGCGTGGGGGACGGGAGGGCGCCGATCCGGTACGCCGCTTCGGCGAACGGCAGCCGCACCCGTTCGCGTCGCCCGCGCCACGTCCACCAACCGAGCCACAGCACGAGCGTCGTCCCGAGGGCGAGCGCGGCGAGGTTCCGTCGTGTCCGGTACGGCGCCTCGTCCACGGGCGGGAGTCGTCGGTCCGGCTGCAGCGGCGGTGTCCCCGCCCCCGACGCGTCGATCGGCACCAGCGGTCCGATCACGAGCGGCCAAGGCTCGATCGTGACGGCCCCCGCGTCGGGGAGGCCCGACTCCGCGCGGCTCGCCTCCGACCCGAGCTCGCCACCGAGCACGAGACCGGGGAGCACCGTCGCGCGCGGCGCCTCGGGCACGTTGACGACCTGATAGGCGATCTCGAGCACGCGACGACCGCCGGTCCCCTCGGCGATGCGCGCCGGCAGCCGCTCGAACCAGGGGCCGATTCGACCCTCGGGCACGCTCGCCGCGAGCGCGGGCGTCAGCCGCTCCGCGTCGAGGTTCAGGCGCTGCACCAGCACGTCGCCGAGCACGTGTCCGAAGGCGCGCGGCGGAGGCTCGACGAGCGGCACGGCATCGTCGGCCTCCGACGCGGCGCCACCCGCGACCAACGCTGCGATCAGGGCCAGCCGGACGAGCGCACACGATCCGCTCATCCGGCCGCTCCCTCGATGAAGTAGCGGGTGAGCGCCTCGGCATCGAAGGCACCGACGAGGTGGAACGGGCGCACGTCGAGCGCGTCGAAAGCGGCGTCGATCTCCGCCCGGCGGGCCGCGACGCCCTCGCGCCAGCGCCGCCGCGTCGACTCGCGCAACCACAGAGAGCGCCGCCGACCGCTCTCGGCGTCGATCAGGGTCAACCAACCGTCCGCCTCCGGCGGCTCGAGCTCGGCCGGGTCGTGCACCACGACCGGGACCACCCGCGCCGCCGCGAAACGCTCGAGCACCGCCCCGATCCCGGCCAACGGCCAGTGGAAGTCGGAGAGGACGAACACCAGCTGCGCCTCCCCGGGAGCCCGCGCCGCGCAGGCCGCCAACCCTTCGATACCGCCGGCGCGCGCCGTCGTCGCCGTGCAGCCGTCGAGCGCCGCGGCCAACAGAGAGCCGACGCCGCGTCCGGCACGCGCCGACACCCACGGCGTGTCCCGCGCCACGGCGTCGAAGGTCGCGAGCGCGACCCTGTCGCCGCCCCGGAACGCGCTTCGACCGAGCGCTTCGAGGAACGCGCGCACCGCGCCCAACTTGCCGCCGGTACCGTCCGTGTCGGCCGAGCCTCCGAAGTGCATCGAGGCGGAGACATCGACGACCGCCTGCAGCGTCACCGCCGACGGCTGGCGATTGACCCGTACCAGCCACTGGTGCGGAACGCTCCGGAGACTCGCCCGCAGATCGAGCCGGCGCGGGTCGGGGTGATCGAGCAGGCGGCCGTGCGCGGCGAAGGCGAGACCGGGTCCTCGTGCACGACTGTCGTGCGTTCCGGGGCGATGGCCGCCGGGGGAGCCCGGCAGGCGGTAGACGAACTCCGCCGCCTCGCCGGGAGCGCCGCCGGCCCGATCGACCACCGAGTCGACCATCAGGGCGCGGCGATCGCGTCGGCGATGGCCCGCACCAGGCGCGGGGCGATCTCCGCGCGCCGAAGCTCGTATACCGGAGTGAAGAAGATGCGGTGACCGAGCGCCGCGGGCAGCACCGCGCGAAGATCCTCCGGACGCAGGTGGTCGCGCTCGTCGAGCCAGGCGACGACGCGGGCGGCCCGTACCAGCGCGCTCACCCCACGGGCGCTCGCGCCGGCGGCGATCAGACGCGCCATGTCGACTCCTTCGAGGTCGATGCCGAAGCGAGCGGGGTCCGCGCTCGCCTGCCAGAGCTCCAGCACGTAGCGCTCGAGCGTCGGGCTCGAGCGCACGAAGCGCTGGATCGCGGCCCCGATGCCGTTGAGCTCCGAACCCGGGCAGAGGCCCGCGGGAATGGTCTCGATCAGCGCGTCCGCGTCGTGGAAGGCGGTGTCGAAGACGAGCGCCCGGCGCACGTCGTCCGCGGTCGGCGTCGTCATGTTCAGCTCGAACATGAACCGATCGCGAGCGGCGGAGGCGAGCTCGAAAGTCTCCTCGCGCTCGACCCGGTTGCGGTCGGCGAACACCGTCATGTGCGGGAAGACGTGCTCGCGTCCGAACGCCGAGACGGTGCGCTCGGCCATCGCTCGGAGCAGAAGCGACTGCACCTGCGGGCGGGCACGGTTGATCTCGTTGAAGAAGAACGTCGTCAGTGACTGGCCGTGACGAAGGAGCGGTCCGGGGTCGATGCGCGGCTGCCCGTCGGCATCCACCCAGGCGTGGTAGACGAGATCGTTGGGCATCAGGTCGACGGTACCCTCGACACGCTCGAAGTCGCCGCCGACGCCTCGCGCGAACGCGCGCAGCACCGTCGTCTTGCCGACCCCGACATCGCCCTCGAGCAGCACGTGCCCGCGGGCGAAGAGAGCGACGGTGATCAGTCTCAGCAGTGGCGCCTGACCGACGACGGCCGCGCCCACGCCCGCCTCGACGGCCAGCGCCCGTGCCCGCCAGTCGGCGTGCCGCTCGTCCGGATCGGCGGGTCGTTCGTCCGGAATCGCGGACAAGGTTGAGCTCCTGCAGACGGGCACGCGACCCGGGACGGGCGCCACGCTACCACGCGAGCGTGGGTTCGGCTCTCGTTCGCGCGGGGAATCGCGCGGGGAATCGCGCGAGCGATCAGTGCTCCTCTTCTTCCTCGAGCTTGTACAGCACGAGATTGTCGAGAAAGGCGATGAGCGCCGACTGCTCCCCCTCTTCGAGCGCGAGGAAGGCGGCGCGCGATTCGAGCGAGTCGCCGCCGTGCGCGAGAATCGCCTCGCCGAGCGTCGTCGCGCGACCGTCGTGCAGGTAGGGCGCGGTCGAGCCGACCCCCCAGAGACTACGTGTCAACCACACCGACTCGCCGACACCGATCTCGTCGATGGTCTCGGCGAGCGCAGGCCCCATGTCGTGACGTTTGAGATCACTGTAGAGCCGCACGATCGCGCCACCGGCGCCGTCGGTCCCGAAGCTGCCCACACGGTGCATCTCGCCGTCCCCGGTCTCGATGACGTTGTCGGGGTGATCCCGCGTCAGATCGAAGCTGATCGCGTGGGCCGGATCGAGTCCGAACGATGCCGGACGCAGCCCGTTCGCGAAGAGCTCGTCGCGGTAATGCGGGCTGCCGCTCGGCTCGCGGAACACCGGATCGTCCAGGTGCATCGCCGGCGCGTGGCAGGCAGCGCAGCCGGCGTCGGCGAAGTGTTGCTCGCCGTCGAGGATCGAACGGCGCTCCTCGGCGTCCATCGGCTCGATCTCGCCGATCCTCTCGAGCTCGAGTCGTGTGACCGGGCGAGGCTGAGCGGCGAGATAGATCACGAGCGCCGTCTGGTCGCCGACCGTCATCTCGTCGGTGACACCGTCGCCATCACCGTCGACGCCCTCGCCGACGAGCTCCACGGCCTGCATGCCGAGCTCGTTGTGCGACGCGTCGCGGTTGAACATGCGAATGGACACGTCCTTGCCCTTCCAGTGGAGCGGTCGAACGACGAGGTCGGGGTTCACGCCCGCCACCATCGAGGTGTCGATCTCGGCCCCACACGCGCCGTCGGGGCTCGCCTTGACCTCGAGGCTGCCGAAGTCGACGCCCTTGGTCACCAGCTGCCGCGTCACATCCTCTCCGCTCTCGCAGCTGACCTCGACGGCGGTATCGCGCAGCGCGTGCAGCTCGGCGGTCATCTCCTCGGCCAGAAGCTGCACAGCGCCGAGACCGAACAGGTGCGGCGTGTTGCGCGTGATGAACGAGCCCATCGAGCCCGCGTGCAGCGGATCACGGTGCACGTTGTTGGCCGCGAGACCGGCGCCGTCGTCCATCGGTTGGTTGTGACAGGAATTGCAAGCCTGCGCGTTGGGTCCCGTGGAGCGAGCCGGCACGTGGGTGGCCCATTCGCCCGGCGCGTCGAGGTCCGCACGCGGCACGCGACTGAAGCGCAGACCGTCGCCGACGTTCGCCCCGACGCCGTCAGCCGCGTTGAAACGGGTCTCGAAGAGCTCGTCGCCCTCCTCGAAAGCCTGCAGGAACGCCTCGTTGTTGCGGCCCTCTCTGACCAGCTCCGTGTACACGCGCTGATCGGCGTGTTCGGCCAGCGGTATCAGATCCGGCAAGCTCGCCGACGCTCCCGTCCCCATATCCGACGCCAGCACCGAACTCGCCCCGAGCGTGAGCGCGAACGCCGGAAACCCCAAGAGTTCTCTTTTCCGTCGCATATGCCCCTGCGTCCCTTGCCCTGAATACGGGTACCTCGCAGCGACGAACGATACGGGATTCCGATTCTCTCTTGTAACCACGAGAGGGTACGGACACGGTAACTTGCAATTGGCCTTCGAGCCGGCGCCAATGCACCGTCGAGCGCCCGGTCGATTCGTCAATAATTTGGCATGGAAAGAGAGAAGACTGATCTAGAGAGGCCGTCGAGCGACGACACGGTCCCGCGGGTTAGTCTCCGCCCTTCCGCCCGCCCGGAGTCGACGAGGTTTGATACAGCTCTACACCTGGACCACACCGAACGGCCGCAAGGTCTCGATCGCACTCGAGGAGATGGGTCTCGAGTACGAGGCGATCGCGGTCGACATCACCGAGAACGAGCAGTTCGAACCGACCTTCCTGGAGATCAGCCCGAACAACAAGATCCCGGCGATCCGCGATGGCGACGTGACGCTGTTCGAGTCCGGCGCGATCCTGCTCTACCTCGCTCGCCGCAGCGGGAAGTTCCTGCCACCGGAGTCGACTCCCGAGTACTGGCGGACCGTCGAATGGTTGATGTGGCAGATGGGCGGCTACGGGCCGATGCTCGGGCAAGCGCACCACTTCCTGCGCTACAACCGCGGCAAGTCCGACTACGCGGAGGCGCGCTACGCGGACGAGGCGAGGCGGCTGTCCGGCGTTCTCGATCGGCACTTGGCGAGCTCCGAGTTCCTGACGGGCGAGTTGAGCGTTGCCGATTTCGCGATCTGGCCCTGGACGGCGCGATTCGAGTGGCAGGACATCGATCTCGCCGAGTTCCCGAACGTCCTGCGCTGGTACCGACAACTCGCGGCCCGACCGGCGTTCGCGCGCGGTTACGCGCAGCCGCACGATACCGGCCCGATCCCTCTTCCGGCCGAGCGATGATCACCCACCGCGGCGGTTGTCACTGCGGACGCGTCCGCCTCGAGGTCGAGGCGGCAGCCGAGATCACGGTCTCCGAGTGCAACTGCTCGATCTGTCGCAAGAGCGGTTATCTCGCGCTGATCGTGCCGGCCGCTCGCTTCAGGCTCGTGCGAGGTGAGGAGAGCCTGACCCGCTACGCGTTCAACACGGGCACGGCGCGGCACCTGTTCTGTCGCCGCTGCGGGGTCAAGTCGTTCTACGTACCGCGCTCGCACCCCGACGGCGTCAGCGTCAACGCGCGTTGTCTCGATCCGGGCACGATCGAGCGCATGAACGTGCGGCCGTTCGACGGGCAGCACTGGGAGCGGCAGTATCCCGCCGGGCGCGCCGAGTCGTTTCCCGACGAGCTCTCTCCCGAAAAATGACACGCGGACGATCAGCGACATGCGGATGACATGCGGATGATGACATGCGGATGAAGAGTGTCGGCACCGCCACGCTCGAGATCGCCTATCACGAGTACGGCGACCCGAACGGCTGGCCCTGTGTCCTCAGTCACGGCTTTCCCTACGACGCGCTCGCCTACGCCGAGAGCGCGCCGCACCTCGCGGCGGCCGGCGCACGCGTCGTCGTCCCCTACCTTCGAGGGTACGGGCCGACACGTTTTCTCTCGAGGGCGACGCCGCGCTCGGGCGAGCAGGCGGCGCTCGCGGCCGATCTCCTCGCGCTGCTCGACGCACTCGGCATCGAGCGCGCCGTGCTCGGCGGCTACGACTGGGGCGGGCGCGCCTCGTGCATCGTCGCGGCGCTCCACCCCGAGCGCGTCGTCGCGCTCGTCTCGGGCAACTCGTACAACATCCAGGACATCGCCCGATCGGGCGAACCTGCACCGGCGGCCGAGGAAGCGGCGTATTGGTATCAGTACTACTTCCACTCCGAGCGCGGCCGGCGCGCTCTGGCCGAGAACCGCCGCGAGATCGCCCATCACCTCTGGCGCACCTGGTCGCCGAGTTGGGCCTTCGAGACGGCGACCTTCGAGGCGAGCGCCGCCTCCTTCGACAACCGCGATTTCGTCGATGTCGTGATCCACTCCTACCGTCACCGCTACGCCCTGGTGCCGGGCGACCCCGCGGTCGCCCACATCGAGACACGACTGACCGCGCAGCCGGACATCTCGGTGCCCAGCGTCACGATCGACGGCGAGGTCGATGGTGTCGATACCGGCACCGCGCATCACGCGGAGAAGTTCACCGGTCCGCACCGCCATCGGGTGTTTCCCGACACCGGACACAATCTGCCGCAGGAGCGGCCGGAGGCCTGGACCGAGGCGGTGCTCGAGGCACGAGGAATGAGCTGATCGGCGGGGCGCGATCCTTCGAGCCTCCATCGACGGCATCGGAGCGGCGACAGAGAGGCGCTCACCACCTCCCGCAGCTCGCCTTGACGCCGCTCACGAAGCCCCCCTACCCTGCCGACGGGCGTGCGCGCTCCGTCTCGTCCCACCGCTCCCGACCACCGCCATGCCCCCCGACACCACCGATCCCGTCGTCATCGTCGGCGCCGCCCGCACCCCGATGGGCGGCTTCCAGGGCGAGCTCGCCGACGTCCCCGCCCCGGAGCTCGGCGCCGTCGCCATCCGTGCGGCCCTCGCCGGGGCCGGCGTCGCCGGAGCCGATGTCGACGAAGTGTTGATGGGCTGCGTGCTGCCCGCGGGGCTCGGCCAGGCACCGGCACGGCAGGCCTCGCGTGGCGCAGGCATCCCGGACGCCGCCGGCTGCACGACGGTCAACAAGATGTGCGGCTCGGGCATGAAGGCGACGATGCAGGCGCACGACGCGCTGCTCGCCGGAAGCTCGACCCTCGCGATCGCCGGCGGCCTCGAGAGCATGAGCCGCGCCCCCTACCTGCTGCCGAAAGCCCGAGAGGGCCTTCGAATGGGTCACGGCGAAGTCAAGGACCACATGTTTCTCGACGGGCTCGAGGACGCCTACGAACGCGGGCGCCTGATGGGACACTTCGCCGAGCGCACCGCCGAACGCTACCGGTTCACCCGCGAGGCGCAGGACGCGTTCGCGATCACCTCGCTCGAGCGCGCGCAACGGGCGATCGCGGACGGCACCTTCGCCGACGAGATCGCCCCCGTCACGGTGACATCGCGGAAAGGCGAGCGCACCGTCGAGCTCGACGAGCAGCCGCCGAAGGCCGATCTCCAGCGCATTCCCGCGCTTCGCCCCGCCTTCGTCGAGAACGGCACCGTGACGGCGGCGAACTCGAGCTCGATCTCCGACGGCGCCGCCGCGCTCGTGCTGATGCGCCAGCGCGAAGCCGAACGGCGCGGCCTGACCCCGCTCGCACGCGTGCTCGCCCATTCCGGTCATGCCCAGGCCCCCGAATGGTTCACGACGGCGCCGGTACACGCGATCGAGAAGCTCCTGGCAAGGCTCGGGCGCGAGGCCACCGACATCGATCTCTACGAGATCAACGAGGCCTTCGCCGTCGTGACGATGGCGGCCATGCGGGAGCTCGACCTGCCCCACGAGAAGGTCAATGTCCACGGCGGCGCGTGTGCGCTCGGTCATCCCGTCGGCGCCTCCGGAGCACGTATCGTTGTGACCCTCCTCAACGCGCTCGTGCGGCACGATCTCGATACCGGTATCGCCGCCCTCTGCATCGGCGGCGGCGAGGCGACGGCGATCGCGCTCGAGCGGCTGCGCTGAGATACGCGTTTCCTCCAGTTCATGAACGGTTTCCCGGACCGGGCCGCAAGGCACGGAGTAGTATCCCGCCCTTTCCTGCCCTTGCTCGGTTGTCGTCGGCGCGGATTCGACGAGTGGGTCGCCCCACGAGTGGCGGGAACCTTGACGAGCGCTGTCGCGACGCGATGATCACCGAACTTTTTCTATGGGTGTCGGCCGCCCTGATGGTGCCGGCACTGGCCTTCGCACTCTATCGGCCGCTGCTGAGCGTGCTGCCCCGCAGGCCGCAGCGAGCGCCGTCGGCGCCGGGCCCCGAAGGCCCGCTCTCCTGCGCGCTGGTCACCATCAGCACGCACGCCGATCGCGCGCTCGAGGACAAGCTCGTCGAGCTCGTGGCACTCGCCGAAGCGCTCGCGATCGACGAAGTGTTCGTCGGGCTCGACGGCGGCGAGCTACCCCCGGACACCCCCGCCCGCGCCGGCGGCGTTCGCGTCCGCTGGATCCACGTCGTTCCCCGTCAGGGCAAGAACGCCGTACTGAACAAGATTCGCGAGGCGGCGAGCACGGACGTCCTGGTTTTCACCGACGTCGATGCCCGGGTCGAGCTCGAGGCGCTGCGCGCGCTCCTCGAGCATTTCTCGAGCCCCGACATAGGCGCCGTGACCGGCCGGCGCCTGATCGTCGACGACAGCGCGTTCGGGCGCGGTCAGACGAGCTACAGCGAGTTCGACCATGCCATTCGAGCTCGAGAGATGGAACGCCTCGGCTCGGTGACCACCTGCGACGGCAAGCTCTACGCGGTCCGTCGCTCTTGTTTCGACGAGCTGTCGCCCGATTCCTCCGACGATATCTACATCGGCCTCGGCGCGGTCGAGGCGGGATTGCGGCTGACCTACGAGCCGGCGGCCGCGGCACGGATCGGACGCCCCGCCCGAGACACTCGGCACGAGCTCGAACGCCGCCGGCGCGTCACCACGCGTGGGCTGTTGGCGCTGTGGGAGCGGCGAGCTCTGTTCGATCCCCGTCGCTACGGACGCTACTCGGTGGCGCTGCTGTTCAACAAGCTCCTGAGGCGTCTGGCGGCTCCAGGCTTGCTACTGAGCCTCGTCACGCTCGGCTTCGCCCTGATCGCCGCCCTCGCGAGCGGACGGATCGAGCCGCCCGGGGTACTGCTACTTCTGGCCGCGTCGGTGCTCGCGGTCGTCGGTCTGGTCCTCGTATCGCGCGGTCGTGCCGGCGCGCTCGGTTACTACGCGATCGGTGTGCTCGGCATGAGTCTCGGCGTCTGGGACTACCTGCGCGGTCGTCGGGTGAGCGTCTGGGAGCCGGTCAAGCAGGAGATCGACGAAGCGGCCCAGCCGGCATCGTCACCGCCCTCGAGCGGTATCTCGCCCGGCTCGACACGGACGCCGTAGCGTCGATCCGGTGGGCGGGCAGCGGCTTCGGTGAGCACGTCGACGACGGGTGTTCCGCTCAGCGACGAGCAGCGGCTCGTTCGTGACACGGCGCGCGAGTTCGCCCGCGACGTACTGACCCCGCAGGCGGCGGCGAACGATGCCGCCGCACGATTCCCGACCGAGGCGCTCCGCCAGATGGGCGAGCTCGGCTTCCTCGGCATGCTGGTGCCCGAGCGCTACGAGGGCGCCGGCGCGGACAACGTCGCCTACGCCCTCGCCCTCGAGGAGATCGCCGCCGGCGACGGCGCGGTCTCGACGATCATGAGCGTGCACAACTCCGTCGGCTGCCTGCCGGTGCTGCGCTTCGGTACCGATGCACAGAAGGCGGAGCATCTTCCGGGCATGGCACGCGGGGAGAAGCTCGCCGCGTTCTGCTTGACCGAACCGGGTGCGGGCTCCGATGCCGCGGCGCTCGCCACGCGGGCGAAGGCCGACGCGGACGGCTACGTGCTCGACGGCACCAAGCAGTTCATCACGTCAGGGAAGAGCGCGAACCTCGCCATCGTCTTCGCCCGCACGGCCGAAGGGAAACGCGGCATCACCGCCTTTCTCGTCGAGACGACGAATCCCGGCTACACCGTCGCCCGCGTCGAGGACAAGCTCGGCCAACGCGCCTCCGACACCTGTCAGATCGTTCTCGATCGCTGTCGTGTCCGCGCCGACGCGCGGCTCGGCGAGGAGGGACAGGGCTACCGCATCGCCCTCTCGAACCTCGAAGGCGGACGCATCGGCATCGCCGCACAGTCGGTCGGCATGGCGCGCGCCGCCCACGAGCGCGCCCTCGCCTACGCCGGCACCCGCGAGAGCTTCGGCAAACCGATCGCCGAGCACCAGGCGATCGCCTTTCGCCTCGCCGACATGGCCACGCGCATCGACGCGGCACGATTGCTCGTGCTGCGCGCGGCACGGCTTCGCGACCGCGGCGAACCCTGCCTCGTGGAGGCCTCCATGGCCAAGCTCTTCGCCAGCGAGATGGCCGAGGAGGTCTGCTCGGCGGCGATCCAGATCCACGGCGGCTACGGCGTGCTGCGCGACTACGCCGTCGAGCGCATCGCCCGCGACGCCCGCGTCTGCCAACTCTACGAGGGCACCAGCGAGATCCAGCGCCTCGTCATCAGTCGGGCCCTGCTCGCGGACGAGCCCTGAACGGTACGCTTCACGCGCTCGTGGAGAACGCCGGGCCACGACACTCGCAGTGACGTATCACCCGGCCCGACCCTTTCCAGGAACACCGTGATGCCTTCACCGATCGACTTCTGGTTCGACTATTCGAGCCCCTACGGCTACCTCGCGAGCGAGCGCATCGAGGCGGTCGCGGCCCGGCACGACAGAGCCGTCGTCTGGCACCCGATGCTGCTAGGCGCCGTGTTCAAGGTCACCGGCGAGCGTCCGCTGATCGACGCGCCGTTGAAGGGCGAATACTCGCTCATGGACATTCGGCGCTCGGCGCGCGAGCACGGCATTGCGTTCGCCATGCCCGAGCTCTTCCCGATCGGCGCGGTCGCGGCCTCCCGCGCGACGCTGTGGCTGCGCGACCACGAGGATGCGGCACGAGCCGCGCGTGCCGTACCGCTGATCCATGCGCTCTACCGCGCCTACTGGCGCGACGGTCGGGACATCTCGACCCCATCGAGCGTGCTCGACATCGCCGCGGACACGGGTGTCGAGCGCGCCGAGCTCGAGGCGGCACTCGGCGAACGATCCGTCAAGGACGCCCTCCGCGCCGAAGTCGATTCGTCGATCGATCGCGGCGTGTTCGGCTCGCCGAGCTTCGCTGTCGACGGCGAGCTCTTCTGGGGGCACGACCGGCTCGAGATGCTCGAGCGCTGGCTCGCCTCGGGCAGCTGGTAGCTCGATCACCATGGGACGGATCGATGTCAGTACCGACACGCGCGGTGTCACGCGCATCGCTCTCGATCGACCCGAGCGCCACAACGCGCTCGATCGAGCGCTGATCGATCAGCTGCGACACGCCCTCGACGGCCTCGGCAGCGATACTCGTGTGCTCGTGCTCGAGGGGCGCGGCAAGAGCTTCTGCGCCGGCGCCGACATCGACTGGATGCGGGCCTCCGTCGATCTGACACCCGAACAGAACACGCTCGACGCTATGGCCCTCTCGGACCTGCTCGAGAGGCTCGACACCTTCCCCTGCCCGACCCTCGCCCGTGTGCACGGCGCGGCGATCGGCGGCGGGGCCGGACTCGTCGCCTGCTGCGACATCGCGCTCGCCGGCGAGCGCGCCCGCTTCGCGTTCTCCGAGGTCCGGCTCGGACTGATCCCAGCGACGATCTCTCCCTACGTGGTGCGGGCGATCGGGCCACGCGCCGCACGCTTGTATTTTCTCACCGCCGAGCGTTTCGACGCCCACGAGGCTTACCGCATCGGCTTGGTTCAGGACGTCTGCCCCTCGACCGATCTCGATCGCCGCCTCGGCGAACGGATCGACGCGCTGCTCGACGGCGGACGCGAGGCGCAGGCGACGAGCAAGCGGTTGATCGGCGATGTCGCGGCGCGACCCCTCGACGAGACGCTGCGACGCGACCTCGCCGATCGGCTCGCCGACATCCGTGCCGGCGAGGAGGCCCAGAACAGGCTCCGCGCCTTCTTCGAGGAACGCGTGCCGCGGCGGCGAGATTCCTGAGGAGCGGACGGTCACGGTCGCCGCTCGGGTGTACGCGAGGGGCATCGCCGTCCCCGACACGAATCCAGAACGCGCTCGGGCGGAGGCTCGTCGCCCTCAGGGCGCCTCCAGCGCCCGCTCGAGACAGACGAGCGCGTCCTCCTCCGCGTAGCCGGCCCGCTCGTAGAGCGCTCTGGGACATGCCTCGAGCCTCTCGGTGTCGAGCTCGATCGGATCGATCTCCGGCGGCAGCGGCATCAGACACTGATCGATCGCCGCCTCGGACAGCGTCAGACACTCTCGACCGTCGAACCCCATGCACCCGAGAAAGCGCTCGGACGCGCAGATGACGTTCGACTGGGCACGCGCCATGTCGACGAGTGCCTCACGCGGGACCATCCCCCCCGGCGGCCTCTCCCCGGAACCCGGCTCGGGAACCGACCCCTCGCCGAGGCCAGATCCCGGGTCCGGCCCTGTCGCCCCTTTCTCCTCCGTCTTCGTCTCCTCGCTCGACCCTGCATCCGAAGGCGCCTCCTCCGTCGGCATCGGCTCCGCGTGCCCCTGGGCCGCCACCGGCCCCGGGATCGACAACGTCACCGCACCGAACACCGAGACGACGAGCCACCACCGCAGTCGTTCTCCGTTGTCGATCATCGCCGCCTCCTCCGTTCGGTCCGGACGAGTATATTGACCGCCCCTCGTCCACCTCCGTCCACACCCGAACTTGCCCACTCCACTGAAAAATCGGTCCGCGACGCTCCGTTCGCCGCCCGAGCGGTCCGATCTGACCCGACGACGGTGCTGGCTGTTCGACATGGACGGGACGCTGACCCGCGCGATGCACGACTTCGACGCGATGCGCGACGCGCTCGGGTTGCCGTTCGGCCTACCGATCCTCGAGGCACTGGCCGAGCTCGAACCGAGAGCGCGACGGGAGAAGCGCGCCGCACTCGACGCGATGGAGCTGGAGATGGCCGACGATGCCGAGAGACAGCCCGGCGCCGTCGAGCTCCTCGAACACCTCACCGCGCGCGGCGCGCCGCTGGGCATCGTCACGCGAAACGGGCGCGACATCGCCGACGCGACGCTCGCCGCCTGCGATCTCTCGCGCTTCTTTCCCGCCGAGCACATCGTCAGCCGCGACTGCGCCTCGGCCAAACCCGACCCCGCCGGTGTGCACCTCGCGCTGACGAACCTGTCGGCGACACCGGACGAGGCGGTCATGGTGGGCGACTATCTGTTCGACCTGCAGGCCGGCCACGACGCCGGCACCCTGACCGTGCACCTCGACACCACGGGCGAGTTCTCGTGGCCCGAGATCACGAGTTTCGGGGTCGAATCGCTGCACGAGCTGCTCGACGCGATCCGCCCCGCGTGAGCTCGCCTCGTCAGGCGAGATAGCCCATGCTCTCGAGCCGGAGCACGATGCGATGCGCGGCGAGGTCCGGCGTCAGCTCGGTGGTGTCGATGACCTCCTCGGCGGCGGTCGGCGCCTCGTACGGGTCGCTGATGCCGGTGAACTCGGGGATCTTGCCCGCCCGCGCGAGCTTGTAGAGCCCCTTTCGGTCACGCCGCTCGCACTCCTCGAGCGGCGTGGCGACGTACACCTCGAGAAAGCCTCCGTGAGCGGAGATCATCTCGCGCACCGCTCGACGCGTCGCCGTGTAGGGTGCGATCGGCGCACAGATCGCGATGCCGCCGTTCTTGGTGATCTCGCTCGCCACGAAGCCGATGCGGCGGATGTTCAGATCCCTGTGCTCCTTCGAGAAGGTCAGCTCGCTCGAGAGGTGCTGGCGCACCAGATCGCCGTCGAGCAGCGACACCGGACGCCGTCCGTCCTCCATCAGCTTGACCATCAGGGCGTTGGCGATCGTCGACTTCCCCGAGCCGGAGAGACCGGTGAAGAACACCGTGAGCCCCTGACGGTGACGCGGCGGATAGGCGCGGCGGAGCTCTTCGACGACCTTCGGATAGGAGAACCACTCGGGGATGTCGAGTCCTTCCCGCAGGCGCCGGCGGAACTCGGTGCCGGAGATGTTCAGCACCGTATCCTCCTTCGAGGTCTCGTCGGCCGGGACGTACTGAGCGCGGTTCTCGACGTAGACCATCTGCCGAAACGGCACCATCGCGATGTCGAGCTCCTCCTCGTGCTCGCGGTAGAGTGCCTGGGCGTCGTAGGGTCCGTAGAACGGCTCGCCGTTCGCGTCGTCGCCGGGACCGGCGTGATCGCGTCCGACGATGAAGTGCGTGCAGCCGTAGTTCTTTCTGACGATCGCGTGCCAGAGCGTCTCGCGCGGACCGGCCATGCGCATCGCGAGGTTCAGCAGGCTCAGGGTCGTGGTCTGTTCGGGGTACTGCTCGAGCACGTGCTCATAGCAGCGCACGCGGGTGAAGTGATCGATGTCGCCGGGTTTCGTCATGCCGACGACGGGCTGTATCAAAAGGTTCGCCTGCACCTCGCGCGCCGCGCGGAAGGTCAGTTCCTGGTGGGCGCGATGGAGGGGGTTTCGCGTCTGGAAGGCGACCACGCGGCGCCAGCCGAGCTTGCGGAAGCGTCCGCGGAGCTCGGAGGGGGAGTCGCGCAGGAGCTTGAAATCGTAGTGGGTGCGCGGCTCGACGCCGTGCACGCGTCCGCCGACGTACACCGGGCCGGCCGTATTCATCAGGTAGTCCACCCCCGGATGGGTCTCGTCGCTCGTGCCGTAGACCTCGCGAGCCTCGAAGGCCTTGTCGGGGCGATACACGTCCTCGACATCCATCGTCGCGAGCAGGACACCCTCGGGGTCGCGAAGGGCGATGCGCTTGCCGAGCCCGAGTTCCTCGGCGAACGCCTCGGTGACATCGAGGCAGATCGGAATCGGCCACAGGACACCGTTCGCGAGGCGCATGTCGGTGCACACGGAGCGATGCTCGGGCTCGGTCAGGAAGCCTTCGAGCGGGGAGAACGCACCGTTGGTCAGCAGATCGAGATCGCAGAGCTGACGTGCGCTCAACGTCCAGCTCGGGTAGTCGCCGGCCGCCGCCTGCTCGCGCTCGGCCGCGCTCTCGTCGAGATACAGCTCACGCAACGCACCGCCGTGCGGCTCCTTGAACGCCCCCATGCCCTCTCACCCTCGTTTGCGATTCGTCTGCGCCTGCTCGGAGAACGCCAGCGCACTCTCGGCCCACTCCCGCGCGGTTCCCGAGCGGCTCGTAGCGGTGTCCGGAGCGAGCGAACGCCGAGCTCTTCAGCGCTCCGTCGACGCTCCGTCAGCGCTCGTCATGCCGACCGCGAAGTAGCGGATCCTGCCTGAAAAAGCGCGCCGTTGCCGCATAGACATCCGGATAGCCCTCGGCGACGTTCTCCGGCCAGGTGAAGAACGTCTCCACGACGACGGCGAAGAATTCCACCTCGTCCTCGGCGCCGTAGTCGTCGAGAAAGGCCTCGTCGCCGCGCTCGACCCGAGCGACGTGATCGGCGTAGGCGGCGCCGAAGACCTCGGGCCAGCGCCGTGCGAGCGCGGCATCGGCGATCGGCGGAAACCCGTTGGTGCGTCCGTTCGCCGCGTCGAGCACGTGGGCGAATTCGTGGACGACGACATTGGTACCCGAGGCGGGTGCGGCGACATCCTCCCAGGCGAGGATCACCGTTCCCGCCTCCCAGGCCTCGCCGGCGAGCTCGACCTCGCGCTCGTGCGCGACCCCCGCCTCGTCCGTCCACGACTGATCGACCAGAAAGCCGGCCGGGTAGAGGAGCACGCTGCGGGCGTCTCGATACCAGTCGAGCCCGAGCTCGAGCACCGGCAGACAGGCCTCGAGCGCGACCCTGGCCCGCATCCGATCCTCCAGCACGAGATCGCCGGCGGTCTCGAACCGGCGCGTGGCGACGAAGCGCTCGGCGAGGGCCCGGAGTCGTCCGCGCGCCGCTTCGTCGAGTGGTGCGAGCGCCTCGCTCGCCTCGAACGGCTCGTGCCAGTGCGGCTCGTCGATGGACGGCGCGGGGCGTCCGAACCATCGCCGCAGCCACTCCCCGGCGTCGCTCATGCTCGCATCGCTCGGGCGCTGGTCTCCGCCGAACGCGCACCCCAACCGCAGAGCGCGAGCGGCGACCCGAATCGGGTCGGCGACCGACCGGATCGGGGCATCGCTACCGGACGGCCTTCGCGCCAAGCACCGACACCCGCAGCCGGGCGAGCCTCGCGCGGGTGAAGCGCCGTCCGGTGTCGACGACCCGCCGCCCGCCCGCCGGAACGATCTCGCGAACGACACGTGTGCTCTGAGCGGCACCGGGGGCGAGACGGATGCCGAGCTGCACGTCACTGATCGCTCGAGTGCTCCGGTTGGCGATCTCGAAGGCGAGGGTGCCGCGCGGCGTGAGGCCGCTCCGGACGTGGACGAGGCTACCGGGGTCGGTCTGCGGAGAGAGCTTGGCGAGCGCCGTCCGCGCCCGCTCGCCGCTCGGACCCGAGGCCTGCGCGGCCATCGAGTACCAGCGCCTCGCCTCGGCTGACCGTCCACGCGCCGCGGCGATCGAACCGAGTCCGAGCTGCGCGTCCGCCGTCGGCATGAGCTTGACGCTCCGTGCGTAGTCGGCTCGGGCGGCGTCGAGATCACGCGTCGCCTCGTTGACCTTGCCCCGTTGGAGGTAGTAGTAGAAGAAACCGTCGTTCAGCGCGATCGCTCGATCGTAGTGGCGCTCGGCCCGGCCGTAGGCCCGGGTCCGCTGTGCGAGATCCCCGAGGAAGGACTGGAAGTGCCCCTCACGGGGCTCGATCCTCACCGCCTCCTCGACCAGTGCTCGCGCCTCGCGGACCTTACCCTCTCCGGCGAGCTTCTGCGCCCGGTCGAAACGCTCGTAGGCCCCCTTCTTGTCGAACAGCCGCGCCATCGCGCGCCGATAGCGCTCGCGCCCGAGCTCACCGCCGGCGGGCAGGCGCGCCGCCGTCTCGATGTTCTGCCTGACGCGCTGGGGCGAGGGCGGGTGGCTCGCGAACAGTCCGCTCAGCCAGTCGGGATTCCTCCCCTTCGAGAGTCTGACGAAAGTCTTCTGCAGCTCGACGGCACCCCTCGGATCGTAGCCCGCCCGCGCCATGTACTCCATGCCGTAGCGATCGGACTCGAGCTCGGCCTCGCGCCCGTAGCGGCTGTTGACGAGCTGCGCACCGATGCTCGAGCCGAGCTGGGCGAGCTCGCCATAGCCCTTCTCCGCCCCCACGATCGTCGCGGTGATGACGGCGAGCTGCAGTCCGAGCCCGCGCGTCTGCCCCTGCGCCCCGTGCCGGGCCGCGGCGTGCACGATCTCGTGGCCGAGCACCGCAGCGAGCTCGGCCTCGTTGTCGAGCTCGACGAGAAGCCCTCGGTTGATGCTGATCTTGCCCCCCGGCAACGCCCAGGCGTTCGGCGTCGAATCGTTGATGACGTTGAACTCGTAGGGGAGCTTCCGATCACTCTTCGCCGCGAGCCGCTGTCCGACGCCTCTGACGTATTCCTCGACCCCGGGATCGACGACGTAATCTCCGCCCTGGGCCTGACGGAGCGGCGCGTATTGCTGCCGCCCGACCGCGAGCTCCCAGTCCTCGGGAAACAGCCGCAGCTCGTTCGCCCCGGTCACCGGATTCGGTGCGCAGGCGCTCATCGTCAGCACCAGGCCGAGGCCCGCGAGAAACGCGCCTGCCCGCGCCACGACGCGCGGAACGACGCGCGGAACGGCGCGCCATCTCCGTATCCCGATTCGATTCATTCGGCCGTCTCCCTCGCCTCGTCGGCTCGAGCACCGACACCTGCACCGCCCCGCGGCCACGCCCGCACCGGTCGCACTGGCCCGTACCGACGAGGTCGGCAAGCCACCGATGCCCCGCGCCGCCCCCCTTCAGTGATGCTCGTGCCCGCCCGGCCCGTGAACATGGCCGTGAGCCCGCTCGCTCTCGCTCGCCGCTCGCACCTCGAGCACCTGCACATCGAAGGTCAGGTCCCGCCCGGCGAGAGGATGGTTGGTATCGACATCGAGATTGAACTTCCCCGCCTTCAGGACGGTCGCAGGACTCGAGCCCTGCCCCTGCCCGTCGGGCAATCTGACCAGCTGTCCCGGGCGGACCGCCCTGCCCTTGATACCGAGCTGCTTGAGCGAGACACGCCTCACTCGGTCGGGGTAGTACCGTCCGTAGGCCTGCTCGGCGGGGATCGTGACCGAGAAACCCTCCCCGGCCCTCCTGCCGACGAAGGCGTTCTGGAGCGCCGCGAGCACCCCTCGCTCGCCGAACAGAAAGCGCACCGGATCGCCGCTCTCGGAGGATTCTATTCGCTCGCCCCGCTCGCCCCGCTCGCCCCGCTCGCCGTAGAGATCGTAATGGAACGCGACGACCGTTCCGGGGCCGATGGTCTCGTCCGACATCGTTTCTCCGTCATCGCGGTCGGCACGGTCGGCGACGGCCGAACCGCCTCGCTCCATCCGACCCGCTATCCTCGAGTCACGATGATACTCAGAAGCCCACTCCGCCGTCTCGCCGCCACCCTCGTGCCGGCACTCGCGCTAGGCGCCTGCACCAACGGCAAGCTCGTCGTCGGCTCGCTCTACAACCGCCTCGACGACCGCATGATGGAGCAGTTCGCCGAGCTCGGTGACTTCGAGGAGCGACAGCGAGCGCTGTTCGAGGAGCGGGTCGGCACCTTCCATGTCTGGCACCGACGGACCGAGCTGCCCGCCTACGCACGGTTGATCGAGGATGTCGCCGCCTCGATCGCCGATCCGGGGAGGACTTCCGTCGAGGACATCGAGCGCTGGGGCGAGCGGGTCGAGAGGCGCGCGATCGCCGCCCGCGAGTGCCATCCGGTCAACTTCTCGTTCGAGCTGATGAGGAGCCTCGAGGACGAGCAGCTCGACCAGATCGAGACGACCCTCGCCCGAAAGCGCGAGGAACGTCGCGATCGCTACGACTCGCGCACCCCGGAGGAGCGTGTCGAGCGCCGCGTGAGGAACGTCGGAAAATGGAGCAAGCGCATCGGTGTCGAACTGACCGCCGCACAGAACGCGATGCTGCGCACCGCCTTCACCCGGCAGACGAGCCTTCGCACCGAGTACTTCGCCCTTTCCGATCGCTGGCGAGCCGAGTTCTTCCACCTCGCCCGCGAGCAGGAGTCGCCGGACTACGAGGGGCGCATCGCCGCCCACCTCGATGAGCTCTGGTCGCTGCTCGAGAGCGAGTACCCCGAGCAGTGGGAGCGGAACCGGCGGCTCTGGGCCGAGACCGGCCTACGCCTCGTCGCGAGCCTCGATACCGAACAGCGAGCGACCCTGAGCGCTTGGCTCGCGAAGATGGGCGAGACACTCGGGGCGATCTCGCGCGACGAGCCGTCGTTCGTGCCGGGAAGCGATCCCTCGGTGGGCTGTCTCGTCGGTACCGCCGCCTCGGACCGCGCGACGGCGGTGTCCGGTCCGGCCGGCTGATCGGGCGGCTATCCGGCTCTCGAAATAGACCCCGGCGATCCCGAGCGCGAGACGGACCCGGTCGATCTCGTCCGACGAGCCTTCGAGAGCGAACCCGAACCCGCTCGCTCGCCGCACGTCGGGCGTCTCGCCTCGCTCGGTGACGATCGCCTCGGTCTCAGAGCCGGGCTCGCGAGGGATGTTCGAGCACCCTCTCGAGACGGCAAAACTCGGCTTGGCAGACCGGATACGGATCGCCGGCAGAGGAATGGAGAGGCCACGGTGGATGGTCTCATCGCGTGCGCGAGCGATCGGTACGCGAGTGATATCGGTACGCGGATGATTCGGAGAGTCGTCGCAGAGTGTAGTGAACGTCATTAATTTGACGAATTCGATGATGTCGAGTGTCGGCTCTCGAGCCGAGTCGGGGCTCGTACCACAAGGCTTCTCGCCCTGTCCCGCCCAGCTTGCCAAGGCGCAATGGAGCATCATCCGCCGTCATCGCCCGGCCCGTCGCACCGGGCCGAACCGAGCCACCCTCTCGGCCCCCGTCGCCACCGCTGCTCGATCGACGAGCGGCCTATCGAACCATCGTTTTCAGCGGTTTGCGTCCGGTTTCGATGTAACGGTATCGCCGGCGACGCGCGCGTCGGAGGGAACCCATCACCGATCCGTTAGACGAGGTCGAGCCACGGACCGGAAGGGACGGCAAGGTCGGAGACGATCGATCGGACAGCCATACCGAGCGTTGCCCGTTCTCAAAGCGTTGCTCGCCAACTTGCGTCTGTCTAAGCTCCGCTCCGCACACTTCACGCGTGCGCCGCCGCGGTTCGGGCGACAACTCAAAACGTCATCGAAAAGGAAGCAGATGAAAAACGCAGGAAGATGTATCCGGGGAATCGCCGGAGCCCTGATGCTCTGCTCGGGGTCACTGCTCGCCGATAGCGACTACGCCATCGAATACCACGAGACCGTCGGCAACCTACGCGTGGCCGAGCAGAGCTCGAACGCCGACGGTCCGAGGACCATGACCGTGTCGATGTACGCGTTCGAGCAATCCCTCGTCATGGAACTCGAAGCGAACACGGAGCTGACGCGCTCGCTGGACGCCAAGAGCGGCGAGCCCGGTGCTCAAGCGTATTCTCGCAGCGCCGATTTCGAGGCACTCCGAGGCCGGTTGGAGGGCGTCGACGGCTCCTGGGTACGTCTGACCCGCTCGGGCAACTCGTTCACGGGCGTGATCTGGAACGGGGAGAGGTTGCTCGCGATCGAGCCCTTCGACGAGGTTCGGGACATGATCTCGGGCACCGAGGCCGGCGAGGGCGATCACGTCATCTACGACACCGATGACATGATCCCGCTGAAGGGGCAGTCGTGTCCCGTCGATGGCGGTGGCTCCGACTACGGCGCACTGGTGGAGGAGCTGCAGCGACTGCCGGCGAGCGCCGCCAACAGCCAGCTCGACGTCCTCTTCGTGACGGACGAGCAGTTCGCTCGCGCCAACGACGATGTCGACGCGGCGGTGATCGCCAGGCTGAACATCGTCGACGGCATCTTCTCGGAGCAGGTCGGGGTGAAGATAAACGCTACCGAGATCAAGCGGGCGGGCCCCGAGGCCGGCCTGAACTCCACCAACTCCTCGAACCTACTCGGCCAGCTCAGAAACTACTCGCTACAGGAGCTGAGCAATCCCGGGCTCATCCACCTGCTGACGGGCCGCGACCTGGACGGTGGCGTCATCGGCGTCGCCTTCCTCTCGGCACTCTGCAGCCAGAGGTCCGGATACGGGCTGACCCAGAGCGACCAGAACACCAGCGTCGTCACCTCCGCCTTGACCGCGGCACACGAGTTCGGGCACAACTTCGGCTCCCCTCACGACAACCAGGGCGGCTCCGCCTGCGTCGGCACGGCGGGTACCTTCCTGATGAACCCCTCCATCAACGGCAGCAGCACGTTCTCCCAGTGCAGCCTGGCCCAGATCGCGCCCAAGGTCGACCAAGCGTCCTGCATCGTATCGATCAGCGATCCCGAGCCGGAGCCCGAGCCCGAGCCCGAGCCGGAGCCGGAGCCCGAGCCGGAGCCCGAGCCCGAGCCGGCCCCTGACCCGGATCCCGGCACGGTGGTCTTCGCGGCCGGCTTCAACAACGGCTCGACGGTCGGATTCGTCTATCGCGACGATCCCTGGGGTCTGGGGAACAAGCCGGGTTACCAGTCCGGAGATCTCATCTCTGAGGGAGGCGATTCGGGCGGGGCGCTGCGGATCCGACTCGGCGGTGTGGACAACGAGATCGTGACCGGCATGAGCGGTGGTGTCAGGCGAACGTTCGAACTGAGCTCGACGGCGAACTTGCAGGTGGTGTTCAAGGTCAAGCTCAGCCAGTCGCCGCGCTACGAGCAAGACGAGCGCAGCGATGTCTACGCTTCGGTCGACGGCGAGTTCCTGCGCGGCGAGGAGGGCGACATGCTCGCCACCGTCAGGGGAGACGGCAACGGCGGCGAGGTTCGAACCACGGGCTTTCGCACCTATCGCTTCAACCTCGACGACGTGCCCGCCGGAGAGCACGACTTGATCATCGGCGGGTTCAACAACAAGAAGACGGAACTTCCCGAGCTCACCGAGATTCTCGTCGACGATGTCTCGGTGGTGATCCGCGGCACGGATCAAGTCGCCTCGTCGGGTTCGAGATTCGATCTGTCGTTGCTGACGAGGCTCCGGTCGCTGTACGCCATTCTGGGGCAGCGGTAAGGCCCGACACCGGCCCTGCCGGATGGGCGAGTCCGGGCGTACCGATCGGGGAGGGTCGGTACGCCCGCGGCGTTCAGCTCGAGGGCTCGAGGCGTAGCAGGCGCCCCCCGTCGCCGTCCTCGAGCACGTAGAGCGTGCCGTCCGGCCCCTGCTCGACCTCGCGCACCCGCTCGCCCCAACCGTAGCGAGCCTCCTCCGAAGCCGTCACCTCGGTCTTGTCGTCCGGACTCGCCCCTTCGTTGTCGAGCGGCGTCTCGTCGAAGGAGACTCGGATCAGCGCCTGGGAGGAGAGCCCACCGATGAGCCCGTTCCCCTGCCAGTCGGCAAACGCCTCGCCGTCGTAGATGACGAAGCCCGCCGGACTGATGACCGGAGTCCACGACAACGCCGGGTTCTCGTAGGCCGGATCGCTCTCGTGCGGCGGGATCGGCGTGCCGTCGTAGTGCTCGCCGTTGGAGACGATCGGGTAGCCGTAGTTCTCCGAACGCACGATGCGGTTGAGCTCGTCACCGCCCTTCGGTCCCATCTCGTGCACCCAGAGCTGTCCCGAAGCGTCGAAGTCGATGCCGAGCGGATTCCTGTGCCCGAGCGTCCATACCTCGGCGGCGACGCCGCCGGACTCGACGAAGGGGTTGTCCTCGGGAACGGAGCCGTCCTCGTTCAGTCGGATCACCTTGCCGAGGTTCATCGACATGTTCTGCGCCGGGGAGAACTTCTGGCGCTCGCCGGAGGTGACGAACAGGTAGCCGTCGGGTGAGAACGCGAGGCGGTGCCCGTAGTGACCGTTGCCGGTGACCTTGGGCGTCTGCCGCCAGATGACCTCCCGATCGCTCAGCTCGCCCCCTTCGGTATCGAGCGTCAGCGTCGCCCGCTCCACGGCCGCCCCGCTCAGCGCATCGTTCTCCGCGTCGCGCTCGACGTAGGAGAGGTAGACGACGCCGTTGGAGGCGAAGTCGGGGTGCGGAACGATATCGCCGAGGCCGCCCTGCCCTCGAGCGGTGACACTCGGCACGTTGCCGATCTCGCCGACCTTCGTCCCCTCGGCATCGAGCAGCCAGAGCGCGCCGGTCTTTTCGGTGACGAGCGCTCGTCCGTCATCGAGGAAGGTCATCGCCCAGGGGCTCGAGAAGCTCGTGAGCGGCTCGGCCTCGAGGGAGGTGCCGTCGCTGCCGTCGATCGTGAAGGTGTCGGCCAGCGCGGACGGGA
>Ga0114952_1001120_pt1 | contig 23824 bp, 16 predicted proteins | sample SidtaG_2_FD_87303 | JGI IMG/M metagenome (GOLD analysis project Ga0114952, IMG submission 87303) | Marine algal microbial communities from Sidmouth, United Kingdom - Sidmouth_Asex2 metaG | ecosystem: Host-associated > Algae > Red algae > Unclassified | place: Sidmouth, United Kingdom | collected...
TCCTAATGTAGCTGCATTTAATGCTGATGGTACCTTTGCGGGGCCTAATGCGGAAGAAGCTACAAATAATATTAATAATCCTATTGCGGAAATTTTAACTAGAAAAAATCAGTTAGTTCGAGATCAAATATTAGGTAATATTTATGCAGAACTTAAGCTGTTTAAAGGTTTTACATATCGTGCAGAATTTGGTGGTAATTTTGGTAATAATAAAACTTTTGTTCAGCAAGATGCCTTTACAGCAGGAACGCTTGGAAGTGATATTATAACAGTTAGTAAGCTTAATGAAAGTACCGATTTTTGGATTGTTAAGAACTTATTTAATTATAATAATACATTTGGAGATAGTCATGGTTTAACATTATTAGCAGGACATGAAAGTCAACAGAATTCTTGGAATGGCGTGACAGCTAGTGGTAGTGGGTTTTTAGATAATAGTATCACAACCTTAAATAATGCAGACGCTTCAACCATTGGTGTTGATGAATATAAAAATAGCAGTTCACTAGAGTCTTTCTTCGGAAGAGCTATATATACATATGACAGAAAATATACTGCAACAGCAGCCATTCGTGCAGATGGATCTTCAAAGTTTTCAGAAGGTAATAAATGGGGATATTTTCCATCTATTTCTTTAGCTTGGAATTTATCAAACGAATCATTTATGGGAAATGTTGAATCTATTAGTAATATTAAACTTTATGGAGGGTATGGAGAGACTGGAAATCAGGATATTCCGGTAGGACTTTATTCCTCTAATCTTTCACCTGTGAATACGCAATTAGGAACTGGCTTCAACATTAGTAATATAGCAAATCCAGATTTAACATGGGAGACAAGAAAAGAATATAATTTAGGTCTTGATTTTACTACGTTTAATGGAAAATTAAATACCACAATTGAAGTTTACAACAAAACAAATAGTGATTTCTTATTCCAAACCATATTACCTGCCTCAGTTACAGGAGGAGGATCTATTCAAGCTGCATTTACAAATGAAGGTGAGATGGTTAATAAAGGAATCGATTTAGCGCTTAATTATGCTGTTTCAAGCTCAGAAAATTTCAATTGGAATTCTACATTAACACTTCAACATTACACCAATGAAGTTACTGCACTTTTAAACGATGCACCAATTAACTCAGGTTTTAATACTTTAAGTGGTGGAAATGAATTTTTTACACAAACAAAAATAGGAAGACCTATAGGAATGTTTTTCGGTTACCAAGTGGAAGGGTTATTTAGAACATTAGATGATCTTAATGGAGCACCAGTACAATTTGGAAATACATTTGGAGATTTAGAAGGACAAACTTGGTTAGGTGATATTAAATTTAGAGACGTTAGTGGACCAAATGGAGTTCCTGATGGTTTAATAGATGATAACGATAAAACAGAAATTGGTAACCCACATCCAGATTTTACTTTTGGTTGGCAAAACAGTTTTAGTTATAAAGGATTTGAATTGTCTTGCTTTTTACAAGGATCTTACGGAAATGATGTTTTGAATGTTGTTAGTAAGACCTTAACCGAAACACGTTTAACTTATCGAAACCAATTTAGCCAGGTTTTAGATTATTGGACGCCTCAAAACCCACAGGCTTCTAGACCTCGATACACAACAAATAAATCAAATAACCTTGTTGTTTCTGATAGGTATATTGAAGATGGATCTTATCTAAGAATACAAAACATAAAATTAGGGTACAATTTACCTTACGAAATATTTGAAAAAATAGGATTATCTAAAGTGAATTTATATGGTTCTATTCAAAACCTTTACACCTTTACTAATTATTCTGGTTATGATCCTGAATTAGGGGCTTTAGGTCAAAACCCATTATTAATGGGACTTGATAATGGTAGATACCCAACGCCTAGAACATTTACATTAGGTTTAGATATTGAATTTTAAAATAAAAACTTGTTATTATGAAAAAAACAATAAAATGCTTTACAATACTTCTGCAAGTAGTATGTTTAGTAATCTTAAACTCTTGCAGCGAAGAATTTCTTGAGCGTGATTCGGAAAGTCAGTTTACAAAAGATCAGTTTTATCAAACCCCAGAGCAAATTGCTGTGGCTACAAATTCACTATATATTTCCAGTTGGAAAAACTGGGCATCAAATACGTTTTGGGTATTTAGTGAACTAGCAGGAGGAAATGGAATAACTACAGATTCTAGAAACAGAGATTTTGGTACTTTTATTTTTGATAGTTCGCATGAACAATTTGAAAACTCATGGGCTTCTCTTTATGGAGTTGTTGCACAAAGTAATTCTGTAATTAAAGCGATAACTAATCAAGCAGGTCCAGAGGTATCAAAAGCACAAATCGATAACGCTATTGGAGAGGCTAGAGCAATGAGAGCAACGGCATATTTTTTCTTGGTGCGTTTGTATGGAGATATTCCTATTTATGAAGATACTGAAGTCTCAGCTTTAAATACTGATATTAAAAGAAATTTTGTTGCTGATGTTTATAGGTTTATAAAAGAAGATTTAGAATTTGCAGCTGATAATATTACACATACAAAGGCTGGCCAGCCAGGACGTATTACAGCAAATGCAGCTAAAGCGCTTTTAGCAAAAGTAAACTTGCATACTAAAGATTATGATAAAGCATATAACCTGACACTTGATGTTGTTGGGTCTAATGAGTATGCTTTGATGGAAAACTATGCGGATTTGTTTCTAACAGAAAATGACAATAATAAAGAAAGTATGATTGCCCTACAGTGGACAGGTACAGGTGATTTTAATGAAGGTAATGGTTTACAGTCTATGTTTGCATATTCTCAGATAACTGGGTTTTCAGATGGTTGGTCTGCTATAGGACCTTCTATAGATCTTATTGAATCTTATGAAAAAGATGATTCAGATGTTGTTATTGATCAAAGATTTGATCCAACATTAATGACCCCTGGTACTGTTTATTCAGAGTTAAATCAAGGTTATGTAGTATCAAATGATCCATCAACTTTTACACAAAGGGCTTTAGCAGGAATTAAAAAATATGTAGTTGGCCGACCTGAGTTTAATGGAGGAGGGGCTCAACAATCCTACGCTAACAATACATATATACTTCGATATGCAGATGTATTACTAATGCATGCAGAAGCTATTTTAAGAGGTGGAGGAGGAACTGTTGATGATGCAGCTGCAGTTTTAAAATTAGTAAGAGACAGAGCTGGTTTAGATCCTATTGATGCACCAAATTTATCAGATATATTTACAGAACGTAGACATGAATTTGCTTTTGAAGGTGAAAGATGGTACGATGTTCTTAGAATGGATAATAGGTTACAGTATTTGGCTAATATAGAGAGAGGATATTATAATAATAATGATAGAAACGACTTTATATCTATAAAAACAACTGTGACTGAAGATCAGCTTGTTTTTCCAATACCTTTAAATGAGGTTATTGCTAATCCAAAGATTAAAGAATCGCCAGTATCCTATTACGAATAATTTAAAGCTTTAAGAAAATGAAAATATTTAAAAAAATTACAATGCTTGCTCTTTGTATGATGCTATTAAATATAGTATCATGCGAAAGTGAGTTTAGAGAGTCCGATTTAACAGATAATAGTAAAGAACTTCCTATAATAAATTCCGTTACGGAAGCGTCTTCAAAAGAAAACGTAGCCACTGGAGTTACTGGAAGAATATATTTTATTAAAGGGCAAAATCTACAAAATACTACAGGTATTAAATTTAATGGTTTTAGTGCAAATATTAACCCTACCTATGTAACAAAAAACACGGTAATTGTAAGTATTCCTTTTGGAACGCCATTTTTAAAATTATCTGATAATGAATTTGTTCCCAATAAGCTTGTTTTAAGCACAACCGCAGGAAACGCAGAGTTTGATTTTTCAATCCTATCTATTGAATCTTTTTCAGAAAACGTTCAAAATGGTAAAAATGTGGTCACTCTTAACGGTGGCGATTTTTCTAATGTTACAAGAGTGGTTTTTACATCTGGAAGTGAAGCCACTGGCAATCTTATTGAGCGGGACGCTAATATTGTGGATATAACGCAAGGCGCTGTAACAGCTGAAGTACCTGATGGTGTAATTCAAGCTTTTATAAGTGTTTATATTGATAATGTGGTTGCTGTCGCAGCTGATTCTTATGGCTTTAATTACCCTATGTTCACAGATCAACTTTTTGGTTGGAATCTAGGTGGTTGGAGTGGTGCACAAAGTGTAGTAGATGGTGAAAATAGTATTGGTAGTAGCTCTGTTAGAAGGGATTCTGATGGTTTTGGAGGACTTACTTTCAATATTGGTGATGAAGCAGATGATTTGTTTTATGCTGATTATAGAACGGTATCTTTCCAAGTTTATCCAGCAAATACAGAAACTACTAAAGTAAAATTTGTATTAAATGATGATTTTGATTCAGGTATTGTCTTAGATTTAATTCCTTTACAATGGAATAAATTTGTAATCCCTCTTAAGGATTTAATTCCTACAGGTGATGCACCAATTAAAATTACCAGAATGGATTTTCAAGAATTTTCTGGAGGAACAGCTCCATTTTTATTTTATGTAGATCAATTTGGTCTTATAGAATAAAATTAAATAATAAAAACTAAACTAATAAAAGATATTATGAAAATTAAAAAATATATATCCGTTTTCAAGTATGCTCTAGCTATCTTGATGATGGTAGGTTTCGTATCTTGTAATGAAGATGATGATCTTTATCCTAAGGCTGTAACCTTTCCGAAAAGTATAACTGAAATTATTGCAGACACTCCCGAGGTTTCAATCTTAAAAGGAGCCTTAGAACAAACAGGTTTGGATGCTACTTTAAGAGATAATACTACATTTACTGTGTTTGCACCTTCAGATACAGCATTTAGCGGTGTTGATCTTTCTGCAATCTCTGATGAGGATTTAAATAATTTATTATTGAATCATGTATGGAGTACGAATACAGCAGATTTTTCTCAAACGCTTGAAACAGGATATAGAAATACAATGGCTAGCGGAGTTAATGGTAATAACCTTAGTTTTTTTGTAAATACTTCAAACCCGATAACTTTAAATGGTGCTGTATCACCCTTAAATGGTATGATTGACTTAGGAGCGACAAACGGAGTTGTACATGTTGTTGATGGAATAATTAATTTGCCTACGGTGGTTGATCTTATTGTCGCAAATCCAGAATATTCTTTATTAGTTGAGGCATTAAAGGAAGCTGATTTAGTTGGAGCTTTACAAGGTGAAGGACCATTTACTGTTTTTGCTCCTAATGATGAAGCTTTTACTGTATTGTTGACTCAATTAAATGATATTTTTGGTTGGGAAAAAATATCAGATATTCCAGATGAGATTCTTGCTGCGGTATTGCAATATCACGTCGTTGCAGGAAGTAATGTTACTTCTAAGGAAGTTAATGGTTCTACTTTTAGTACCTTACAAGGAGAATCGTTTAGTATATCTGATGTAACTATTAATGATGCATCGTATACCGATGGAGAAATAAATCTAGTGGATGTACAAGGAACAAACGGAATAGCTCATGGAACAAATAAAGTGCTTCTTCCAGATACTGTTTTTCAACAAGTATTGTCTGCAACATTACCAATTAAAGATAGATTAGCTGATAAAGGATATACTTCATTTTTGGCAGCTCTTGAGCTTGCTGGTTTAGCAGAAACAATATCAACAGAACAATTGACAGCTTTTATACCAAACAATGCTGCATTTGAAGTTTTCTTTTTAGTGATTAATAATTTTGATAGTTTAAGTGATTTTGATACTCCAGAAGAAATAGCGGCTTTAAAGGCATTACTTGAATACCACTTAGCTGCAGGTATTGCAATGAGTAATCAATTAAACAATGGTCCATTAACAACAGTACAAGGTGAAGATCTTACTATTGAAATCACAGATAAGGTATCATTAATTCCTAGTCGTGAAAATGCACCTGCTGGAAATGTAACTATTTCTGATATTGGCGCTAGTAATGGTGTTATTCATGAAATTGATAATGTTTTGGTACCAGATGGTTTGGCTGAAGCTTTAGGATATCCTGAACCTATTGTTGGCGGGGAAGCTGTTTATGGATTTAAAATTTATGACGATGCCCTAGCCGATGGCATGTGGACTGGCGGCTGGACATCTCCAAATTATTCAAATACTGATCCAGTAAAATCTGGTGTGTATTCCATAGCAGTAACTTATCCTAATGGAGATGAAGGTTGGCAAGTTGGTGGTGCAGATTTAAATGTACAGGACTTTAGTTTTGTAAATGCATCTATCTATTCAGAATCAGGAACAACTGTTGGTTTTGTATTGAACGAACAATGGGGAAGTCAATTTAACGTAGATATTCCAGCAGGGGAATGGACTGAAGTAGCCGTTCCAATTTCATCTGTTGCTGGTGGTTCAACAACATTTACCCAATTGGTGATTAGAGGTGCTGCTGGAACCTCTGGAGATACTATTTATATTGACGAAGTTGGATTTGATGTAACTTATGAATCATCTGTTCCTTCTCTGGCATTCGAACTTTTTACAGACGTATCTCCTGAAGACAATGGATGGTGGACAGGAGGTTGGACAACTCCAAACTACCTTAATACCAATCCAGTAAGAGAAGGTGTTTATTCTATAGCAGTAACTTATCCAAATGGAGATGAAGGTTGGCAAATGGGTGGACCAGCTTTAAATGTACAAGATTATGATTTTGTTAATGCATCAGTTTACTCAGAAACTGGCACTACTATAGGCTTTGTGCTTAATGAGCAATGGGGAAGTCAAATTAATATTGATGTTCCAGCAGGAGAATGGCTTGATATAGCTGTTCCAATAGCACAGGTTTCTAATGGTTCTACGGACTTCACTCAATTAGTTATTCGTGGTGCAGCTGGAACTGTAAATGATAGTGTATTTATTGATAATGTAGGCTTTAATTAGAAGTTAATTATACTAAGTTTGAGTTTAATCTAAATCTCCATAAATTTTTATTTTGTTTTTATGGGGATTTAGTTTTTAAATAAATATTTTCTAGATAAAGAGCCATCTATTTAAATGTGAAATTTAATTATAAATAATTAAGTACTATAAAAATATGAAATACCTTAAACTAAAATATTGTAAATTATTTGTATTGATGCTTTTAACGATCTCTTGTTCTAATGATTCGAATGATGAGACTCTTTTAAGTAGTAATAAGTCGCTTTTTTCGTTCACTATAAAAGAACTACCCAATTTAGCATTTTCTGGATTGAGCAACAATAAGTTGGAAGCAACTTTAGGAGAAACTAAAAATTTAAATCAATTAACATCTATTTTTAAAGTTTCTGAAGGTGCTACGGTTTATATAGGAAGTACAAAACAACAATCAGGAACTACAAAAAATAATTTTGGTAGTTTGATAACATATATTATTAAAGCAGAGGATGGTAGTACTGCAGAATTTACTGTAAAAATAAATCCAAAACAAAATACGCCTCCCGTAGCAGATGCAGGAAATAATTTAATTGTATTCTCAAGTTCTGATGGTAGTATGGCTGAAGTTACTTTAGATGCATCAGCATCAACTGACGCAGATGGAGATGCACTTACTTATGAGTGGAAAGTAGATAATAATATTGTTGGTTCTAGTGAAATAGTACAGGTTGATTTGAACTTAGGAACCTATACGGTTGAACTTTTGGTTACGGATAATAAAGGAAGTTCGGATACTACCACTATTATCGTTGAAGTTAGATTATTACCTAACCAGATAGCTATAGATACAAACGCAACAGCCGAGGTACAAAATTTATTGTCCAATTTAGTAGCTTTAACAGCTAGTAATCAATTTGCTTTCGGTCAAGAATTTCCGTTGTCTTTTCAATTGGATGGGTTAAGCTTTGATTTGAATACATCAGACTGTAAAGATGTTTCTGGAGATCATCCAGGAGTATTTGGTATAGACCCGCATTATATGTTATACAAAGGGGCTGCCCAACGTCAGTTACATATTGATGAAGCTAAAGCAGCATATGATAACGGTGCTATTGTAACGTTTGATTTTCACCAGCAAAGTAGAACAGATAAAAAAATATATTACAATGATATTACCACAAATACAGATAAAAGTTTGATGTATGATATCGTTAATGATAAAAATACTGCTAGAATCTGGTATTATAGTGAAATGGATGAAATTTTAGATATCATAAATAATGATTTAGGATTTCCTGTTGTTTTTCGCTTATACCATGAAATGAATGGTAATTGGTTTTGGTGGGGAACACGTGCTACTAATCACACACCTTCATTATATGTTGATTTATTTAAATTAACAGTAGATTATATTAAAGTTAGAACAAATAATGTGCTTTTTGGATGGTCTCCAAATCGGGACGCTCTCTTATCCTATTATCCTGGAGATGATTACGTAGATATTGTTGGTATAGATTATTACGAAGCGACAAAAACAGCATTAGGCAAAAGCTTAAAAGATCTTACCGCATTTGCTGCAGAACATAATAAGGTTGCTGCATTAACAGAAACAGGAGAACAAGGTTATGTTAATAGCAATCCAGATTTCTGGACTGATAATATACTTTCTGTAATAGAAGATGGTGGTGATGACATTAGGCTAGCTTGGGTTTTAGGATGGTTTAACGCACCTTGGGATAGCAGTCAAAATAATTTGTTTATACCTAATGCCAATAGTCCTCAAAATGCGAAAGATGATTTTATTGCTTTTAAAAATAATAGTAATGTGCTTTTTCAACAAGAAGTTAAGGCATTAAATGTCTATAATTCTAATGATTAGAGAGATTATAATATGATAATTATAAAAAGGTCAGATACATTTAATATCTGACCTTTTTTTTGATAATTATATCATTATTCTATTAATCTTATAGATTAAGATTCAATTAATATTTTACTCCGATTGTCTTGAGTTCGGTATTGAAAAATAATTTTAAAATATATTAAACGACAAATTTTTTTTTGCTTTGAGTATTTATGAAGTGTAAATGTATTTTTTTACAAATACGTTTAAAAGTAAATCGAAGCGTTTTTAAAAAAACCTAAAACATATAGGTTTTAAATTAGATTCCCCCAAAGCAGCGCAAAAAAAATTTATAAAATTAATTATGAATGGTTGTAAAATGATGATTTTTTAAATTATTAATCGGTTTAATTTAAAAACTTCAACAAAGTTAAAGGCTGATTATTATTAGCAATGATTAGGTATGTGTTATTATTAATAATTATTTTTTTCATATCTTTAACATTATTCGAAGCGTAAAAACTAATATCATCTTTAGTTTTGAAATTTCCTTTGGAATCTCCTAATAAAATATAGCCTGTATTACTATCGTACCGTATCGTTTCAACTTCAGCTTCATGTATAGCACCTATACCTAAAATATCTAAATGGCCGTCCATATTTATGTCCATTATTTCAAAGGATAACGTAGGGCCTATTTGGGCTGTAGTGGGTAATTTTTTAATATTAAACGAACCATCTCCATTATTAATAATTAATGACGAACTAAATGTAAATGCTTTTAAGTGATACGCTTCATTTAGTTTATCGTCTCCATAAATATCAGTTAAAGATGCATTAGCAAAAGCTTTGTAAGATTGTATTTTTTTATTTAAAAATGGTGTTTGTTGTGATGAGCATTCTTTACCACGAGTAGGCACTAAGCTTCCTTTGTAAGTTTTACTTAAAAGCATATCATAAGAGGCATTATCATCAAAGTTATTTGCGTAAATATGAAGTGGTTTTTCATTAGAGGGTTTAAATTTATTGTTATTACCCAAGTTTCCTACTACGTAATCATCATCACCATCCTTATCTATATCTATAGCTTTTATCGTGTTCCACCAACCTTCAGTATTTATAAATGATGTGTTTTTTGAATTTGTAAATATGCCACCATTATTTTCAAACAAAGTAATAGGCATCCATTCGCCTACGGTAAAAAAATCGGTATCGCCATCATTATCAAAATCAGAGAGTATGATGTCATTTACTAATCCTATTTGATGAAATTCTGGAGCTACATCAAGTGTAACATCTATAAACCTTCCATTGTCGTTTCTTAATACATAGGAGTTAGTCGCTAATGGATATTTGTCTGGAACTACCTGACCTCCAATAAGCAAATCCATATCACCGTCGTTATCATAATCAAAAGGTGTGATTTTTTTTGTTGAATTATTAATATTATTAAAGTTATTATATTTAGAGAAATTCCCTTCTCCGTTATTCATGTACATTCTGTCTTTTAAAAGCTTATCCTTTTCTGTAAATTCGTAACCACCACTACTTATTATTAGGTCTAAATCACCATCATTATCAGCATCAAAAAATTCAGCATCTTGATCTTCAAATGCGGCGTCTTTTTTAAATAGAGACGTGTTAGTTGTTTTAAATTTCCCAGAGGGAGTTTGTATAAATATGCTTGATGGTTGATTTTTAGCTCCTCCAACAAAAAAATCATCTATACCATCATTATTTATATCTGCAATAGCAATAATTGGTCCTTTAGTAGATTGTTTTTGAGGAAGGAGGACTTGGTTTTTAAAATCATTAAATTCATTTTCTTGATGTTTGTAATCAATACCAAAAGCTGTTGCTTCAATACTTTTAAATAAATGCTTTTTTATTGGTTTGTTTATTTTAGAAAACGCCACTTTATTTCTATCTATAACCAAAGTTTGATTTACTTTAATATTCTTATGTACAGAAGTTTTTCCATCGCTCCATAGCACTTCAATTTTGTGTATTAAACTATCTTTATATAAACCAAAATTCAAAACATCTGATACTGAAGATTGAAATCCTCGGTTGGTATAATTTTCTTGACATTGTGTTAAATTTTCACTAAAAACAGAAATTTTTGCACCTATGGCTTGAACATTTTTAACACCACCTTTTAGTTTTACTTTAATGTAGTTATAATTTGAATTGTTTTTATAAACCATCGTTTTATCAGATAGGTTGTTGCAAACCAGATCTAAGTCTCCATCGTTGTCCAAATCCGCGTAAGCGACACCATTAGTATTTACTGCTTTATCTAGACCCCATGGTTTTGTTTTTTTTTCAAAAGTAAGATCTCCATTGTTTTTTAAAGCATAATTCGGAATTTTTGTAGAAGGCATTAAGTTTATAGCATCATCTAGTGTTAAAGAAGCCTGCCTTTGAGAATTACTAGCTACTTTTTTTCTATAATCTTGATTGGCTAAATCTCGTTCAATACCATTAGATATAAAAATATCTTTGTAGCCGTCATTATCAAAATCTGCAATTAAAGGGGCCCAACTCCAATCTGTTTTTGATACACCTATTAACTGTCCAATATCTTTATATGTTCCATTACCATTATTTAGTTGTAAAACATTTGCCATGTAGCTATGATGATAATCAGTTTTCACCATGAGTTCAAAACCTTTAGTACTCATGGATGCCATATTTTCTTTACTCCTTCTGTGGTCTTCGGCAGACATATCTAAAACCAACAAATCGGGTAGTAAATCATTATTAATATCAGCATAATCAGAACCCATACTGTTATAAGATATATGTTTGAATGTATTTAGTACATCATCTGTGAAAGTGCCATCTTTATTATTTATATATAAAAAATCGGGTTGAATATAATCGTTGCAAACATAAACATCATCCCAACCATCATTATTAAAATCACCAATTGAAGCGCTTAAGCCCCACGCTTTGTTAAGAAGACCAGCTTGTTCTGTTACATTTGTAAAACGATTACCATCGTTTTTATATAATTGATCTGAAAATTCATAATAAAATTTAGTTTTTCCTTTTCTATCAATACGCCTAGCATTAGGAAAATCTTGACGATGATTTACCAAATACATATCCAAATCTCCATCATTATCATAATCAAAAAAATAGGATTGTGTAGAGAATCCGTAATTATCTAAACCCCATTTTTTTGCTTCTTCTTTGAATGTTAAATCACCTTGGTTGATATAAAGTTTATTTTTTCGTAATGCTAGATTTTTTAAAGAAGCAGATTTACAAACATATATATCTAAAAAACCATCGTTATTAATATCTACAACACTTACACCAGTCGTCCAGCCTTCATCATCTTCAACATGTGCAGATTTTGTAATATCTTCAAATTCAAAGTTGCCTTTATTAAGGTATAATTTATTTGAGTTTTGGTTTGCCGTTAAATAAATATCCTGTAACCCGTCCCCATTAAAATCGCCAATAGCAACACCGCCACCATTATATATATACGGGTAATTTATAAAGTTGAGTGTGTAATCTTGCTTAATATTATTTGAAAAATTAATATGTGATTGTTTTTCAGGAACAGATAAAAAAAGTGGCGTTTCTGCGTTAAATTTTGTGTCTTTAGGTTTACATCTTGTTATAAAAGCTACAGATAACAAGATTATTAAATAGTTTTTAAAAATCATACATTTCAGGTTCCTAAAGTTAAAAGCGAAATAGTTCATCACGGCTTCTTAAACCATTTAAAGTAAAAGAGAACAAAAATTAATAATTTCGTTACTAATTTATTTTTAAAAATATGAATAATTTTATTGATTACCAGTTTAAGGCTACTATACTATTAGCAAAAGACAAAATAATATTAAAGTTTTTTTGAAACTTCATTGAGTTTAGATAAGTAGATATGACTTGATCCTAGATATGACTTGATCCATTAAGTAATTGATAAAAACAATAAAACCTTGCTAATCATAAGATTAACAAGGTTTTTGATTTCGAAAAAAATTCCGATTTGTGACCGGGCTGGGGCTCGAACCCAGGACCCTCTCCTTAAAAGGGAGATGCTCTACCAACTGAGCTACCAGGTCATTATTCCAAACTAACGTATTGCGGTTAGCGGGTGCAAATATAAAATGTTTAATTAATAAAACAATACTTTTTTAAAAGAAATTTTCGTTTTTTTGTGCTTCAAATACGTATGTTTTTAATAATCAATTTATAACGAGAAAATGATCATTGTATTAATTGGATATATGGCCTCTGGAAAGACGTCTTTAGGGAAGAAATTAGCAGAAAAATTGAATTATAATTTTATTGATTTAGATGACTACATAGAAGATGAAGAAAATTTGTCTGTAAGTGAGATATTTAAAAGTAAAGGTGAAATCTATTTTAGAAAACAAGAATCACATTATTTAAAAGTTCTAATTAATAGAGAAAGAGATACCATTCTTTCAGTTGGAGGAGGAACACCTTGTTTCAGTGGAAATATAGAATTTATTTTAAATGCTGAAAATGTTAAAAGCATATACTTAAAAGCATCTTTAAGTACTTTGGTAGAGAAATTGATGCGGAAGAAAGCAAAACGCCCTTTAATAGCCCATATTGAAACTATCGAAGAAATGACCGAGTTTATAGGTAAACATTTATTTGAACGCATTCAGTTTTACAATCAAGCAGAGATTAATGTAACCATTGATAACAAAACAAAAGATGATATTGTTGAAGATATTATTTTAGAATTATTCTAATACAGCCTCAAATACTTTGCCCTCTAACACGACATGAATATGTTCATGTAAAGAAGTAGATAAAGAAATACCTTTAAAATCTGCCTTTACAGGGTATTTTTTGTGATTTCTATTTACTAAAACTGCCGTTTTAAATTTTTTAAGCGGCACATTCAAAAAGTGTTTAACGCCGTAAATTAAAGTAGTTCCAGAATTTAAAACATCATCTACAAGAACCAATGATTTGTTTTTGTATTCATCAGGAGTTATTGATGTTTTTATATTTTGCCAAGGATTTTTTTTATCAATACTTACTTTACATAAAATAGGCGTAATATCTGATATTTTTTGAAGTGCTGTTTTTAGTTTTTTTGCAAACACATAACCATTCTTATCTATACCAGCTAGTATAATTTCCTTTTCATCAACATTACTTTCATAAATTTGAAAAGCGATACGTCGTATTTTATGGTTAATTTCGTTGTGATTAAGGATTATATTATTCTTAACAGTCATAATTATATTTGAAAATTAAAATATAAAATTACTCATTTTTATTTATCTTATCTTATCTTATTTTCTTTTCGCAGGTCAGATTTAACATTGATAAAAAATATACTTAGTGTGATTAAATTTCCGATATGGATGTTTCATCTGTAAAATCGTCAATATCTCTTCTATCTTTTTTTGTAGGCCTCCCAACACCTTTTTTTCTGTAATAGTCTTTGGAGTATTTTAAAAGTTCTTTAGCTTCAAACTGTTCTTTTGGTGTAGTATCTGTTCTATATAAGTCAACCAATTTTGCACCAATTCTACTTTCAGGAATATCATTAACTGTTAATCTATAATTTATTTGATCTTTCCGTAATTGAATACTGTCTTGCGGATATACTTCCCTGCTAGGTTTAACAACATCATCATTAATTTTAACTTGACCTTTTTTGCATGCTGTAGTTGCAATGGTTCTTGTTTTGTAATACCTAATACACCATAAAAACTTATCTACACGCATACTATTATTGTGTTAAAGGGCGTTAATATTCTTGCGCAAGAATATATTAAAATTGTATCTTGCAGGTTCAAAAATAAGGAATAATGCGTTTAAGAAAAATAAGTTTTTTTATATTAAGTTTTGTATTGGTTTTTTTAGCTTGTAAAAAGGATGATGATGCTAGTGTTATTGAGTCTATACCTCCAAGAGATAGACAAGAGGTTCAAGATGAAGATAAAACAGAGATTGATAATTATTTAGAATCGCATTATTACAATTCAAGTGAGTTTGAGGCTATTGCAAACCCTAGTAGTGCCGATATAATTATTACAAAACGGTTGGAAGGAGAGTCCATTCCAGATGGACATACTTTGTTAATGGAATCTCCTTTATTAGAAATTAAAAAAGTTGATTTTGCAAATATAAATTATGAATTTTATGTTCTAAAATTGAACCAAGGTGGAGGCTTTAAATCTCCTGCTTTTTCAGATGATATTGTATTTACCTATGAAGGTTTTTTATTAAGTAATACCATTTTTGACAAAGCTGTTAGTGCTATTAGAGCTGATTTATATGGAACGAATGAACCAAATAGTACAGGATTAATAACTGGTTGGAGAAAAGTAGTTCCAGACTTTAATGTGTCTGAATCTTTTGTAACAAATAGTGATGGTACAGAGAATTATATAAATCATGGTGTAGGCGTTATGTTTTTACCATCTGGATTAGCATATTTTCTTGGAACAACTGGAATTCCTGCATACACACCAATAGCTTTTAAATTTGATTTATTAAATTCTTTTGAAAATGATCATGATAATGATGGGGTGCCTTCCTATTTAGAAGAAGTGTTTGAAGACGGTGAATTTTATAGAAATTCTGATGGTTTTAATAATGGTGACGATACTGATGATGATGGATTACCAAATTACGTTGACGCAGACGACGATGGAGATGGTGTGCTAACAATTAATGAAGATATTAATGGTGATGGCGATCCAACAAATGATATTGGAGCAAACGGCATAGCAAATTATTTGGATGCAACTGAAACAGCCTCTAAAGAATAAAAATATAAAAATTTATAAAACAAAAAACCTCGCAATTTTAAATTGCGAGGTTTTTCGTTTTATAATAGTGATTAACCTATAATAATAAAGATAAACTTAAAATTAATTGATCTGGTCTTGTTTCAATAGTGTCTAATCGATTATTACTTATACTATTTCTCCCCAAAAATGCAGCTTCATTATCACTGAACCCACGTTCGTACCTTAATTCAATTCCTAGCTTTTTAAAATTTAGTCCAATACCAAAATTTAAACCTACTGAAAAATCATTTTCAACCTCTTCAATAGAAATACCATCAAATTCAGTATCTAGAATGTATTGTAAAGATGGACCACCAAATACACTAACAGGTCCTAAAATTTTTATACCAACCAAAAGTGGTGCGTCTAGTTTTTGCATTTTAAAACTATCATCATCATAATCACTTTTCGTACTTGTGTAAACCAATTCGGGTCTAAAATAAATTTGATCTCCAATTTTTCCAAATATTCCAATGTGATAACCAACATTTCTGTCTGGATTTTTTGAATTCATTTCTATGGCATCAAAATAATCGCCATTGGCATTGTAATTTAATCCCGCTTTAAATCCAATACCTTGAGTTGTTTGTGCCATTGTAGCTGTGGGAATTGCAAAGGCAATCATTAAAATTAAAAATAAATGTCTCATAATGTTCTTTTTTTGATTTCAGTTATAATATCAAAAACGTTGCCAAAGCTAATTTATTTTCTTTTCATTACAATCATTATCATTTTTCAGTTATTTATCTTTGCCATCTTAGATAAGTGAATAATGAAATTTGAATTACTAGCAAAAGATGCTCAAAGTAAAGCCAGAGCAGGGAAAATAACTACAGATCATGGTGTGATTGAAACACCTATTTTTATGCCAGTAGGTACTGTAGGTACTGTAAAAGGAGTGCATCAGCATGAGTTAAAAGATGATATAAATCCAGATATAATTTTAGGCAATACATACCATTTATACTTACGTCCGCAAACCCATATTATTGAAAAAGCTGGTGGCCTTCATAAATTTATGAATTGGGATAGAAATATTTTAACAGATTCAGGAGGTTATCAAGTATATTCCTTATCAGCTAATAGAAAAATTAAAGAAGAAGGTGTAAAATTTAAATCGCATATAGATGGTAGTTTCCATACATTTACGCCCGAGAATGTTATGGAAATTCAGCGCACAATAGGTGCGGATATTATTATGGCTTTTGATGAATGTACGCCATACCCTTGTGATTACAACTATGCAAAACGTTCTATGCACATGACGCACCGTTGGTTAGATAGATGTATTAATCACCTAGAAAAAACACCTTTAAAATACAATTATAATCAAGCGTTTTTTCCAATTGTTCAAGGTAGTACCTATACAGATTTACGTAAACAATCTGCAGAATTTATTGCTAATGCTGGTGCAGTTGGTAATGCTATTGGAGGACTTTCAGTTGGGGAACCAGCAGATGAAATGTATGCGATGACCGATGTGGTTTGCTCAATTTTACCAGAAGATAAACCACGATATTTAATGGGTGTTGGTACGCCAATCAATATATTAGAAAATATAGCGTTAGGTGTAGATATGTTTGATTGTGTTATGCCAACACGAAACGCCAGAAATGGTATGCTATTTACAGCCTACGGAAGTATAAATATTAAAAACTTAAAATGGGCTGATGATTTTTCACCTGTAGATGAGATGGGAATTACATTTGTGGATACTGAATATTCTAAAGCCTATTTAAGACATTTATTTACAGTTAATGAGTTGTTAGGTAAGCAAATAGCAACTATTCATAACTTAGGCTTTTATTTGTGGTTGGTTCGCGAAGCAAGAAAACATATATTAGCTGGAAATTTTAGAACCTGGAAAGATAAAATGGTTAAACAAATGGATAATCGCCTTTAAAATTGAAAAGAGAATAGATTGAAAATACTTGATTGGTACATATTAAAACGTTATTTGTTTACATTTTTGATGATGTTACTGTTGTTTATTCCTATAGGTATTACAGTGCATCTTGCTGAAAAAATTGGCAAAATTCTTGAAAACGAAGTCCCTTTAAATGAAGTTCTAATTTATTTTTTAGATTTTACAATCTACTTTGCTCACATGTTATTTCCGCTTTTTTTATTTTTATCGGTAATATGGTTCACTTCTAAACTTGCAAATAATACCGAAGTTATAGCCTTTTTAAGTTCGGGAGTTTCATTTACACGTTTTTTAAGACCCTACATGATTGGAGCTACGATTGTAGCCATATTTGCTATTATATTAGGTTTGTTTCTAGCTCCAAAAGCTAGTGAAGGATTTAATGATTTTAGTTATAAATATTTAAAAAAAGGAAAAAGCGCAGTTGAGAATACAAATGTTTTCAGACAAATAAATGATAATGAAATTATTTATGTAAGTAGTTTTAATAATAATGTTGGGCAAAATTTCACATTAGAGCACTTTGAAGATAATAAGCTTCAATATAAAATTACAGCTAGTACTATAAAATATATTCCAAAAGATACTATTTATAGATTAACCAATTATGTAAAAAGAGATATTGGAGATCATGAAGATGAATTAGAAATTTTAAGACGAAAAGATACGCTGCTTGCTTTTGATGTTGATGATTTAATTCCTGTAATTTATGCTGCTGAAACAAAAATGTACGGCGAGTTAAAAGAATTTATAGCTAAAGAAGAAGCAAGAGGATCCTCAAACGTAGGGCGTTTTAAATTAGTATTATATAGAAAATGGAGTTTACCTGTTTCAGTATTTATATTAACTATAATAGCAGTAGCTGTATCTTCTAAAAAAAGGAGAGGCGGTATGGGTGTAAACTTAGCCATAGGGATTTGTATTGCTATGATTTTTGTGTTTTTTGATAAAATATTCGGCGTTATGGCAGAACAATCTGATTTTAACCCTATAATAGCCGTATGGTTTCCTAATATCATTTTTGGTATTTTAGCAGCCTATATGCTGTATCATGCTAAGCGATAAAGTAAAAAATTATATTCATCTTCATATTTTAGTTCTTATAGCTGGTTTTACGGCTATTTTGGGTGAGCTAATTACTATAAGTGCCATTCCTCTCGTTTGGTTCAGAATGGTAATGGCGTCCATTTTAATGTTTGGATATATAAAAGTAGCTCGCATTAATTTAAAAATAAAGTTCAAATCAGTATTACGATTGTCGTTTGCAGGTATTATTATAGCACTCCATTGGATCACTTTTTTTGGAGCTATAGATGCATCAAATATATCTATAACATTAGCCATGTTTTCAACAGGTGCATTTTTTGCATCATTTATAGAACCTATAATTTATAAACGTAAAGTTATTTGGTACGAAATTCTCTTTGGTATTATTGTAATTTTAGGTGTTTTTATAATTACACAAAGTGAAATAAAATATCTAACAGGGATTGTTTTAGGTATTTCTTCCGCATTTTTTTCATCTTTATTTGCAGTGCTTAATGGTCGTTTTTTAGAAAAACATTCGGCAACGGTTATTTCATTCTATGAATTTTTAAGTGGTGTTTTATTTATATCTATTTATCTATTATTTTTTGGAGAAGGATTTAGCGCGGATTTCTTCAACTTAAGTCAATCAGATTTTTTGTATCTTTTCATTTTAGCTTCTGTTTGTACAGCTTATGCATTTATAGGATCTGTTTATATTATGAAAACTATTAGTCCATATACCGTAATATTAAGCTATAACTTAGAGCCTGTTTATGGAATTATTATGGCTATACTATTATTTCCAGAAAAAGAAAAAATGAGTACATCGTTTTATTATGGAGCTATTATAATTATAGGTGTAGTGATTTTAAATGCCATATTGAAAAATTACAGAAAATTAAAAAGAAAGTAATCTCATACTTGAAACAAAATTAAAGTTTTTATATTTGTTACTTAACTAACGCGAATAACCAAAACAAAAATTCTTATGGAATACTTAGAATTTGAACTCCCAATTAAAGAACTTGAAGATCAATTACAAAAATGTAAAGTGATTGGAGATGAGAGTGAAGTTGATGTTACTGAAACCTGCAAACAAATTGAAAAAAAGTTAGCAGCTACTCAAAAAGAAATTTATAAAAATATAACACCTTGGCAGCGTGTACAATTATCGCGTCATCCTGAAAGACCTTATACCTTAGATCATATTAGAGCTATTTGTGGAACTTCTTTTTTAGAATTACACGGCGATAGAAATTTTAAAGATGATAAAGCCATGATTGGTGGTTTAGGAAAAATTGGAGACCAAAGTTTCATGTTTATTGGTCAACAAAAAGGTTTTAATACAAAAACTAGACAATATAGGAATTTCGGAATGGCAAACCCTGAGGGGTATAGAAAGGCCTTACGTTTAATGAAATCTGCCGAAAAATTTGGAATCCCCGTAGTAACGCTTATAGATACCCCCGGAGCATATCCTGGGTTAGAAGCAGAAGAACGTGGGCAAGGTGAAGCTATTGCCAGAAATTTGTTAGAAATGACACGTTTAAAAGTACCAATAATTACAATTATTATTGGTGAAGGCGCATCTGGTGGTGCTTTAGGTATTGGTGTTGGTGATCGTGTATTAATGCTAGAAAACACATGGTATTCTGTTATTTCTCCAGAATCATGTTCGTCAATTTTATGGCATAGTTGGGAATATAAAGAGCAGGCAGCTGAAGCTTTAAAATTAACAGCTACAGATATGAAAAGATTGAAGTTGATTGATGGTATAATTAAAGAACCTCTTGGTGGTGCGCATAGAGATAGAGATAAAACATTTAAGTCTGTTAGTGATACAATTGTAAAAAATTACGAGGAACTGAAAACCTTATTAACAAAAGATTTAGTATCTCAGCGTATGGATAAATATGCTCAAATGGGCGTTTATAAAGGTTAAAGCTATTAAAACCTTAAGCTATAGAAAAAACTGAAGTTTTAAACTTCAGTTTTTTTATGCTTATTCACAATTATATAGACTTATTAACAGCTCAATTGTTAACGAATAGTTAATATAGATAACTCTTAAAACTGTTCAAAAACTTTCTTTTTAACTACTTTCGTTGCTATGAAACAACCCAACAATTTACAAGGCTATAAAGTTGATAAAAGCACCATTATCAACCTTGAAAAAGGAAAAATTCCGCCACAAGCGCTTGATTTAGAGGAGGTTGTTTTGGGTGCCATGATGATTGATAAAAAGGGGGTTGATGAAGTAATCGATATTTTAAGTGCCGATGCATTTTATAAAGAGGCACATCAGCATATTTTTGAAGCTATATTTCAGCTCTTTGAAAACAGTGAGCCAGTCGACTTATTAACTGTTTCAACACAGTTAAAGAAAAATTCAAAGTTAGAATTAGCAGGAGGCGATTTTTACCTTATTTCTTTAACTCAGAAAGTATCTTCCTCTGCACATATTGAGTTTCATGCACGTATCATTCTACAAAAATTTATTCAACGTAGTTTAATAAAAATTTCTAGTGAAATTATTGAAGATTCTTATGATGAAACAAAAGATGTTTTTGATTTATTAGACAAAGCGGAATCAAAATTATACGAAGTTACACAGGGAAATATTAAAAAATCGAGTGAAACAGCTCAAGAATTAGTAATACAAGCCAAAAAAAAGATTGAAGAAATCTCTAATAAAGAAGGTTTAAGTGGTATCCCAACAGGATTTACTAAACTTGATAAATTAACTTCAGGTTGGCAACCATCAGATTTAATTATTATTGCTGCACGTCCTGGTATGGGTAAAACGGCATTAACGTTATCTATGGCAAGAAATATTGCGGTAGATCAAAATATTCCCGTAGCTTTTTTCTCTTTAGAGATGGCTTCAGTACAATTAATTACACGTTTAATTTCAAGTGAAACAGGCTTGTCTTCTGAAAAATTAAGAACAGGTAAACTTGAAAAACACGAATGGGAACAACTAAATGTTAAAGTGAAAGGTTTGGAAAAGGCACCTTTATTTATTGATGATACACCTTCACTTTCCATATTTGATTTAAGAGCAAAAGCACGTCGTTTATCATCACAACACGGCATTAAGTTAATAATGGTTGATTACTTACAGTTAATGACTGGTGGAAGTAACCATGGCGGAAATCGTGAGCAAGAAATCTCAATGATTTCTAGAAACTTAAAGGCATTAGCCAAAGAACTTGCGATTCCAGTAATTGCATTATCACAATTATCGCGTGCTGTTGAAACACGTGGAGGAAGTAAAAGACCTTTACTTTCAGATTTACGTGAATCTGGAGCGATTGAGCAAGATGCAGATATTGTGAGCTTTATCTTTAGACCCGAATATTATAAAATTGATGAATGGGACGATGAAGAACGATCGCCAACTGAAGGTCAAGCCGAATTTATTATAGCAAAACATCGTAATGGTGGTTTAGAAAATATTCGCTTAAAGTTTATCGGAAATTTAGGTAAGTTTGATAATTTAGATGATTTTGATTCGCCTTTTGAGTTTCATTCAAAGATGAATGCTGCGGCTAATGATGATACTTTTAAAACGGATAATTTTAAAGCAAGTCCTGATCAAGCTTTTGGTAGCTCTTTTAATGATGATGACGACAACGAGGTACCTTTCTAAATTTTATATTTTAAAACACAAACTATAAACAATTCAAAATGCCTTACTTAATTTTAGGGAGGCATTTTATATTAAATTTATAGAGTAGTGAGAATATACATGTTTTTCTTAAATATTAATAAGCTTTAATCATATTCAAAAGAATGTTAAAATGATATTCAAGAGCGTAATTTTTAAGTATCTTTCTTTCTTAATTAGAAAACAACATTTTCATTGAATACAAAAAAACTCATAATTATTTTTTTATTTTTCGCTATTAATTATAGTGCTTTTGCTTCTTATATCCTAATTCCTATGGATATAGAAAGCCAAAAAAATCACCTTAAAGCCTACGGAATAACCTATTGGATACTCAATAAAGAGCAAAAAGTAAAATGGTTACTAAACTACAAAGGGGGCTCTTTTTTATTGCCAGATACGGAGGCTAATCAACGGGAATGTCAAATTAGAGGCGTTTCTTTTGAAGTTATTTCTAATGCTAAAGCGGAAAGTATTTTAGAAGACATTGCAAGTCCAAGTCAAAATATGGAAGCTGTAGTTTTGGAAAAAGCACCTAAAATTGCAGTATATACGCCAAATGGAAAACAACCATGGGATGATGCAGTGACTATGGTTTTGAAATATGCCGAAATTCCTTATGAAACCGTTTATGATGAAGAAGTTTTAAATGATGGCTTATTACTTTTTGATTGGTTGCATTTACATCACGAAGATTTTACAGGGCAATATGGTAAATTTTATGCGCAATATAGAGCATCATCATGGTATATTGAAGAGAAAAAGGCAGCTGAAAGTTTAGCTCAAAAATTAGGGTATAATAAAGTTTCAGAAGAAAAATTAGCCGTTGCATTAAAAATAAGAAATTATGTTATTGGAGGTGGTTTTATGTTTGCTATGTGTAGTGCTACAGATAGTTTTGATATAGCATTATCCGCTGAAGGTATTGATATTTGCGAACCCATGTTTGATGGTGACGGAAGCGATGCTGGATATCAAAACAAAATTGATTATAGCAAAACATTTGCATTTTCAAATTATATATTAGAAAGAAACCCTAAAGTTTACGAGTTCTCCTCTATTGATATGACCAGAAAACGAATGATTCCCAAAACAACAGATTATTTCTCACTTATGGATTTTTCTGCAAAATGGGATCCTATTCCAACCATGTTATGTCAAAATCATACCGCATTGGTAAAAGGTTTTATGGGACAAACAACCTCATTTACTAGAGACGAAATAAAATCAAATGTATTAGTCATGGGCGAAACCAAAATAAATGGCGAAGCGAAATATATCCATGGGATAAAAGGAAAAGGCTTTTTTACATTTTATGGCGGTCACGATCCAGAAGATTATCAGCATAGGGTAGGAGATGCAAAAACAGAGCTCGACCTGCATCCCACATCTCCAGGATATCGTTTAATATTGAATAATGTTTTATTCCCAGCTGCTAAAAAAAAGAAACAAAAAACATAACTTACTGTATATTTATTATAAAAAAAACTCGATGAGTTTATTCATTGTAAATTAAAGTTATGTTATTTTTTAACAACTAACAACTAACAACTAACAACTAACAACTAACAACTAACAACTAACAACTAACAACTAACAACTAACAACTAACAACTAACAACTAACAACTAA